>Ga0315281_10000248_pt1 | contig 71525 bp, 73 predicted proteins | sample YL17G07_0_MG_FD_204540 | JGI IMG/M metagenome (GOLD analysis project Ga0315281, IMG submission 204540) | Sediment microbial communities from Yellowstone Lake, YNP, Wyoming, USA - YL17G07_0 | ecosystem: Environmental > Aquatic > Freshwater > Lake > Sediment | place: USA: Wyoming | collected... | reverse complement strand
ACCGTGTTGTACCTCTTGAGAGGCATCTCAAGAACGAGCGACTGGATGCCGTATCCGCCCTTAGGCATATTTAGCCAGTAACGTAGATTTTTGCAGCAGTCGCTCCCCCTTCAGTAAAGATCGGACAGTATCTTTGGCCCGGCCCAGCCGGAAGCCCGCATTCACAAGGTTGATCACGAAAGGGATTTTATGCGCAACGACTTCAAGGACAGGGGATGAATTTGTTTGATCTAGGATTAGATGTTGCAAAAGCCAAACTGGATTGCGCTCTTCGCTTCCCAGATGGCAAGTATAAAAGCAAGGTTGTCGAGAACACGCCCAGCGGTTTTAAAGCGTTGATCGAGTGGCTCGCAAAACATGGCGCAACATCAGCGCATGTTTGTATGGAGGCGACCGGCGTGTATTGGGAAGCCGTGGCCGGGCGTCTCTCAGCCGAGGGCATGACGGTTAGCGTGGTCAACCCCGCTCAGATCAAAGCATTTGGCCAGTCGCAATTGGTGCGAACCAAAACAGATCAGGTCGATGCACGATTGATCGCCAGCTATTGTGCCGAGCGCCATCCTGCTGCATGGCAAGCTCCGTCAGCCAATGAACAGGCCTTGCGCGCAATGGTGCTGCGACTGGATTCATTGCAGAAGATGCGCACTCAAGAGAGCAACCGCCTGGATGTGTCGCGCGATGTGGTGAGGCCGGGCATCACCGCTCATATCGGATGGCTGGATGAGCAAATCAAAGCGCTGGCGAAGGAGATTCGCGGGCATATGGATGGTGATGACACGCTGAAAGACAAGCACGCACTTCTGGATAGCATTCCGGGATTGGGGGAACGCACCATCGCGATATTGCTGGCCTACTATGCCGACCTGGAGCGTTTTGGAAATGCCAGGCAGGCAGCCGCTTTCGCGGGCGTTGAGCCGCGCCAGTACGAGTCCGGCACAAGCGTAAAAATGAAGCCACGGATGTCGAAGATAGGACATGCATTTTTGCGCAAATCCCTTTACATGCCCGCTTTGGTTGCGTTGTACAAAACCGCTTGGGGGATACGTTTCCGGGAACGTCTGGCCGCTGCCGGCAAACCACCCAAGCTCATTATCGGTGCAATGATGCGTAAACTGATTCACGTCGCTTTCGGTGTGCTAAAGTCGAAAAAATTATTTGACCCGAAGCTGCATGGATGTTGACAGGGATAACAGTATCTACGGAACTATTGATGTTTTCATAATTCATGACACTGCTTCCCCTCTCCCGGCCTGTCGGCCACCCTCTCCCGCGCGCGGGAGAGGGGCTGGGGGAGAGGGCGTGCCGCCAATTGGCAGAGTTGTCGCCAATTTGGAAATTCTCAATAATGCAAAGCTCAACAGGAGCGCGAGTACATGCACGATTGAAACAGGGGTGCGGCTTGGGGAAAACGCCCTCGGTGCAATTCAGCCGCGCTTTTCGGTGAGCGCGAGCGCCTTCTTGAAATCGAGTTTGCCGTCGTACACGGCGCGGCCGGTAATGGCGCCCATGATGCCTTCGTCCTCGACTTCGCAGAGTTTTTTGACGTCGTCGAGGCTGTTGAGCCCGCCGCTGGCGATGACCGGGATGGTGAGCGCCTGCGCGAGTTTCACGGTGGCGTCGATGTTGATGCCGGTCATCATGCCGTCGCGGCCGATGTCGGTGTAGATGACCGCTTCGACGCCGTAGTCCTGGAAGCGTTTGGCGAGATCGACAACGTCGTGGCCGGTGAGTTTTGACCAGCCGTCGGTGGCGACTTTGCCGTCCTTGGCGTCGAGCCCAACGATGATGTGGCCGGGGAAGGCGTCGCACGCTTCGTGCAGGAAACCGGGGTTCTTGACCGCCGCGGTGCCGATGACGATGTAGGTGATGCCGTCGTCGAGGTAACGCTCGATGGTTTCCAGATCGCGGATGCCGCCGCCAAGCTGGATGGGTATGCCGTCTCCCGAATTTCCCTCGCGCACCGCAGCCACGATGGCTTTGACTGCGGCCTCGTTTTTCGGCTTGCCGGCGAACGCGCCATTGAGATCGACGACATGCAGTCGCTTCGCGCCGGCGGCCACCCACTGGCGCGCCATGGCCCCTGTGTCGTCGGAAAACACCGTGGCCGTGTTCATGTCGCCCTGTTTGAGGCGCACGCACTGGCCGTCCTTGATGTCGATAGCGGGAATGATCAGCATGGGTTTGGGGTGCCGGGAATCTTAGGGATTCCAGTTGAGAAAGTTTTTATACAGGGCGAGACCAGGGGCTTGGCTTTTTTCCGGATGGAACTGGGTAGCGAAAATATTATCGCGCATTACGGCGGAGGTAAAGGGTTTTGAATAAACGGTGGTCGCGGCGATCTGCGCGCGGTCGGTGGGAACGGCGTAAAAACTGTGCACGAAATAGAAGCGCGTCGCATCGGCGATCCCCTGCCAGAGCGGGTGCGGCGCTGCCTGGTTGACCTCGTTCCACCCCATGTGCGGCACCTTGTATTCGTGATGCGCGGGATCGATGCGAAAGCGCACCACCTCGCCTTTGAGTATCCCCAGTCCCGGCGTGGCGCCTTCTTCCGAACGCTCGAAAAGCATCTGCATGCCGACGCACACGCCGAAAAAAGGCTTGCTCGCCGCCGCCTCGCGCACTGCTTCTTCCAGCCCTGTTTCGCGCAGGTAGCGCATGCAGTCCGGCATGGCGCCCTGGCCGGGAAATACCACGCGGTCGGCTGCGCGCACAGCGGCAGGGTCGGAGGAAATCTCGACATTGGCATCGTGCGCGACATGCGCCAGCGCGCGCTCCACCGAGCGCAGATTGCCCATACCGTAATCGACGACGATGACTTTTTGCACGGTGGTTAATAGAAGGGGCCAGGTAAGCTCTGCATATGTGTCTTCCCATCGATACTTGTCCTCGATCTGATCGGGGAGCGGGAACCATTCCTGCCAAAAAATGGATTCCCGCTGGAGCCTGCCCTCGAATGCTGTAATCGGGGGCGGGAATGACAAAACAGGAGAAATCGGAGGTTTCCTAGAGCGCCCCTTTCGTCGATGGCAGCACGCCGGAGGCGCGCGCGTCGAGCTCCACCGCCATGCGCAGCGCGCGCCCGAAAGCCTTGAACACGGTTTCGCTCTGGTGGTGCGCGTTCACGCCGCGCAGGTTGTCGATGTGCAGCGTCACCTGGGCGTGGTTGACGAAGCCCTGGAAAAACTCGGCCACGAGGTCGGCATCGAACTCGCCGATGCGCGCGCGCGTGAAGTTGACGTGGAATTCCAGACCGGGACGCCCCGATAAATCGATCACCACGCGCGACAGCGCTTCGTCGAGCGGCACATAGGCATGGCCATAGCGGCGCACGCCGACCTTGTCGCCGAGCGCCTTTGCCAACGCCTGTCCAAGGGTGATACCGATATCCTCGACGCTATGGTGCGCGTCGATGTGCAGATCGCCCTTGGCCTCGACCTCGAGGTCGAACATGCCGTGGCGCGCAATCTGGTCGAGCATGTGGTCGAGGAAACCGATTCCCGTGGCGAGTTTCGATTTGCCCGCGCCGTCAAGGTCAAGCCTGACGCGAACCTGCGTCTCCAGCGTGTTGCGATCGATCTCGGCGCTGCGCATGGGAATGACAAGGAGGGAAAAGAAAGCGTGAGCCTGCATGATACCATTTCGCTTTGTCTGCATGGCTGGTTGCCGCTTTAAGCCCATCATCGCCAAAGAAGCTGTTCATGATTGGCGACACCGCTCCCCTCTCCCGGCCTGTCGGCCCCTTGCAGGGCGCGTCGCCCGATGCATCGGGCGACCGTTACGCAGGCGCGCAGTATACTGCGCGAATTCCCTGCTACACCCCTCTCCCGCGCGCGGGAGAGGGGCGGGGGGAGAGGGCATGTGGCAATTGGTAAGGCTCATCAACTTCACAATCCTAAATATTTCCGCCGCCACATCATGAGCCGTTTCTGGAGCGACACCGTCCGCCGCCTCACGCCCTATGTTCCGGGCGAGCAGCCGAAGCTTGCCAACCTCGTCAAGCTCAACACCAACGAAAACCCCTATGCGCCCTCGCCGCGCGTGCTCGAAGCGCTGCGCGCCGCCATCGATGACACGCTCAGGCTTTATCCCGACCCCAATGCCGATCTTCTCAAACAAGCCATCGCGAAGAATTTCGGCGTCGTACCGCAGCAAGTGTTCACCGGCAATGGGTCGGACGAAGTGCTCGCGCATATTTTTCCCGCGCTGCTCAGGCAACCGCACCCGATTCTGTTTCCCGACATCACCTACAGCTTCTACCCGGTGTATTGCGGACTGTTCGGTATCGAATACCATACCGTCCCTCTTACCGATGCGTTCGAGATCCGCGTTGACGATTATCTTCAACCCAACGGTGGCATCATCCTCGCCAACCCCAATGCGCCTACCGGTTGCGCGCTGTCGCTGGAAAACATCGAGCGCCTGCTCGACGCCAATCGCGATTCGGTGGTGGTGATCGACGAGGCTTATGTCGATTTCGGCGCGCAGTCGTCGATATCGCTGATCGGCCGCTACCCGAACCTGCTGGTAGTGCAGACACTCTCCAAGTCGCGCTCGCTCGCCGGACTGCGCGTCGGCTATGCGCTCGGCCATGCCGATCTCATCGAAGCATTGGAGCGCGTCAAGAACAGCTTCAATTCGTATCCGCTCGACCGGCTCGCCCTCGCGGGCGCGATCGCTGCTTTCGATGACAAAGACCATTTCGAGAAGACGCGCCGCGCGATCATCGCCAGCCGCGAAAGATTGGTGGCAGGGTTGGTGGAACTCGGATTCGAGGTGCTGCCCTCGTCGGCCAATTTCGTGTTTGCGCGCCACGCGCGGCGCGATGCTGGCGAACTCGCCCTGGCGCTGCGAGGTCGTGGCATTATCGTGCGGCACTTCAGGCAACCGCGCATCGAGCAATTCCTGCGCATCACCGTGGGCACCGATGCGCAATGCGAGACGCTGCTTGCGGGGCTGCGCGAAATACTTGAAACGGCGTGACCCGGGCCAAAGTTCGTCGTCCCAGCCCCCGATTAAAGCATTCGGGGGCTGGGACGACGAGGGAGATCTGCGTCTGTGCCAGCGCCTATTTCCTGCGCATCTCCGCCGACTGCGCATGCGCTTCGAGACCTTCGGCGCGCGCCAGCGTGGCGGCGATTTTCCCGAGCGTGCGCGCGCCATCCTGCGACACCCCGATCAGGCTGCTGCGCTTCTGGAAATCGTACACGCCGAGCGGCGAGGAAAAACGCGCGGTGCGCGAGGTCGGCAGGACGTGGTTGGGTCCGGCGCAATAATCCCCCAGCGCTTCCGAGGTGAAACGCCCCATGAAAATGGCCCCGGCGTGGCGGATTTTCGGGAGCAGCGCGTCGGGATCGGCGACCGACAGTTCGAGATGTTCCGGCGCGATGCGGTTGGCGATGGCGCACGCTTCGTCGAGATCGCGCACGTGGATGAGCGCGCCGCGGCTGGCGAGCGATGCGCGGATGATGTCAGCCCGCGGCAGGGTGGCGAGGAGCCGCGTGGCGCTTTGCTTGACGCGCGCGAGATAGCCGGCATCCGGGCAGAGAAGAATCGCCTGCGCGATTTCGTCGTGCTCGGCCTGCGAGAACAGGTCCATCGCCACCCAGTCGGGGTCGGTGCCGCCGTCGCAGATCACCAGGATTTCCGATGGCCCGGCGACCATGTCGATGCCGACGCGCCCGAATACGCGGCGTTTGGCGGCCGCGACATAGGCATTGCCGGGACCGACGATTTTATCGACCTGCGGGATAGTCTGCGTGCCGAACGCGAGCGCCGCGACCGCCTGCGCGCCGCCGATGCGCAGCACCTTGCCGACGCCGGCGAGCGCAGCGGCCGCGAGCACCGTTTCATTCATCACGCCATCGGGCGCAGGTGTGACCATGATGAGTTCGCCCACGCCCGCGACTTTTGCGGCAATGGCGTTCATCAGCACCGACGAAGGATAGGCCGCCTTGCCGCCGGGAACGTATAGCCCGACGCGGTCGAGCGGTGTCACTTTCTGTCCGAGCAGCGTGCCGTCCGGTTCGGTATAGCTCCACGACTCCAATTTCTGTTTTTCGTGATAGCGGCGAATACGTTCCGCGGCGGATGCGAGCGCCTCGCGCAATGCGGCGGGCAGGTTGTCCAGCGCCTGCTGCAATCTTGCCGGAGCGATTTGCAATCCGCTGGCATCCTGCGGAGACCAGCGGTCGAAGCGGCGCGTGTATTCGATGAGCGCCGCATCGCCGCGCGCCGCGACGTCGTCGAGCACGGCCGCAACCGTCGTATCGACGCTCCGGTCCTGCGCGGACTCGAAAGCCAGCAACGCATCGAGGCGCGCTTCGAAGTCCGGCTGCGACGTGGAAAGCTGGGCAATGAGCTGGGCGATATCAGGCATGGCGCTCAGACTTTTTTCGCCGCGGACGCGAACGCCTCGAGCAGCGGTTGCACCTCGGCATAACGCAGCTTGAGCGCGGCGCGGTTGACGATCAGGCGGCTGGAAATCGCGGCGATTTCCTCGACTGCCTTGAGGTGATTGGCCTTGAGGGTGTTGCCGCTCGACACCAGATCGACGATGGCGTCGGCCAGCCCGGTGAGCGGCGCAAGCTCCATCGAGCCGTAGAGCTTGATGAGATCGACATGCATGCCCTTGGCGGCAAAGTGCTCGCGCGCCGTCTGAATGTATTTGGTCGCCACGCGCAGGCGCGCGCCGCGCCGCACTGCTGCCTGGTAGTCGAAATCGTCATGCACGGCAACCATCATGCGGCAGCGCGCGATGCCCAGGTCGATGGGGCGGTACAGGCCCTCGCCATTGTGTTCGAGCAGCACATCGAGCCCCGCCACGCCGAGGTCGGCGGCGCCGTACTGGACATAGGTCGGCACGTCGGATGCGCGCACGATGATGAGGCGCACGTCGTCCCGCGAAGTGGCGATGATGAGCTTGCGCGACGTTTCCGGATCGTCGCGCGGCACGATGCCCGCCGACTTGAGGAGCGGCAGCGTCTCTTCGAATATGCGTCCCTTGGAAAGGGCAATAGTGATACCGGACATCAATCGATCCTTCGTATTTTTGCGCCCAACTGGCAGAGTTTTAGTTCAAGTTGCTCGTAACCGCGATCGAGGTGGTAGATGCGCTCGACCGTGGTTTCGCCCTCCGCCACCAGCCCGGCGATCACCAGGCTCGCCGAGGCGCGCAGGTCGGTCGCCATGACCGTCGCGCCTGCCAGCCGCTCGACACCCTGCACGACGGCGGTGTTGCCTTCTATGGAGATGTTGGCGCCCAGGCGCACCAGCTCCTGCACGTGCATGAAGCGGTTCTCGAAAATGGTTTCGGTGACCACCGCAGTACCCTGCGCGATGCTGTTGAGGGCGATGAATTGCGCCTGCATGTCGGTGGGGAAAGCCGGATAGGGGGCGGTGCGCAATCCCACGGCGCGCGGCCGCTGCGTCATTTTGAGTCCGATGGTTTGGTCATCGCAAGAAATGCTCGCACCCGCCTCGCGCAGTTTCTCGATCACGGCGTCGAGAGTGCCGGGGCGCGCGCCGCGCAAGATCACCTCGCCGCCGGCAGCGGTGACGGCGGCGAGAAATGTTCCGGTTTCGATACGGTCCGGCATCACCGCATAGTCGGCGCCATGCAACTTTTCCACACCCTGCACGACGATGGTGTCGCTGCCGTGGCCGCGAATTTTCGCGCCCATGGCGATCAGGCATTCGGCGAGATCGGCGACCTCGGGTTCGCGCGCGGCATTTTCCAGCACGCTTTCACCCTCGGCCAGCGTTGCCGCCATCATCAGATTTTCGGTGCCGGTCACGGTTACGGTGTCCATCATCACGCGCGCTCCCTTGAGGCGGCCGGCGCGCGCGTGCAGATACCCTGCCTCGATGTGAATTTCCGCGCCCATCGCCTGCAGTCCCTTGATGTGCAAGTCCACCGGGCGCGAGCCGATCGCGCAGCCGCCGGGCAACGACACGCGCGCCTCGCCGAAACGCGCCACCAGCGGCCCCAGCGCCAGAATGGACGCGCGCATGGTCTTGACGAGTTCATAGGGCGCGACCGGGTTGCCGATGTGCGCGGCGGTAAGCGCGACGCCGCCCTCGTCTTCCTGCGTGTCGCCGACACCCATCTGACGCAGCAGCGCGAGCATGGTTCTGACGTCGTTGAGCGCGGGCAGATTGCGCACTCGCAAGGTGTCGGGCGTGAGCAGCGCGGCCGCCAGAATCGGCAGCGCGGCGTTCTTGGCGCCGGAAATGCGTACTTCACCGTGGAGCGGAAAGCCGCCCTGAATCAACAGTTTTTGCATGGCAGGGAATTATCGGGATTCGTAAAAATATCTGACGCTTTTCCCCTCTCCCCCAGCCCCTCTCCCGCAAGCGGGAGAGGGGTGTAGCAGGGAATTCGCGCAGTATACCGCGCGCCTGCGGAACGGTCGCCCGATGCAACGGGCGACGCGCCCCGCAAGGGGCAGGAAGGCCGGGAGAGGGCGTGTGCCAATTGGAAGAGTTGTAACCGATTAAGTAATTCTCAGTTACTGCACGGAAGACTGCGCCGCCCACTCTTCCGGCGACAACGTACGCATGGAAAGCGCATGGATTTCCGCGCGCATGCGGTCTCCCAGCGCGCCGTAAACAATCTGGTGGCGCTGTACGCGGGACTTGCCCGTAAATGACGGACTGACAATGACGGCCTCGAAATGCGCGCCGTCGCCGCTTACTTCGAGGTGGGTGCAGTCGAGCGCTTCGCGGATATAGCCTGTAATGGCTTCAGGGGTGACCACGGGGTTGTCCTATTGACGTAATTTATATCCGGATTTTAGCAGGCCGAGGGTGATCGCCGATAGTACGGCAAATGCCCCGGCAGTGACTGCGAGGCTGAGCCAGGGCGAAACGTCGGCGGCGCCGAAGAAACCGAAGCGGAAACCGTCGATCATGTAGAAGAACGGATTGAGATGCGATACCTGCAGCCAGAACTGCGGCAGCGAGTGGATCGAATAGAACACGCCGGACAGGAACGTCAGCGGAACAATAATGAAATTCTGGAATGCCGCGAGCTGGTCGAACTTTTCCGCCCACAGCCCGGCGATGATGCCCATTGCCGCGAGCATGCCGCTTCCCAGCACGGCAAAAACCGCTATCCACACAATGTTGTACAGCGGCACCGGCGCCGCGAACAGCGCTGCCGCGAAAACGCCCGCCCCGACGACGACGGCACGCACGAGGGCTGCGATGAGATAGGCCAGAAAGAAATCCCAATGACTCAGCGGCGGCAGCAGGATAAAAACAATGTTGCCGGTGATCTTCGACTGGATCAGGCTCGACGAGGTGTTGGCGAAAGCATTTTGCAGCATCGCCATCATGGCGAGACCGGGAATCAGGAACTGCACGTAAGTCACGCCGGGAAAGGGCTGCACGGCTTCGCGCAGCACGTGCGCGAATATCAGCAGGTAAAGCAGCGTCGTCAGCACCGGCGCGGCGACCGTCTGGAACGCGACTTTCCAGAAGCGCAACACTTCCTTGTAAAGCAGGGTGCGAAAACCGATCATATAATTTACAGACACTCTAATGCTGCTTCATGACGCTGACGAAAACTTCCTCGAGTTCGGGCTCGGCGATTTCCATGCCCCCGATGACACAGTTGCCTTGACGCAGCTCGGCCAGAACTTCCTCGACCTCGCGGTATTCGCGAATGGCGAAACCGTGCCAGTCACCCTTGCGCTTCATGTCGCGCTGCGCGAGCGACTGCGGCAGCATGCCGGTGAATTTGACGCGCAGCATGCGCTCGGAAAAAGCGCTCAGCAGGTTCTCGGTGGTGTCGAGCGCCACCAGCCGGCCCTGCTTGAGCATGGCGATGCGGCTGCAAAGCTGCTGCGCTTCTTCGAGATAATGCGTGGTGAGCACGATGGTGTGTCCCGCCGCATTCAGCTCGCGAACGAACTGCCACAGGGTCTGGCGCAACTCGACATCGACACCCGCGGTCGGCTCGTCGAGAACGATTACCGGCGGGCGGTGCACCAGCGCCTGCGCCACCAGCACGCGCCGCTTCATGCCGCCGGAAAGCTGGCGCATGTTCGTGTCGGCCTTGTCGGAAAGCGCAAGCCTGTCGATCAGTTCATCTATCCAGGCGTCGTTGTCGCGAATACCGAAGTAACCCGACTGCAGGCGCAATGTTTCGCGCACCGTGAAGAAGGGATCGAAGACGATTTCCTGGGGGACAATGCCGAGCGCGCGGCGCGCGGCGCGGTAGTCGCGCTGCACGTCGTGGCCCATGACGCGCAGCGTTCCCGCGCTGGGTCTGACGAGGCCGCCGAGCGCGCTGATCAGCGTGGTCTTGCCCGCGCCGTTGGGTCCGAGCAGGGCGAAGAATTCGCCTTCGAGCACTTGCAGACTGACTCCGTCCAGCGCACGCAGGGCGCCGTAGCGCTTTTCCACGCCGGCGACTTCAACAGCCAGGGTCATTGCGCGTGGTTCTGGATGAATTCGGTCACGCCGTAGAGTTCCGCCAGCGAGGCGAGATTGTCCGGAAAATGTTCGAGCTTGAGGCGCTTGCCGACGCGCAATGCCTCGCGACGCCACTTGAGCAACAGCGCGACCGCCGCCGAATCGACTTCCTCCACGCCGGAAAGATCGATGACCAGTTCGTCGGGCAAATCGGGGCGCTCGGCGAATTCGCGCGTCTGTTCGAGCACGCGCGGCAGACTCGCGAAGGTGAGCGCGCCTTCGATTTTCATGACCTCGCTGCGTGTGCTCATTTCTTTTTGTCTGCGGCGGCGGGTTCGCTTGCCTTGCTGTTGCGCTCGGAAAGCGTCTTGATCAGGCCATCGATACCGCCCTTGCGGATTTCGTCGCCGAACGAACTGCGGTAGTTGGTCACCAGGCTCACGTTGTCGATGACGATATCGAAAGCCTTCCAGCCCTGCGCGTTTTTTTCCAGGGTGTAGTCGATGGGAATGGGCTGGCCTCCCGGTTGATTGACCACTGTCTTGACCATTACCTCGGTGTCGGCGGGAGCATATTTTGCGGGCTTCACGTCGATCGTCTGATTGCGATACTGCGCCAGCGATGTCGAGTAGGTGCGCACCAGCAGGGTGCGGAATTCCCGGATAAGCGCTTCTTTCTGCGCGTCGCTCGCTTCGCGCCAATTCCTGCCCACCGCGAGCTGGGTCATGCGCGGGAAATTGAAATTCGGCAGCACCTTCGCCTCGGCAAGTTCGCCCACCTTGCGCAGGTTGCCCGCTTGAATTTCCTTGTCCTGCCTGATGACGGCCAGGACATCGTTGGTGGTGCGGCGCACCAGTTCATCCGGCGCCAACTCATCGGCAAACGCCGCGAGCGACAACGCCGCGCAGAGCAGCAATAAGAATTTTCTCGGCACGTCTATTCCTTTTCGGGATTATTTGGGTTTGCTATTGCCGGGTTCCGACGCCTTGCTGAAAAGAAACTGGCCGATGAGTTTTTCAAGCACCACGGCGGATTGCGTCAACATGATCTTGTCGCCCTCCTTCAACATCTTGTCATCGCCACCGGCGTCGAGACCGATATAGACCTCGCCCAGCAGCCCGGAAGTCAGTATCGACGCCGAAGTATCCTTGGGAAAATCGTAGCGCCTGTCGAGAGCGAGTTTCACCACCGCCTGGAATTTCACATTGTCGAAATGGATGCCGGACACGCGTCCCACCAGCACGCCCGATGTTTTCACCGGGGCCTTGAGCTTGAGCCCGCCGATGTTCTCGAAGCGCGCCTCGACAATGTATGTCTTGACGCCCTGCTCCGCACCCAGATTGCCGACCTTGAATGCCAGCAGCAGCAGGGCGACCACCCCGGCGATGACGAAAATACCGACCCACAGGTCCATGGTTTTCCGGTCCATTAATGGACTCCTCTTAACATGAATGCCGTCAAAATCAGATCCAGCAGCAATACGATCAGCGCCGAACTCACCACCGTGCGCGTTGTCGCGCGCGATACCCCTTCCGCGGTCGGGTCGGCGTCGAATCCCTCAAACGTGGCGATGATCGAGATCGCGATACCGAATACCACGCTTTTCACCACGCCGTTCATGACATCGTAGCGAAAATCGACGGCGGCCTGCATGTTACTCCAGAACACGCCCGAGTCGATTCCGATCATGGCCACGCCGATGATGTAGCCGCCGAAGATGCCCATCGCGGAAAACAGCGCCGCCAGCAGCGGCATGGAGAAAATTCCCGCCCAGAAGCGCGGCGCGACGACGCGCGCGATCGGGTTCACCGCCATCATGTCCATGGCCTTGAGCTGCTCGGTGGCCTTCATCAATCCGATTTCCGCGGTGATCGCCGACCCGGCGCGGCTCGCGAACAGCAGCGCCGCCACTACCGGCCCCAGCTCGCGTGTCAACGACAGCGCCACCAGCACACCCATTGTTTCCTCGGCGCCGTACTTTTGCAGCGTCTCGAAACCCTGCAGGCCAAGCACCATGCCGACAAACAGGCCGGAAACGATGATGATGATGAGCGACATCACGCCGGAAAAATACATTTCGCGCACCGTCAGGTGGAAGCGCGCGAAGCTGGTACCGGAAGACGCGATCACCAGCCAGAAAAAACGCGCCATCGAACCGATGCGCCACACGCCGCCGGTGAAGCGGCGCCCGATGCGCTGAATCGAGTCGAACACGCCTCCGGTCATGCCTCTACCTCCAATTGCCGCGCGTACGGTTGCGCCGGGTAATGGAACGCCACCGGCCCATCGGTCTCGCCATGCACGAACTGGTGCACGAACGGCATTTCCGAGGCGCGGATCTGCTGCGGCGTGCCCGCGCCGACAACGCGCCCATCGGCCACGAAATAAATGTAATCGACGATTTGCAAAGTCTCCTGTATGTCGTGCGTCACCACGATCGAGGTCGCCCCGAGCGCATCGTTGAGCTTGCGGATGAGCTGCCCGATTACCCCCAGCGAAATCGGATCCAGCCCCGCGAAAGGCTCATCGTACAGGATCAGCATCGGATCGGTCGCGACGGTGCGCGCCAGCGCGACGCGCCGCGCCATGCCGCCGGACAATTCCGCGGGCATCAGGTTCACCGCGCCGCGCAACCCCACCGCATGCAACTTCATCAGCACCAGGTCGCGCACGATGTCCTCGGGAATCTGCGTATGTTCATGCAGCGCGAAGGCCACATTCTCGTAAACCGACAGGTCGGTGAACAGCGCGCCAAACTGGAACAGCATTCCCATCTTGCGGCGCAACTCGTAAAGCTCCCCGTCCTCGAGCTGGTGCATGACCTTGCCGTCGACGCGCACCGTGCCGCGCGAGGGCTTGAGCTGCCCGCTGATCAACCCCAGCAGCGTGGTCTTGCCGCAGCCGCTCCCGCCCATGATGGCGACCAGCTTGCCGCGCGGCACATTCAGCGAAATGTTCTGCAGAATGGGCCGCTTGTTGTAGGCAAAATCGACGCTGTCGATTTCGACCAGATTGTCCTGGTGAACTTGGGTCACGGGTAAGGGCGGCGCACAATCGCCTGCGCATGCTGGAAGGGCTGTTATCTTAGCAGCTTACTTTTTTTCTGTCCGGCACAAGCTTGAGCGGGATGCGGCATTGCTACACTTGGCGCGTTGAAGCCCCTATAATTGGACTTCAGCAGCGCTTGGCATAGGCCGACTGCGCCCGTATAAGTCCCTACCCCCCCAACTTACTGCCCATGAATCGTAACGCGCGCCCGGCGCTCCTGATAGTCGACGACGACCCGCTGATCGGAGAGAGCCTGCAATACGCGCTTGAGCCCGAGTTCGACGTCATGGTGCAAAACTCGCGCGCATCCGCCATCAAGCTGCTTCGCGAAGGCAGCTTCAGGCCGCAGCTTGCATTGGTCGATCTGGGGTTGCCGCCGGTTCCGTCGCTGCCCAATGAAGGTTTCAAGCTGATCGGCGACCTGCTCGCCCACATCCCCGACATCCGCATTCTGGTGCTCACCGGACAGAATGAAGAATCCAATGCCAAGCGAGCACGCGCGCTAGGTGCGATCGATCTGGTGCCTAAGCCGTGCGAGCCGGAATATCTCAAGTCGCTGCTGCAACGCGCCCTCAAAACGGTTCCCGGCAAGGGCGACGCCGGCGCCGGGCACCAGTTGATCGGCGAAAGCCCGCCACTGCGCAAGCTGCGCAGCCAGATCGATCTTTATGCCGCATCGATCTTCCCGGCTCTGATCGAAGGCGAATCGGGCAGCGGCAAGGAGCGCGTCGCGCTGGCTTTGCACCATCTGAGCCCGCGCGCCGCGCAGCCTTTCATTGCACTCAACTGCGCAGCCATTTCCAGCAGCCTCGTCGAGCCGACTCTGTTCGGCTACGTCAAGGGGGCGTTTACCGGCGCGGCGACCGCCAGGGCCGGGTATTTCGAGGACGCCGGCGAAGGCACGCTGGTACTCGACGAAATCGGCGAGCTGCCGCTCGAGTTGCAGCCCAAATTGCTGCGCGTGCTGGAAAACGGCGAGTATCAGCGTGTCGGCGAAACGCAGACGCGCATTAGCCGCGCGCGCATTGTCGCGGCGACCAACCGCGACCTGAAAGCGGAAGTCAGGGCAGGACGATTTCGCGCCGACCTCTACCACCGCCTGTCGGTGTTTTCCATTGCCGTGCCGCCGCTGCGCGATCTGGGTGAAGATAAACTTCTGCTTCTCGATCACTACTGCAACCTGTGCGCCGCCACACAGGGAACGCCGCCCTTCAACCTCACCGGGGAAGCACGCGAGGACTGGCTGAATTACCCTTTCCCCGGCAATGTCCGCGAGCTCAGGAACATTGTCATCCGCCTGACCGCCAAGTACAGCGGCCACACCGTGGGACGCAGTGAACTGGTAGGCGAATTCGATCTTTCCTTCACCGCTCCCGAGACAGATTCACAGGCCGGCAGTCACGAAAGGGTGCGCGCGCAACTGCTCGGAGAAAAGAATTTCAGCCTCGACAACATCCTCAGGGAAACCGAAATCGCCTATCTTGACGCTGCGCTCGAACTTGCCCAGGACAACATCGCGCAGGCGGCAAGGCTCCTCGGCATGTCGCGCAGCACGCTTTACAGCCGCCTTGAAGCCACGGGCAGGCTGCCCGCTAAATCCGATAAACTGTAGCGATGAGCATGTATCTCGAACATTTCGGCCTGCGCGAAGCGCCCTTCAGGATCACGCCGCATACGGAGTTTTTTTTCGCCGGCGCCAACCGCGGCGAGACGCTCGAAGCGCTGATCTATGCCATCACCTCGGGCGAAGGCATCGTCAAGGTGGTCGGCGAAGTGGGCAGCGGCAAGACCATGCTGTGCCGCGTGCTCATGGAACGCCTCCCGGAAACGGTGGAAACAATCTATCTGGCGGTGCCGAGCGTGTCGCGCGACGAAATGCTCGGCGTGATTGCCGACGACCTGGGCATCGAGATGCAGGCCGGGCGCACCACCAAGCTGCTGCGCGCGCTGCAGGAGCGGCTGATCCAGATCCATACCGAGGGCAGGCAGGTAGTCGCGCTGGTCGATGAAGCGCATGCCATGCCTCCGGAAACGCTCGAGGAAATCCGCCTGCTCTCCAACCTGGAAACCAGCCACGACAAGCTGATGCAAATCGTGCTGTTCGGCCAGCCCGAACTCGATGCGCATCTGAGCACCCCCGGTATGCGCCAGCTCAAGGAACGCATCACCCACGCCTTTTCGCTCGCGCCCCTGCCGCCCAACGATATCCGCAACTACCTCGACTTTCGCCTGCGCGCCGCAGGCTACAAGGGACCCGACCTGTTCGGCCCCGACACCATCCAGCTCATCGCCGAGGCTTCCGAAGGTCTGACGCGGCGCATCAACATCTACGCCGACAAAAGCCTGCTCGCCGCCTTCGCCGCCGGAACGCATACCATCCAGCCGGACCATGTGCGCGCCGCCATAGCCGATACCGGCATCACGGTGCGGCGTTCCACTCCGGCCCTGCGCATTTACGTCGCGGCAGGCGTCATGCTGGCGGCGGGATTGCTCATCGGTTTTTTATCCGGGCAGCAGTTCGGCAGCAAATCCACGCCTCCCCTGGCAGAAACGGCGCGGATTACCGCACCCATATCGCGCGCGCAGGCGGCGCCCGAAACACCCGGCATTGCCGCCACTCAAACCCAGCCTGTCGAAGGCAGGACAGATATAGGCAAAGCGTCGAACCACACCCAGCAGAACCCTGCCCTACCCGCCGCCGCTATCGCGTCTGCGGTAAACGCGTCCGCGCAACAACCCGTTCCTGCACCGGCTGCTTCAGACACAGTCGCGATGACCGCTTCGGAAGCCGCTTCCCCCCCCACGCAAAGCAATACACCTTTGACGGTAAACGAATGGGTCGCGGCACGCCTCGATGCCGACCGCGTCCGGCTCGACGCCATCTCCCCCACGCACTGGTCGATTCAATTGATGACCGCGGACCGGCACGAGCATGCCGGTATCGTCAATTTTCTCAAGGATGCGGGACGCAGCATCGACACGACCGAGGTCTACCTTTTCCCGATCGGCGGCAGCGCCAATCAACGCATCGGACTCGTGTTTGGCGACTTCCCGGTCAAGAGCGATGCGCTGAATGCGCTCGCCAAGTTGCCGCAACGTGTCGTCATGTACAACCCCTACGCGCGCACCTTCAACGTGATCCGCGAAGATAGGCATCGCTCGGGAAAATCCTGAAATAAAATTTTTACTACGGAGGACACGGGGAGCACGGGGTAAACATCTGCGCCAATCCGGCCTATGTAGGAGGCGATTCGTATTGGCTATCGCCCGATTAATCGGGCTCCCACGCACAGCCCATGTAGAAATGTTGAAGCGGGCTTTTGCTTTCCCCGTGTCCCCCGTGGTGAAACGGTTTTCTGCTTTTCCCCTGCCCTCAATGGCCGAGAGGATTGTTCCCCGCGGGGAGCGGTTTGCGGAAAGTTGATCCTGACCATTGTCCGAAAGAGTTTCACCTGTCATAAAATCGGTTTACCATATGTAGCCCGGTCAAGGCTTTACCCGAGAACCCTAACAAAGAGCTCACCACACTTTCATGCGCCTTCTCTTCGGTACCGCACCATTTGCCATCCTGGCCATTGCCATTGCCGGATGCGGCCCACTGCCCGTCGCGAAAATCGACAGTCACATCAGGCCCGAGCCAGTGCGTGCGGCCGCATCGATTCCCGAGCCGGTGCGGCAGGTAGCCCTGCCGCCGCCTCCGCAGCCCAAGGCGGCGGAGGTCAAGTATTCGATCGTGGTGAACGATGTGCCGGTGCACGATGTCCTTTTTGCCATCGCCAAGGGCACCCAGGTCAATATCGATATCTACCCCGGCATCGAAGGCCGCGTCACGCTCAACGCCATCGACCAGACACTCAAGCAAATACTTACGCGCATCGCCAAGCAGGTTGACATGCGCTGGGAAAGCGACGGGCCGAACATCGTCGTGATGACCGACTCGCCTTTCCTCAAGCTCTACAAGGTCGATTACGTCAACATGACCCGCGACACCAGCGGCACCATGGGCATTCAGTCGCAGGTGGTCGGGCCGGGAGGCGCAGGGACGGCGGCTGCGGGGGGCGCACAGAACAGTTCGCTGCTGAAAATCGACAACACCGCCAAGAACCGCTTCTGGGAGACGCTGGAAAAAAACGTCAAGGACATGCTGCGCGAGACCGACAAGCTCCTTCCCGAGGGAAGTTCGGAAACGTTCGTGCAGGGACGCGGCGCGCAGCAATCCGTCACCACGCAGACGCAGCGCAATACCCCATCGCGCGCCACCGCTGCCGCACCCAGAACGCAGACGCTTACACCGGGCGAGACCGAGGTCCAGCAGACCACCGAGCGTGTCGAACAGCGCCTCACTTTCCGCGAGGCGGCGTCGGTCATCATCAACGCCGAGACCGGCACCGTTTCGATACGCGCCACCTCGCGCCAGCACGAAAAAATCGCCGAGTTTCTGGAGCAGATCGGCGGATCGGCCAAGCGTCAGGTACTCATCGAAGCCACGGTGGTCGAAGTGGTCCTCAACGACAACTATCAGTCGGGCGTCGATTGGTCGGCCCTCGGCTTGAACGGTCTGGGCTACTCGTTTCAGCAAAGCTTTACCGCGCAGAACCTGAATCAGGCGCCGTTCTTTTCCGCTTCTTACAGCAATCCCAACGCCGCCGCCGGGGGCAATATCTCGAGCACCATCAAGCTGCTCGATTCCTTCGGCAAAACGCGCGTGCTGTCGAGTCCCAAAATCATGTCGCTCAACAACCAGACCGCAGTGCTCAAGGTGGTCGAAAACACCGTTTATTTCTCGGTGCAATCGACAATCACGCCCGGCCAGCTCGGCCAATCCTCGCTGGTGACCTATAGCTCGACACAGCACGTCGTGCCGGTAGGATTCGTGATGAGCGTCACGCCGCAGATCAGTGAAGGCGATGTGGTGGTGCTGAATGTGCGTCCAACGGTATCCAGAATTGTCAGCTTCGTCAGCGACCCCAATCCGGATCTGGCCAGGGCAGGCGTGATCAGCAAGATTCCGCAAATACAAACGCGCGAATTCGAATCCATGTTGCGCGTTTCAAGCGGCCAGACCGCCATTCTCGGCGGTCTCATGCAGGACAGTTATGAATCGAAGCGAGATGGCCTGCCGCTTTTGTCGCGCATTCCGGTGTTTGGGGATGCCGTGAGTTACCGCAACGACACCGGCAAAAAGTCGGAGTTGGTGATTTTCCTGCGGCCCATCGTCATCAAGGAAGCGAGCATCGAATCCGACCTGGCTGCCTATCGAAAATTTCTTCCGGACAAGGACTTCTTCAAGGACGCCGAACTGGTCAGGCCCGATGGAAAACCTCTCTTGCCCCTGGAGGTTCTGCCCAATCCCGTGGTGCCCGATGCGGTAACCGGTAAGGCCCAATGAGCCTGCTGCTCGATGCGCTGAAGCGCGCCGAACAGGCCAAGCTTGCCAAGCACGCGCAGGGAGCGGACGAGCAGTCCGGGAGAACTGCCGCAGGCAACACGGATGCCGGCAACGCACCTCCCCATGCGCCTGCCGTTGCGCACCTCAAGCGCGGCGCGCCGATCGAGCTTTCCTTGCAGGAAGTCGCCACGGCAAGCGCGACTGCCGCACCTTCCGCGGACCAGCAACCGGAACGCGCTGCCGCGCAAAATTTGTTTGCCGCCAAGCAGATTGCCGCGCCCAAAGGCAGGCCCCGCTGGCTGTTGCCCGCCGTGGCGGCGAGCGTGTTGCTTGCGTCCGCGGGCGGCTGGTATGTGTGGAACGAAATCACCCGGCTCACCGTTTCCGGCGCCAGCGTCACATCCGCACCCAGGCTGAGCGCCTTACAGCCGCCTGCCGCCACGCCCGCGCCGGCAGTTGCGACACCACCACCCTTCGCACAGCTTGCCGCAGGCCCACAGAGCGCACAGCGCGCTACGCAGGAGGCGCCCCTTCCTGCGACTCGCAGACAAATCGCGCCCGATCGGTCCACGGCCCCGCAACCCTCGAAATACGCAGCCCTGGTCGCGAGCCTCAAGCAGGAAGCCGATACCACGGCAACCTCCCCGGCGCTTAAGGTGACCACCAGTCTCGACACGCCGCGCCTCGCCCCTGGCCTTCAGGATGCCTACAATGCACTTGCGTCCGGCAACTATGCCGAAGCCGGCAGGCGCTACGCGGACGTGCTGCGCGGCGATTCGCATAATCCCGACGCGCACCTGGGGCTGGCCACGGCGCTGGCGCGCAGCGGCGATGGCGCCGGAGCAGCGCGCGAATACCGCACCACGCTCGACCTCGACCCGCGCAACGGTTATGCGCTTGCCGGGCTGCTGGCGCTCAGCACCGGCGCGATGCCGGGTGCGGCGGAAACCGAATTGAGAACACTGGTTTCGCGCAATCCCGGCTCGGCCGCACTGGTCTTCTCGCTCGGCAACCTGTACGCCACGCAATTGCGCTGGACAGAGGCACAGCAGGCGTTCTTCGACGCTCACCGGCTTGATCCGGACAATGCCGCTTATCTTTACAACCTCGCAGTCAGCCTCGATCACCTGAACCAGCCCAGGCTGGCGCTGGAACAATACCAACGCGTTCTGGCAGCCAAAGGCCGAGGCGCCTCCGATCTTGATACGACGCAGGTCAGCCGCCGCATAGATGCATTAAAATTGCTTTTTTGACTGGCGAGTACGAAAAAAGCGTTTCCTCACCCCCATGAGACAGGTTATGGCGGCGCGAGGAGACAGGAAGCATCGCCCGGCTACGGATTCCCCATACCAATGCAAGCACCCTTTTCACAGGCTCCGCTGGGCCAGACGCTCCTCGTCAAGGGCGTCATTTCCGAGGACCAGCTCAACATCGCGCTCACCGAGCAGCGCAAATACAAACAGCCGCTCGGCAAGGTGCTGGTGCAGCTCGGCTTCGTCACCGAAGCGACCATACGCGACACCCTGTCCGAAAGTCTCGGACAGGTTTCGATCGACTTATCCAACACCATCATCGACCCGGCTGCGCTCGCCCTCGTCCCCAAGGATGTCGCGCGCCGCTTTCATGTCCTGCCGGTCGATTTCGATACCGAGAAAAACAAGCTGCTGCTGGCCGTGTCCGACCCGGCCAACGTGGTCGCCATCGACCACATCCGCGCGCTCATCCGCGAGGATATCCGCATCGACCAGGTGCTGGCGCGCGAATCGGACATCACCATCGGCATCGAGCAGCATTACGGCTTCGAGCTTTCCATCGACGGCATCCTCAACGAAATCGAAACCGGCGAGATCGACTATGCCAGCCTCGCGGCGGATTTCGACGAATACAGCCAGCCGGTGGTGCGCCTGGTCGATGCGCTGCTCAGCGACGCCGTCAAGCGCAGCGCGTCCGACATCCACTTCGAGCCGGAGCAGGGTTTCCTGCGCATCCGCTACCGCATCGACGGAGTGCTGCGCCAGATCCGCTCGCTGCACAAGAACTACTGGTCGGCGATGGTGGTGCGCCTCAAGGTGATCAGCGGCATGAATATCGCCGAAACGCGCGCGCCGCAGGACGGGCGCATTTCACTCACCCTGTCGGGACGGCAGATCGACTTCCGCGTCGCCTCGCAGCCGACCACGCACGGCGAGAATATCGTGCTGCGCATTCTCGACCGCCAGAAAGGCATCGTTCCCCTCGACGGCCTGGGACTTCGCGAGGATGAACTCAAGACATTGAAACTGATGATGGCGCGGCCCGAGGGCATCATCCTCGTGACCGGGCCGACCGGTTCGGGCAAGACGACCACGCTCTATTCGATTCTCAACACCATCAATACCGAGGGCGTCAATATCATGACGCTCGAGGATCCGGTCGAATATCCGATGGCGATGATCCGCCAGACCTCGGTCAACGAAGTGGTCAAGCTCGATTTCGCCAGCGGCATCCGCTCCATGATGCGCCAGGATCCGGACGTGATTCTGGTAGGTGAAATCCGCGACAAGGACACTGCCGAAATGGCTTTCCGCGCGGCCATGACCGGCCATCAGGTGTATTCGACGCTGCACACCAACTCGGCGATCGGCGCGATCCCGAGATTGCTCGATCTGGGCGTGCTGCCGGACATCATGGCGGGCAACATCATCGGCGTGGTGGCGCAACGCCTGGTGCGCAAGCTGTGTCCGTTTTGCAAGGTTCCCTATACGCCCGACGCGGCGGCGCGCTGGCTGCTCGGTGTCGCGGACGACTGGCAGGGGCAGTTGCACCGCTCCGGCGGATGCCCGGAATGCGACAACCAGGGTTACAAAGGCCGCGTTGCGATCATGGAATTGTTCAAGATGAATTCCGATATCGACGAACTCATCGCGCGTCACGCGAGCGGACGGGAAGTCCGCGAGGCGGCGCGGCATGCGGGCTTCCGTTCGCTCTCCGAAGACGCCATCGCGCGCGCGTTGTCCGGCCAGACCAGCCTGGAAGAAATTTCGCGCGTGGTCGATCTCACCGAACGCATTCTCTAGTTACATTTCCAATTCGTGAGCACTTTAAAAATGGCTCAAACGCAGGCTGCGATGAATGGTAAGGTAATCCGTCGTCCCAGCCCCCGATTAAAGCATTCGAGGGCACCTCTAATAATTCGTCATTCCCGTGAAAACGGGAATCCAAGTTCATGGTTAGAATGGATTCCCGTTTTCACGGGAATGACAGATAAGGGATTTTTAGAGGTGCCCTTAAGAGATTTCGTGAAGTTCCTATTAATTCTTGGTTGAGAAACGGAATAAGGCGCGGCCATGGCCCTTTTTGCATACCGGGCAATCGACGATAACGGACGCCACGCCAGTGGCAAACTCGACGCGCTCAACCCTGTGGATCTCGAGCTGCGCCTGAAACGCATGGGACTTGACCTGATCACCTTCGATCCTCTCAAGAAGCCGCGCATGCTCGCCGGAAGAACCATATCGCGGCCCGAGCTGATCACCTTCTGCTTTCATCTTGACCAGTTGATCCGCGCCGGTGTGCCCATCCTCGAAGCGCTGGTCGACCTGCGCGACAGCGTCGAAAATCCCGTCTTCAAGGCCACCGTGGTCGGGCTGCTTGAAGACATCGAGGGCGGCAAGAAACTTTCCGAAGCCATGGAAAACCATCCTGCCGCTTTCGATACGGTATTTTCCTCGCTGGTGCGCGCGGGAGAGCAAAGCGGGCGGCTCCCCGAGGTGCTCGCCAAACTCACGGAAAACCTCAAATGGCAGGACGAGATTTCCTCGGCAGCCAAAAAAGCCATGCTTTACCCTGCATTCGTGGGTATCGTTCTGTTCGCCCTGGTATTCGTGCTCATGGTGTTTCTGGTGCCGCAACTGGTGAGCACGCTTAAAACGCTCTCGCCGACACTCCCGGCCGAAACCAGGATACTGATTGCCGTTTCCGATTTCATGAAGCATTACTGGTACGTGGTGATCGGCTTGCCGGTCGCAATCGTCGCCGGGCTTTTCATCGCGTCCCGGTTGAGCGAAAAATTCAGGTACCGGCTTGATGGTCTGGCGCTGAAGATGCCTTTTGTCGGCGCGCTGCGCAGCAAGATCATTCTGGCGCGTTTCTCGACGTTTTTCGCCCTCATGTACCAGTCGGGAATCAGCGTGCTCGAGTGCATTCGCATTTCCGAGAAAATCGTCGGCAACCGCGTCATCGAGGAGGGCCTGCAGCGCGTCGGGCGCGATATCAACGAGGGGCAAGGCATCACGCAGGCTTTCCTCAATGTGCGCCTGTTCCCGCCGCTGGTATTGCGCATGCTCAAGGTCGGCGAATCGACGGGCGGCCTCGATACGGCCCTGCTCAACGTGAGCTACTTTTACGATCGCGATGTCAAGGACACCATTGCCAGGCTGCAGGTGATGATCCAGCCGGTGCTGACTGTGCTGCTGGGGGGGATTATCATGCTCATCATCATGACCGTCTTCAGCCCGATCTACGATGTCATCAGCAAAATAAAATTCTAAGACTGCCATGGCCAAACATTTTCTTTATCTGACCAACGACAAGCTGACCGCGCTGCTGTGGAAAGACGGCAAAATCGCGGGCAAAGAGGTTTTCCTGGCCAGAGACTACCATTCCACGGATTTTGAACGCTACATCGCCGCGCGGCACGCCACGCCGGCTTATCTGCTGCTCGACATCACCGAGGAAGATTTCCGCCTCGACACCATTCCCCACCTGCGCGGCGCCGACCAGGAAGCGGTGATCGCGCGCAAGCTGGGGCAGGCTTTCCGCAACGCCGCCTACCGCCACGCCCAGGTGCAGGACCGCGAGTCCGAGGGCCGGCGCGACGACCGCGTGCTGTACCACGCCATCAGCGGCGCCGATATGGTGAAGTCGTGGGTGCAGGCGCTCGAAAAATTCTCGGTTGTGCTGGAGGGAGTTTATTCGGCGCCGGTGCTCAGCGCCCAGTTGCTGAAAAAACTGGACATGGGCGCGCAACATACGCTGCTGGTTTCGCTGGTCGCCGACCACAATCTGCGGCAAACCTATTTGCAGAACCAGCACGTCAAATTCAGCCGTCTCACTCCTCTGGACGGGGAAAGCGAGCTGAGTTTCGGCCAGCAGATCGCCGACGAAACCAGCCGCACCTGGCAGTACCTCGACAGCCTGCGTTATTTCGCCTCGGGCGACAAACTCGAAGCGTGCATTCTCATCCACCCCAACGATCGCAAGCCGGTTTCCGATGCGATCCGCAACTACCCGCTCTTTCAATACCGCATTCTCGATACCGATGAAGTCGCCGCGAAACTGAAGCTCAAGCCGCCGCCGCCGACTTCGCATGCCGAGGAAATTTTCGCGCATCTGTTCGCCGGCATCCCGCTCGACAATCATTTCGCCACGCGCGACCAGACCCGCCCGGCGCGCATGCGCAAGGCGGGCATCGGCCTGCATGCCCTGACCGCTGCCGTACTGGCCGGGGGCATCGCGTGGTCGGGCTACAACCTGTTTCTGGCAGCCAATATCGGCAGCGATATCCAGACGCGCGCGCAGCAGACGAGCGCCATCACCCTGCGCTATCGCAGCATCACCGGGGCGGTGCAGGAGACGCGCGTTTCTTCCGACACCTCGCGCGATGCGGCAGCGCTCTACAAGTCGTATTTGCATCCCGCCTCCACGCCTGCCGGCTTGGTGCGCGATGTGTCGCAGGTGCTCGCGCGCTTCCCGGAAATCAAGCTCTCGCAACTGGCCTGGCTGCCCAGCGAAGATGCGAAAAGCAATCCGGAAATCACCCTGGTATCGAGCAAAGGCAACCCGCCCATCAAATCCGATCCCGCCGCACAGGACAAAACCGCTCCCGTGCAAGGCGCAGCGCCAGCCGCCGCCAGGAATGCACCGCTCGCGGGCAACCGCTATCAGATACTGGTGATCGATGCCGCGCTTGCAACCGGCGCTACCGATTTACGCGCCACGCTGGAGTACATCGACAAATTCGTTGCCGAGCTGAACGCGATTCCCGGATGGCAGGTCTCGACCTTCGCCTCGCCTCTCGATGTGCGCCCCGGTTCGACCATCAAAGCCAATTTCTCCGGGCAGACCGCCGCGCCATTCGAAGCGCGTTTCGCCGTGCGCATCGTGCGCAACAACGCCGAGACACCCTCATGAACGCCATCGGCCCCAAAACCGCCTTGCAGTTCCTCAGATGGCCGCTGCTGTCCCTGGCGCTGGGCACGGCAATCGCCGCGCTGCTGGTGACCGGAAGTCACTATCACCTCAACCAGCAACGCAAGGACGATCTTGCTTCGCGCAACGCCCTGCGCGAGGCCGAGCAGCGCCTCAGCAACGCCAACCGCGAGACCGAGGACTTGCGCGCCTCGGCAGAGGCTTTCGAGCAAATCGTCGCGCAAGGCGCATTCCAGCCAGAGAACCGCCTCGAATGGATAGAGGCGGCGCGGCAGCTCAAGTCGCGTTACGGCGCGGATACCCTCGCCTTCGATCTCGCCGCGCAACGCAACGTCGCGCTTCCCGGCGGGCGCACTTACCCCTCGATCGACATTCTGGGAAGCCGGTCATCCTTCAAGGCGCAATTCCTGCACGAAGGCGACATGCTGGGGTTTCTCGACGATCTGGCGAAAACGGGTAATGGCTTTCATCCACTCGAACACTGCCTGCTGCGTGTGCTTGACGACACACCGGGCAACCCGCTCGCGCCGCACGTCGAAGCAAGTTGCAGAATCGACTGGATTACACTCAAGGACAAGAAAATCCAGGCACCCGCTTCCCAGGGCAAGGGGAAATGACATGACACGCATCGCCTGCGCCGCTTTACTTCTCGCCATCAGCCTGCCCGCCACGGCGCAGGACCAGCTCGGCAGACTTTTTTTCACACCCGCTGAACGCAGCAATCTCGACAAACTGCGCCGCGGTGAAACTATCGCCCCCGGCGATGTCGCACGCGCCGACCCGGTAATCAACGGTTACATCAGGCGTAGCGACGGCGTGAATACCGTGTGGATCGACGGCGCGCCGTACAGGACGGACGCCAAGCGCCTGGCGAATGTCGATAACCTGCCGGTGGGGAGCAGCGCGAGAGTGGAAATCCGTTCGGGCGACGCCAAGGCAGCAGAACTGGCGCCGCGCAAGGTCAAAAGCAAGACGCGGCGTTGAGTCGTCCGGAGCTACGGACAGTCCTTAGCGGGATTCCGCAACGGCAAGGTACAGGCAGGGTGTGCCGCATCGTCAAACTGGCAAGCTGCAATGCTGACTATAGCAAAATCGGAGGAAAATGGCGGCATCATAGTCGTTGGGGGTGCCGCAATTTCCACCGTGGTGAAATCACTGCCAACGTCGATCGTAAAGTTGGTAAAGTCGGCACTATGGCAACCCGACTTCGTCAATGGCGCCCCTACCTGAGTAGCACCGTTGTAAAAGGTGAATATAGCTTTCTCAGATGAGTCAAAATCGTCCAGCATAACTTTAAGCACCCTGCGTTTCACCCTGAAATCGAAACCGAGACCCTCTCTATCAGTTAAGTCGCCGCTACCTCCCGACAAAGCTCTAGCGCCAATAGGTTTGTAAGAAGAGGGTGAAATGCGCTGGATGGAGGAAATATATCGCGCCACACCAGACCTGAATGCGCTCATCATAATTGGGCCGCCGTTAAAGACAATCTTTCTCATAGAGGGCGGTTGGGGCGGAGGGGGCAGTAATACTGTACTACCTGATGGCCAATCTGGATCCGAACGATCTAATATCATAGCTAACGGCCACTCTCTGCCTCCCGCCTTGGCGGCAACCACCAGGTCGCTCGCAACCGCATAACTCACGATGTCGTCGAAATGGTTTTCATTTTCCGCGTCGATTTCCGCCGCGCTCGGATCGAGAATCCAGTATGTCCCGTCTGCGTTCACATTAAAAAACTCCTTCGAATTCGCAGGTGGCATGGCGAGTCTTGCGGGCGGAGATGAAGGCGTATAGGCACCATAACCCGATGCGCCGTGGCTGATCAGGGCATAAGCGACCTGAGTCTTGGGCACGCCCCGATCATTGACGGTCAACCCTTTTGTAGCCAAGAAATCACTGCGTGTATTCTCGTGAGTGGTAGCGTTACAAAATAACCCGCCGGGCGCGCTCAATGGATAGACCTGAGTCACGTCGCTGTCGAGGCAATCCGAAAGATTCAGCCCGTAGGTTCGAGTAAATCCGCCAGCGCCATCAAAAACACGATAGGAAATCATCCGTCCCCAACCATCCAGCGTGGCAGGTTGCAACAAGCCGAGCGATTTCCATGGAACTACTCCTGAAGGGCTGCGGCAGATCGCTGTGTCGGTAGGTGATACGGTGTTCTCCACACCTGCGCTGGGATTGGTGGCATCAATGGTTCCATCCGCCGGACAAGGCAGGCGCAGGTGAAGTTGGATGAACTGAATGAGCGCCGCATCGATTACGGTAAAACTTTCCCGGTTTTGTGCGGCAACATCGGCGCGCCTGCCTGCGGATGAAAGCGCGCCGCCAAATAACACCACCGCCAGCAGCGCCGCAAGGGAGATGACGAAAAGAATCAGAAACACACCACGTTGTTTTGGAAAGATTTTACTCATCTGCATCTCTTACTAATGCGAGCGCGGGCCAAGCTGCGCCTTGGTTGCAAGCGTGAGAATGTTGGGGCGGCTGACCAGATCGTCGAAATGGTCTGCGGCGGTGGCGTTGTACACATCGTCGACCAGGAAGGACGCAGGTGTGGCATATGCTAGATTAGCGAAGTTGTTTGATTCTCCTGCACCAGGAAGCGTGCCAGAAAGTTGCATGACTCCCTGGCCGCCGTAGGCTCCGCCTCCTTCCGCCCCGTGACTAATAACTACGTAAGCTGCACCATTAGATGGGCTGCCACTCGGATTCATGATCACTATGGGTGGCGCTGGCGCAATATTATTATTTTTAACAAGAAGCCCCTTGCCAGGGGCGCCGGTAAGCGCGGTGTTCAGTGGCGTACAATTGCCGGGGTAAGTCGCACTATTACAGTTCGAAGGCAGTGTGCCAGCAGGGTTACAGTATGGCGCGGGTGTGATAAATACCGTTGGCTTTGTTCCCGTCGTATCGCAGCTAGAAAAGTCCATCGCACCATCCACTACAAGATCGGGGCCGACCCGATAGGTGAAGCGCCCTCCCCAGCCATCCTCGATATCGCTCGCCGTTAGACCAAGAGCGGCCCATGGCACGACGCCATCCTGCTGATTGTTGGTACCGGTGCCGGGGGTGCAGTTTGCCGGCTGAGACGCTGGTGGTGCCGGTAGCGGATTTTCCTGGCCAGCGTTGGCGGCGGAGGAAGCCAGTTTTCCATCCGCCGGACAAGGCAACCGCTTGTACTGCGACACAAACAACGTGAGCGCCAAATCGATATTGGCGAGGCGGTTGCGCGTGAGTTCACGGCGGTGCTGGCTGATCTGGTTGGCCGACACGCCTGCGAAGAGTGCGAACAGCAGCCCGAGTATCCCCAGCACGATGGCAATCTCGATCAGCGAAAAGCCTGTTTGCGGTTTGAATGGCCGGGGAGGGTTCATTCGAAGCTTTCCATTGGGTGTGCCATAAACGGATTCTACGATTTTTCCTGACTTTGAACATTCAAGAATAGACCCGGATAAGGAACCATTCTTACCAAAAATGGATTCCCGTTTCCACGGGAACGACAGCTTTCTGGATTCCCGTCCTTCGATCGGGTCAGGGGTAAGCTTTGCGGAAATGACAAACCAAAAACTTGACGGAGCCTTTGAACAATTCTCGCCTGCGATTAGTCACTTGCCATATTTTACGCCGGATTCTTCGCGCAATGAATTGCGCTCCTGCATCAGGGCGTCTCGCGCACCGTAAGAGTCCGATTCATCGGGCGAGTGCGTACTGCATGTGCAACTCGCAACAAACACATCCCCCTATCCCCCTGGGACGGCGTTGCCATGGAATAAAATAAAGCGGCGCACCCTATCGATATACGCTTGGGTGCGTATGCGACTCCACTTTTGCGGCCGCAGAAGATTGGACAAAAAACCTTCCCGAAGGTAGCGCGCTTGAGCAAAGCATCAGTAAAGTAAATATGAGGCTGCCATTTTGTGGTTTTTCGGCTCTTGAGATACAATGAATACACGTATTCATTAGAGGCTACGGCATGGCTACTTCAATTCGGCTCGATTTGGCAATTGAGAAACGGCTGGACCAGTTGGCCGCCCAAACCGGTCGCACCAAGGCGTATTACCTGCGCGAGCTGGTCACGAACGGTCTGGATGACCTGGAAGACTACTATCTGGCCGCCGCGACGATGGAGCGCGTTCGCAAGGGCGAAGAGAAAGTCTATTCCGCACAACAAGTGAGGAAAGACCTTGGCTTGGACGATTGATTACACCGAGTCCGCCAAAAAGCAGCTTCGTAAGCTCGACAAGCAGGCAGCGCGGCGCATTCTCGATTTCATGGATGAACGTATCGCCGCCCAGGAAGACCCGCGCAGTGCCGGCAAGGCATTGACCGGCCCGATACTCGGCGCGTACTGGCGTTATCGCGTGGGTGACTATCGGATCATCTGCGACATTCAAGACAGCGTACTTTGCGTCCTTGTTATCGAGATCGGCAAGCGGCGCGAGGTCTACAGATAAAACGTTATTCGCGCAATAAATTGCGCCCCTGCAAAATGCGCCCTGTAGGATCCCGATTTATCGGGCGATTTTTTCTTCGATCGGCAATCGCGCAGCAAGCTGCGCTCCTACATGACCGCTCCCGCCGCGCGCAATTCGAAACACACCCACCCCGGCGCATTTTCCGCGACAGCCAGCACATATCCCGCCTGCTCCGCCTGCCTGGCCGCCTGATACAGGCCGATGCCCATACCGCCGTCGCGCGGCTGCTGCACCGGCGCCCTGAAGAGCGTTTCGAGGGTGAGTTCCGGGACCGGGCTGCCGCTATCGGCGACCACCAGCCTGGGATGGTCACCGTCTTCAACGTAGAAATTCACGGTAATTTCGATTAGCGGCTCGCGCAGTTTTTTCCTGCGCGCATTTTCCAGGCAGTTTTCCAGCACGGTGTCGAACAGCGTCGCCGGCACCATCGCGTCGCTGTCCCGCAACGCGGCAAACAAGATTTCACCATCGCGATAGCGCGCCAGCACGTCCTTCCACCATTCGCCGGCATGCAGCATCACCTGGCTGCTGCCAAGGGCCGGGTTCTGCAGTTTGTCGAGCGTGCTCTGCAGGCGCTTGGTCAACTGCGGCAACTGGCGTTCGAGCATGTCCTCGTAGGCGCTGGGCAGGCGCCGCTCCATGCCGGTGGTGGTTTTTTCGCGCCGCGATACCCCAAGCGAGGTGAGCGCGTAAAGCGATTGCAGCAAATTCTTGATGTCGTGCGTGAGGCGCGCGCCGGTCTCGTGCACCGCCTGCATGTAGGCATTCTGGCGCAGCACCTGCTCGCGACGTTTGCCTTCGTAGAATTCGCCGATCACCTGCGCGAGCAGCCGCACATGCAGAAACAGCGCGGGCGACAGGTTGACTTCGGTATAGAACGCGACTTCGAGTTCATGGTTGCGAAAGCTGTTGCGAAAGCCGCGCTGCGTGCCAAACCCCCCCGCACCATCGGGCGACTGCCATTCGCCGCCCACGATCCACGGCATGCTGGCGATCTCGCCCATGGCGGACTGAAGAAAACGCGTCGAATCGATGTCCGTTTCGGCGAGCTCGGCGATGCGCCGCATCCACAGCTCGAATGGCATCCCGACGCTCATGAGATAGCGCGAGAAATAGGTGCGCAACCCGCCAAAGCCGGTGCGCGGCCCCCACAGCACCGCCAGCGCGATGAGCGCCGCGGCGAAGCCGAGCACCGCGAGCAACAGCGCCTGGAAGTACTGGTTATCGGTCACGCGCATGAGCGCGATGCTGCCGAGGCCCAGCGCAACGATCAACTGGAAAACGACCAGGCTGTAGAAAAAATCGAAGACCTGGGTATGGGTTTCCTCTTCGGCATTGAACGGCAGAAACAGCAGCAGAAGCAGCGTAAGCGGAAACAGCACCGTGATCAGGAACCAGGCGCCTTCGGGTATGTTGTGAATCCCGAGCAGCAGCACCGGAATCGCCCACAGCAGCAGCATGCAAAAAAGATAAAACACGCTCACCAGGTAAAAGCGCGAGCGCCGTTCCGCCTGCTGGGTGAACACCTTGCCGCCGAGTATGCCGATGAGAATGGCGAGCCACGTCACGATCATCCAGCCGGAAAGAAAATAAAGCGTCACCGCGGTTATGGTGAAAAGCAGCAGCACCGCGTACACCTTGATTTCCTGATCGGTCGCGACGAAGGGCTGCCAGAGCAGAAACAAGCCAAAATGCACCAAAAACCAGATGCGCTGATACTCGCCTCCCTGCTCGGTAATCAGGGCAGCGTGCAATGAAAGCAGCATGGCGAGGATCACCCAGCGGCGCGCGCGCAGGAGAAAACCCAGGAGCTTGCGATTGGTGTCGACGGTCAAGGCTGTCATAGGCAAAGCTTACTTGATTCGACCAAACGGGGGAAATTCACTCCCGGAAAAATTCCACTGCCGGGATCTCGAACAAACCGGGTTGATTTTTCGGACAAAACTCTCGCCTGGAATCGGCTTGGCAACACAAATCCCGGTGTGATTCCATATAAAACAGTTCGTTAGAATTCATGGCATACGAATTGCAGTATATTGCGTGAGCGGTAAAGACATCAGGAATATCAAAAGTTTATCGGACCATTTTTGCGACGCCGTGATCTTAAGGAAAAGTAGTTCAAGACCCGGCATCATTTTTCAGGCACAGCAGGACAGGAGAAACATCATGAAATCGCAACAAGCAGGCTTCACCCTCGTCGAAATCGCTATCGTGCTGGTCATCATCGGCCTCTTGCTCGGCGGCATCCTGAAAGGTCAGGAGTTGATCAACAGCGCCAAGGTAAAGAATCTGGCCAACGACTTTCGCACCATTCCAACTTACATTTACGGCTATCAGGACAAGTTTCGTGCGCTGCCGGGAGATGATCCCGGTGTCGTCAACCATGTCACCGGTGGCACGCTTGCCACGACCAACGGTACCCCTGGTAATGGCGTGATCGAAGGGGCCTGGAATACTGCAACAATGACTGATGAATCGGCGCTGTTTTGGCAGCACGTGCGTCTCGCCAATCTCGCCGCAGGCCCGACAGTGACTACCGATCCAAACTACATGCCCAAGAACGCCGAGGGAGGGCAGATGGGTCTCAGCAGCGCCACGGGCACATTGCTGCAAATCACCGGGATGTCCGGCACCTACCAGATTTGCTCCAGGGGCATACTGGGCAAATTCGTGAAACAGCTCGATACGCAAATTGACGATGGCGAACCGTGCACGGGTAGTCTGCGCGCGGTAGCCGAAGGCGCGGCGCTTGGCGCTACGCCGGTAAAGGGCGCAGGTGCCCCGGCAACGTGCACGGGAACATTGATTGATGACGCCACCAGCTACACGGTGTGCATGACATTCTGATCGCGGCTTCATGCTAGAAAAAGCCCGCTCCGGCGGGCTTTTTCATCCCTGCAACAACCGTATCTCGGCTTTCGCCAGCGCCTCGGGCGTGCCGGCAAGAATCAGCACGTCGCCCGTCTCGATACGCAGGGTGAGCGCAGGACTGAGGTCGCGCACGCCGTGCCTGCGCATGGCGGTGAGTTCGACATCGAGGTTGTCAAGATCGAGCGCGCCGATCTCGCGCCCCACGCACGCCGCGCCGCCCTCGATAAGCAGGCTCCTCAGGCGCGGCTGGGTGGAATCGAACGCCGCATCTTCGGCATCGGTGATGCCGGTGAAAAAACCGCGCATGAACTCGTAGCGCTCGCCGCGCACCTGGCGTAAGCGCGCGAGAACGCGATTCAAAGGCACGCCGAGCAGCAGCATGGTTTGCGTGGCGAGCATGAGCGAGCCTTCAACCACTTCGGCGACGATTTCGGCGGCGCCGCCCTGCTTGAGTTTGTCGATGTCGCTGTCGTCGAAAGTGCGCACGATGACCGGCACTTCGGGACGCAACTGGCGCACCTGGCTCATGATGGTGAGCGCCTTGCGCGTATCGGCGAAACTCACCACCACCGCCGCGGCGCGCTGCAGCCCGGCCGCTGTCAGTACTTCCTGCCTTCCGGCATCACCGAAAACCACCGAGTCGCCCGCCGCCGCCGCTTCGCGCACGCGCTGCGGATCGGAGTCGAGCGCGATGAAGGCAATGCCGTCGCGCTCGAGAAAACGCGCCAGGCTTTGCCCCGATCTGCCGTAACCGCAGATGACGACATGACCGCTTACCGCCATCGTTTTGACCGCCAGATCGTGTACCGCCATGGCGCGCGCTTCCCACTCGCTTGAGCAGAAATACAGCACGATGCGCTCCGCATTGGCCATGATGAGCGGCGTGGCCAGCATCGACAGCAGCATTGCGGCGAGCACCACCTGCAAGACATCGGCGGGTAGCGCGTGCGCACCGCCCGCGACCGAAAGCAGCACGAAGCCGAATTCGCCGGCCGGGGCGAGGGCGAGGGTGCAGCGCAGGGCTGTGGCCTTGTCGCTGCCGAACAGGCGCACCAGCGTCACCACCACGACAAACTTGAGCGCAAGCAACGCCGTAAGCAGCAACGCCACCATCAGCCAGTGTGCAACGAGGACACGCACGTCGAGCAGCATGCCGATGGTCACGAAAAACAGCCCCAGCAGCACGTCGCGGAAAGGCTTGATGTCGTCTTCGACCTGGTAGCGGTATTCGGTTTCCGAAATCAGCATGCCCGCGAGAAACGCCCCCAGCGCGAGCGACAGCCCCGCAAGCTCGGTGAGCCAGGCAAGACCCAGCGTCACCAGCAGCACGCACAACACGAAGAGTTCCGGCGACTTTTGCGCGGCGATGAAATGAAACAGCGGGCGCATGATGCGCTGACCGAGCATGAGCAGCAGCGCAAGCATGACAAATGCCTTGGCGAGCGCGATACTCATCGCCAGCGCGATCTGTTCGCCCGGCAGAGTCAGCACCGGCACCAGCACCAGCAAGGGGATGACCGCGAGGTCCTGGAAGAGCAGCACGCCCATGATTTGCCGCCCGTGCCCGGAATGCAATTGCAGCGACTCGGACAATACTTTGCCGATGATCGCGGTCGACGACATGGCCATCACCCCGCCCAGGATCAGCCCCGATTGCCACGACATTCCCAGGAGAGTGGCCATGCCCATGACAACCAGCAATGTGAACAGCACCTGCGCGCCACCCAACCCGAACACCATGCGGCGCATGGCCACCAGTTGCGGCAGACTGAATTCGAGTCCGATGGAAAACATCAGGAACACCACGCCGAATTCGGCCAGATAGCGGCTTTGCGCGGTATCGGGAACCAGCGCCAGCGCGTGCGGCCCGACGACCACGCCGACCAGCAGATAACCGAGGATGGCGGGCAAATGCAGGCGATGGAACAGCACTACCACCATCACGCTGCTGGCAAGAAAGATCAACGTGATTTGCAGGGTGTCGTACATGTCGGAAAATGTGGGGGCCTGGTTCGATTATAGTGCCGGATGATTGTTGCGTCAGTTTTACCCCTCGCGATCTATCTGGGATTTATGTGAAAGACTTATAATCCTTCCATGTCGAAAGTCCTCCCCTCCCGTCCCATAGCGGACACGACCCGGACTCTCGCGCTGGCGCGCGAAGTGTTGAACCTTGAAGCCCAAGCGGTCAGTTCTCTGGCAAACAGACTCGACCAGAGTTTTATCGATGCCCATCGCCTGCTGTACGATGTCGGCGAACGCAAGGGCCGCGTGGTGGTGACCGGCATGGGCAAATCGGGGCACGTGGGCGGCAAGATCGCCTCGACGCTGGCTTCGACGGGCACGCCGGCATTCTTCATGCATCCAGGCGAGGCGAGCCACGGCGATCTGGGCATGATCACCTGCGACGATGTGGTGATCGCAATTTCCAACTCGGGCGAATCGGACGAGATTCTCAAGATTCTCCCCATGCTCAAGCGGCGCGGCACCCGGATTATCGCCATCACCGGCAAGCCGGACTCCACGCTGGCCGGCGAAGCCGACGTGCATCTGAACGCCGCGGTGGACAGGGAGGCGTGTCCGCTCGAACTTGCCCCCACTTCGAGCACCACGGCGACTCTCGCGCTCGGTGACGCGCTTGCCATGACGCTGCTCGATGCGCGCGGATTCACGCCGGACGATTTCGCGATGCATCATCCCGGCGGCGCGCTTGGCAGGAAACTGCTGGTACATGTGAGCGACATCATGCACAAGGGCAATGAGCTGCCCAGGGTCGGCGAACACGCACTGCTCCCCGAGGCGATCCTCGAAATGTCGCGCAAGGGCATCGGCATGACCGCGGTGGTCGATGCCGATGACCGGCTGCTGGGCCTGTTCACCGACGGCGATCTGCGCCGCACCTGGGAAAAGCACGACAACCTCAAGACGCTCGGGGTGGCCGAGGTGATGACGCGCAACCCGCGCACCATCGCGCCGGATCGCCTCGCGACCGAAGCGGCGCTGCTCATGCAGACCTATCACATCAGCGGACGGCTGCTCGTGACCTCGCCCAACGGAAAGCTGATCGGCGCGCTCACATTCGACGATCTCCTCAAGGCGGGCGTGGTGTGAGCGCCGCTATCACGCCCGCTATCGCACCCGATATCGAGGCGCGCGCGCGCGCCACGCGGCTCGCCATTTTCGATGTCGATGGCGTGCTCACCGACGGCAGCCTGTACTTTTCGGAAAACGGCGAGACATTGAAAGTGTTCAACATCCTCGATGGACACGGACTGCGCATGCTCAAGGATGGCGGCGTGGAGATCGCCATCATCACCGGGCGCGCCTCGCGCGCACTCGAGCACCGCGCGCGCGAGCTTGGCATTACGCACATTTCCCAGGGTGTGCAGGATAAGCTGCAAGCCTTCGAAACGCTGCGCGGCAAGCTGGGGCTGATTTTCGAGGAGGTGGCGTCGATCGGCGACGATGTCGTGGATCTGCCGATTCTTACGCGCTGCGGTTTCGCCGCGTGCGTCCCCGCCTCGCCCGCTCTCGTCAAGCAGCGCGTCCACTACGTGACCCAGGCGCACGGCGGGCGCGGCGCGGTTCGCGAATTCTGCGAGGTCATCCTGCGCGCGCAGGACAAACTCGACGGGTTGCTCAAGCGTTATCTGGCATAATGACCCGCACCGCGCCGTGGCTGCCGCTCGGGCTTCTCGTACTCCTGGTAGCGTTGACCGTGTGGCTCAACCAACTGGTGCAAAGCGGCGGCATGCGCAACGGCGGTGCGGAACGCCACGATCCGGACCTTATCGTGGAAAACTTTACCGCGCATAAGCTCGGCCCTGACGGCACAGTCCGCTATACACTCGTGGCGCGCAAAATGACCCATTTCCCCGACGATGACTCCTCTCTTCTGGAAGCAGTCCGGTTCGTATCCGACGACGCCGGAAAGCAGCCGCTGCGCGCCACTTCGGAGCGCGGACAGCTCATCGATGGCGGCGATAAGGTCGTCATGGAAGGCAGCGTCGTGATCCATGCCGAGGCAACGCCCGCCGCGCCGGCATGGCGTCTCACGACACCCAGGCTGACGCTGCTTCCGGACGAAAACGTGGCCATGTCGGACGAGGGAGTCAGAGTGGAAAGCAGCGAGGGCAGCCTGACGGCGGCGAGTTTCGTGCTCGATACCGGGACGCGCATCGTTAAAATGAAGCAGATCAAAGCGACATTCCAGAGAGCGCAATCATGATACGCGTACCATCATTCCTTTTCTGCACCCTCGCCATGCTCGCCTGCGCCACTGCCGCGCATGCCGAAAAAGCCGACCGCGACAAGCCGATCAACGTCGATTCCGAGCGCCTCAGCCTCGACTCGCTCAACAACATCCGCATCCTCGAGGGAAGCGTGGTGCTGACCCAGGGCACCATGCTGATCAACGCCGAACGCGTCGAGATTCGCACCGGCAAGGACAATGCCATCACCGCTTTTGCAACCGGCAACCCGGTCAAGTTCCGCCAGAAGCGCGAGGGCTGCGAGGATTACGTCGAGGCTGTCGCCGAGCGCGCCGAATACGACGATTCCAGCGGCATACTCAAGCTCATTTCGAAAGCACGGCTAAAGAGCGGCGAGGACGAACTGATCGGCGAACTGATCGTTTACAACTCCGAAACCGACAATTTCCAGGCACTCGGCAACCGCCCGGACGCGGTCAAGGGTGACGGCAGGGTGCGTATGGTCATCCAGCCCAAGAATCAGACCGGCAAAAAGGACCCTTGCGGCGCCAAGGCGGCGCAAGGCGGCGCGGCGCAGCGTCCCGCCCGGCCATGAACCGGAGCATCGCCCCCGCTGCCGAATCCGCCCCTGCACAGCCGGACACTGCTCCGAACGTTCTCGAAGCGCGCGGGCTGCGCAAACAATACCGCAAGCGCGTGGTGGTGAGCGATGTATCGCTCAGCGTGCAAAGCGGCGAGGTGGTCGGCCTGCTCGGCCCCAACGGCGCCGGCAAGACCACCTGCTTCTACATGATCGTCGGGCTGGTGCCAGTGGATGGCGGCATCATCACGCTGAACGGCAAGGACCTGAGCCGCATGCCGATTTACCGCCGCTCGCGGCTGGGGCTCTCCTACCTGCCGCAGGAAGCATCGATTTTCCGCAAGCTCACGGTGGCCGAGAACATCCGCGCCGTGCTCGAACTCCAGGATCTTGGCGAAGAGGACATCGCCACGCGGCTCGAATCGCTGCTCGAGGAGCTGCACATCGGACATCTGCGCAACAACGCCTCGCTCAGCCTGTCCGGCGGCGAACGCAGGCGTGTCGAAATCGCACGCGCGCTCGCCGTCGAGCCGCGTTTCATCCTGCTCGACGAACCTTTCGCGGGTGTCGATCCGATAGCCGTCATGGATATCCAGCAGATCATCAAATTCCTGAAAAACCGCGGCATCGGCGTGCTTATCACCGATCACAACGTGCGCGAAACACTGGGCATTTGCGATCACGCGTACATCATCAATCAGGGAACGGTGCTCGCCTTCGGCAAGCCGCAGGAAATCATCTATAATGAAACGGTGCGTAAAGTCTATCTGGGAGAGAATTTCCGGCTGTAAAACAGCGGCGCACGCAGAATTGGCGCCCCAAATCCATGAAGCATAGTCTCCAGCTCAAGCTTTCGCAGCACCTGACGCTGACGCCGCAACTGCAGCAGTCAATCAAGCTGCTGCAACTTTCGACCATCGAACTCAATCAGGAACTCGAGCGTTACCTGCTCGAGAACCCGCTGCTCGAACGCGCCGACAGCGACAACAACGAACCGCGCGTTCCCGCCAACGCCGCGCCCCAGGTACAGCCGGATGAAAGACCGCCCGCGCCGGCCGCGCAGGAGAACGAAAACAGCGAGTTCTCCTACACCGAGGACAACAGCACCATGGGCGGCCGTCAAAGCAACGACGGCGACGACGATGGGGAGTTCTCGCAGATAGCGGCCGCCGAGCCCACGCTCCAGGAACACCTGCTGTCGCAACTGCAGTTGCTGCCGCTGCCGCATCGCGACCGGGAAATCGCCGGGGTGCTCATCGCGCACCTGGACGAGGACGGATACCTGAAGCCCGGCCTCGAAGAGCTGCACGCGCTCATCTCCCAGGAGATCGAGGTTGACCTCGAGGAGCTGCAGATCGCGCTGCGGCATGTACAGTATCTCGAACCCACGGGCGTGGGCGCGCGCAACCTCTCCGAATGCCTGCTCCTCCAGATCAAGACCTTGCGCGAAGATGTGCGCGGCCGCGAGCATGCGATAAAAATTATCATGCACCATCTCGACGTGCTCGCCGCACGCGATTTCAACAAGCTCAAACGTCTGCTGGCATGCGGCGAGGAAGAACTGCGCCAGGCGCGCGAGCTCATTCTCTCGCTCGACCCCAAGCCGGGGCGCAACTTCAGCCAGGGCGACATACGCTATGTCGTACCCGACGTGCTGGTGAAGAAAAGCGGCGGCAGGTGGATCGCGCAGCTCAACCAGGACGCCATGCCCAGGCTGCGCATCAACAAGATGTACGCGGATATCCTGCACGCCAGCCGCGACGCCGCGGGAAAGAATCTTTCCGGGCAGTTGCAGGAGGCGCGCTGGCTGATCAAGAACGTGCAGCAGCGCTTCGACACCATACTGCGCGTCACCCAGGCAATCGTCGATCGCCAGAAACATTTCTTCGAACACGGCGAAGTCGCGATGCGTCCTCTGGTGCTGCGCGAAATCGCCGATCAGGTGGGACTGCACGAATCGACCATTTCGCGCGTGACCACGCAAAAATACATGCTCACGTCGCGCGGCATTTTCGAGCTCAAGTATTTTTTCGGCAGCTCGGTGGCCACCGACAGCGGCGGCATGTGTTCGGCGACGGCGATCCGCGCGCTCATCAGGCAACTGGTTCAGGCGGAGGACGGCAAGAAGCCGCTCTCCGATCACAGAATCTCCGACATTCTCTCGCAGCAGGGCATCGTGGTCGCGCGCAGAACCATCGCAAAATACCGCGAGGCGCTGCAAATCCAGCCCGCGAGTTTGCGCAAATCGCTATAAAACCAACCAGGAGAACGGCACTATGAATCTGCAAATGACAGGCCAGCAATTCGACATTACCCCCGCCATTCGAGAGTACGTCGTCACTAAAATGGACCGCATCAACCGCCACTTCGAACATGTGATCGACGTGAGCGTGGTTCTTTCGGTGAACAAGCTGCAGCAGAAAATCGAGGCCAACGTGCACCTTTCCGGCAAGGATATTTTCGTCGAGTCGATCGACACGGACATGTATGCAGCGATCGACCTGCTGGTCGACAAACTCGACCGGCAGATTATCAAGCACAAGGAAAAATTCAACGGCAACCGGCATTTCACCGTCGACAAGCGCAATAGCGAACACAACAACGAATAACGGAATGTCCGGTCACATGACAAGTTACCGCCTGAATCGCGGCGCGCCTGCCTGGCCCGCCTGCGGGCCGGGATGCCCCGTTGCAGCCGCCGCGGCAGGCCTGCGATGAATCTCATCACCAAGCTGCTGCAGCCAACGCATGTCCTGCTCGACCTTGAGGTGAGCAGCAAGAAACGTCTGTTCGAGCAGATCGGTCTGCTGTTCGAGAATCACAACAGGATCGCGCGCGTTGCGGTTTTCGAGGCGATGTTCGCGCGCGAGAAGCTCGGCTCGACCGGTCTCGGTTACGGCGTAGCCATTCCGCATGGCAGGATCAAGGGATTGCGCGATCCGGTGTGCACCTTCATCCGCGCAAGTTCAGGCGTGCCTTTCGATTCACCGGATAACGAACCGGTGCGTCTGGTTTTCGCCATGCTGGTGCCCGAGCACGCCACCGAACAGCATCTGCACATTCTTTCCGAGCTTGCACAAATGTTCAGCGATGCGGATTTCCGCGCAACTCTCATGCAATGCGCCGATTCGACAGAGGCGCATCGTCTGCTCACGCAATGGTCGCCCTATGCCCCGGCTCAGCGTACAGCAGCTCTTTGACGAGCGCCGCGAAAAGCTCGGACTGTCCTGGATCGCGGGCCGGCAGGGCTGCGAGCGCGAACTTGACCAGGATGTCCTGAAACGCCCCGGTGTCGGCCTGGTCGGACATTTCAATCTCGTCCACCCGATGTTCATGCAGATTTTCGCCAGCAGCGACCTCGATTATCTCGACAAGCAGTCCGCGCGCGCGCGCGAGGAAAGCCTGCGTATTGTTTTCACCGGCGAAACGCTGTGCGTATTTGTCTGCGATGACGCAACCGCTCCCGCCTACCTCGCCGAAGCGGCCGAACGCTACGGCACCGCACTCATCGCCAGCCGTCTGCCCAGCCGCATATTCGTCAACCTGCTGCGCTCGTATCTGCAAAGCGAGCTTTCCGAAGTCTGCACCATGCATGGCGTTTTTCTCGATGTGCTGGGCATCGGCGTGCTGATCGGCGGCGATTCCTCCATCGGCAAGAGCGAGCTCGCGCTGGAGCTGATCAGCCGCGGCGCCGGCCTGGTTGCGGACGACGTCATCGAAATCTATCAAATCGGCGCGGACCTGCTGCAGGGGCGCTGCCCGCCGCTGCTGCGCGACTTTCTGGAGGTGCGCGGACTCGGTGTGCTCAACATCAAATTGATCTTCGGCGAAACGGCGGTGCGGCCGCGAAAATCGCTCAAGCTCATCGTGCGCCTGGTGCGCCCCACCGAAGACATGCACCTGCGCATCGACCGGCTGGCGGTCAATGCCAGCAAGGAAAACATCCTCGGCATCGACATTCCCTCGGTTACCCTGGCGGTGATGGCGGGACGCAATCTCGCCGTGCTGGTCGAAGCCGCGGTGCGCAATTACATCCTGCTCACGCGCGGCTACGACTCAAGCAAGGAATTCATCGAACGTCATGAAGCCGCCATGCGCCCGGACGGCGACACATCCGGGCCCGCCGATGACAGCGATAGCGGAATCCCCGGCACCGATTGATGCAGCTCATTCTCGTCAGCGGCTTGTCCGGTTCGGGGAAGAGCGTGGCGCTCAAGGTGCTCGAGGACTCGGGCTATTACAGCGTCGATAACCTGCCCGCGGCGCTCATACCCGAGCTGATCGGACAATTCCGCAGCGTCGAAGACAAGATCGCCATCAGTGTCGACGCGCGCAGCGCGGCCACCATCGAAAGCCTGCCCGGCATTCTCGAAAATCTGCGTGCCGGCGATATCGATTGCCGCGTCATTTTTCTCGAAGCGAACGTCGAATCCCTGGCGCGGCGCTTCTCGGAGACGCGCCGCCCGCATCCCCTTGCCGCGCGCATCAACGGTCTCACCGCGTGCATCGAAGAGGAGCGGCACGTACTGGCCGGCATCGCCGAGCTGGGACACCGCATCGACACCAGCGAAGTCGGGCCCAATGTGCTGCGCGGCTGGATCAAGGACCTGCTCAACATCGACCGCACGCGCCTCACGCTGTGCTTCCAGTCGTTCGGTTTCAAACACGGCATCCCCATCGATGCCGATTTCGTGTACGACGTGCGCTTTCTGCCCAATCCGTTCTATGACCCGCGCTTGCGGCTGCTCACCGGCAACGATGCCGAAGTCGTCGCCTTCATGCAAAACGACCTCAATGTCGCGCATCTGATCGACGACATCGCCTCGTTCCTGTTGCGCTGGCTGCCGCTCTTCGCGCGCGATCACCGCTCCGCGCTCAGCGTCGCGATCGGTTGCACCGGCGGGCAGCATCGTTCCGTATATATCGCCAACGAACTGGCGCAACGCTTCGGCTCGCAGCAGCAGGTGCTGGTGCGCCATCGCGAACTGCAACCGGCGGAAACATCCCACGCGGAAAGAGCCTGAATTGCTCAAGAAAATCCTCGACGCCGTTTCGAGCGCGGCCAAGCCGCGCGGTCTCGAGCTCCCGCTCTTCCCTCTTTCCAGCGTACTGTTTCCCGGCGGCGTGATGCCGCTCAAAATTTTCGAACAGCGCTACATGGACATGACCAAGGCATGCCTCAAGAGCCACTCGTTATTCGGCATCTGCCTGATTCGCGAAGGCGCGGAAACCGGTGCGCCCGCGATCCCGCAGGACGTGGGCACCTTCGCGCGCATACAGGAGTGGGATATGCAGCAGCTCGGCGTGCTGCAGGTGCGCGCCGCGGGCGAGGGGCGCTTTCGCATCCAGGAACAGCGCGCGCTCGACAGCGGCCTCATCATCGCGCAGGTATCTCCCATAGCCGAGGACGAAACTCCCGCATGCCCGGAATTCGCGCCTTGCCGCGAGTTCCTGCAAAAGATTCTCGCCCAGATCGGCAATGCGCGCTTCACCGGCGCTGCGCGCATCGACGATCCGAGCTGGGTGAGTTTTCGCATCACCGAAATCCTCCCCATAAGCCAGACGATCAAACAGAAAATGCTCGAACTCACCGACGCGCGCATGCGCCTCGAAATCCTGCACAAGATATTGCGCGAACAGAAGCTCATCGCCTGAAAAGCGAAATGGTCGCGCCTTCTCTCGATTGCGGGTTGGGATGGAGTCAGCGGATGTACCGCGCTGTGTTCAGGTGTCATCCTGAGCAACGCGAAGGATCTGGTTGCATAACTTTAAGGTGATTGCGGCATGGCTGTTGTCAGTCTTGCTGTATACACTGCGTGGGTGGCTGACCCACGGCAGGTTACTTTCTTTTGCTTGTCCAAAAGAAAGTAACCCAAGAAAAAGACCCCCGTATGCAGCGTCCCTTCGGGATGCCCGAGGTTTTGCGTCCGAATCGGGCCGCTGCGCAACTTGTGGCCGGATGTTTGTGATGAGTTACCCAACCGTTCCGTCGGCCACTTCGGACAGTGCTCGCGGACACCCCCCGATCCGGACGCAAAACCTCGGCGCAGCATGACGGGTATGTCCGGGTGCCGGCAGCACGGCTACCAGGTGTGCCTTCCCCTTCTGAGCCGCCGAGCAGCGCAAGGACGGCCGGGGGGGTCGGCGAGGACTGTCCGAAGCGGGCGAGAGAGTGCTCGCGTAACTCCCGAAAAACATCCGCCCGCAAGTTCCGCAGCCGCCGACTGTCCTGAGCAGCGCAGGGGACGCTCATGCGCACGCATGAGCGCGGCGAGGCAGGGGCCGACTGGGTTACTTTTCTTGGCGGAGCAAGAAAAGTGACCTGCCGTGGGTCAGCCACCCACGCGGTGAGAGCAGTAAGGCAGGTGATAGTGAAATCGAAGGTGACATCGAGTTAGGCAACCAGATCCTTCGCCGTGCTCAGGATGACACCTTTTTATAGCGTGGTGCATCGCAGCACCCTATCCCTGCCTTCACACACGAGGCAACTGCGCCAGCAGCTTGCGCACCGGCGTGGGGATGGCGGCCTGTTCGGCGTCTTCGAAAGACATCCAAATCGTTCCGGGTTGCGCGGCGCGCAGGGTGCGGCTCGAAGCATGCACGATGCGCGGATGGATGGTGAGCTTGAAATGGGTAAAACCATGCACCAGCGGCGTGAGATTCTGCACGCGTCTGCCTGCAACGCCATAGCGGTTTCGCGCCACACCCAGCACATCGGCATCAGCCGGCAGTTCAGGAAAACACCACAGCCCTCCCCAGACTCCCGAAGCGGGGCGGCGCTCGAACAGCACTTCATATTGCGAGATCAGGATCAGCATCGCGGTATCGCGCACTGGAAGCGCTTTGCGCGGCTTGCGCCCCGGAAAGTCGGCGATGCGCTGCCGCTGGCGCGCGATACAAACATCGGTGAGCGGGCATTCAGCACAGCCTGGCCGGGTGCGCGTACACAAAGTCGCGCCCAGGTCCATCTGCCCCTGAATGTAGCTTGCGATACTGCGTGACGAGGCGGGCAACAGGCTCCCGGCAAGTTTCCACAGACGCGCCTCGACCTTTTTCTCGCCGGGATAACCAGCGATGCCGAAGCAGCGCGCCAGGATGCGTTTCACGTTGCCATCGAGAATCGCATGCTTCGCGCCGAATGCGAATACCGCAATCGCCGCGGCGGTCGAGCGGCCGATGCCGGGAAGTGCTTCGATATTCCCGATGCTGTGCGGAAAATGTCCGCCATGTGTGCTGACGATGGCCTGCGCCGCCTTGTGCAGGTTGCGGCCGCGCGCGTAGTAGCCTAGCCCGCTCCACAGCGCCAGCACCTCGCCTTCCGCAGCTTGTGCCAGTGACTGCACGTCGGGAAAGCGCGCCATGAAACGCGCAAAATAGGGAATCACAGTCTGAACCTGCGTCTGCTGCAGCATGATTTCCGACACCCAGATCGCGTATGGGTCGCGCGTGCCTTGCCACGGCAGGTCGTGGCGCCCGTGCCTGCGCTGCCAGGTAATGACGAGTTGGGCGAAGTCCCTCTGCCCATCGATGGATTTTTTCATTTTTTTAACGGCAGGCTTAGCGGGGAAAGGATGGAGCGGGTGAAGGGAATCGAACCCTCGTCGTAAGCTTGGGAAGCTTCTGCTCTGCCATTGAGCTACACCCGCCTTGCCACTGCAAACCACAAACTGTTTAAGGCTCGGGCTCCCAGCCCGATTCGCAGCATTTGAGTTCAGATTCTACCTTTTCCAGCGTATCGGTTTCAATTCCCCTGTTCAAAACGGAAAATAAAATCTCCGCTCGCGCCTTGCTCGCGCTTTTCACGCCGCCAAATTCACGCTACGTCGCATTCCCCGCAGACAAACGGAAGACAGCCTATATCGTAACGCCATCACCAACCCGCAAAGGAGATCGGCCATGCAAGACCTAGACCCCGCCTACCGTGAGGCCAGACGATATGTGAGGCAATTGCGCGGATTCTACCGCCATGCACTGACTTACCTGACGGTCAACGCCGGCCTCGCGGTCCTCAACTTCACGACTCACCCCGAGCGGATATGGGTGCAATGGATGCTGTTTGGCTGGGGCATCGGCCTACAGTCGCACGCCTTGTCGGTGTTTGCCTTCCGCGGCGTGCCCGGCAGGGACTGGGAGGAACGTAAAGCTCGCGAATACCTCTCGAAGCGCCAAAGCGGCGGTTCCTAGCATCTATAATGCGATGGCACCCATGACGAATCAATCCGCCCCGAACAGCATGGTCATGATCGAGTCCACCTCTACGTGGAAGTCTGCCACGTCCTTTCATCCGCTTGAGATCATTCCCTGGTTCCGCCGCTTTCCGTGCAGTTGGTGGCGCAATCTGATCTATACCTTCATCTGGAATCTGCTGATTGCCGGGTTTTTCATTGCCATCGTCATGGTGTTTGTGAAAAAACCCGCCGGTTCGGAATGGCTGATCAACATACTTATCATCGCAAACTGCATCGGCTATTCCATCCACGCCTTGTTTTTCATCACCAGCCACACCATTGCGCCGTGGATTCATCGCCAGGGGAAGTTACAGATCACGGTTTTTTATGCGGGAATATCCACGTTCGGTGTCATGACCGGATACGTATTCGCCGCTTGGCTGCTCGGCTGGAGCACGGGGAGCTGGTTTGGCGAACCGCGCTGGATGGTGTCGAGCGCCATCACCAGCGTGATTATTTCGCTCATAATCTCCGCGATCTTTTTCTCGCGTGAGCGCACAGCGCGTACTGAGGCCGCGCTCGAGCGCGAGCAGTTGCACACCGCCACCATCGAACGCCAGGCCACGCTCGCCAACCTGCGTGCCCTGCAGGCACAGATCGAACCGCACTTCCTGTTCAACACGCTCGCCAATGTCGCAAGCCTCATACACGCCGAACCCGGCAAGGCCAAGCACATGCTCGAGAGTTTCATTCATTATCTGCGCGCCTCGCTTGCCGCCAATCGCGAGGCCGGCACCACGCTCGAACGCGAATTCGATCTCATGCGCAGCTATCTCGGCCTGTTGCAGATACGCATGGGCGAACGTCTGCAAGCCCGGATCGAAATACCCGAAGGACTCGGCGCTTTTGCGCTACCGCCCATGCTGCTGCAGCCGCTGGTGGAAAACGCCATCAAACACGGTCTTGAACCGAAAGTCGAAGGCGGGTCGATCGAATTGACCGCGCAACGCCACGGCAACCGGGTACGCATCACGGTCGCGGACTCCGGAATGGGCTTCACGGGGGCGACCAGCCAGGGCGTCGGGCTGCACAACGTGCGCGAACGTTTGTTGGCACTGTACGGCGATCGTGCGCGCCTGATCGTCGAGGACAATCGTCCCGGCGGTACGCGCGTCATACTGGAGATTCCCGCTTGATGAAAAATGATTCGTCACGGGGGCACGGGGGAATGCCATGCGTTGGAGATTTGCCTATTGATGTTTTCATCATTCATGACACCGTTTCCCCTCTCCTGGCCTGTCGGCCACCCTCTCCCGCTCGCGGGAGAGGGGCTGGGGGAGAGGGCGTGCCCGCAATTAGCAGAATTGTCACCAAACAGGAAATTCTCAATAGTATCCACGGATGGACACAGATAAACACAGATTGAACCGCCACATAAGTTATCTGTGTTCATCCGTGTTCATCTGTGGTTTCAATGGATTTGTATTTGGGTTACGCTGCTTCGTGTCCAGCAGTATCTACAAAATCTCGCGTTCGGAAACGAAATGTTCACTGCAATAATCGCAGACGATGAACCCCATCTTGCCAAATACCTGCAAGACCGGCTCAACTCATTGTGGCCTGAGCTGGAGATTGCCGGAATCGCCCGCAACGGCGCCGAAGCCATGCGTCTCATCGACGACGCAGCGCCCGACATCGCCTTTCTCGACATCCGCATGCCTGGACTCACGGGACTCGAAGTGGCGGCGCGCATCGACCGGCGTACGCATGTCGTGTTCGTGACCGCTTACGACCAGTACGCGGTTGACGCTTTCGAAAATGAAGCTGCCGACTATCTGCTCAAGCCGGTTGCCGATGAACGACTGCAACGCACCATAGCACGCCTCAAGAAGCGCCTTGCCAAAGGCGAGATGCCGGGTCCGGTAAGCGAGCTGGTGGCACGCATCGCGGCGTCGCTGCCTGGGGCAATAGGGCATAGCTATTTGCGCTGGATTCGTGCCTCGGCCGGCGAAAGCGTGCGCCAGATCCCCGTCGAGGAGGTGCTGTTTTTTCGGGCGCAGGATAAATACGTGACGGTCGTGACCAGGGAGTCTGAGTCGCTCATCCGCACTGCGCTGGCCGAGCTGGTCTTGCAACTCGATCCGAACGAGTTCTGGCAGATTCATCGCGCCACCATCGTCAACGTGAGCCGCATCGCCGCCACGCGACGCGACGTGGCGGGTCACACCCTGATCAAGCTCAGAGATCATGCCGCCGAGTTGCAGGTGAGCCGCGCCTTCGCGCATCTATTCCGGCAGATGTAGGATTCAGCGCCTTCCGCGGAGAAGGGAAGTTGCACGCGCATGTTAAAATTCCTGCTGTTATTCACTTCACGATTTGCCATGATGCGCGTGGTTGTAAACGGAGTTAGCAGGGAATTTCCGGCGGCGATTTCGGTCACCGGGCTTGTGGCCGCGCTTGAGCTTGCGGGCAAGCGCATTGCCATCGAGCACAACGGCCAAATCGTGCCCAGAAGCCGCTATGCCGACACTGCGCTCGCCGATGGCGACTCGCTCGAAGTGGTGGTCGCCGTGGGCGGGGGCTAGTACTCACATGACCGACGCACTCGTCATCGCGGGCAAATCCTATCGCTCGCGCCTGCTGGTGGGAACAGGCAAGTACCGCGATTTCGCCGAGACGCGCGCCGCCATAGAAGCGAGCGGCGCCCAGATCGTCACGCTCGCCATCCGCCGCACCAACATCGGCCAGAATCCCAACGAGCCGAATCTGCTCGATGTGCTGCCGCCATCGCAATTCACCCTGCTGCCCAATTCTGCGGGCTGCTACACGGCAGACGATGCCGTGCGCACGCTGCGCCTGGGACGCGAGCTGCTCGATGGTCATAACCTTGCCAAGCTCGAAGTGCTGGGCGATGCCGAATCCCTCTACCCCAACATGCCGGAGACGCTCGCCGCCGCCAAAACGCTGGTCGCGGAGGGGTTCGAGGTGATGGTGTATTGCAACGACGATCCGATCGCCGCCAAGCAGCTTGAGGAACTGGGCTGCGTCGCGGTCATGCCGCTCGCTTCGCTGATCGGCTCCGGCATGGGCATTCTCAACCCCTGGAATCTGCAAATCATTCTCGACCGCGCCAAGGTTCCGGTGCTGGTCGATGCCGGTATCGGCACGGCGTCGGATGCCGCGATCGCCATGGAACTCGGCTGCGACGGCGTGCTCATGAATACCGCCATCGCCAGGGCGCGCAATCCGGTGTTGATGGCGGGCGCAATGAAAAAAGCGGTAGAGGCGGGGCGTGAAGCGTTTCTTGCCGGAAGAATGGCGAAGAAAATTTATCAGGCAAGCGCTTCGTCTCCGGCCGAGGGCGTGATCGGGAAACGCAAGAGCTGACAACGGCTAGTGTAGTACTTCATTCTGTTTGGAGCTAATGTGCGCGGTCGCGAGATTGCCGTTTTCTGTGACTCCTTCCCCCGTTGCCGGGGGAAGGAGCCAATCGGAGATAAGTCAATAAGTCGCATTAAATACGAAGCACTACACTAGAATCGATACAGTAATCCAAGGGAAAACGCGTCGCCCTCGCCTTCCTGCACTGTGCGATCGGCGCCGACATTGCGATAGCGTTCGATATCGGCACGAAACCCGAGACTGCCCGAAACGTGGTATTGCAAACCGAGACCGAGCTTGCTTTGGGTCAGCGCGCTGCCCGGATACACCCTGCCCGGCAATGTATCCTGTACGAAGATCACGCGCCGCACTCCCGCCTTGCCGAGTAGCGAGAGATGATTCCACACCGGCACAGTTCCGACGGCTTCGAGGTCGAAGCCTCTGCCAGCAGCCTTGCCCGGCGCAACAGCATGCGTGAATCCCGCGGAGGAAGTTCCGAATCCGCCGGCGGATGCGAATCCCGCCTCAAGGGAAAAATTCGCCGAGTAGGCGTAAGCGGCCTTGACTGCGATTGGCTGCGCGCCCTGCGGTGCAACAGCGAAATCGCCATATCGAAAAGGCGAGGCAAAACTCACCGAGACGGCAAGAGGACGCAATGCGTCGACACGATTGTGTAACGCAAAGCCGCCGTAGTAATCGGCCCCGGATGCCTGGGCCGGTACGGCATGGAGTGCTGCGGCAATAACGAACACCGGAAGAAAATTTTTCATTTTCGAGCTCCTGTGCAACGTTCGGAACACAAACCCGCGCAAGACTGGGTCAGCAGTCACAATAAAACCCCGCCGGCCGCGTGTCAAATTTCTATTTTGCGGATCAGCATGCCCTTCAGGTAATCCCCCTCGGGAAAGTTGATCGCCACCGGATGATCGCTGCCCGGACCCAGGCGCCGCAGGATGTGCGCATCGGCGCCCGCATCGAGCGCGGCGCCGGCGACGATTTTCTGGAACAGGTCCGCACTCACACCCCCCGAACACGAGAAGGTCATGAGCAATCCACCCGGACGCAATAATTTGAAGGCGAGCAGATTGATGTCCTTGTAGGCGCGTGCGGCCTTTTCCACGAATTGCACTGTCGGCGCGAACTTGGGCGGATCGAGAATAATGAAATCGAAGGCGCGCGCCTGGTCGCGCAACTGCCTGAGCGCGGCGAACACATCGGCTTCCAGCCACTCGGTTTTGGCGGGATCGAGGTTGTTGAGGCGTGCATTCTCCTCGCCCAGGCGCAGCGCCGGCCCGGAGCTGTCGATCGACAATACCCGTTGCGCTCCGCCCGCGAGCGCGGCCACGCTCATGCCGCCGCTGTAGCAAAAGCAGTTGAGCACTTCGCGCTGTGCCGACAACTCCCTCACCAAAGCGCGGTTGTCGCGCTGGTCGAGATAAAATCCGGTCTTGTGTCCGGTGTGGACATCGACATGAAACGCCAGGCCGTTTTCATGCATCACCAGCGACGTGCCGGAAACTTCGCCGCGCAAGACTCCGACGCGCGTCTCCAGGCCTTCGAGAGCGCGCACATCGGCGTCGGATCGTTCGTAGATATTGGCGACCCCGGTTTCCGCAACCAGCGCATCGACGATGGTATCGCGCCATGTTTCCGCTCCGGTCGCGAGGCATTGCACCACCAGCACCGCGCCGTAACGATCGACAATCAGACCGGGCAGACCATCGGACTCGCCGTGAATCAGCCTGAGCGCATCGGTTCCACCGATATCCGCGCGCGCCGCGATCGCCGCGCGAATGCGGCGCGCGAAGAATGCAGCGTCGATACTTTCCTCCTCGCGGAAGCTCCACGCGCGCGCGACGATTTGCGACTGCGGGCTGTACGCGGCATGCCCCAGGAACCTGCCGTCTTTGGCGCGCACGTGCACGGTGTCGCCGGCGGCAGGGTTGCCGCGCACATCGTGCACGGCGCCGGAAAAAACCCACGGGTGGCGGCGCAGCAACGATTTTTCGCGCCCTGCCTTGAGTATAAGTTCCTTCATCACGACATTTTACGTCGATCGGCGACAATATCGCCGCGTATAATTTCCCGCATGACCCATACCGTCTTGCAACCCCCCGAAAACAGCGCGCACCGCCCGGTACGCAGCTACGTCCTGCGCCAGGGGCGCATGTCACCCGCGCAGCAGCGCGCCTATGCAACTCTGCTGCCGCGCTACGGTGTTCCCTACACGCCGGGGCCGCTCGACTTCAACGCCTTGTTCGGTCGCGATGCGCCAATGATTGCCGAAATCGGTTCAGGCATGGGCGACACCACCGCCGCCATTGCCGCGGCGCAACCGCAGAACAATTTTCTTGCCATCGAAGTGCACTCGCCCGGCGTCGGCAGCCTGCTCAAGCAGATCGAAGAGCAAGGGCTGCTCAATGTTCGCATCGTCCAGCATGATGCGGTCGAGGTTATGCAAAACATGCTTGCGCCGGCCTGCCTTGACGGCATTCATATCTTTTTCCCCGATCCGTGGCCGAAGAAGCGCCACCACAAGCGCAGGCTGGTGCAGACGCCATTCGTGGCGCTGCTCGCCAGCCGCCTCAAGCCGGGCGCCTACCTGCATTGCGCAACCGACTGGCAGGAGTACGCCGAACAGATGCTCGCCGTACTGGAACGGGAGACCAGTCTCGGGAACACAGTCCAGGAATTTGCCCCACGGCCCGAATACCGGCCTTTGACCAAATTTGAAAAACGCGGCCTGAAACTCGGGCACGAAGTTTGCGATGTCATCTTCCGCAAGACTTAGGGCGTTGGTTTCGGTGGGTGGCGAGATAGAACGGGCGCTCGTTGAAATTTAATGGCGTAACAATCAGGCATTTGAGAGGAGACATCAACATGAAACGCATTCAGGCCGCATCCAGTCCATTCGCGCTCGCGCGCAGGGCGCTGCTCAAACGTCTGGCCGCTCTCGGCTTGCTCGGTCCGGCCGGACTTGCCGGGCTGATCCAGGAAGCGCTCGCCAAGGGCGACATGCCCAAGGTAAGCAGCATCTATTTTCTCGAAGGAACAGTCACCGTCAACGGCAGCGAGGCCAAAGTGGGAACGCCCGTCAAGGCCGGCGATCGTATCGAAACCGGCAAAAAGGACAGCCGCGCCGTCGTGTACTTTGAAGGCGACGCCTTCCTGCTGCGCGAGCACACCAACATTGAACTCAAGGGGAAATCCACCGGACTCGATCTGGTCAATGTCGTCGGCGGGAAACTCCTCTCGGTGTTCGGCAAGCGCCGCGCCGAAAGAACGCTCACCGTGCGCGTCCAGTCCGCGACCATCGGCATACGCGGCACTGGCATGTACCTGGAAGCCGGCGACAAACGCACCTATTTCTGCCTGTGCTATGGCGAGGCGGCCATAGAAGGCGCTGGCATGGCGGAACCCAGAGTGGTGAACACGAAGCACCACGAAATGCCGTTGTTTCTCGATGACAGCGGTGGCAGCATGAAGGTCGAGAAAGGAACGGTCATAAACCACACCGACGACGAACTCATCATGCTGGAAGCGCTGTGCGGGCGCGAGCCGCCGTTCAAGGACATTCCGTTCAGCAACCGCTATTGATCCGCTGCGTGATAGCGCGGTCACTCATTGCGGAAGGAATAACTCGAGCAGGTTGTTGAGGAAACGCCTGCCAAGCCCGGAGGGGCGGATGGAAAGGTGATCGCGCTCGATGAGACCGGACTTTTCCGCTGCCGCCATCTGCGCTTCGACCACGCTGATCGGCAAACCGGTTCGCTCGGTAAATAGAGTCACCGGGAAGCCCTCGGTGAGGCGCAGCGCGTTCATCAGGAATTCAAAGGGCAGGTCTTTTTGCGCCAGCGTTTTTTCTTCCTGGATGCCCATGCCAAGCATGGCATTTTCCATATACGCCTTTGGCTGCCTGTAACGCACTTCGCGCGTGATGCAATCGGGAAAGGAAATCTTGCCGTGCGCGCCCGCGCCGATGCCGAGGTAATCGCCAAAGCGCCAGTAGTTCATGTTGTGGCGCGATGCCCTGCCCGGCTTGCACCACGCCGAAGTCTCGTAATGTTCGTATCCGGCCCCCTCAAGACGGGTTTCAATCTGCGCCTGCATGTCGGCGGCCAGTTCATCGTCGGGCAACGCGGGCGGATAGCGATGAAACAGGGTGTTGGGCTCAAGTGTCAGGTGATACGCCGAAAGGTGAGCCGGCGCAAAGGAAAGTGCGGTATCGATATCGGCGGCGCATTCTTGCAGCGACTGGCCGGGCAAGGCATACATGAGATCGAGATTGACGTTGTCGAAATGCGTCATGCCGATTTCGATGGCGCGTAGCGCCTCGCCGGCGTTGTGCACGCGCCCGAGCGCTTCGAGTTTGCGGTCATTGAAGCTCTGCACGCCGATCGACAGCCGGTTCACCCCCGCGGCGCGGAAGTCGCGGAATTTGCCGCTTTCGAAAGTGCCTGGGTTTGCCTCCAGCGTGACCTCCGCCTCAACGGACAAATCCACGCGCGCACGAATCGCGCAAAGAATTTCATCGATGGACTGCGCGGAAAACAGGCTCGGCGTGCCGCCGCCAAAAAACACCGTATAAACCTTGCGTCCCCAGATTCTGGGCAGCGCATGTTCCAGGTCGGAAATCAGCGCAGCCACATACTCCCGCTCCGCCACCTCGCCGCGCGCTTCGAACGAATTGAAATCGCAATAGGGGCATTTGCGTATGCACCAGGGAATATGCACATAAAGCGAGAGCGGCGGCAGCGTGGCGAGCCTGATTTCGTCAGGCGGCGCGATGGGTTGGGTGTTCACTTTCGACTAACCGAAAAAAACATCGCTGCAAAATCTATAAGCATTGCCGTATCGATTGGGAGGATTATTTAACCACGGGGGACACGGGGAACACGGGGAATACAAAGAGGTTGAAATGAGAACTTCCTGAACAGGTATTGCTTTTCCCCGTGTACCCCGTGCTCCCCGTGGTTAAAAGTTTTTTGTAAATTCGTCACGCTCACGCGGACAAACGGCTAGTCATGATCGAAGACCATTTCGGCGCGCAATTTTTCGACGAGCGCGGCAAGCGCCTGGCCGCGATGGCTGATGCGGTTCTTGTGCTCGGCGGGAAGCTCGGCGGAAGTGCATTGCAATTCGGGCAGCCAGAAGTAAGGGTCGTAACCAAATCCGCCCGTGCCACGCGCTTCCAGCACCAGCTCGCCATGCCAGCTTGCGTCGGCGATGATGGGCCGCGGATCGTCCGGGTCGCGCACCAGCACCAGCGCGCAATAGTAGAACGCATCGCGCTTTTCCAGATGCCGCACCGCCTCGATCAGCCTGGCGTTGTTGCGCTGGTCGGATTTGGGTTCTCCGGCGTAGCGCGCCGAATAGACGCCCGGCGCGCCGCCGAGCGCGGGAACGCAGATTCCCGAATCGTCCGCCATGGCGGGCAGCCTGCTGCGCGCGCTCGCGTGGCGCGCCTTTTCGAGCGCGTTTTCGATGAAAGTGCGATGCGGCTCTTCGGCTTCGTCGATGCCAAGCTCCGCCTGGGCGACCGCTTCGATGCCGAGCGGCGCGAGCAAGGCGGCGAATTCACGCAATTTACCGGGGTTGTTGCTTGCGACGACGACGCGCTTCATGCAGTTGAGGGGGATTATCTGGTGGTCAGTCTTGCAGCGCGCGTTTCTGCGCTTCGACAAGCTCGCGGATTCCCTGTGTGGCAAGGTCGATGAGCGAAGCCATCTCCTCGCGCGAAAACGCCTTGCCTTCGGCGGTGCCCTGCACTTCGACAAAATGCCCGCTGCCGGTCATGACCACGTTCATGTCGGTTTCGCAGCTCGAGTCCTCGGCATAGTCGAGATCGAGCAGCGCCGTGCCACCGTGAATACCGACCGAGATGGCGGCAACCGCGTCGCGCACCGGCGATTCCTTGATTAGCCCCTTTTTCAGCAGCGCGCCAATGGCGTCGCACAACGCCACATAGGCGCCGGTGATGCTCGCGGTGCGCGTGCCGCCGTCGGCCTGAATGACGTCGCAGTCAAGGATGATCTGACGCTCGCCGAGCTTGGCCAGATCGACGACCGCGCGCATCGAACGGCCGATGAGGCGCTGGATTTCCTGGGTGCGCCCGGTCTGCTTGCCGCGCGCCGCCTCGCGGTCGATGCGCGTGTTGGTCGAGCGCGGCAGCATGCCGTATTCCGCCGTCACCCAGCCTTCGCCGCTGCCCTTTTTGTGGTACGGAATGCGCTCCTCGACGCTGGCCGTGCACAACACTCTGGTATCGCCAAATTCGATAAGCACGGCGCCTTCCGCGTGGCGCGTGTAATTGCGCGTGATGCGCACCGTGCGCATCTGGTCAGGCAAACGCCCGCCAAGGCGGGTGGTGATGCAATCGTTCATCGCGATACCTTTCTGATGGCGTTCTGGATTTCCGCGATGGCGCGCTCGATCTCCTCCTCCGACACCTCTTCCGGCGGAACGCTGGCATCCCCCTGGTCGAGATTGGTCTGGGTGCGGAAACCGTCGAGCGGAACGGTCGATGTGACGGTGGTGTCGCTGTCGCGTTCTTCCTCGTCCTGTTTTTCCCAGGTCAGCGCCACCACCGAAAGATTGTCCGAGCTGTTCCCGGCAGTCTTCTCGGCCTCGGCGAGGAACTGCGGCATGAGCCTGAGAATATTTTCCCCGCGCAACTTGCTCGCCATCGTCTGGGCGGAAACCTGGCTCCAGAATCCGTCCGTGGATAGCACAATGCTGTCGCCCGCTTCGAGAAGCCATTCGTCGGAGATCGTCACTTCGGGAGGAATCACGCCGCCCAGGCAACTGTATATCTTGTTGCGGTCCGGATGCGTGGCGGCCATTTCCTGGGTAATCATTCCGGCATCGATGAGCTGCTGCACGCGCGAGTGATCGAGTGTCGTCACGGCCAGTCCGCCGCGGCGCAGCACATACAGACGCGAATCGCCGGTATGCGCCCACCACGCCTTGCCGTCCTGCACGATGCAGGCGACCAAAGTGGTGCGCGGGCTTTCGAGCATGTCGTGCTGGTCGGCGAAAGCGACGATGGCGCGGTGCGCGGCATTGAAAGAGGCTTCGAGAAATTCGCCGGGGCGGCGCAACTGCGAGCGCGCCTCCTGCTGGAAGCGGTTGGTGAGCGTGTTGACGGCGATTTCTGCGGCGATTTCCCCGCGCGCATGGCCGCCCATGCCGTCGGCTATGACCATGAGCAGCACGTCGCGGCTGTACGAATACGCCTGCCGGTCCTGGTTGACCTTGCGTCCGCCGATGTGACTGTCCTGGAAAATAGTAAAGCGCATGGTCGTGAATTAGAAAATCTTGCGCGACAGGGTCTGCCTGATGCGCCCGGTGAAACTGTTTTCGCTGTCGTTGCCGGGACGCTGCGGCTCCTGGCCGAGCGCCTTTTGCAGTTCGTATGCCGTCTGCGGCCGTTCCATGTGATCGAGCCTGAGACACCACTCGATAATGCCGATCAGCTCATCGGAATAGTTTTGCTTCGCCAGCGACCTCACCGATATCAGGGCATCGCGCTTCTCGCGCTCGTTGGCGGGCTGGGGGTGCGTGCCGGCGATGCACGAATACATGGTCGCGCCGACGCTGTAGATATCGGTCCACGGGCCGAGGTTTTCGGTATTGCGGTACTGTTCCGGCGCGGCATATCCGGCGGTGTACATCGGCCTTAGACGCCGGTGATCCTTGATCAGGGCCTGGCGCGCCGCGCCGAAGTCGAGCAGCACCGGTTTGCCCTCCATGGTGATGTAGATGTTGGCGGGCTTGATATCGAGATGCAGCAGCTTGCGCGTATGCACTTCGCGCAGCCCGTTGAGCAGGTGGGTGAACACGCGGCGCATGAAGTTTTCGGAGAACTGGTGGCGGTTGCGCTGGATGTGGAACTGCAGCGTGCGCCCGCGCACATACTGCATCACCATGTAAACCGTTTCGTTGCTGCGGAAAAAATTCTCGACGCGCACGACATTGGGGTGCGAAATGGTCGCCAGCGAGCGCCCTTCCTCGAAAAAGCACTTCAAGCCGTGGCGGAAGGTGGCGAGGTTTTCCTCGGAGCTCACTTTGACTTCGACGCCCTCGGAGCGCAATACCAGCGCGCTCGGCAGGTATTCCTTGATCGCCACGGGCGTGTCGTTCTCGTCGCGCGCCAGATAGACGATCGAAAACCCGCCCGATGACAGCAGCTTGTCGATGCGGTAATTGTTGAGCACAAAGCCTTCCGGCAAGGGCTGGTTTTGTTGCGAAACCATCGGTCCTGTGACGGGGAGTTCCCGCCCTTGGGTTATAATTGGCACTCAATTGTCGTGCGTTAAGCCACCCATTGTAAAGGAGAGCCGCTTCAGCGGCTCTTTCCGAGGAATCCCATGATCGCCAGCATGACCGGATTTGCCATGGTTAACCGCGAAGTCCCGGGTGGAAGACTGGCGCTCGAACTGCGTTCCGTCAATCACCGCTACCTCGAATTTCAATGCCGCCTCCCCGATGAACTGCGCACTCTTGAAGGCGCTTTGCGCGAAGCGGCGGCGGCCAAGCTCACACGCGGCAAGATCGACTGCCGGGCATCGTTCAACTCTGTCGTCGGCGCGAACGCCACCACGCCGGACGAGGCCGCGCTTGCCACACTTGCGCGGCACTCGGCGCTGATCCGTGAGCATTTCCCGGACGCGCGGCCACTCTCTGTTTGGGAAGCGTTGCACGCGCCCGGCGTGCTGGCGCAGCAGGAAATCGCCGCGGATACACTGCGCGAACCGCTGCTCGCCATGCTGCAGGATGCGCTCGCCGACCTCGATGCCACGCGCAAACGCGAAGGCGCCAAGCTCGAAGCCATGCTCACCGAGCGCCTCATGCGCATGGAAGAGATCGTCAAACAGGCGACCCCGCTCATACCCGCGGTCGTCGCCACTTTCCAGGAAAAACTGACCACGCGCCTCAACGAAGCATTGCACGGGCAGGCGGACGAACGCATTCGCCAGGAAGTAGTGCTGTTCGCCTCGCGCATCGACGTGGCCGAGGAGCTCAACCGCCTGATTGCACACGTCCAGGAAGTACGCCGCGTGCTCAACCACGGCGGCGCGGCCGGCAAGCGCCTCGACTTCCTGATGCAGGAACTGAACCGCGAAGCCAACACCCTGGGCTCGAAATCCGTCACCACCGATCTTTCCCGGATGTCCGTCGAACTCAAGGTGCTCATCGAGCAGATGCGCGAGCAAATACAAAACATCGAATGAGGTATAGGTGAACAGTAATGGGTACCTCTAATAATTCGTCATTCCCGTGAAAACGGGAATCCAAGTTCATGGTTAGAATGGATTCCCGTTTTCACGGGAATGACAGATAAGGGATTTTTAGAGGTGCCCTAATGTGCGATGGGTTATGGGTGGCATAAGGGAACGAACTGAAAAGAGATTCCCGCTGTTGCGGGAATGACAGTCGCTTTTTCACATCACCGATCACCCATCACCCATCACCCATCACCCATCACCCATCACCCAAAACAATGACCGGCAACCTCTACGTCATCGTCGCCCCCTCTGGCGCAGGCAAGACCAGCCTGGTGGACGCGCTCCTCAAGGAGGAGCGCGGTATGCGCCTCTCGGTTTCCTACACCACGCGCGCGCCGCGCGAAGGCGAAGTGGCAGGGCGCAATTATCATTTCGTGAGCCGCGGTGAATTCGAGTCCATGCTCGCTCGCGCCGAGTTCCTCGAGCACGCCGAGGTCTATGGCAACCTCTACGGCACCTCGAAACGCTGGATCGGCGAGGTGCGCGCCACGGGCGCGGATGTGCTGCTGGAAATCGACTGGCAGGGCGCGGCGCAGGTGCGCAAACTCTTTCCCGACATGATTGCGATATTCATCCTCCCCCCGTCGGTCGATACTTTGCAGCAGCGCCTGACCGCACGCGGCAAGGATAGCCCCGAAGTCATCGCCAGGCGCGTTGCCGGTGCGCGTGAGGAAATGCGTCACGTCGATGCAGCCGACTTCATTATCATCAACGACGATTTCGCGACAGCCCTGGGCGATCTTCGCGCGGTCGTGCGCGCCACGCGCCTGGCGCGCGCGATGCAGATGGCGCGCCATGCGGCGCTGATTTCCAAGGTGGTATAAGTCACCCGCCTTTTCACGCTGAAAATATCCCGCAAAACAGCAGGTTAGCTGGGGTATAATGGGCATTCCCAAGTTTTCCCATACAACCTAGGTAGCGACATGGCCCGTATCACCGTTGATGATTGCATCAAATTCATTCCCAACCGCTTCGAGCTCACCCTGGTCGCAACGACGCGCGCGCGTCAACTGGCCTTGGGTGCTTCGCCCGTGGTAGAGGCAGGCAAGGACAAACCCACAGTCGTCGCGCTGCGTGAAATAGCGGCAGGCAAAATCGGCTTGGAAATTCTGACCCAGACGCCCCCTCCCGCGGACCCGTTTTAACCTTCCTTCACGGGGACGACGGTCATGGCGAACTTGCAGCCGGCGCATGACAAACTCCCCCGCATTCCCGTTTTGCCGATTGCCCCCGTGGCCGGCGCGGGAGCCCTCGCGATTGCCGAGCGGCTGCCGGACACCGGCTTCGATGAGTTAAGAGCCCTGCTCACTGCCTACCTTAAACCCGAGGATGTCGCGCGGGTCGAGGCGGCATTCCGCGTGGCGCGCATCGCCCACGAAGGGCAAAAGCGCATGAGTGGCGAGCCCTACATCACGCATCCGCTCGCGGTCGCAAAAATACTCGCGGCATGGCACCTAGACGCGACCGCGCTCATCGCCGCATTGCTGCACGACGTGGTCGAGGACACGCCCACCACCAAGAGCGAAATCGCCAGGGAATTCGGCAAGGCGGTGGCCGATCTGGTCGATGGCGTATCCAAGATCGACAAGCTGCAGTTCGAGACCCTCGAAGAGGCGCAGGCGGAAAATTTCCGCAAAATGCTGCTCGCCATGGCGCGCGACGTGCGCGTCATTCTCATCAAGCTCGCCGACCGGCTGCACAACATGCGCACCCTCGATGCGGTGAGCGCGGAAAAGCAGGAACGCATCGCCAGGGAAACCATCGAGATTTATTCGCCGATCGCCAACCGCCTCGGCCTCAACAGTCTCTACTACGAGCTCGACGATCTCGGCTTCAAGTATCTGCATCCGAACCGCTTCAAGGTGCTCGAAAAAGCCGTCAAGGCGGCGCGCGGCAACCGCCGCGAGGTGGTCAAGAAAATTCTCGAAGCCATCAAGGCGCGCCTGGCCGAATTCAAAATCGAAGCCGTTATCACCGGCCGCGAAAAACATCTTTCCTCGATCTACCGCAAGATGCACGAAAAATCGCTCACCTTCTCCGAGGTGCTGGATATTTACGGCTTTCGCATCGTCGTCAAGGATGTCGCGGCATGCTATCTCGCGCTGGGCGCGCTGCACACGCTGTACAAGCCGTTTCCCGGCAAGTTCAAGGATTACATCGCCATCCCCAAGGCGAACGGTTATCAGTCGCTGCACACCTCGCTGTTCGGCCCGCTCGGCACGCCCATCGAGCTGCAAATCCGCACCGCGGACATGCACAAGATCGCCGAAGCGGGCGTGGCCTCGCACTGGCTCTACAAGTCCGCGGATGGCAGCGTCAACGACATCCAGCAGAAAACGCACCAGTGGCTGCAATCGCTGCTCGAAATCCAGTCGGAAAGCGGCGACGCCATGGAATTCCTCGAGCACATCAAAGTCGATCTGTTCCCCGACCAGGTTTACCTGTTTTCGCCCAAGGGCAAGATTTTCGAGCTGCCCAAGGGCGCCACGGCCATCGACTTCGCCTACGCGGTGCACACCGACATCGGCAATCGCGCCATCGATGCGCGCGTCAACGACGAAAGCGTGCCGCTCGGAACGCGCCTGAGAAACGGCGATCGCGTCGAAATCGTCACCGCCCCCGGCGGGCGCCCCAACCCGGCATGGCTTTCGTACGCAGCGACCGGACGCGCGCGCTCGCATATCCGCCACTACCTCAAGAACATGCACTTCCAGGAAGCGGTGGAACTGGGCGAACTGCTGCTCATCCAGGCGGTGCGCTCGCTGGACTTCGACCCGCATGCCATCGGCACGACGCATTGGCAGCGCATGCTCAAGGGCGACAGCGCCAGGAGCAAGGAAGAGGTGCTTTCCGAGATCGGGCTAGGCAAACGCCTCGCGCTGGTGGTCGCACGCAAAATGCTCTTTACCGCCGACCCGGACGAGGCGCACGCGCCGCTCGCGCGCGAACCGCTCACCATCCGCGGCTCGGAAGGCATCGCGGTGCAATTCGCCGCGTGCTGCCGCCCCATTCCGGGAGACCCGATCATCGCGCAACTCAAGAATGGCTCCGGGCTTATCGTGCACACGCACGACTGTCCCGCCATCCACCCATTCCGCTTCGACCCCGAAAAATGGGTCGATGTGCAGTGGGACACGGGGCTCGACCGCCTGTTCAATGTCGTCATCAAAATCACCGTCACCGACCAGCGCGGCGTGCTCGCCAAACTGGCTGCGGAAATAGCCGCCGCCGAGTCCAACATCGAGCACCTGCAGATGAACGAAAAACAGCACCAGAGCCCGTATACCGATCTCTTGTTCACTCTCGAAGTGCGCAACCGCATGCATCTTGCCAACGTGTTGCGTCACCTGCGCCGCCTGCCCGAGGTGGTGCGCATCGCGCGCCTCAAATCCGGCCCGTCATCCACCAACAAGTCATGAAAAGTATTGTTTCCACGCCCGATGCGCCCGCCGCGATCGGCACCTACTCGCAGGCCGTGCGCGCAGGTAACACCGTTTATCTCTCCGGACAGATCGCGCTCGACCCCCAAACCATGCAGCTTGCAGAGGGTATCGATGCGCAGATCAGGCGCGTGTTCGACAACCTCGCCGCGGTCGTTGCCGCAGCGGGCGGCGGCTTCGGCGACGTCGTGAAAGTGAACGTCTACCTCACCGACCTGGCGAATTTCGCCAGGGTCAACGAAATCATGACCACTTATTTCAAGACGCCCTACCCGGCGCGCGCCGCGGTCGGCGTGGCGGCATTGCCGCGCGGCGCGCTGGTGGAGATCGATGCGATCATGGTTCTTGGCTAGCGATGCCTGATGAAGGCTGCTCCCGTCCCGATCGCACGCATCGAGAATCGCATCCTGCACATCCGCGGTCAGAAGGTGATTGTCGATGCGGACCTGGCGGAACTCTATGGCGTGCCAACCAAAGCGCTCAACCAGGCGGTCAAGCGCAATGTCGAGCGTTTTCCGGAAGACTTCATGTTACGTCTCACCGCTGCCGAGAAAACCGAGGTGGTCACAAATTGTGACCACCTCGCAAATCTGAAATTCTCGAAAGCTTTGCCCTATGCCTTTACCGAGCATGGTGCGATTCAGGCGGCGAATGTGTTGAATTCACCGCGCGCCATCGAGGTGGGTGTCTATGTAGTGCGCGCATTCGTGCAGTTGCGCGAGGTGCTGGCCACGCACAAGGATTTGGCCGCGAAACTCGCCATGCTGGAACGCCAGACCCAGGCGCTGGCGTTAAGGCACGATACGCTGGCGCAGAACACGCGGCACCAGTTGAAACAGGTATTCGAGGCGATCCGCGAACTGATGGCGCCGCCGGGACCCGCGAAGAAACGCCGCATAGGGTTTGTCACAAATGATGACAAGAAGTGACGCGGCGGCTGACCATGCGGCGCAAAAAAATTCAAACTACCTCTTAAATTCCTCCCCTTAATCCCTCATGAAGGCTACTCCCGCCCCCATCGCACGCATCGAGAACCGAATTCTGCTGATCCGCGGACATAAGGTATTGCTCGATGCGGATCTTGCGGAGCTCTATGGCGTACCTACCAAAGCATTGGTGCAGGCCGTGAAGCGTAATTTGGAACGTTTTCCGGAAGACTTCATGCTCCAGCTTTCCGATGCGGAGTTCACTGCTTTGAGGTCACAATCTGTGACCTCAAAGCCAGGACGCGGCGGCCGTCGTTACGCGCCATATGCTTTCACCGAGCAGGGAGTGGCCATGCTCTCGTCGGTGCTCTCCAGTCCTCAAGCCATCGCCGTAAACATTGAGATCATGCGCGCCTTCGTGCGCATACGCGAACTGATGCTGAACCACAAGGAACTCGCGCAGCGGCTCGACCATCTCGATGATCGCATAGGGAAGAAACTCGCCACCCACTACCAAGCCATAGCTGGCATCATCGATGCCATCCGCGAGTTGATGGCGCCGCAGGAACCCGCGAAGAAACGCCGCATCGGGTTCGTCACGGACGACGACAAGAAGTAACGCGCGGCAGAAACGACCATGTGGCGTAACATAATTCGAACACGGCCCCTTTTGCTCGCTCTGAATTAATTCTTAGAACTAATTGTGCGCCAAACCCATAAAATCAGCCCGCTCCAGACCGCTCCCCAAAGGAGACTATTGAGGAACATCAGTAGCGGGAACGCATCGAACCAGAGGTCAAGCGATTGAATCCAGACCAAGGGAAACGCCAGAATCTCAGTAGCTGTTCGCCAAGCCGGAGTCGAAGGGTCTGGACGAATAACTTCTGATCTCGTAAAACAAATCCAACTGAGAACAAAATGAATGACTGCGAGAATCGGGAAGAGCAATAAAAAACGCTTCATCATTGTCCCTTATCTCGCAGTACCTGGGGACCCGCGATAGTTCAAGAACAGGTAATTCCAAACCGCCTGAGAGAAGTTGCGGCAGCTGTTTCCAATAAGCCAGTATTGACCTTCCTTTCCAAGCACTGAGTTAAAGACACTGGCGATCTGCCTATCAGTTTCAGGGCTTGTCCAGTAATATGTCCTGTTGACGATTGGCCCCGCTGCCGAGTCATCGAGGTAGACCTCACCTATACAATTCAATAAACAGCCCTTGTCCTTGTCGCTAACTCCAAAGCTAATGCACTCCCGCGGGCCAGCGTATTTGCCTACGCAAACGCTGCGGTGAAACGGATGACCTCCTTCACCCTCAACTGAACCCTCAATCCAGTAGTCCTGTCCTAAGAAGTCGATTCGAGTAAGTGGATTATCACCCACATATGCATACGTATTGATGCCGCCTTGCAGCCCGATAGGATCGCTCTGGATATACCGTGCCGAACCGATTCCGGAATAGCCGGTAAGAGCGAGCACAAGCGCCGCCACTTTAATCATTTTGAGCACTTTCACTTGGTTTCTCCATTTTGTTGAAGCGATTTTGCCTGATTCACGGTTCGCAGGTAGTTGGCCTCCGTCAGTTTGTCAGGCTCTCGCCAGCCAAGCGCCTCAGCCTTGGCATACCACAGACGGTTATTTCGCGTGAGTTCATAAAAAAGCTGTTTTTGTTCCGCCGGAATCTGTGTCGGGGACAGAAATCGGCTCAAGTAATCTCGTTTTACAATGCCATAGTAGGCATGGCCTTTCTGGAGCATAGCGCTTTCTTGTGATGGGTGATACTCAAGCAACAGGTCTGCCAACGCGATGCGTTGTTCGTGCAGTCCCTCTTGCCCATAAAACTCCATCATGGTATTCGCCATCAAGGCGACAGTTTCCTTCTTGGTCAGAGGGCGCAAATAGAGACCATTCACCAAGGCTTGCTCGGTCATCGGATGGTACCGCTTCAAACTGGCATCCAGGATAGGGCCGCCCGAAGTCGCCTCGAAGTTGTAGAACTGGCCATCGTCACCACGATATTTCACGAAGACATGAAGTGGGACGGTCGATGCAGTGAGATCGAGGCCGATCTTTTCTCCAAGGATGATGAATAGGAAAGGCATCGAGACGCAGTTGCCGCGCTTGGTAAGCAGATAGGTCGGCAAAAGCTTGTTGCGGATGTTCTTACCGAAAGGATCGTCAAGATCGTATCGATACGGCTGGTTATCGTTCCATGGTCCAGGCTTGTAAACGTAATCACGGAGGATTTCCATTTTTTGAATCTGGGAAGAATTGGGCGGCAAGTAAGTTCTAATCTGTTTGGCCATGGCATCAAGTTTTTTCAGATTCGCCTCGATGTCGATGCCGGGATCGATCATGCGATCAATGGTCAGCTTGGTGCGCGCCAGATCGATTTGCTTGTCCGGTTTTTCCAGGATCGCGCGTATCGTCGGGAGATTCGGGTCAGGCGCATCGGCAATACGCTGCGCCCATGCCGAGGATGCGGACACTAACGAAATGATCACAAGGGCCACAAGATGGAACCTGGAACGTATCGGAAAGGGCCCAGAGTGATCGAGAAAAACTGATTTTGTTTTCACTCGGAGATAGTATCAGCGTTTTTCTCAAAACGACATAGGGTTTTCCCTGAATCGCGAATAGCATTTACTCCACCCACAAAATGCCAGCTACAATACGCGTGAACAACGCTACCCCCCTCTCACGCTTGCCACAAACCGTAAAAAACCGCCCTACAACTTCAACCTCCCCCGCATCGGCAAGGAGCGGCGATGTCGCATCCCCTGCGGCGATCTTCGCGCCGCCCGCAGTGGCGAAGAAGCTGGAGAAGATCGGTATCGCGCGCGAGTTCGATCTGATTTTGCACCTGCCATTGCGCTACGAGGACGAGACGCGCGTTACCGCGCTGCGCGATTGTCTTCCCGGCGTGGCGGCGCAGGTCGAGGTGGAAATCGAACATTGCGAAGTGATGTACCGTCCGCGCCGCCAGCTTGTCGTCAAATGCAGTGAAGCGCCGGGGCGCGCCGATGGTTTGTTGTATTTGCGCTTTCTCAACTTTTACATGAGCCAGGTGAAGCAATTGCAGGCCGGGCGGCGTTTGCGCCTGTTCGGTGAAGTGAAGCCGGGGTTTTTCGGCGCGGAAATGATTCATCCGCGCTATCGCATCGTCGCCGCGGATACGCCGCTTCCCGACGCCATGACGCCCGTGTACCCGACTACCGCAGGGGTGTCGCAACTGCAGTTACGCACGCTCATCGAGCGCGCGCTCAAGCGCGCTGCGGCGAAGTCGCAATTGCACGACACCCTGCCCGCCGAGGTGACGGCGCGCCTCAAGCTGGAAAGTTTTGCCGCGAGCGTCATGACGCTGCACAACCCGCCTCCCGATGCGTCGCTCGACAGCCTTTCGCAGCGCACGCATGCGGCGTGGAGACGCCTGAAATTCGATGAGCTGCTTGCGCAGCAGCTTGCCATGCGCCTCGCGCGGCAGGCGCGTCGTGCGCGTATCGCACCGGTGCTCGCGCCGGGCAAAACGCTCTCGCGGCGACTCATCAAGGCGCTGCCTTTCGCGCTCACGCGCGCGCAGCATCGCGCCTTCGCCGAAATCAGCCGCGACCTTGGCGAAGCGCACCCCATGCAGCGCCTGCTGCAGGGCGATGTCGGCAGCGGCAAGACCATCGTCGCGGCGCTCGCGGCCATGCAGGCGATCGAGAACGGTTACCAGGTCGCGCTGATGGCGCCGACGGAAATTCTCGCCGAGCAGCACTTCCGCAAAATCGCCGACCTGCTCACGCCGCTGGGCATCGTCACCGGCTGGCTTATCGGCGGCCGGGGCGTCAAACAGAATCGCGAAGCGTTGCAACTTATCGCCGACGGCAGCGCGCAACTGGTGATCGGCACGCACGCGCTTTTCCAGGAAGGCGTCGCCTTCAAAAAATTGGGACTGGTGATCATCGACGAACAGCATCGCTTCGGCGTGAACCAGCGTCTGGCGTTGCGCCAGAAGGCGAAGCAGGAGCCGCATCAGCTCATGATGAGCGCCACGCCGATCCCGCGCACGCTGTCGATGAGCTACTTCGCCGATCTCGACGTATCGGTGATCGACGAGCTGCCTCCGGGGCGCTCGCCGGTCGTGACCAAGCTGGTCGCCGATGGTCGTCGCGATGAAATCGTCGCGCGCATCCGCGAGGCGTGCGCGCAAGGCGCGCAGGCCTACTGGGTGTGTCCGCTCATCGAGGAATCCGAGAAACTGCAATTGCAGACTGCGCTCGATACTTACGAAAGCCTGCGCACCACCTTCCCCGATCTGGTCGTGGGGTTGGTGCACGGGCGCATGAAGACCGCGGAAAAAGCCGATGTCATGACGCGCTTCAAGTCGGGCGAGATTCAACTGCTGGTGGCGACCACGGTGATCGAGGTCGGCGTAGATGTGTCCAACGCCTCGCTGATGGTGATCGAAAATGCCGAGCGCATGGGGCTTGCCCAGTTGCACCAGTTACGCGGGCGCGTCGGACGCGGCGCGGCGCAGAGCACCTGCATCCTTCTCTACCAGAAGCCGCTTTCGGAAACGGCGCGCGCGCGCCTCAAGGCGATCTACGAAAGCAACGACGGCTTCGAAATTGCGCGTCACGATCTGCACTTGCGCGGGCCGGGAGAGTTCCTCGGCAGCCGGCAGTCTGGACTGCCGCTGCTGCGCTTCGCCGACATCGAGCAGGACCAGGCGCTGATGGAGGAAGCGCGCGGCGTGGCCGACGAATTGATCGCCAAAAAATCGCCCGCGGTCGAACTCCACTTGCAGCGCTGGCTGGGCGGCAAAGAGCATTATTTGCGCGCATAGGTTATGGTGCCTCCGAACAAGCGTCTTCCCGCCACCGATTCAAGCATTCGAGGACAGGCTCCAGCGGGGAAACATTTTCCTTTGCTACACGTGGATTCCCGCTTGCGCGGGAATGACAATCAGGACTTGTTCAGAGGTTCCCTATGAAGAATTCCAACAAGGCCGCCTGGCGCGCAATGCCTCCTCCTCCGGCGCATCCGCTGCACGGCTGGCTCACCAGCCGCGGCTCGCTCACCGCGCGCATCATTGCGCGTTGCCGCGACTTTCGTCTCACGCGACTGGTGCAGCAGGTTCGTTCCGGTAATCGCGATGAGTTGCCCGAGCTGGACCTGCGCCTCAAGGAGCAGGTGCTGGTGCGCGAAGTAATTCTGTGGAGCGGGGAAATGCCGCTGGTATTCGCCCACAGTCTCGCCGCGCGGCGCGACCTCAACGGTGCATGGCGCGACCTGAGAACGCTTGGCACGCGGCCGCTTGCCGCCATGCTGTTCGCCGATCCGCGCGTGAGGCGCCTGGCGGTCGAATACCGGCGCCTCGATCGCCGTCACGCGCTCTACCGGCGCGCGCGTGAACTGTTCACGACCTCATCCTTGCCGCACACGCTCTGGGCGCGGCGCTCGGTATTTCTGCGCAAGGGTCGGCCATTGCTGGTGACGGAAGTTTTTCTGCCCGGCATACTCACGCTCGCAAAATAACGTCGATGACACTTGCGCAACGCCTCAAGGAATACGCCCTGCTGGTGCGGCTGCACCGCCCCATCGGCACGCTGCTGCTGCTGTGGCCGGCACTGTGGGCGCTGTGGATTGCGTCGAACGGCAGACCGGATATCGTTCACCTCGCCGTGTTCTCGTTGGGCACGCTGCTGATGCGTTCGGCAGGCTGCGCCATCAACGATTTCGCCGACCGCGATTTCGACGGCAATGTGAAGCGCACCGCAGACCGGCCACTCGCCGCACGGCGCATCGCCCCGTGGGAAGCGATCATGGTGGCAATGGTGCTGAGTTTTCTTGCCTTCCTGCTGGTGATGTTTTTCCTCAACACGCTCACGCTGCTCCTTTCCTTCGCCGCGCTGTTTCTCGCCGCGAGCTACCCCTTCACCAAGCGTTTTTTCTCCCTGCCGCAAGCTTACCTGGGAATCGCCTTCGGCTTCGGCATCCCGATGGCGTTCGCCGCGCACGGCAACGCCGTGCCCGTCATCGCCTGGTGGCTGCTCGCCGCCAACATTTTCTGGACACTCGCCTACGACACCGAATACGCCATGGTCGATCGCGACGACGACATCCGCCTCGGCATCAAAACCACGGCATTGCTGTTCGGCCGTCACGACGTGCTCGCGGTGATGCTGTGCTACGCTGCCATGCTCGCGCTGCTCGCCGCGTTGGGCATGCATCTTCACTACGGCGCGGCCTACTACGCGGGATTGCTCGCCGCTGCTGCACTTGCCCTCTATCACTACACCCTGATTCGCCCGCGCACGCGCGAAGGCTGCTTCAAGGCGTTTTTGCATAACAACTGGGTTGGAGCGGCGGTGTTTGGCGGGTTGGCAATAGACCGGCTATGATGAATAATTGTTACGCTTGTATTTGATAGCCACTTTCAACCGCGGATGGAGGAATCCCCCGCGCCTTCGCCCCGGCGTAGCATGACCGGTAGGGCATCACAGACACACAGGAGAAATCATGGCGACTCCCTTGCCTCTGGAAAAAATGTCGATGGAAGAAAAGCTCCGCGCGATGGAACTGCTTTGGGACGACTTGTGCAACACGGCAGGTGACATGACTTCTCCGATCTGGCATGGAGACGTCCTGGCGGAAAGGGACGCATTGCAAAAGCGCGGTGGCGATCAGTTCGAGGATTGGGAAGCGGCCAAGAGGAATATCCGAAACAAGGTTTCATGAAAATCAGGATACTTGCCTCCGCCAGCCGCGACCTGATCGACGGCTATCGGTTCTATGAAAGGCAAGCAGAGGGCGTCGGCGCCTATTTTCTCGATTCGTTGTACTCGGATATCGATTCGCTTGTCGTCAACGCAGGAATGCATGCGATACATTTTGGCAAGTATCACCGCCTGCTATCGAAGCGATTCCCGTTCGCCGTCTATTACAGGGTCGATGAGCAGACCGTGCTTGTATATGCCGTCCTCGATTGCCGCCGCAATCCGGCGTGGATCAGAAAAAAGCTGGGCTAGGGCAAATCCATCCGGAATCATTACTCGAACCTTTGAAATCCTCAAACACGAGCTTGCCCTGATCCACCCCCATGAAACAATACGATTGGACATGCAAGGTCTGTGGTGCAGGTAACGAAAGGTCTCGCGCCACTTGCGCCACTTGCCATAACCCGGCGGTTCTGACGCCATTGCATGTGGACATCCTTCGCCGGGACAGAGAGGGCTTGCCCCAACTCAAGGCGGATTTAGCGGAGTTCCAAAGATAGGAATGGATACAAAATTTGCCACCGGCAAAAAGAATACTCGTCAATATCCTTGCCGTTCCTTTGATGGCAGGTATTGTCGTACTGAAAATTTCCTTTTCGTTACTCTGGGTGGGGATTGGACTTGTAATGATCGGTTTTTCCGGGTTGTCTATTTCAGTCATCAAAGGGCAAGTCGAAGCACAAGAGGATAAAAAATGAATTCTTCTGTACAACCTGTCTACCTCGTCCCCGGCATACGCACGCCATTTTGCAGGGTCGATGGCGCGCTGAAAAATCTCGACGCCATCGCCATGTCGGTTCCGGTCGCGCAGGCGATGGCGGCGCGCGCCAGACCCGACCTCATGGTATGGGGAACGGTGATCCCGTCGCTGCGCTTCAGCAACATCGCGCGCGAGGTGCTGATCGATGCGGGTCTTGATCAGACTACGCCAGCCTATGCGACGGTGCTCGCGTGCGCCACGTCGATGGTCGGCGTGTTCGAGGCGGCGGGAATGCTGCGCGACAATGTGCAACTGGCGATGGTGGGCGGGGTGGAAGCGATGAGCCGCGTGCAGATCGGGCTTTCGCAGGGGCTTTCCGGCTGGCTGCGCGCGGTGCTGCAGGCGCGCTCTTTCGGCGCGCGCCTCGATGCGCTGGCGTCGATCAAATTGCGGCATATCAAGCTCGACATTCCCGGCGTAAAAAATCGCGTCACCGGCAAAAGCATGGGCGACCACTGCGAGGAAATGGTCAAGGCGTGGAGCATTCCCCGTGAAACGCAGGATCGCATTGCGTATGACAGCCACAGCCGCGCCGTGGCGGCGATGAGCGGCGGATTTTTCGACGATCTGGTCATCGAAGTCAACGGCACGCGCAGGGACGGCATGCCGCGCGCCGATTCGACGCTCGAAAAACTCGCCACCCTGAAACCGGCCTTCGACCGCGCCAGCGGCCAGGGCGCCATCACCGCGGGCAACGCTTCGCCGCTCACCGATGGCGCGGCGGCAATCTGGGTGGCGAACGAGGCAGGGCTCGGGCGTCTGCCAGGCGCACATCGACCCGTTCGCCTGCTCGATTGGGAAATCGCCGCCGTGGATATTTTCAAGGAAGGGCTGCTCATGGCGCCCGCGTACGCGATTCCGCGCCTGCTTGCGCGCCACAACCTCGCTCTGGCGGATATCGACCTGTATGAAATCCACGAAGCTTTCGCGGCGCAGGTGCTGTGCAATGTCGCCGCGCTGGAAAACGACGCCTTCGTGCGCGAAAAAGCGGGCGTGATGAATCATGCGCTCGGCAAATTCCCCTGGGAGCGCTGCAACCCCAACGGCGGCAGCATCGCCATCGGCCACCCCTTCGGCGCGACCGGCGCACGCATCCTCAGCCAGGCATGCAAGGAACTGGCGGCGCTGGGTTCAGGCAAGAAAGCTGTCGTGAGCATTTGCGCCGATGGCGGCTTGGGGACGGTGGCGTTGCTGGAAAGTTTGTAGATACTGTTATCCCTGTCAACATCCATGCAGCTTCGGGTCAAATAATTTTTTCGACTTTAGCACACCGAAAGCGACGTGAATCAGTTTACGCATCATTGCACCGATAATGAGCTTGGGTGGTTTGCCGGCAGCGGCCAGACGTTCCCGGAAACGTATCCCCCAAGCGGTTTTGTACAACGCAACCAAAGCGGGCATGTAAAGGGATTTGCGCAAAAATGCATGTCCTATCTTCGACATCCGTGGCTTCATTTTTACGCTTGTGCCGGACTCGTACTGGCGCGGCTCAACGCCCGCGAAAGCGGCTGCCTGCCTGGCATTTCCGAAACGCTCCAGGTCGGCATAGTAGGCCAGCAATATCGCGATGGTGCGTTCCCCCAATCCCGGAATGCTATCCAGAAGTGCGTGCTTGTCTTT
>Ga0315281_10000247_pt1 | contig 71727 bp, 57 predicted proteins | sample YL17G07_0_MG_FD_204540 | JGI IMG/M metagenome (GOLD analysis project Ga0315281, IMG submission 204540) | Sediment microbial communities from Yellowstone Lake, YNP, Wyoming, USA - YL17G07_0 | ecosystem: Environmental > Aquatic > Freshwater > Lake > Sediment | place: USA: Wyoming | collected... | reverse complement strand
AGACTTGGGCGATTTGGCGGGGGTGCGCGCGGCGTTTGAACGGGCGTTGAAAATAGACGAAGCCAACTTCGGCGCGGAGCATCCCAACGTCGCAATCCGCGTCAACAATCTGGGCAATGTGCTACAAGACTTGGGCGATTTGGCGGGGGCGCGCGCGGCGTTTGAACGGGCGATAAAAATATGGGAAGCCAATCTTGGCGCGGAGCATCCGCAAGTTGCAACAGGCGTCAACAATCTGGGCGGTGTGCTGCAAGACTTGGGCGATTTGGCGGGGGCGCGCGCGGCGTTTGAACGGGCGTTGAAAATAGACGAAGCCAACTTCGGCGCGGAACATCCCAACGTTGCAATCGGCGTCAACAATCTGGGCAGTGTGATGAAAGCCTTGGGCGATTTGGCGGGGGCGCGCGCGGCGTTTGAACGGGCGTTGAAAATAGACGAAGCCGCTTTCGGCGCGGAGCATCCCAACGTAGCAAGAGACATCCATAATTTAGGCATGTTGTTTGACCAAATGGGAGATAAAGAAAATGCCGTTATCTATGAAAAACGCGCGTTAGTTATCTTGGAAAAGTTTTTACCGCCCGAGCATCCGAGTATAAAAGTTGTGCAAGGGAATTTGGATTCGTTGGGGGAAGGGTCTTCAACGGACTCTTAAGCGGATAAACGGATGGAAACGGATTGGGGCGGATGGCGTCCGCTTGGGTTCGTTTGTCCGTTTTGAAGTCCGCTGAGAGCGTTTTTAGCGTCGCGCAAGATTTCTCGCTAGCGCTCGAAATGACAAATTCAAGGCGATTAGGTATCAAGGGACGTTTCAACGTTTCAACGTTTTGACGTTCGACATTTGACATTCAACGTTCTAACGTTCTTACTCATACGCCAACGTATCCCGCACCGTCAACTTCGACGCGCTTCTGGCGGGCAGTATCGAAGCGAAGACCGCAATCACCACCACAATCCCTAGCCACACAAAAACGGACGTCCAGTTGTAGGCGTAATCGAGCGTCGCGCCGAACATCGCTTGACCGAGCGAGTTGGCGATGATTGGGCTGGCGATAGACGCGATGGGAATCGCAATCAGCCAACTGAGAACGCCCTGCAAAATCCCCTCCATGACGAAAATGCGCAGGATGACTCCCGACGGCGCGCCGACTGCCCGCAAGACGCCGATTTCTTTTGTGCGTTCGATGACCGCGATGGAGATCGCGCCCATCAACGCGATGCCGCCGACAATCGCCACAACAATCGCCAGCGCTATCAGCATATTTGTCACCGTGCTAAATTGCCACTCGTTGGTTTGGCGCGAGTCGGGTTGCGTGATGCTTTGCGCGACCTTCAAACCTGAATCTTCAAGTTTTGTTTTCAATCGCGCGGTGAGGTCGGTGACAAATTTTCCGTCGCGTTGCGCCGCGCTGACAAGCAGAATAACGCCTTGATTATATTTTTTTGTCGTTCGGTATAATTCTTCTTGCGGCGCGTAAATCGTGTCGCCTGTGAGGAGGGTGCTGACAAATACGGGGTCGTACAACCCGACGACTTTCCATTTATCTTTGCCCAACACGCCCAAATCCAATGTAACGACGTCGCCGATATGCACGTTGTTTTTCTCCGCCGTGTCGCGGTTGACCACGATGGCGCGTCCCTCGTTCGGCGCGAACCAACGTCCCGCGACAATCAAGGGCGAATAAAAATCGCTGCCCGACGGAATCCCTTCGATGCTGATTCCGACTCCCGCGTCTTTTGCCAATTGTCCCGCGACAAACATGCTCGCGGATTGAACAAAATGCAACTCGACTTTCTCCACGCCCGCGACGGTTTGCGCCAGCGCCGTCACGCGCCCCGCGCGTTGATTTTGCTCAAATTGAAGCGTCGTGTCGAAATGCCGACGCGCAAAATAATTATCCAAAGTCAACGCCAGCGACGAGTTGAGACTCATCACAATCATAAACGCGCTGCCCGCCGCGACCAAGACAAATTGCGTCATGCCCAAGCGCCACTTGTGACGAAACATATTTCCCAGCGACGTAGCGTAATGCGAGAGCAACCAACGGTCTCCGATGTTTTCCACCAAACGGTCTACGCGACTGGCGCCGAATTTTCCGCCGCCCAAGCCGTAACTGGCAAGCGCCTCGCGGACAGTGATGCGCGCGCCTTGCAAGGTCGGCGGCAAGCCCGCGAGGAGCGGCGCGAGAATCGCGGACGCGACTTGAAAAATCACCGCGTCGCGCGAGACTTCAAATTGGGTGTAATCAATATTGAACAGTCCCAGAAAATATTGCGCCATGCCCGAAGCGACTATCGCGCCCAGCGGCAGGGAGATAATCAGCGCCATGATTCCATAGGCGAAGGCGCTGACCAAATAAATCCAAATGATGGTTTGCGTCCGCCCGCCGATGGCTTTGATGACGCCGATTTGATTGGTTTGTTGGGTAATTAAATTTGAGAGCGTGTTGTAAATCAACACCGCGCTGATTGCCACGCAAACCAACGCCAGTAATTCTTGCACAAGAACAATGCCGTCGAAGAAGGCGCGTCCCCAATGCTTTTCGGGGTCTTCATATAAAAACACTGCGACGCTGATATTTTGTTTCGCCAGTTTATCTTTGATTTTCGTCGCAATTTCGCGGGCATAGTCGGCGCTGTACGGCGTGACGCGCACGTAAAACGCGCCGTATTTATTGACGGGAATATCCAGCCGTTGCATGCCTTCGGCGTTCATAAAAAAGAAGGCAAGGTCCATAAATTGCGGCGGCGGCACAAAGGGATGCCGAATCAGCCCGACGATGGGAAAGGCGCGTTCCTTGTTGTTGATTTTAAAAGTCACCTTATCGCCGACGCCGAGATTTAAAAATTGCGCCGCCATGCGCTCGACGGCTATTTCGCTTTTGCCGTGGGGCCAAATCCCCGAACGCAATTGCAGGATTTCATATTTTTGATTGGCGTAGTCGCGGCGCATTTGAACGACCGCCTGCCGCCAAGCGCCGTCGGGCTTTAGTTTATATTGCAGGGCAACCGAGTTATACGGTTCGACGTCTTCCACGCCCTGAATATCGCGGATATGCAGCGCGACGGTCTCATCCACCAGCGAAGTCAAAATCACGTTGATATGCGTCGGCAACACGGCGCGATGCGAGGAATCCAAATTGACGGTGAGCAAATCGCTCATGCCGAAAATGGCTCCCACCGCAAACACGCCCGCCGCAATGCTCAACACCGCCAGCAAAGTGCGCGTTTTGTTGCGCCAAATATCAAACCAGATTTTGTACCAGATGACGTCCATTAGTAATTGGCAATTAGTAAATGGTAAATGGTAATTGGTTGCCCAATTTACCAATTACCATTTACCGATTTACCGACTCCGCTTTTGGATATTCTCTTCCTCATGCTGATTCGCCACCCGTTGCAACGCTTCGCGCGTAACCTCGGATTGATTCAGCAATTCGTTCAGTTGGTCGTACCCGATACTTAACACCTCCACCGCGCCCGACTCGGATGCGCGAATAGACGCGCGATGTTGCTTCTCGTGAAAGAATTCAATCTCGCCGAAATATTTCCCCGCGCCTAATTCGAGCGTTACGACGTCCGATTGATTCTCGCGCGGCAGGACAACTTCCACAGAACCTTTGGAGACGATATAAAATTCGTCGCTGTGTTTGCCTTCGGTCAGAATCATCGCGCCCGCTTCGTAATGACGCGGCTTGAGTTGTTTGGTCGCCGCCAGCAATTGATCATGCGTCAGCGTTGGCAACGCTTTCTCGATAAACTCGTTGACAATCTCGCCGTCCGCGATGAGGGTCGTGCGATGCGCGCGTTTGGCGAGACTGCTATCGTGCGTGACGATGACGACGGTCTTGCCTTCCGTCACCAAATCGTTGAACAAAGTAAAAATCGATTCGGCGGTTTTGGAATCAAGATTGCCCGTCGGTTCGTCGGCGATGATTAGCGGCGGGTCGTTGGCAAGCGCGCGCGCGACGGCGGCGCGTTGTTGCTGTCCGCCGCTGAGCATGCTCGGCAATTTATGTTGATGTTCTTCCAAGCCGACAATCTCCAGCAGATGCGCGGCGCGTTCGCGTCTTTCGCGGCGCGAATATTTACCCGCCAAATCCATTGGCAAAATCACGTTTTGTAAAACGCTCAACGCCGGCAGTAATTGAAAAAATTGAAAGATGATTCCTAAATTGCCCCCGCGCCACACCGCCAATTCGTTCTCGCTCATCGTGTGAAGCGGCGCGGCGTTCACGAACACTTCGCCCTGCGTCGGGCGGTCTATCCCCGTAATCATATTGAGCAGCGTAGACTTCCCGCTGCCCGACTTGCCAATCACGCTCACAAACTCGCCCGCGTTAATTTGCAGGTCAATATTCTTGAGCGCGTGATAATCGCCTGCGGCGGTGGCGTAAAATTTATCCACGTTGCGCAGGTCTATCATGGGAGGAATAGTTTGAGGAGTTAAAGTCATGGCAAACCTTTCCTATGTTAATTTTATACGACTATATTTATTGTACTCCGCTTTGACGTTGACGCGTTGGCACGTTCCAACGTTCAAACGTTTTTTACAAAGCGGTATAATCTTGGCATGGAAACGTCAAAACGCCCGCCTTACGTTTGGGATTACGACATTGACCAGAATCAATTTCAAGAGATTTTGGCGGGGCGTCTCGCGCTGGGGCGGTTGGATCAAGATTGGGCGGCGCGACGCTTGTTGGAATACGCCCCTTACGAAGAAATTATTCGGCTGATTGGCTTCAAGCGCCTAGCGGAAAACTGGTCGCGTTGGCGCGGAAAAATCCGTTCAAAGAGCCGCGCGCGCGGACTTGATTTTTTAGTCAACCTGTTGAAGGAGAAACATCCCGAGTTATTACATGGATAATTCCGCTTTTTACTTTGACGTTTTATATCCTTTGCAAGACCGCGTCATCAAAGCGTTTAATCGCGCCGATACCGAGTTCTATCTCACGGGCGGAACGGCTTCCTCGCGCGGCTATTTGCAACATCGTTTTTCTGACGATCTCGATTACTTTGTCAACGACGACGCTCGTTTTGGTCTATGGGTGGAGCGCGTTATTCAGGTTCTTTCACAGTCCAAAGATTGGTCGTGCAAAGTCTTGATGAAAGAAGAACGCTTTGCGCGTTTGAATTTGATTGAAAATGAAGTCGCGCTAAAAATTGAATTTGTCAACGACGTCCCCGCCCGCGTGGGCGAAATTCAAGAGCATCCCGTTCTTGGGCGAATAGACTCCCCCGAAAACATCCTTGCCAATAAAATCACCGCCGTCCTTGACCGCGAAGAACCCAAAGATTACGCGGACATTTGGGGACTCTGCGTAAAAAAAGGTCTCTCGCTTAACGACGCCATCGCGGGCGCGCAAGGCAAAGCCGTCGGAGTTTTTCCCGCCGATTTAGCGCGCGCGCTTTGTTCCGTCACTCGCGCGGATTGGGAAGTCGTCCGCTGGATCAACGCGCCGCCCGTCGAGCAATTTCTTTCGCAAATAAATCAGTTGGGGGAAAAGTTATTGTTATTGGACGAAGGCGACGTTTGAACGGGCGTTGAAAATCTTCAAGCAGTTTTTGCCGCCCGCCTGGCGCAGGTCAATTAAATATCCGCCCATGTTTTTACAAACGCCGCTTTTATTGAAGCGGCTTAATCGCGCCGACGTCCGCAGGCGCGCCGCCAAACAAGTCTATGTCCGCGCAAGTTTGTTTATCCTTGCGCAATAATAAAACGCCCGCCGCCGAAACGTCCACTTGAATGATTGTGTTCGTTCGATAAGCGGTGTCAACCGTCAACTTAAATGTGACTTGCTTCTGCGCGGGCAGGTTTGCGACGCACGCTTTTTTATCGGGATGTTCGCGCCCCTCGTCAATCGCGCGGAGCATCGCGCAGACGTTTGGCAAATCATCCGCGCCGTTATTTTTCAAAGTCGCATACGCGTTGGTCACTTCGCCCATGCCGTGGACGACGTCGAAGCCCGTGTTGCATCCAAGAATATCCACAGAGACGGATTCGGGCGCAATGGCGGGCGTTGCGGTGGGCGGAGCCGCCGTAAAGGTCAACGTCGGCGACGGGATTTCCGTGTTTGTGGGCGCGACGGGCGTGATAGCCATTGGGTTAAGGATGATCGGCGTGGACGTGATAACGCTCGGCGTCCGCGAGGCGATTGCTGTCGAAATGGCGATTGATTGCGACCCAAGCGTATCGCACGCGGAAAGCAGGAAAAACGCAAGAGCCAAGACGGGGATTTTCTTCATGCGGAGCATTATACCCTTTACGCTTCTTTCGCAAATTTATTTCGCAGGTCCGTCAAACTCGGCTCAACCAAAATCGAACCGTCGGGGAAAATAATGGTGGGAACGCTGCGGTTGCCGTTGTTTATGTTCGCAACGAATTCAGCCGCCGCCTCGTCGCCTTCAATGTCGACGTTGAGATATTCAATTTCGTACGCCTCAAAGAAATCTTTTGCGCGCCGACAGTCGGGGCAATATTCGGTAAGGTACATCACGATTTGCGATGGGCGCATAGCGTAAAGATCGTTCAAGGGCTAATCCTCCAAGTTAAATTTGGACGTCATTAAATAAAAACGCTTGCAATCTTAGTCGTTCATGGCGACGGCGCCAACATCTCTTCCAACTTTTTCTTGACCTCCCCCCATTCCGTATCGAGTATCGAATAAAAGACCGAAGCGCGGTAACGCCCATCGGGCAGGATGAAATGGTTGCGAAAAACGCCTTCCTTCTGCGCGCCGAGGCGCTCAATCGCTTTTTGCGAACGGACGTTGCGCAAGTCCGTTTTCAATTGTACGCGAATACAGCCCAGCGTTTCAAAGGCGTGTTTCAACAGCAAATATTTACATTCGGTGTTAACCGCCGTGCGCTGAAATTCAACGCCGTACCACGTTCCGCCAATTTCAAGTCCGCGATCTTTGGGCATGATGTTCAAGTAGCGCGTCGCGCCCGCCACGCGCCCCGAAGCGAGATGAATCGCGGCAAACGGCAAATCCGTTCCTTTTTCCGCGCGGGATAAAATATCCCTGACCCAATTGCGCATGTCGTCTTCCGTGTTGATTTTGCCGTACAACATGAAATCCCAAAAATCCTGTCCCGCGCCGATGGCGGTCAAAGCGGGAATATGCGCTTCGCGCAACGGTTCAAGACGGACAACTTTTCCTTGCAACGTAACGGGTTTTACTTCCACAGATCCGCTCCCGCTATTCAATCGAAATAATAAATTGATAATGCGGCTGACCGCCTGCTTGGACTTCCACCGTAAGCGAGGAATATGCGGCGACAATTAAATCCGCAACGCGATTCGCTTCGCCGCGGGTCGTGCCTTCGCCATAAAAGAGGGTCACTAATTCGCGTTCTTCGACGCCAGCTTTTTCAAGCAAGCGCATCACGCCTTCTTCCACAGACTCAGCCGAAGCGACCAATTTTCCGTCAAGCAACGCGATGACTTGCCCGTCTTGCGCGCTGACGCCGTCAATTTCAGTAGCGCGTGTGGCGACAGTGATTTCTCCCGTTTGCACGGAACTCATCGCTCGGGTCATTTTTTCGGCGACGGAATTCAACTCGCCGTTGGGGACGAACGCAAGCATGGCGGCGAATCCCTGCGGAACGGCGCGCGTCGGCACAACCGCAACTTGCTTGACGGTCACTTCCTGCGCTTGATTCGCGGCGAGGATGATGTTTTTATTGTTCGGCAAAATGATGATTTTATCCGTCGGCAGATTTTCAAACGAGTTCAAAATATCTTGCGTGGAGGGGTTCATGCTTTGTCCGCCGGCGACCGCCGCCGCCGCGCCCAAGCTCGCAAAAATACGGCTCAAGCCCGCGCCCGGCGAAACAACCACGACCGCAATTTGTCCCGGCTCCACCGCGTTAAATTGAATCCGCTTTCGTTTTTGCATCTCGTCCATTTGCGCGATTAAGTTTTCAATCGCAACCTTCGTGACTGTGCCGACGCCCATGATGTAGTCAATCGGCTCGTAGCGTTTTTCCGTTGGAACGTGGATGTGTATGCGGTACAGCCCCTCGCCTTCGCCGACTTGAATCGAAGTCCCCATCGCTTCCAGCCGCCCGTAAAACGTCGGTAAATCCAATTCGCCTGTCGGCGCAAAATCCACGATCACTTCGTAATCCTGCCCCTCTTCCACCTCTTCCAACGCGTCCTGCATTTCCATCGCGGAAATGGGTTGCGCACTCATCGTCGGCGTGTCAAGCGCCTCGCCGTAAACATGGCGCAACATGCCTTCGAGAATAAAAAATAAGCCCTTGCCGCCGGCGTCCACGACGCCCGCTTGTTTGAGAACGGGGAGCAAGTCGGGCGTTTTTCTGACCGCTTCGTCTGCGGCTTTGACCGCAATTTCAAGAATGTCAATCGCGTCTTTCGCGAACGGCAAAGCGGCTTCAGTCGCCAGCGCGATTTCTTTTATCACGGTTAGGATTGTGCCTTCCACCGGGCGGACGACTCCTTTGTAAGCGGTATCGCGCGCTTCGGCAAACGCCTTGACCAACGTCGCCGCGTCGAGCGTTTCTTTCTCTTGTACGCAACGCGCAAATCCGCGCCAGATCTGACTCATAATTACGCCCGAATTGCCGCGCGCGCCGTGCAACGTGCCTTTAGCGACCGCCGCCGCCATCTCGTTTAGGTTGTACGCGCCAGAGTCTTTGATTTCATCCCATGCGGCTTGGAGGGTCAGCGTCATGTTTGTGCCTGTGTCGCCGTCGGGGACGGGAAACACGTTCAACGCGTTGACCGTGTGTTGGTTGGTTCTTAACCACGTTAAACCAGCGTCCACTAGACGTTTAAGCGCTTGCCCGTCAATGGTCGCTTTGCGAAGTTTTTCAACGCGCGCAACGTCCACATTCATAAAATTTCGCGCTCCTAATCCGCGTCGCTGACGCGCAAGCCCAGCGCTTTTTCGACGTGAAAGCGCACGGTGTTCGCCACGCTTTCCGCCACCGCGTTGATGCGCGTGTCGTACTCGACGACGATATTAACGTCAATATCTATATCCTCGCCTTGGCAACGGACGGATATTCCGCGCGAGGGTTCGCGCGTAACGCTGGCGACAATTCCATCCGCCAAATTCTTTGGCGCCAATCCGACTATTATAGTGGATTAGGACTTACGCAAGACGGAGAAATTGACGAATAAGGCAAAAGCCATTATTCTCAGCAAATGATACCTAAAAAAGAACGAGTAACCCGCTTGGAATATTGTCAGTATTTATTAGCGAGCCAAATCAATTACGCGCTCACGAATTACGCCGACCATACCGAAAAATTCAGCCATAATATGGCAAATCGTTATTTAGCAGGCGACGAAATCCGCCCGCTACTGATTTGGGAGAATGTAAAAAGCGAAGTCTGCCCAACATTGCACGAATTTCTGGTTTTTGACAATACGGTGATTGACAAGAATTTTTCGCATCGCATCGAACTGGCGAGAAGGCAATACAGCGGCAACGCGCACGGCGTCATTAAGGGAATAGGCGTCGTGACCTGTGTCTAAGTTAATCCGCAAACTGACTAATTTTGGATTATTGACTATCGGATTTACGACCCGCAAGGCGACGGGAAAACCAAGTTAGACCACAGGCAAGACATGTTATTGAACTGCATTTATCAAAAAAGCCTCGCGTTTTGGGCGGTTTTGATGGATACTTGGTCTGCCACTCCAAAAGTCATGCTCCAAATTGAGAAATTAGGCAAGATTTATTTATCCGCTGAAAGATAATCGTCAGGTGGATGATTCTAGCGGTTTACAACCTTACCAACGAGTGGACAGCCTGACATGGACGTAAGTGGAACAACGGCACGGCAAGATCATCAAAAGCAAAGGCTTTCCTGTCGCCCACAAGGTGAAAGTTTTCCGAGTGGCGTTTTCCGCCTACGGTGAAGCGCACGGACTATATCGTGACAACAGGAATTGAAGGCAATCAGTGTCGCCAAGCGCGAAGCGTTAGAAACATATTGGCTGCGTTGTCCTCGTTTGGGTGCGCCTCAAACAAGTGGCGCTTGAAGCTCAACGAACGATTTATCGCGTAAAGCATGACCTTTTAACCGACTATTTGAAACAACAACTCAAATCGCCTACTGTTCAAATGCGTCTTGCGTAAGCGTCCTAAGTATGATTAGGCTGCCTATCCTTAATCTATGACCAATAGAAAGAAGAAAGAGAATGCGATGAAAAACGTTTTGATCAATGGAATAACCGTCGCTTATGAGCGCCTCGGCGAAGGGACGCCGTTGATGTTGATTCACGGCTTTCCTTTGGACCATACAATTTGGAATGAAACCGCTTTTTTATTGAAAAACGATTTCGACCTGCTCCTGCCTGACCTGCGCGGGTTTGGGCAATCCTCCGCGACGGATGCGCCGTACACGATTCCAGATATGGCGGACGACCTTGCGGGTTTGCTTGATCGCTTGGGCGTTGAGCAAATCGCGCTCGCGGGGCATTCAATGGGCGGATACGTCGCGCTGGCGTTTGCGAAGAAGTATCCGCAACGAGTGAGCGGGATCGCGCTAGTCGCGTCGCAAACCATCGCGGATACGCTTGAGCGAAAAGAGGGACGCGCCAAAACCGCCGCGCTAGTCGCCAAAAATGGAGTTCGCATTGTTGCGGATTCCATGACCGCTAAATTCTCCGCGCATGAAAATACGCAAAATTTGATTAGGGATTTAATCAATCGGCAGAACAAAAGCGGCGTGACTGGCGCGCTCAAAGCTATGGCTGAACGCGAGGATTTATCCTCGTTGTTGGCTTCTTTCAATTTTCACGTTGTTCTCGTTCACGGCGACGCGGATGATTTAATTTCCGTTGACCGCGCGCGCGAGGCGCAGGCGCTTCTTCCGTCCGCGCGCTTAATCGAACTCCCCAATATCGGTCACGCCCCGATGATGGACGCGGCGGAGAAAATCGCCGAAGCGTTGACGCTGTTGTGAAATAAGCAAACCCCGTTGCTTTTTTAGGGCAACGGGGTTATTGGTTATAGGACTTACGCAAAACTCTGCGTAGGGTGCGTTCTCTAACGCGCCACTGGCGAAATTCGGCGTTAGAGAACGCCGATTACGCTCAAAAGACGTTTTTTTGCGTAAGTCCAAGGTTAAACAAAATCAACTTTGAGTTAAGAAAGAAGCGGCGGGGGTTTTTTGGGGAGGCTTGCGCTGACCGCCGGTCTTATATTTACAGGCGCGCTAATCTGCCTAACCATCTTCCTGACATGCGCCACAAGCAGATTGCTCGGCACAGGTTTGATTAGAAAATCATCCGCGCCGGCGTCCAAAATGCTTGCCACCATGTTTGGATCGCTGACGGCGGAAAGGATGAGAATCGGAGCGTCGCTAAACGCGCGAATGGCTTTGCTGACCTGCCAGCCGTCAAAATCTGGCATCATCAAATCAAGAATCACAACAGCCGGCTTTTTTTCTTTAGCCAGATTAACGCCTTCCATCCCGCTGTTGGTTGCGACAACGTCGAAGCCATGCGTTTTGAGCGTTACGCTGATTAACTCGGTGAGACCGGCGTCGTCGTCAATTACTAATATTTTTGCGGATGTATTTTTTAGCATATTTTTTCCAAGCCCTATTATCGCTGATTCGCGGGCGCTTGCGCTTTGCAATAAGCTAACAAATTGAAGCGTTCAAAACGCGCGCTTTTTGTCGGTTGCAAATTAGACTATTTTTGGTAAAATCTTTCACAAGGGAATAGCGTGATTAACTCACCTTACGCGCCCTCACCCTAACCCTCTCCCGAAGGGAGAGGGGACTCCCTTCCCCTTCGGGGGAAGGGCTGGGGATGAGGGAGAATTCTGCGTAAGGCGAGTTACTAACTTCGGAAATTACAAAATTTCCGAAGCCATTCAAATCTTATGTTTACAGGAGCTACAATGACGAAGTGGATCTATCTCTTCAACGAGGTAAAAGAAGTTGAAAAACTTGCGGGCGGTTCGTGGGACGACGTTAAGGGAATCGTAGGCGGAAAAGGCGCAGGTCTTTTGGATATGACGCGCGCCGGCGTTCCCGTTCCGCCGTTTTTCACCGCGACGACTCTGGCGTGCAACGCGTACCAAAAAGCGGGGAAATTCCCGGCGGGTATGTGGGAGCAAGAGTTAAAGGCGCTGAAAGTAATTGAAAAGAAGACGGGCAAGAAGTTTGGCGACCCGAAAAACCCCTTGTTGGTCTCTTGCCGTTCAGGCGCGAAATTCTCCATGCCGGGCATGATGAACACGATCTTAAACATCGGCTTAACGGACGCAGTGACCGAAGGGCTAATCAAGGCGACCAACAACGCGCGTTTCGCTTGGGATTCATATCGCCGTTTGGTTGAAATGTTCGGCACGGTGGTGATGGACGTGGACGACGAAGCCTTCGAGCATCCGCTGGCTGAGTTCAAAAAAGAAAAGGGCTACAATCTTGATCTTGATATGACCGCCGAAGATTGGCAGTTTATTACGGGAACGTACAAGCAGGTCTATAAACAACAAACGGGCGAAGATTTTCCGCAGGACCCGTACAAACAACTGAAATTAGCGACCGAAGCCGTTTTCAAATCATGGAACGCCAAACGCGCGACGGCGTATCGAAATAAAGAGGGAATTTCCCATACGCTGGGAACCGCCGTCAATATTTGCACGATGGTCTTCGGCAACATGGGCGACGACTCTGGCACGGGCGTGGCGTTCACGCGCAACCCTTCCACCGGCGACCACAAGATGATGGGCGATTACCTGCTCAACGCGCAGGGCGAGGACGTCGTCGCCGGTATCCGCACTCCAGACGCCATCGAGAATCTCGTCAAAAAATTGCCGCAAGCCTACAAACAGTTCATGGGCATCACCGCCAAACTCGAAAAGCATTACAAGGATATTCAAGACGTCGAGTTTACAATTGAGCGCGGAACGCTGTGGATGCTCCAAACGCGCAACGGCAAACGCACCGCGAAGGCTTCCGTGAAGATTGCGGTGGACATGGCGAACGAAGGTCTCATCACAAAAGAAGACGCGGTCATGCGCGTCACGCCCGAAATTGTGGACGCGTTGCTTCATCCGCAATTTGACGACTCCGCGATGAAGCAAGCCGAGAAGGACGGGCATTTCTTCGCCAAAGGCGTGAACGCTTCGCCGGGCGCGGCGGTCGGTCAAGTTTATTTTGACGCCGACATTACCGAGAAGATGGCGCTGGAACACAAACAGGAAACTATCATGGTGCGCCCCTTCACCAAACCCGACGACGTGCATGGCATGATCGCTTCGCGCGGCGTCTTAACCAGCGAAGGCGGCGCGACGTCGCACGCGGCGGTTGTGGCGCGACAGTTTGGCGTCCCCTGCGTAGTCGGCGCGTCGGCAATCAAAATTGATTTAGAAAAACGCGAAATGCACGTCGGCGAGATTGTCGTCAAAGAAGGCGAGTGGATTTCCGTCAACGGCACAACGGGGCAGGTCTTCGTCGGCAAAATTCCAATGACGACGCCTTCGCTGGACGAACAAACCGAGTTGATGGAGCTGCTCAAATGGGCGGACAATATCTGCGCCCGCAAAGACATGCGCGTCGCCCCCAAAGGCTCTCCCACGCGCGGCTTGCAAGTTTGGGCGAACGCCGATTACCCGAAAGACGCGCAACGCGCGCGCGCTTACGGCGCGGTAGGAATCGGTCTTTGCCGCACCGAGCACATGTTCTTTGAAACCTCGCGCTTGCCCATTGTGCAACGCATGATTCTCGCCAAGACTTCCGAAGAGCGCACCGTCGCGTTGAATGAATTGTTGCCGTATCAGCGCAAGGATTTTGACGGTCTTTTTGAAGCGATGGACGGTTGCCCCGTCATCATCCGCTTGATTGACCCGCCTTTGCATGAGTTTATGCCCGACGAGGAAAAACTGCTTGAAGAAGTTATCACGATGCGCGTCAAAGGCGAGACCGAAGGCTTGAAAGCCAAAGAGAATTTGTTGGAAGCCATTAAAGGCATGCACGAATCGAATCCGATGATGGGTTTGCGCGGCGTCCGTTTGAGCATCAACATGCCTGAGATTGTGGAAATGCAAGTGCGCGCCATCTTTGAAGCCGCCGCCGATTGCACGAAGCGCGGCGTGGTTGTGAAACCCGAAGTGATGATTCCGCTGACAGGCACGGTCAAAGAATTGGAATGGATTCAACCGCGCCTTGAGCGCATTGCCGCCGCCGTCATGCAGGAAAAAGAAATCAAGTTTGACTACAAATTTGGAACGATGATTGAAATTCCGCGCGCCGCCGTGACCGCCAAAGAAGTGGCGAAGCAGGCGGAGTTCTTCTCGTTCGGCACGAACGACTTGACGCAAATGACCTACGGTTATTCGCGCGACGACGCCGAGCGCAACTTTCTTATCACCTATCAAGAGCAGGGCATTCTCGAAAAAAATCCGTTCCAGACGATTGACCGCGACGGCGTCGGCAAGCTCATGCAATGGGCGATTGAAGAAGGGCGCAAGACTCGCCCGAACCTTGAAGTGGGCATCTGCGGCGAACACGGCGGCGACCCCGACTCCATCGAGTGGTGTCACATCATCGGCAACAATTACGTTTCCTGCTCTCCCTTCCGTGTGCCGATTGCGCGCCTCGCGGCGGCGCACGCGGCGCTGAAACATCGCCCGCAGAAAGGGTTGAAAGTTCAAAGTTCAAAGTTGAAAGTTGCGAAGAAAAAAGTCGCGAAGAAAAAATAACCTTCAACCTGTAACCTTCAACCGCATCACACAAACCGTAAGAAGACTTGATTGCCCAATAGTCTTCCGCGTTTGGTCAACCGAAAGACTTCCGAAGTTTCCAAAACTTCGGAAGTCTTTTTTTCAAGCAAACCGTTGCGGATTGATTCTTCGATTTCTTTTGGATAGACGTCCAAAAGCCCGCGTCCGAATCTTAACTGGAAGTCTGTTGCGGCGACCCCCGCGTTGGTCAGCCTGAGATTGTTGAGCATGTAATCGGTCATGTCGTCTTTTAGCGTTTGCTTGTGTTGGTTGACGGCGGCGGGAGTTAAAGGAAATTCGTAATTGGAAATTGGTAATTTGTAATTGGCAATTCGCTCGATGTAGGTTTTGATGCGCAGGGCGTTTGAGTAACGATAGCCGTTGGCGTATCCGTGCGCGCCGGCGCCGAAGGCGAGGTAGGGAAGCGAGCGCCAGTATTGCAGGTTGTGACGACAGACAAATGCGGAATGCGAAATTAGGAATGAGGAATTAGGAATTTCCAATTCTGCGTTCTGCATTCTGTATTCTGCATTTATTCTCGCCCAATTGGATATTTCATAATGTTCATAACCGTTGCTGGCTAAAAACTCTTCGGCGTATTCGTACATCTCGGCGGCGAGATCGGGGTTGGGAACAGGCAACAAGCCTTTTGCCGCCCATCTTCCAAACGGCGTTCCGTGTTCGAGGGTGAGCGCATACGCGGAGATGTGTTCGGGGTTGAGGTCAACGATGCGTTGCAACGTGGTTCGCCATGTTTGCAAAGTTTGTTGAGGGCAACCGTAAATTAAATCAAGGTTGAGATTATCAAAGCCCGCCTTACGCGAGTTGGAGACCGCTTCGACGACGTCGTAAAAATTATGCGTCCGTTCCAACAGGCGCAATTCTTCCGCGTTGGCGGATTGCGCGCCGTAGCTGATGCGGTTAATGCCCATCGCGCGCAACGCGGATAGATTTTCAAGCGTCACCGTATTGGGATTCGCTTCGACGCTAATCTCAGCGTTGGGGGAAAATACAAAAGCGGCGCGTAACGCTTGCAGGATGGAATCAAATTGAGACGGGGAAAGCAGCGAAGGCGTTCCGCCGCCGAAGAAGACGGTTGGAATTGTAATTAGTAGCTGGCGATTGGCAATTTGCCGTCCAACGAAATTGATTTCTTGAATGAGCGCGTCCACATAAGCGGGAAGCGCATCTTCTTGCCCCGCGTAAGTATTGAAATCGCAATAGGCGCAACGCCGTTCGCAAAATGGGATGTGGACGTAAATGGATGTTTCAGATTTCATGCGCGGATTATGGGAGTGAGTGTACCAAAGTTTTCTCCACCGTACACGGCAAACTCTAAAGGTCTGCTTGTTCTTCGCAAAAAAAACGATTAGAGAATTAAATCTTCCCGCGCCGCAATTTACGGAAATAGTGTAGTATATTACGGCAATCAGAACATGGAACACAAAAGAGCATCCCCCAAAATGGCGTTGAAAATATCGGGAACGCGCAGGGCGCGAAAAAAAGACTTCCCCAAATTTGACGCGCCGCTTTATTCAAAAGTCGCTTTGAGCGCCTTGACGGTCTATTCCGTTCATTATTTACTTGAACGGGAAATCAACGCCGCGATGGAGGACGTTGTCTCCGCTTGCTTCCTGCTGTTTCCGCAAAAATTCGCCCTCAAAAAATATCCCCGCTGGCCCGATTCCGCCGTCGTTGCCAGACAATTCAGCCGTTGCCGCAACAAAGGATATCTCGCCGCCAACGCCGACCTCGGATTTAAATTGACGGCAAAAGGGGCGAGGCTTGCGCAGAAAGTCGCAAAAATATTAGGGATAACTTTATTTAAACGAGCGGCAAAAACGCAATCCGCTCAACCTAAAACGCCGGTCGCCAAGCGGAAAAAGAAAACGAAAATAGCGCGCGAAGAAAAAACGCCTACGCTTGCGCCGATAAAAAAGACGCGCCCTGTTCGCTCTACCAAAACGCCTATCGCCAAACGGGAAAAGACGGCGGAAATTATAAAAAAAGAAATGACGCTTCCGCCGATACCGCCCAAGCGTTCCGCGCCACAAATAGAGAAAACGATCCCAGCCAAGCCCGCGATACAAATTGTTCAACCCATCAAAGCGCGCCGAACAAAACCAATCAAAAGACCCATCTGGATTGAAAAAATAAATCCGCCTGAGCCAACCGTTCGGTCAGGCGGGGCGGAGCAAGCGCAACTCGCGCAACCCGAAAAAAAGATTGTCCCCGCGCAAAGCGTTGCGACTCCAGAAGCCAAAGTCCGCGCGGGAAAATTCGCGCGCATGATGGAAACCTCGGACGCTTACATTTATTACAAGAAAAACGGCAAAAACTCAAAAATCAGCGAGTTTGATTTCAGGAGTTTGTTGCTTTGCACGATGGAATCGTCGCCTGAAACGCTGGCGCGCAACGTGGAATTATTCAAAGGGTACGCGACTATTCATAACCGTCAGGACTTAATCGCCTTCCTAAATTTTTGCGGCGATAAGTTTTCGCATTTGTTGACGCAACAGAAAAAACAATCAAAGAAGTCGGCGCGAAAATAGAGCCGAACTCTGATTACCTGACACTCTTGAAATTGGACGCGGACGAGCGCGGAAAAACGCGGATATAGCTATCCAGAAAAGTTTTTCCAAAACCTTTACCGCTGAGACGCTCAGGCGCGGAGTTTTCCTACAGGGGGCTGCGCCTAAAGATTTTCCTCAGCGTCTCCGCGTCTCAGCGGTGAATTTTTTTTGGGGACGCGGAAAGAATTTATCTGGCGAACTATAGCAGGCGTTTTTTAGGCGCCTCTTCAAAAAAATTCCGCGCGCGAAGCGTCGGCGTTTATCCGTGTCCCATCCCAAAATGTAAGATAATCAGAGCCGAATTTTGGGAACGGCGGACGTTAGAGAACGTCCGCTCGGCAAGCGCATAATTTTATAGAAAGGAATTTCATGATCAGCAGTCGTAAATTACAGTACGCGGACAGAGTTGCGCTTCAACAAGCGGATCAAGCGATTCGCAAAGACGTTCTGCGCGCGCTGGTTGAAGTCATCACCAATTGCAACGACAGTTATTCCCGTCTCGAACATACGGGCGCGCCGGTCAACGGCGCCATCGTGATTGAGATTCAACGCAAACGCGCGGATTCAACGTTGCGCATCCGCGACTACGCCGAGGGCATGAACGCCGCGCGCATGGATAAAGTGGTGGGAACTTACGGCGAGGCGACCAGCGGCGTCAAAGAGGACAAGCATGTGCGCGGCATGTGGGGACGCGGACTCAAGGACGCCATTTTCGGGTTGGGATACGGCTATGTGCGTTCCTTTCAAGGCGATAAATTTTATTCTTGTTCTCTGTTGCTCAAAAAAGGGATTCCCACCTTTGAGTTGGAAAACCCATTATCCGCCACTGCAGAGCGCCGCGCAAAATACGGAATTGTGGAAGGGAACGGCACGGAGATTGAAATCATCGTTTCGCGCGACGACGTCAAAATGCCGCAATTTGACAACCTGCGCAATTACCTGCAAAGGCATTACGAGTTGCGCCCAATTATGAGTTCTCCGTCGCGCCGCATCGTTTTGCGGGAACGGGTTGGCGCAAACAAAATTCGGCACGAGCATACGCTGACCTACAAACCTCCCAAAGGGGAAAAGATTCTCGACGAGCGGATTGAAATCGAAGGCTTTCCCGTCAGCGCGCATCTTGAAGTTTTTCGATCCAATATTCAGCTTTCGACGCGCGGCGAGGAGGGCGATTACGCGGACGGCGGTTTGTTGGTCGTCAGTCGCTCAATGGTTATCTCGTTGACCATGCTCAAATTTGAAAACGATCCTTACGCGTCGTTTTTTTACGGCTCCATTCAATGCGATTATCTGCACGAGCTTTTGAAAAACGACGAACCCGTGTTAACCGCCACCCGCGACGGAATTAACTGGACGCATCCGTTCGCCAAAGCGTTGAAAACCGCCGTCGAGAAGCGCATCGAACCCATCGTCCAAGCGGAGCGCGAACACGCCATCCACGACGAGCAAACCAAGCTGGATAAAAAATTACGCCAGAAATTAAATCATGCGTTGCACGAGTTGAACGCGATTGCGTTGACCGAGTTGAGCGACAGAAAAACCCCCGACGGCGACGCCCCGCAAAGAAAGATTGACTTGCCGCCCTCGGGCATTGGCTTCTTTCCTGAGCGCGTCCATGTCCAAACGGGACAAATCGCCGCCTTGTCTCTGCTGGTGGAATTAACCGAAAAAACCAGAGTGGGCGCGACGGCGACCATAATTTCAAACAGCCCCGAAGTGATCGTTTTGACGCCTCAAGTTACGATTTATCCCCATAAAAATAATCTTACCGTCGGGCAAGCGCGCATAAAAGTTGAAGGCCGGCAGGTGGGCGGCGAAGGCGCGGTGACCGCGTATCTTGGAAAACAGAGAGCGCAGGCGCTGGTTCAGGTGCTGTCCAAAAAAGAGACGCTCATTGCCGCGCCGTCAAAAAGCGGCTCCGCTTTATTCACGGACATTCATTTTGACGACAGAACCGACCCGCGTCAGCGCGTGTATTTTGACCGCGTGAATTCAAGCATCGTCATCGCCACCGCCGCGCCTTCCGTAAAAATTTATCTGGATAAACAAGACCGTTTGGACACGACGGCGCAGGGACAAGTGTTGCTGGCTGAATTAATCACCGAGGCGGTCTGCCGCGAAATCGCGCGGCGCGGCGTGGAGGACGGCAGATTCCTCGCGCCCGACGGCGCGGAAGCGGACGCCGTCCATAATCACTTCATCCGCTTGCAAAACCGATATGCGCATCTCATCCATGAGTTCATCGTCAAAGCGAGTTGAGGTTTGGCAAACGGTTCGTCCGCCATTTTTGTTTAATCTTGCCTTTAGTGAAAATTTATCGTTTCAACGCCAATCCAAACATCCGGCTCTTGGGCGGGGTCCGTGAGGCATAACCATTTAGTGGTTCTTGTGGTTGAAGGCTTATTTCCAGTCACCCACCCGTATCCCCAATAACAGCCCGCCAACACTTTTACAACGGGGGCGTCGTACCTTCCTAAAGTGTAAGAGTATGTGAAGCATTCGCCAATCTTATTCGGCGTCGCCATGCCAAAAGATAAATTGACGTCGCCTTCCGTTTTGTTGATAAATTTAACTGAAACCAGAAGTCCTTTTGGTTTGGCGGTCGGGATCTGGTTGCATGGGTCTACGGTTGCGGCGCCCGCCAACGGAACGCTTTGTTCTTGCGGCGGGACGGTTGGAAAGAGCGTGACAATAGACGCGGGCGTTTCTGTGGGCGGAACTGGCGTTGAGGTAGACGTCGGCGCTAAAGTGACGGTTGGCAAGGCGGCTTGCGTTTGAGTGACCGCAAGCCAAGCGGCGGCGACGGCTGTGTTTTGCGCATCGGCGAGGTTCATTGTCGGCGCTGGCGCCGCTCCGCAGGCGGATAGCGTTATGATAATCAATATGGAAACAGCAAATATTCTTTTCATTTTTTTTCTCCGTTGGAAGTATTTTTACCACAACTTATGAATTCAGGATTTTCAAAATGAATTCCGCAGTTCTCTTTCCAGACGTCCCGTCAGTGAAGGTGATTTCATCCGCGACGAATTTTTTGCGTTCGGCGGAGTCGAGTTGCGGGTTGCGCAGATAGGCGTTCAGCGCCTCGCGCAATTGCTCTTCGTTTTCGGCGACGCGCCCCGCCTGCGCCTCGCGGAAGCGTTTGTGCGTGGGCCAAGCGCCGATTTCTTTCAGCGAGAGCGAAAATTTTTTCGGCTTGTTCCAGCCATTCGGCGCGTCAATCACCGCCGCGATCATCGGCGTATCGTGAACGGCGGTCTCGACCAGCATGGTGGAATAAACTGTGACCATCACGTCGGAGTACGCCATCATCGAGGATTTTTCGTCCATGTCCTCGCCGCCGTAATAGCCGAGCGATCCGCCCAACGCGACAGGCTGGACGACATGAACATGCGGATATTTTTTCTCCAGCTCAAACACGCGCTGACGTTCTTCGGCGAAGATTTTTGGCTTGTCCTGAAAATGGCTGGGGTGCAAGCGAATCAACAACTGCGCCGGCTCCGCCAGCGCAGCGGACGAGATCAGTTTTGCCAGCGCTTCGACGTTCGGGTAGTTTGGCGCGAAGTGGACAAAACTACTGGCGTAAGAAATCAACTTGCGGTTGGGGTCGAGGTTGTGCAGTTTGAAATAATTCTCGCGCGGCATGAGCCACTGCTTGCGAAAATATCCGTCATACGAAGGAATGCCGCCGATGTGAACGCGCTCAGGATTCCAATCCGAGCCGTAGACCAATTCGTCTTTTTGGATTTGCGACCAGCAGGTGGCGTAATCCACAGGCGCGCCGCGAATGGCGTAGCTGGAGGGATTATCCCAACCGATGATTGCCGCCATGCTAGGAATTTTATGTCGAGCCGCTTCGCGGAGCAGATAACGATCCATGCGCCAGCCGGCGGTGGCGGCGACGACTAAATCGGGTTTGTGCTTTTCAAACAAATCGGCGTAAATATTCGGGGTGAATTGGTTTTGCATCCGCGCTAAAAATTTGCGGGCGAAGGAAAAATTCCGCAACAGCAGAATCATCAGCGCGGCGGGAATCCAAATCCCGATGCGATATTTCCAGCCGTTCTCCGCCCAGACTTCCCAGATGTGGCTGTCCATCGCTTCGGTGTTGATGCGCCGCGAACCGCCGACGCGACGTAAATAAGCGAGCGCCGATTGAATGCGCGGGCGAAAAGTTTTGGCGTATTTGTCCGCTTGTTTGAGGCGCATGCCTTCGATGACAAGACCTTGCTGCGCGAAGCGGGTGGCGAGTTGCGTTATGAGTTCGTCGTCGGTTAATAGGACGACTTCGACGCCCGCTTGAATGAGCGTCGGGACGACGTCGCTTTGCAGGAAGTAAATAAGCGCCATGCCGTGATCGGCGGAGATGAAAATGCGTTTGGTCATTTAGTTTGATAGTTGCGTAGTTGAGTAGTCGTTAATTTTGGATTAATTTTATCCGCTGTTTTAGGGTGTTGTGGCGATGGGGGAGATTATCCAAGAAACCATTTTGTGTTCCCCAGAAAAAACAATTGATTCGCCTGTCTGAATGTTTAATCTGTGGAAAGTTGAATAACCATTTGATTGCGATACACAGATAAAACTTTTGCTATCAGCCGACCAATCACAACCAGAGTTAATGGTGATTTTTTTTGTTTTTAGAAATTCCAAATCCGTCACAACGTAAGATATCTGTTCTTCTGAAATACCTGTATGAGTTTCTAGAGTTTGTCCATCAGGAGACACAGAGACTGACCATATATATTGATATGTTTGCCCGCCTAGTGAAAGGATGAATTCTGTTTTTTTAGTTTTAATGTTATATCGCTGTAATTGCTGATTAATATCTAGGCTGGAATTACTGTTTGAATTATCTTTTCTCATAACAAAGTACAAAAAGTTTCCCGTTTTGTCCCAAACGGGGCGAGAAGTTGATCCATCTATATCAATTCTATAATTTGAACCATCCAATCCGCTTAAACATATCCAAAAAAATGAAGAACTTCCAGACCCATGAAAATGAAAAAACCATTTGCTGTTAGGCGACCATACTGACGCAGTGTTGTCTAATGCTGAACAACTGGAATCCGTCAATATTTCTTTTTTGATTTTGTGATTCACCGCATCAAACACAATAAATGACGCGTCTTTATTGAATGCAAGAAATTGTCCATTGGGTGTCCACCTTATAATAATTCCATAAGGCTGTGGTTTGTGGGTAGACACATCGTATGTTTCTCCAGTTTTTAAATTTAATATCCTGACAGATTCTGAATCAAATTTTCCGTCACGCAAACCAACTTGTGTGTAAGCAATCTGCAAACCGTCGGGATGCCAATTGTAGGAAATTAAGCGTTTGCTCTTATCAGAGGCAGACAAAACTTTCTTTTTCTCTGAACCATCAGGAGAAATTATCCACATTTTATCATTTGAAATATAACTTATCCATTTTCCATCTGGCGACCATCGTAAAAAGTAGTTGGTTCTATCAGACCATTTCCCAATGTCCCCAACTAATTTTCTTTCCCCGCTTCCGTCCACATTAGCAATCCATAATGAAAGATTATTCTCATTGCCCCTTTCAATAAACGCCACAGCATTTGCCTTCACCACGCTGGCGGTTGGGTATGGCGGCGTAGCTGTCGGAGATGGTTGCATTGTAGGAAGCGCCGTTTGGGTCTTAGCCACCATTGTAAACGCGCCTGAGACCGCCGTGTTTTGCGCATCCATAGGCGATTGGGTGACGAGAGCTGGGGCGGCTGTCTTTTGTCCGCAAGCGGCGAGGAAGGCAAGGACGAGAAAGGTCGAGGGGAGGAGTTTGGTTTTCATGGCAATCTTCTTTTGTGACTTTGAAAAATGGATTGAATCCGCTATAAAAATCAGTATAATACAAGCGTAAAAGTCGTAAGACTTCTCCCGCCTCGCGAAAAGTGGCCGACTGTGGCTGCCTGCCCCCATCTATAAGCGATGGATTGGGATAGCGAGGCGGGTTGCATTTAACGATGCTCAATCAGTTCGACGATTTTATCCGCGATCAGATCGTACGCTTCGCTTTGGTTGTGAGCGTCGCGTCGCAAAATCGAACCGGCGATCAAGTCTGCGATTTGTATCAAGGCTTCCTGCTTTGAACGCCGCATGGAAATTCGATTGAATCCGTGTTTAACATTCAATTTTTTGAAAACTCTTTTGAGTTCATCGCGGGTTTGCTCTGGGTTTCCAAACTCATCCAAGATCAGGGTTGCGCCTGTCCGTTTTTCAAGCGGAATTCGGCGGATAACTTCCGAAACAAAATACGCATAAGCGTCCAAGCCAGACATAAAGAGCCTGAACGTCTCTGGCAGGGTGGTTTTATCCGCGATTAAAGCCCATACTTCAAAATTTGCGGAATGCAAGGCGTTAAAAATTCGCGCGCGAAACTGCGCAGACGATATGTTGTGGAAACCAAATTCATGCGAGGGGGATAATCTGTTTTCTTTGCGAATATCTGCAAGTAAATCCCTTAATTTATCAGGTTCGGGAGTGGCGATCACTGCAATAACCAGATAGCGCGACGCGCCTTTTTCGAAATTGAAACTAAAATCTCCCGCCTCATCGCCTGCAAAGGTAAAGGTTAGCGCCATGTCATTCTCCTTAATTATGAATAATACCAATTAAAAATCTTATTATAAACCGCCAGCAAAATTTTCTTAATCGGCGCATGTTCCAATAATCGGCGTTTCAATCCTTTATCTTTCTTCTGTCCTCTTTCTTTTTTTCCCAGCTCGCCGCGCAAATATCCCAGCGTGTTGGACATATTCATCGCCAGCGGGTCGCTGACCATGAGGCGCAACAATCCCGCGGCGTTCATGCGCCTGTCCAACTGGCGGACTTGTCCCATCGGTTTATCCATTTCAAAGGGCAGGAATTGTTGCAACGTGGATTTATACGCGGCGAACTGCCAATGCGACGCGCCTGCCATCGCAGTCACGCCCTTGTAAACTATTTTCCAATCTACCGTCTCTGCGTACACTTTTTTATTCTCTTCTTCGGTTTGTCCGAGCGAAAGATTGAATTCTAGGAAGGTTTGCCAAGGGATAAATTGCCCGTCTTCCAGTGTTGCATTTTCTCGCGCCCATTTGAGCGTACTTTCGTAAAACTCAGGCGGAGTGCGAAAGGGTCGCGCCGTGACCATGCCGACGTTGGGAAAGGTCTCAAGAATTTCAACGGAACGCGAAAGCCAGTTGGGGGAAAATAAAACGTCGCTGTCGGTGTAGGCGATGATTTCGCCGGGCGCGGCGGTTAACATCATATTCCACGCGCCGCCCTTGCCCATATTTTTTTCGGAGAGAATCAAATATTGGATTCGTCCAGCTTCTTTTTCATCCACGAGATACTCGCGGACTTCTTTGCATGAGCCGTTGTCGAAAACGATTAAATCAAACGGCAAGCCCGCGTCTTTGCGCATGGACTCTAAGCTCGCTTTGAGAACGTCGAGTCCTTCGGCGTAGAATCCGCTGAGAAAGGGGATGTAATTTAATAACGCGACAGTAATCCGCTCGGGGCGCGGGACTTCGTTGACGAACTTGGCGGGGTTTTGACCTTTGCGCATTTTGGTTCCATGTTGCAGGTTTGAAAGTTGAAAGACGCCTAATTCCTAATTATCTAATTCCTAATATCTTCTTCGCTCGCTTTTTCCAGCGCTTCGGTCTTGCGACGCTTTCGATTTTACTTTCGGGGAGAAAGAAAAATATCGCGCGGAGGAGCAACTCCAATTTACGCATGAAGCGCGGAGAAGTCATTGGCGGGCGCGCTAGTTTACCATCTATCAGTTGATGCGTTGAATCCAAAATGGTGTAGCGGATTGCGGCGTGTCCGCCGGCGAGCTGGGTGTTGACGTCTGATTCGGGGTGGTCGTGATGCGGCTTGGCGTTTGGCAAATGACTGTAATCGTGATTTTGATGAACAATCGTTATTGAAGGTGTTCCGTCAATGACGGGATATTTTTCAGCGCGGGCTTTGTAAATCATCCAATTGTCCCAGCCGGCGCGTCCGATGGCGAAGTCGGGGATGTTGAGGAAAGATGTAAGCGGAAAGAGGAAGAAGTCGGAGCCTGCGGGACGATGAAGTTTGCCTTGCGTTTGGACTCGCTGGCTCAATTGATTTTCCCAGCCTTCGGTGAATTCGATGGGTTGAGTTATATCTAAATCCCAGCGCTGGCTGAGGAGGACGAAATTGTCGCGTTGAAAATGCGACCTGCATAACTTTGCCGCTTCGACAAAATCGGACATGAGCAACATGTCTGCGTTGACGATGCAGAGCGTTTCGTTGGCGGAATTTTCACGCGCAAGTTGAAACATGGACGAAATCAGCGGCGTGCCTTTTTCGTTGCATTTGACGTTGGGCAAATGTTTAACGCCGAGCTCTTTGGAAACTTCGGCGAGACCTTCCTCTTCGCCCAGCAAAATAACCTCCACGTCGGGAAGCAATGTCCACGATTTAATCGCGTTGCGTTGAATCGTGGCGATGTGCGGGTTGGTAAAAGGTTTTGGGGCGGAGAAGATGGTAAGAAAAGTCATAAGGCTATAAAAGTAACGCGTCATTCGGCGCGCGTCGTTAAAATTTGCGGAACGAAAAGTCTTGTTCGCATGGGCGAATTATACTCGCGATGAGAAGAGGCGTTTTTTCGTTTTTCGCCTTTGCCATTCCAAATGATATAATTCTCTTAATGGAACAAGAAACCCTCCTCAACGGACGCTACCAGCTGCTGGAACAACTCGGCGCGGGCGGCATGGCGGAAGTCTATCGCGCGCGCGACCCCGTGCTGGACCGCATTGTCGCGATTAAAGTATTGCGTCAGGATTATTCAAACAATCCCGACTTCCAAGATAACTTTCGTATGGAAGCGCGTTCCGCCGCGAATCTGTCGCATCCCAACATCGTCACCGTGCACGATTTCGGCTTTGCGGACGACCTGCTTTATATCGTCATGGAATACCTCCCCGGCAAAGACCTCAAGCAACTTATCCGTGAGCGCGGACGTTTTACGGTTGAAGCGGCAATTCCGCTAATGACCCAAGCCTGCGCCGGCGTCGGATACGCTCACCGCGCGGGACTCGTCCATTGCGACGTCAAGCCGCACAACATGTTGGTTTCAAAAGACGGGCGCCTCAAAGTAACGGACTTCGGCATTGCGCGCGCACTTGCCACTATCTCCATTGGCGAACGCGCGAATGTCGTTTGGGGGTCGCCGCTTTACTTCGCGCCCGAACAAGCGGCGGGCGAAGCGCCCTCTCCCGCATCGGACGTCTATTCTCTCGGCGTGGTGATGTATGAGTTGCTTTCGGGAACGCCGCCTTTCACCGCGTCCACGCCCGACGAACTCGCGCGCTTGCACATTTTCGCCGTCCCGATTCCAATCCGCGAATACATTCCCGAAATTCCATCCGCGTTGGAAGAAATTATTATGAAGGTTCTGTCCAAAGAGCCTGCCGCGCGTTATCGCACCGCCGACCAACTGGGGCGCGTCTTGCTTAAATTTGGAACGCAACGCGACGAACCCGTTCACGTTTCTTTTCCTCCTTCGCCCGTCGCGCCCGAGACCGTAAATAAGATTCCCCCGAAAGAGATTCCTCCGCCGCCTCGATTTGAACCGACTCCCGTTTATTCGCCTCCGACCCAAGTCGCCGCGCCTCCGACCGCCCCCGAAGTTGAATCCGCTTCCCCTGAAATTGACTGGATTACGGTGGGTCTCGCCCTGCTTGCGCTAATTTCCGTCGGCGGTCTCGTGCCGTTTTGGATGATGGTTTACTTCGCCTACTTCCCGCCTGTGCGCTAAAAGTTTAGACCTGACGGTTTTCGTAAAAACCCGTCAGGTCTTTGGTTAAAACAAAAATCACGGCTCGCGCCGCGATCTTTGAGTCGAAGGAAAAACAAACCTAAGTCGTAGATTTGCCGAGCGTCTTGATGCACTTGGCGCAGAGCGTCTTCTTAATCATGCGCCCCTTCTCCAGCACTGAAACCTTTTGCAAGTTCGGTTTGAACGAGCGGTTGGTTGCATGTTGAGAGAACGAGCGTTTGTGACCGAAGGTGGTTGCTTTACCGCAGGTGTTGCATTTAGCCATGTTAGATCCTTTCCTTACAATGATTCGATATCTTTATCTTTTTTCAGAGGCACGAGATTTTACCATACAATTTGAGACGCTAAAGAAATTTGGCTTGCCTTTACCCCAAGCATACCTAATTGTCGCTTTGTTTGCTTAGGTTGGCTATCCTTAAGTTATGACCAATGGTTCAATCACTTCCACTTCACATTCAACTTCAATTTGCTTCCCAATTTGGATTTGTAAAAAATATAACCGTTGTCGCGCCCAAACTCGTAGACGCGGCGGGTGATGTCCACATCGGCTTTGCAATATTCGGCGACTTTATCTAATTCGCCCGCGCGAAACCATTTCACGGATTGCAAACCGTCCGCCGTTTTGTGCGCGCCGAGACTGGCGCTGGCGATTGTGTCGAGGCTGAGACGAAAGCCAAGCAGTTTGTGAACTTCGGCGAGCATGTCTAACGTCGTGATGGACGCGAAGCGGACGTCGGGCGCGTAAGGTTGCAAGACGCGATAATCAAAGCCAAGCAAGTTGAATCCAACCACCTTCGTCGCGGATTTTAATTCCGCAATCAACGCGGGGACGTCGTTTTCCCAATAGACGGTAAAGTCGTTTTTCTGCGTAGACCAAGTGACGCCGCAAGCGACTTTCAATTTATCAATATGGTCGCGTCCGCCGACGTCGTCGAAGAGATTTTGGGTTTCCAAGTCAAAAAAGACGTAGTTCATAGTTTCCTTTTTGGGTTGAAGGTCAAAGGTTGAAGGTCTAAGGTTTTTCCTTCGCGACCTTTGCGTCCTTCATGTTTAAGATTTCGTCACGCGCAAAAGATAATGCCTGCTCGCGAGTTTCTATTTTACCCGCCGCTTGGTTTTCGCGGATGGATTCCAACAAGCGCCCCACCATCGGGCTGGGCTTAATGTTCAACTCAGTCATCAAGTCGTTGCCGTCCAATAAACGCGGCGGAGAAACGGCTTCTTCAGGGCGTTCAAAATAATTTTCGAGGAGGAGGCGCGTGACGTCGAGATAGGCGTTCCACGTTTCAAGCGTCAATGAGTGGGCGTAAGTGGCGCGCAGGTCGGCGAGGGCAAGCAAGACAAGGTCAATGCCCGCAACGCCAACGTCGCGGAAAAAGCGATAAATCGAACGACGCGAAGGCGTTTTCTTTTCATGTTCGACGCGATAGACGAGGGAATGAATCCGCATGTGATTTTTTATCACGACGCGTAGGCGCTCGATTTCATTGACGCTCAAATTGAACGCGCGTCCCCGTTCTGCGACAACGTCCACGCCTTTGATTTCATGCTCCAAAAAACGAATGCGCCCTGACGCTTCCACCATTTTTTTTTCGGGCTTGGAAACGTCGTGATACAAGGCGGCGAAGAAAAGCAGACCGCGATGTGGGCGATCCACATTGAGCGAGGTTTCAAGGTGTTTTGCAATTTGCTCGCGGAAACGTCCCAGTCGCAAGCCAAGCAAGCCCGTGAACATGTCGTTTGTTTTTTCGGCGTCGTAACCGACGCGCAACGCGGCGATGATCTTATCGAGATAATCTAACACGGCGAGGGTGTGCGTCCAAACGTCGTGAACATGCGGCGCAGATTGCTCCACGTCTTTCATCACGGAAAGTTCTGGCATAAGATGGGGAAGCACGCCCAGCATTTCCAACGCTCGCATGGCGACGTTAGGTTTGGAGCCGCCAAGTATTTTGAAAACTTCGTCGCGCAGACGTTCGGGGGAAATTCGCGCAAGTTGATTTACGGCTTGCTTCATCAACTCGCGGGTTTCTTTATCAATGCGGAAGTTCAACGCGGCGGCGAAACGCACAGCGCGTAAAATACGAACGGGATCGTCGGAGAGGGAAGTTGGCGAACATGCGCGAATAATCTTCGCGCGTAAATCTTTGCCGCCCTCGGTTGGGTCAAAGATAGTTTCATCGCGTAAATTGTAAGCGATGGCGTTAATCGTAAAATCGCGGGCGCGTAAATCTTCTTCGAGAGTCGCGCCGCGATAGACGGCAAAATCCAAAAACGTGCGCGAGCCGTCTTCATTCGCAACGATGACTCTGCCCGTGTCGCGCTCGTCGTCCAAAGGAAGAAAGTCCGCGCGGAGGGCGTTGGCGACTTTTCGGGCTGTGGAAATGCCCTGCGCGGGCAGAGCAAAATCGAAGTCGGGCGAGACGCGCGAAATCAACAAATCGCGCACCGCGCCGCCGACGAGATAAATCTCCAGATCGGGAGGCAAAATCGCTTTTACTTTTTCAATCAACGGAGGAAGCGGAAGCATAAAAATAATTTCAGGTCTTTCTTTATGACGCGCATGTTGCGCGGCAAGCAAGGCTTGTTCGGGCGTTTCACCTTGCGCGACAATCTTTCCGCGCAGTCGCGCAACCCAACGTCCCGCGTATGGAGAGTGAGATTGGGATGATACGTCGGTCATTTATTGAGTATAACAAATTTGCCCAAAAACAAAGCATATTTTCATCCCAAGTGGGCGCGCGCCATAACGCGAAAACCGAAGCAATCGCTAGCGATAGCGAGTTGACATATCGGACAATTTTCCATTCTCCGATTAAATCCGATTATACTTGAAGAGGATGGCAGGGCTAACGGCTTCCGTCCAAAAATATAAATTTAAAACCAATGGGGACTGGTTTTAGAAAACATCTCGACTCATGTGTAATCCATGTGCGGACGTTAGAGAACGTCCGCTACGCAAAGCCATTTTGCGCATTCTTTACAGATGAGCCAACATCTCATGGAGTCAAAAAAAATGGACACGACAATTGAAAGCATCTCCGCGCTGGAAATCCTCGATTCGCGCGGCAACCCCACGATTGAGGTGGAAGTGGTTTTGATGGACGGCGCCTGGGGACGCGCGGCGGTTCCATCGGGCGCATCCACTGGCGTGCATGAAGCGCTGGAGTTGCGCGACGGCGACAAGAAGCGTTATCTCGGCAAGGGCGTCGCGAAAGCGGTCGCAAACGTGAACGGCGTCATCTCAAACGCGCTCTTTGGCTGGGACGCTTCCGAACAAAAAAGCATTGACGCGGAATTGCTGGCTTTGGACGGTACGCCGAATAAATCCAAACTTGGCGCGAATGCGATTTTGGGAGTCAGTCTGGCGGTGGCGAAGGCGGCGGCGAATTCGTTTGGAATGCCGTTGTATCGTTATCTCGGCGGCGTGTATGCGCACGTCCTTCCCGTTCCGATGATGAACATTATGAACGGCGGCGCGCACACGGGTTGGCAAAGTACGGACATGCAAGAATTTATGGTCATGCCCTTCGGCGCGTCTTCCTTCGCGGAGGGTTTGCGCTGGGGCGCGGAAATTTATCACGCCTTGAAATCTGTCTTGAAAGAAAAAGGCTACGGTACGCTGATCGGCGACGAAGGCGGATTCGCGCCCGCGTTCAAGGCGAATAGAGAAGCGCTGGAAACGATTCTCGTTGCGGTTGAAACGGCGGGCTTCAAAATGGGACGCGGAAAAGACGTCGCGATTGCGCTTGACCCCGCCGCTTCGGAACTCTACGACGAGAAGAAAAAGAAATACAATCTGCGCAAAGAAGGCAAAGAATTATCAGGCGCGCAAATGGTCGAGTTCTGGGCGAAGTGGGTGAGGGATTATCCCATCGTCTCGATTGAAGACGGACTGGCGCAAAACGATTGGGCTTCGTGGAAGATAATGACCGAAGCGCTGGGCGATAAAGTTCAAATCGTCGGCGACGACTTGTTGGTGACGAATCCCGAGCGCGTCCGCAAAGCGATTAAAGAAAACGCCGCCAACGCGTTGCTGGTGAAGGTGAATCAAATCGGCTCGCTGACCGAAACCATCGAAGCCGTCGAGTTATGTCATCGCGCCGGCTGGCGCGCCGTCGCCTCGCACCGTTCAGGCGAGACTGAAGACGCGACCATCGCCGACCTCGCGGTTGCGCTCAACACCGGGCAAATCAAAACGGGCGCGCCCGCCAGGTCAGACCGCGTGGCGAAATATAATCAGCTCTTGCGCATCGAAGCCGAACTGGGCAGCGAAGCGAAATACGCGGGCTGGGACGCGTTGCGAAAAGCGTAAGACGGATAAACAAGGCTGCGGAAGTTGAGCGAACTTCCGCAGCCTTTATTATAGGATTTTAATTTTTCAATTGACAGAACGGCTTCGGGGGATATAATTAGTTTGTTGCGGCAACAAACTAATTATGAAAAAGCCAGCCGACCAAGCCCTTGTGCGCGAGATGAATTTATCTATGGCGTTGCGCTTAATCCATCAGCGAGCGCCGATTTCGCGCGCGCAGTTGGCGCAGATTACAGGCTTGAATAAATCCACCGCGTCCAGTTTGGTAGATTATCTCATCGAGCGCAAACTCGTCCACGAGACGGGATTCAACTCGGCGGGGGCGGGGCGTCCCGCGACGATGGTGGAAATCAACCCGAACGCGGGCGGCGTTATCGGCGTGGAGTTTGGCGTGGATTTTGTTTCCGTCGGCTTGACTAATTTCGTGGGCGATATTTTGTGGCGCAAAGACGAAGCGACCGACCCCGCCGACTTGCAAGAGACGACGTTGAATCAAACGCTGGCGCATGTCAAAGAAGCGATGGCGACGGCGCGAAAAAAATCCCTGCGCTTGTTTGGGCTGGGACTGGCGACGCCGGGAACCGTGAACGTGAACGAAGGCGTTTTGATTTTCGCGCCAAACCTTAATTGGCACAACGTCCCTTTCCGCAAAATTTTCTCTGCGGCGACCAAGTTAAACGTCTTCGTTGAAAACGACGCCAACGCCGCCGCGATTGCGGAACATTTATTTGGTCTCGCAAAACACGACACGGATTTTATTTTTGTGTTTGCGGGCGTGGGCATCGGCAGCGGATTATTTCTGAACGGCAAGTTGTATCGCGGCTACAATGGATACGCGGGCGAGATTGGGCACTTCCCCATGCCGACGGATGAAGCGCAACAAGCTTGTCACTGCGGCAATTTCGATTGCTGGGAAATGCGCGTCAATCAACGTTCCATCATCGCGCGCGCGCAAGCGCGCATCAAATCCAAGCGCAATAGCATGACGTCCGTTTTAATGGCGAAGCAAAACGTTCCGCTTTCCATCTCAATCATCAAACAAGCGGCGGACGCGGGCGACCCCGACGCGCTTGCCGTTTTTGCCGAAACTGGGCGCGCGCTGGGACAGGGGCTGGCGGGCTTGTGCAACGTCTTTAATCCGCAAAAAGTAATTATCGGCGGTCCGTTAAGCGTTGTCGGAAATTATTTACTGCCCGCCGTCAAAGAAGTTTCACCGCGCCATTCTCTACCTGAAATTGACCAACAAACTGAAATCGTCCTTTCTAATTTTGGACCCGACGCCAGTTTGATTGGAGCAATTGCCATCGTCGTAGACGAGGCTTTATCTAACCCAATGAACCTTGAAAGGAGACGATAACGCGCCAAAGTAAAAACCAGTTCCACCCAATATTTTATCCGCCAAATTTCAAAAACTATATAGGAGTTGAAGAATGAAAAAGAATTTACTCGCCCTCTTGGGCATACTGATCGTCGCCTCGCTCGCCCTCGCCGCTTGCGGCGGCGGCGCCAAGCCTGCCGCAACCAAAGCGGCTCCCGCCGCAACGAACGCCCCCGCCGCCGCAACCAGCGCTCCCGCCGCCGCGACAACCGCCCCAACAGGCAAATTGTCGGTTGGCATTGTCTTACCGACAAAAGACGAGCCGCGCTGGATTCAGGACGAAACCCGCTTTAAGGACGCTTTGACCAAGGCTGGTTATGACGTGCAAATCCTCTTCAGCCAAGGCGATTCCGCGAAGGAAAAAGCCAACGTTGAATCGCTCATTACGCAGGGCGTAAAAGTGATTATCATTTGCCCGCAAGACGCCGCCGCCGCCGCTTCCTCTGTGGAAGCCGCTCGCGCCGCCGGCATCAAGGTCGTTTCGTATGACCGCCTCGTTACCAACACCGACGCGGTTGATTTCTACGTCACGTTTGACAGCATTTCCGTCGGCGCGGCGCAAGCGCAATACTTGGCTGATAAAGCCGCTGGCAAAAAAGGCGCGCCGCTCTATTTGTACGCGGGCGCAGCATCCGACAACAACGCCTTCCTCTTCTTTGAGGGCGCATGGAACGTTTTGCAACCCAAGATTGCCGACGGCACTTTCGTAATCAAGAATTCCAGCGAAGCCGTTGCGTTACAAGCCAAAGCCAAGTTGACCCACGAAGAAATGGCTAAAATTATCGGTCAGGTCACCACCGAGTGGAAGTTTGACGTCGCCAAGAATTTGGCTGAAGCCAATCTCACTTCCGCCAAAGCCGCCGATAAGGGCGACGTCTTCATCCTCGCCCCGAACGACGGCACCGCTCGCGCGATTGCCGACGCCTTCGCCGCCGATAAGGACGTGAAGAGCTACATGGTCACCGGTCAAGACGCCGAAAAGGCTTCCGTTCAATACATCATTGACGGCAAACAGTCCATGACCGTGTTCAAGGACGTCCGCACATTGGTGGACGACGCGATTGCCGCGTCTGTCACCTTCCTCACCGGCGGAACTCCTAAATCGTCCAACACCTACAACAACGGCAAGATTGACGTCCCCGCGAACCCCACTGTTGTCGTGACGGTAACTAAGGATAACGTCAAAGCCGCGTTGATCGACTCTGGCTACTATCCCGCCACCGATTTCACGGGGTTGAAGTAAGAATACAAGTTAGCTAACGAGAATAGCGGCGTGAAATCCGCCGCTATTCCTGTATAATTGAAGAAAAGACCTGACAGGTTTTTGAAACCTGTCAGGTCTTTAGAATAACTTTCATCTTTTAGAGCAGGAGTTCCCCGTGAATGCTCCCATATTAGAAATGAAAAACATCGTCAAAGAATTTCCGGGCGTGAAGGCGTTGAACAACGTCAGCTTTCAAGTCGCGCAGGGCGAAATTCATTGTCTCGTCGGCGAGAACGGCGCGGGAAAATCCACTTTGATGAAAGTATTAAGCGGGGTCTATCGGCATGGCGAATACAGCGGGGATATCATACTCAACGGCGCAACTCAAAAGTTTTCAAACATCAGCGACAGCGAGAAGGCGGGCGTCGCGATTATTTATCAAGAACTCGCGCTCATCCCCGAAATGACGGTTTATGAAAATATTTTTCTCGGACACGAAATCCGAAAAGGGTTTTTAATAGATTGGAACGAAACCATCAAACGCGCGACAGAAGCGCTCAAGCGCGTTAAACTGGACGTTAATCCCGCCGCGAAAGTAAAAGAGTTGGGCGTGGGGAAAAGACAATTGATTGAAATCGCCAAAGCCCTTAGCAAGAACGTAAAATTATTAATCTTGGACGAACCGACTGCCGCATTGAACGAAAACGACAGCGAAAATTTACTTAACCTGATTCGCGATTTGAAGAGCAATGGCGTGACCTGCGTTCTCATTTCGCATAAACTAAAAGAAGTGATTGACATTGCCGATACGGTCACGGTCTTGCGCGACGGGCAAACTATTTGCACGTTGAGCGCGGCGAAAGGCGAAGTGTCGCGCAACGCATTAATCAAGCACATGGTCGGGCGCGAGATAGATAACATCTATCCGCCGCGAGAAAGCGCCGCCATACAGGAGACTATGCTAGAGGTCAAGAATTGGAGCGCGTATGACCCGAAATTGGGTAGAAAGATTCTCAAGGATATCAACTTCAATGTGAAGAAGGGCGAGATTGTCGGCGTCGCGGGATTGATGGGTTCGGGACGCACGGAATTCGCGTTGAGCGTTTTCGGCAACCCCGACGGCTATCAACTCAGCGGCGAATTATTTATCGGCGGGCAGAAGAAGCGCTTCAATCATCCGCAAGACGCGATTGCGGCGGGCGTGGCGTATGTGACCGAAGATCGCAAAGGCGACGGGTTGATTTTGATTCAGGACGTCAAGCAAAATATCACCCTCGCCAACTTGCGTGAAATTTCCAACAACAGCGTTATCAATAAAAACGCGGAAGTGCAAGTCGCCAACGAATATAAGAGTAGCCTCAATATCAAGACGCCAAGCGTGGAGCAGAAAGTATCCAACTTAAGCGGCGGCAATCAACAAAAAGTTTGTCTTGGCAAGTGGATGTTTGTCAAACCCAACGTGTTGATTTTAGACGAACCCACGCGCGGAATTGACGTGGGCGCGAAGTTTGAAATTTATACGTTGATGAATAAACTGGTTTTGCAAGGCATGAGCATCATTATGATTTCTTCGGAATTGCCCGAAGTGCTGGGAATGAGCGACAGGGTTTACATCGTCTCGTCAGGCAAAATCAGCGGCGAACTGCCCATCGCGGAAGCGACTCAAGAAAAAATCATGCGTCTCGCAACGGATTAATAAATTCCTTGGTACACGGATTTGACGGATTTCACGGGCGAACACGGATTTTTTAAAGATTTTTTCCGTGCAATTCCGTGTAATCCGCGTAATCCGTGTACGAAAAAAGTAAAGCCATATAAAACGCTCTTCAAGGAGAATCAAAATGTTGTTTCTCAAAAACGCGCAAAGGGTCTTGCAACAAAACGTCCGCGAATACGGCATGTACATTGCTTTGTTCGTCATCATGGCAATCTTTACGATTACCACAAAAGGCACGTTCATCTCGTCGCGGAACATCGTCAATCTGGTCAACCAAACGGGATACATTGCGGTCTTAGCGGTGGGCATGACGCTGGTCATCATCATCCGCCATATTGACTTGTCGGTTGGTTTTCTCGGCGGATTTCTCGGCGCGATAGCCGCTATCGCGATGACGCAGTGGAATTTGCCCGTATACGCGGCGATAGCGCTGACGCTGGCGCTTGGGATTCTCGCGGGATTAATCACCGCGTTTCTCGTAGCGCAAATGAAAATCCCCGCCTTTGTCGCAACGCTGGCAGGTTGGTTGATTTATCGCGGCGCGATTCTCGTCGTGACTGAAAGCACTGGCACCATCATCATTCCCGACGCGACTTTCAACGCCATTGGCAACGGTTTCATCCCTGATATTCCCGACATTGGGATTTTACCGGGCGTACATAAACTCACGCTGATTCTCGGCGTCATTGCGATTGGCTTGCTGATTTACAGCGAACTCAACAGCCGCAAAAAGAAACTCGCTTATAACTTTGAAGTGTTGCCTGTGGAGATGTTCGTCGTCAAACTCATCTTTATTTCGGGTTTGATTGGCGGAATCACTTGGCTGCTCGCGGGTTATCAAGGGCTTTCGTGGACGGCGGTTATCGTGCTGATTGTGGTCATCGTCTACGATTTCATCGCGTCGCAGACGGTGCTCGGCAGGCACATCTACGCCGTCGGCGGAAATCCCGAAGCGGCAGAGTTGAGCGGCATTAACGTCAAAAAAATTACCTACATCGTTTTTGGCTCGATGGGGATGTTATCTGGTCTCGCGGGGATTTTGTTCGCCTCGCGCTTGCAATCTGCGACGACGACGGCTGGCTCGCTGTGGGAACTGGACGCCATCGCGGCGGCGTTCATCGGCGGCGTCTCGCCCGCCGGCGGCATCGGCAAAGTCGTCGGCTCGATTATCGGCGCGTTGGTGATGTTGTCTCTGACCAGCGGCATGAACTTGATGGGCATCGGCATCTCGTATCAATACATCGCCAGAGGCGCAGTCCTCGCCGCCGCAGTCATCTTCGACGTCGCGACGCGCAATCGGGCGCAATAGGAATCGCTATTAAAAGCGACTTTTGGGGACGTCGAAGCGAACTACACTAAACGTGGGCAGACACAGCCCCCTGTGGGTAAACAAGGGCTTTAGCCCAAACGCGTTGGGCGCAGTCGCGCTGACAATGAATCCTTGACGTCTCTCGCTTCGCGGGTGTAAACTCACGCCCGTAAGCGAAATTAATTTCGCAGCACAAATTTCAAAAGAAAGGAGCGCGCTTCATGTTCAACGCAACTCGCAAATTTTTACCGTCTAAAAGCGCGCCCGTAGACCGTCGCTAGGTCTTTTCGCATCCCTTGTTTTTCAGGCTGTGACGCGCGCGTCGCAGCCTTTTTATTTAACTCACCCTAACCCCTCTCCCAAAGGGAGAGGGGGACGCTTGATACCTGACGCCGAAACACATGACACGTTATTTCGATTTCCGCTCCGCCCTGCACCCCAACCGCCTCGTCGGTCTCTGGCGGATGATGACCGACTTCCGCGCCGCGTATATTGCGGCGACGATTTCGCTTGCCATTTCCGCGCTGGCGAAAACATCCACATACCTTTGGCTTCGCTTTTTTGCGGATGAAATTCTCAACAACAAAACGCTTGAAACGACGACGCAAACTTTTCTATTAATTGGATTGGGCTTCGTCGCGCTGGCTTTTGTCGAAGGCGGCTTCGCGTTTCTCTCTGGACGTTTAGCCGCATACACCGCCGAGGGAATTGCGCGGCGTCTGCGTGATTTTCTCTTCGACCATATTCAGCGCTTGAGTTTCGCCTATCACTCCGCCACACCGACAGGCGACTTAATCGAGCGCGTCACCTCCGACGTGGACGCCTTGCGGCGTTTCTTCTCCGAGCAGGCGATTGGCGTGGGCAGAATCACCCTGCTGTTTTTCGTCAACTGGGCGGCGATTCTTTACATCAACGTCAAACTTGGATTGATTTCGGTCATCGCCATCCCGCTGATTTTATGGGTCTCGTTGTGGTTTTTCAAAAAAGTGACCAAAGCCTACGAAGATTATCAAGCGCAAGAAGCGATTCTCTCCACGACGCTACAAGAGAATTTGACGGGTGTGCGCGTCGTCAAAGCCTTTGCGCGGCAGGGTTACGAAAAAGAGAAATTCGACAAAGACAACTGGCTTAAATATTTGAAGGGCAAAACGCTTTTGCTGATGCACTCGCTCTTCTGGCCCCTCTCGGATATTGTGCTGGGCGCGCAGATGTTGTTTGGCTTCGTCTTCGCCGCGAACATGGCGATACACGGCGAAATCAGCGTCGGCGATTATGTCGCGTATGTCGGTTTGCTCGTCTGGTTGATTTTTCCCATCCGCAACTTGGGGCGCGTGATTGTGCAAACCTCGACAGGCATGGTCTCGTATGCGCGCCTCATGGAAGTCGCCAAGCAAGCGCGGGAGAATCTCGAAGACGGAAAAATCCAGCCAACGACGTTGCGCGGCGAAATTGAATTCAAGGACGTCTCGTTCATGTATTCCGACGGCAAACACGACGCGATTAAAAATATTTCGTTTCATATCCAGTCGGGGCGCTCCATCGCCTTGCTCGGCTCGACGGGTTCGGGCAAGACCACGCTCGTCAATCTTTTGCCGCGCTTCCATGATTACACAAGCGGAGAAATTCTGCTCGACGGCATTCCGCTGAAAGATTATCCGCGCAAATATCTGCGCGAACAAATCGGCATTGTGCAACAAGAGCCGTTTCTGTTCAGCCGTTCCATCCGCGAAAATATTTTGTACGGCGTTGGGCGCGCCGTAACGCAAGCCGAAATAGAATCCGCCGCGCAAGCCGCCGCCATTCACGACGTCATTTTGACCTTCCCCGACGGCTACAATACCATCGTCGGCGAAAAAGGCGTGACGCTTTCAGGCGGACAAAAACAGCGCGTGACGATTGCGCGAACCATCCTGAAAAATCCGCGCATTTTGATTCTGGACGATTCGACCTCGTCGGTGGACACCGAAACCGAAGCCAGCATCCGCGCCGCGTTGGACGGCTTGATGGAAAACCGCACCACGTTCATCATTGCCCATCGCATTCAATCCGTGATGAACGCGAATTTGATTTTGGCGCTGGATAAGGGCGAAGTGATTCAAAAAGGAAATCACGAAGAACTGCTGGGACAAATCGGCGGGATGTATCGGAAGATTTATGATATTCAAACGCGGATTGACGAAGAACTGGAAGAAGAAATGATGAAGGTTGAAGGATGAAGGATGAATAAAAAATTCCGCATTCTGCATTAAGATACGCTACGCCTTTTCGGCAAGTTGACGCAGTTTATTGATATGGGATTCTTTATTTTTCCAAACAATGTAATCTTCCCACGCGGGATGTCCCGCCACCCGCTTTTCCGCAACGGCTTGGTAAAGCGCCTCTTTAGAAAAGACGTCGTATCTTTCACGGATTGAAGCAATTTCGTTTTCGGCGAGTCGAATTTCTTTTTCAATCAACGCCAAAAGACCTTTGTGAATCAATTCCGTTTCGGGCAGGGCAAGCAAGCCGCTTAATTCAAGTGTTAGCATTTGCGCGCTCATGTTCACCTCGTTTCATAACTTTAAGTATACCGTAATCAAGAAATGATGAAGGTTGAAGGATGAAGGATGAATAAAAATAAAAAAGGAAAAGGAAGGTGAAAAATGGAAAATAAAACGCCTGTGGATTTACGAACGCGGACTGCGGATTTCGCGTTGCGCATCATCGCGCTTTATGTCAGTTTGCCGAAGACAACCGAAGCGCAGGTTTTAGGTAAACAAGTCCTTCGTTCTGGCACATCCATCGGGGCGCATTATCGCGAAGGTCATCGCGCTAAATCTGACGCGGATATTGTCAATAAATTTGAAACCGCCTTGCAAGAATTGGATGAAACCGATTATTGGTTAGAGTTGTTGGTCAAAGCAAAAATCGTCCCCGCGCCAAAAGCGGAGGCGCTTCGCAAAGAGACCAACGAACTGCTCGCTATTTTCACAACCATCGTCGTTAAGATTAAGAAAAGAATGGGCAGAATATAAGGATGAAGGATAAAGGATGAGGGATGAATTTTTTTCTTCATCCTTTATCCTTCATCCTTCATCCTTTTGGAATTTTATGTCAAACGAACTTATCGCAATCGAAGAAGAAGAACATACCGCCCAACTCACCGCGCAGACCTTGCGCCGCATTTTGGGATTGCTCAAACCGCACTGGAAATGGGTTGCGGGGTTTCTTGTCGCCATCATGTTGGTTTCATCTTTCGACGCTTACTTCACTTATCTCAACAAACAAATTATTGACGAAGGCATCGAGCTCAAAAATCCCGCCGCGATTATTCGCATTGCGTGGATTTACGGCGCGTTTTTGCTGATGCAAGCGGCGTTTATTTTTGTATTCGTTTATCTCGCGGGCGTCTTGGGCGAGCGCGTTCAATACGACTTGCGGAAAACGCTCTTCAATCATCTGCAAGATTTATCGCTTTCGTATTACGCTCAAAACGCGGTGGGGCGCCTCATCGCGCGCGTCACTTCGGATACGGGGCGCGTCTCGGAGTTGCTGACTTGGGGCGTGGTGGATTCGACGTGGGCGATTATGAATATCACGACCTCGCTGATTTTTATGACGGTCATCAATTGGCGGCTGGCGCTGATTGTCTCGGTCATCATCCCGATTATGGTTTTTGTCGCGGCGCGATTTCAAAAATATATTCTCGTCGAGTTTCGCAACAGCCGCCGCGCCAACAGCAATATCACGGGCGCGTACAACGAGAACATTCAAGGCGTGCGCGTCGTCAAAGCATTAGGACGCGAGGACGCGAACCTCGTCGAGTTTCAACAACTCACCACGAAGATGTATCGCGCCTCGTATCGCGCCGCGTGGCTTTCCGCGTTGTTCCTCCCCACCGTGCAGATTATCGCCGCCTTCGCGCTTGGCGCGATTGTTTGGTACGGCGGGACGCAAATTCAAATCGGACTCATCACCATCGGCGGGATTCAAGCCTTCGTCTCGTATTTGACTTTTATGATGTGGCCCGTGCAAGACCTGGCGCGGGTTTACGCGGAGACGCAACATTCGATTGCTTCGGCGGAGCGCATCTTCAAATTGGCGGACACCCCGCCCGACGTCCACGACAGAAGCGGCGCGATTGCGGCGGAGACTCTGCTTGGTGAAATTGAATTTCAGCAAGTGGGTTTTTTCTACGAGGAGCGCAAATCCGTGTTGCGCGATTTCACGCTGAAAGTAAACGCGGGCGAGACAATAGCGCTGGTCGGTCCGACGGGCGGCGGAAAATCTACGATTGTGAATCTGCTCTGTCGCTTTTACGAGCCGAGCAAGGGCGTGATAAAAATCAACGGGCGCGATTATATGGATTACACGTTGGAGTCGATTCACAACAAAATCGGAATCGTCCTGCAAACGCCGCATCTTTTTTCGGGGACGGCGCGGGAGAATATCCGCTACGGGCGCTTGAACGCGACGGACGCGGAAGTGGAAGCCGCCGCGAAAATCGCGGGCGCGCATGATTTTATTGTGACGCTGGATAAGGGATATGAGCAGAACGTGGGCGAAAGCGGCAATCTTTTATCGGTGGGGCAAAAGCAACTCATCAGCCTCGCCCGCGCCGCGCTTGCCAAACCCGAGTTGTTCATCATGGATGAAGCCACGTCGTCGGTAGACACGCTGACCGAGGCGCTCATTCAAAAAGGCATGGAAGCGCTGATGAAAGGACGCACCTCGTTTGTCATCGCGCATCGCCTCTCCACCATCCGCCGCGCCAATCGAATTTTGGTCATTGAAGATGGTCGCATCGCGGAGCAAGGAACGCACGTCGAGTTGCTGAAATTGCGCGGACATTATTATCGGCTGTATACCCAGCAGTTTCGGCATGAGTTGGAGGCAGCGTATGGGGTGGCGGAGGACAGCGTAGACGATTCGCGTAAAAATGTTACGGCTGATTCAGTGATGGTAAAGAGATAATTGGTAAATTAGTAATTAGGAAATTGGTAATTAGGAAAATCCCTCCGAGATTTCGCGCCAAGCGACTCGGAGGGATTTTGTTTATTGATCCTTCGTCCAAAAATCCGCCAGCATTTCGGCTTGGTCTAAAACTTTGGTGACGGAAACCGTGTACTCGCCTGTGGTTGGATCGTCGGGCGGATATTTGTATTTTCGCAAGATGCGTTTGACCAACACGCGCAGTTTGGCTTGAACGCTTTCTTTGAGTTGCCAGTCAATGGACGTATTTTTTCTCACGTTCTCCACTAACTCATGCGCGATTTGTTTTAGCGTGACGTCGCCCAAAATGGATTCGGCGGTTGGGTTGTCGGCGAGGGCGTCGTAAAAGGCGAGTTCGTCCACGCGCAGATTCATCTTTTCGCCGCGTTCATCGGCGGCGCGAATATCTTTTGCAAGTTGAATTAATTCTTCCAGCACTTTGGCGGAATCAATCAAGCCGCTTTGATAACGCTTGACGGCTTCGGCGAGCATTTCCGAAAACTTTTTGCCTTGCACTAAATTGAAAGCGCTGCGCGTTTTGATTTCGTCGTTGAGTAGACGTTTGAGTAATTCCAGCGCGAGGTTCTTGCGTTTCATGCTTTGAATTTCAGCGAGAAATTCATCGGACAAAATGGAAATATCGGGTTTGCGAATGCCCGCCGCGTCGAAGACGTCAATCACTTCGCTGGAAATAATCGCGTCGTTGATAATCTGGCGGATGGCGGTTTCGATTTCTTCGTTGGTATGCTTCTTGGTTTGGTCGTCAAATTTATTAAAGCGGGCTTTGATGGCTTGGAAGAACGCCAAATCGTCGCGGATTTCAAAGGCTTTGGGATTCGGCACGGAAAGCGCAAACGCTTTTTGCAAACGAATCACATTTTCTTTGAAACGCTCTTTGCCGTTTCTAACCGTTTTGCCTTCTTTTTCTTCGGTCAGTTCTGCGATGTAGTTTGCCGCGTCAAGAATGAAAGCGAGTTTATCTCTCGGTTCAAGCGTGAAGTATTTGCGATAATCGAAGCGCCCAAACAGATTGACCGTGATTTCGTGGATCTCCAGCATTTTGGCGACGGCTTCTTCTTGGTCGTGCTTGATTTCGCCTCTGCCATTTCTTGCGGCGTAAACCGCCAGCGCGTTTTTTAAATCCTGCGCTATGCCGATGTAATCCACAATCAAGCCGCCTTCTTTATCGCCAAAGACGCGATTGACGCGGGCAATGGCTTGCATGAGCGTATGCCCTCTCATCGGCTTGTCAATGTACATGGTATGCAAACATGGCGCGTCAAAACCCGTGAGGAACATATCGCGCACGATGATTAATTTGAGCGCGTCTTTGGGGTCTTTCAATCTATCGCCAATGGATTTGCGACGCGGCTTGTTGCGGATGTGTTCCTGCCAATCCAACGGGTCGCTGGCGGAGCCTGTCATAACGACTTTGATTGCGCCTTTGTCGTCTTCGGCGTTATGCCAATGCGGGCGGAGTTTGATAATCTCGTTATGCAACTCGACGCAGATGCGGCGACTCATGCAAACGATCATGCCTTTGCCGTCGGCGGCGGAGAGACGTTTTTCAAAATGATCCACTAAATCGGCGGCGACTTGTTTCAGGCGGTCTTTACTGCCGACCACCGCCTCGACTCCCGTCCACTTGGCAAAACGCCGTTGACGTTCGGTGAGTTCGTCGTCTTCGGTGACTTCCTCCACGCGCTGGTCGAGAACTTTTTGTTTTTCGGGCGGGAGATTGATTTTGGCGAGGCGGCTTTCGTAATAGATGCGAACCGTCGCGCCGTCTTCCACCGCTTGTTGAATGTCGTAAACGTCAATGTGATTTCCAAAGACCGCTTGCGTGTCGCGGTCTTCGGTTTCGATGGGCGTTCCCGTAAAGCCGATGAAGGAAGCGTTCGGCAAAGCGTCGCGCATGTTTTTGGCGAAGCCGTCTATAAAATCGTATTGACTGCGATGCGCTTCATCGGCAATCACAACCACGTTGCGGCGGTCAGTGAGGAGGGGATATTTTGCGCCCTTTTCATCGGGGAGAAATTTTTGAATGGTCGTGAAGACGATACCGCCCGACGCGACGGCGAGTAGTTTTTTTAACTCTTCGCGGTTGGCGGCTTGAACGGGCGTTTGACGTAGCAAACTCTGGCAATTGGCAAACGTCTCGAATAATTGTTGGTCGAGGTCGTTGCGGTCTGTCAGTACCATGATGGTGGGATTACTCATTTCCTCTGCCAGCACCAATTTGCCCGCGTAAAAGACCATCGAAAGACTCTTGCCGCTTCCCTGCGTGTGCCAGATGACGCCCGCGCGTTTATCGCCCAACGGTTGATCGTCCACTATGGGCAAGCCGTATTTGGCGGGGTTTTCTTGAATAAATTTATTTCCATCCGCCGATGCGCGAATGGTGGACGTAATCGCCTTGTTGACCGCGTAATATTGATGATACGCCGCGATCTTCTTGACGGTTTTTTCTTTGGTTTTTTCAAAGACGATGAAATGACGGATAACATCCAGCAACGTCTTTTTGTTGAACAAGCCTTTAATCATCGGCTCAAGTTCAGGCTGGATTTTTGAATCAATCACCGTGACGCCGTCGGCAGTCTTCCATTCCATAAAGCGCGGATAATCGCTGGAGATTGTACCTACTTTGGCAAACCAGCCGTCGCTGACGATGAGAAATGCGTTGTAGGTAAATAACGAGGAGATGAGGCGCTGATACGTTTGTAATTGCCGAAACGCGGCTTGAAGGTCGGCGTTTTCGTCGGCGGCGTTTTTTAATTCCATTACAACCAAAGGCAAGCCGTTGATGAAGATAACAATATCGGGGCGTTTGTTATTATTATTTTCAATGACCGTATATTGATTAACCGCCAAAAACTCGTTGCTTTCTGGATTGGCAAAATCAACCAACCAAACTTTATCGGTCTTGGTCTTGCCGTCGCCGATGCTGAATTTGACGTCGACGCCTTCGGTTAGCAGATGATGGAACGCCTCGTTGTTTTCAATCACGGTAATAGACGCGGTACGCAAGACCTTCTTGAAGGCGTCTTCGCGCGCGTCCGCAGGGATGGCGGGATTGAGACGGTCAATCGCATTTCGCAGACGTTCCCGCAAAACGACTTCGGTATATTCGCGTTCTTTGGTCGCGCCTTCGGCAAGGTCGGGAGCAAAGCGGATTTCATACCCGTTCTCGTCGCGGAGCAGGTCGAGGGCGATTTGTTCAATTTCGGATTCGTAGAGTTTGGTCATAATTTTCTAATCTTATTTTATTGACTATCAATGGGCAAACGTGTACACTTAAAGCGTCTCATCTACCAAGTTGTAGAATGAGCATCCGGAGCCGCCGCAAGGCGGCTCTAGCCTTTTTTCCAGAATTGTTTCCATTCTCGTTCAAAAGTTTTTTCTCGTCCCGAACGCACAGGATAAGCGCTTTTGAGCAAGTAATAATCCTTGCGTTCCGCTAAAACAACCACAAATTTTTGCGACTTAAGCCATAAAACTACATGAATGCTGGCGCCGCGACGATTTTGCCACCACTGAATATTTTCGTTTATCTGGGCGTTACGGATAACCCACGCAACCCAGCGGATGCGCTCACAACGGCGCGGGTCGGGAACTCGATCTTCTTCGGTTTCGCCCTCGCTAATTAAATGCCAAAAACCAAATCCTTTGCCATGCGCCATTGGGCGGAATTGCGCTCGAATTGGCAAGCCGTTGAACGTCAATTTTCCTTCAACAATTTCCGCCAAATAAATACGATAAAGTTCTTCAAGATACGAATCCCAATCGTTTTCAAAATCAGATAAATTTAATAGGTCGGGAAGCGGGTCTGCCATGATTTACGAAGCCTCCCACAAGAGAAGGTTCACTTTATTTTCTCTGAGCAGAGTGCTTCTTGTAAGCGTATGCCCCGAGCGTTCCCGCATTCGTTCAACGAAAGCGACTTTGGCGGAATTTTCCGCAAGGTTGCGGTTGGCGTAAGAGACTGCGCCGATCAGCAAATCCGCCAGTTGAACTTGCTCTACCTGATGCGAGCGCACTTGTTGAATCGGTTTAATAATTTCGCGCTTGAAGTCGTAAGCGTTATTGCAAAGAACTTCTTGAAGTTTAGCCGTTTTTGCGCCGCCGCGCGTGTCTTTTATGTCAAGGTAAATGTAATGCTCCGACTCGGGGTCAATTAATACGCGTAACGTCTCAAAGTACATTTTGTAATACCAGAGGTCATGATCCTGACCGTAGCGGGCATGATTCAGTTTGGTTTTATCGGGGATGACGACGGCGCGAAAGTGAAGATCGTCGTCGTCAAAAAAGTAATCCAGCGCCGCTAGATAAAAATCCGTCTTGGCGGGGGAGATTTTTTTCCATTTTGCCTCAAAATACGCGGGCAATTGATGTTGCGTCTTAATTTCGCGCAGACGTTTTGCTATATCATGGGCTTTGCTTTTGTCGCACCACAACGCGCCTAGAACCATGACTGGCACATTATCTTTTTCAAGATGTCCGCTTTCATCGCAATAAATATTGATTTTCATTTTTTCTCCTTCTGTCTTAACCTTGATTTACTTGATTTACATGATTACCCTGATTTTTCAGACGTTCTAATCAAGGTAATCCTTCAATCCTTTCAATCATGGTTTAACCTTGATTTACTTGATTGACATGATTTTTCAGACGTTCTAATCAAGGCAATCCTTCAATCCTTCTAATCATGGTTTAACCTTGATTTACTTGATTGACATGATTTTTCAGACGTTCTAATCAAGGCAATCCTTCAATCCTTCTAATCATGGTTTAAGACATTTATCTCCCCGCCCATCAACTTCGGCAACAACGCGTCGCGCAGGGACGCGAGGGTGGCGGTTTCTTCTAAATTATTCAATATATTCTGCATAATTGGCGTAATCTTTGAATCAAATTCTTGGATTAAAGAAATGGGCGGAATAATAATTTTTGTTTGCTCAAATGTTTTTGTCGTTACTGTATCAAAAATAGTTCCGTAGGCTACTTGGCGCAAATGGGTAACAAGATTACCAAGAGAAAAGAACACAAAATAATCAGCGTTTTCTTTCTTTGCTTTTAAACCATAGTTTGATTGATTTATTGTCATAGGCTCGGCAAGAATACAATAACTTCCAACTGTGCCGCGTGCCGTAACAATTGTTGTTAGCGCAGGTAAAAATTTTGTACTGCTATTTTTTACGCCAATTTGTGAGACCTTTCGCTCCGTATCTAAAACAAAAGTTCCTTGTGCGTTACTTACATCTTTTGCCGAAACCCATTTAATTTGACCGTCCCAATATTCTGAAACCTGTGTGCTTGGAGTTCCGCCGCTTAATAAATCGGCAATTTCTAAAATGCTTCCCATCCTCCACCCCTGCGGAAGCGGACTGTCTGCACCATGATTTTTCTGATTACCTGACGGACTATGATTTTCCCCAATCATAGTCTTCATTGAATCATTCAAATCATAGTTCCAGACAATGAACCATTCCTTGAAAATCGCGTGCGCCATCGCTTCCAGCGTGGCGTTGGTTTGGCGGTTGAGTTCGATTTTCTCATCCAGCGCGGAGAGAATGTCCGCAATGCGGCGTTGGGTGGGGAGAGGGGGTAAATTTATTTTAATCTCGTTTAAGAGAGGCAATGTCAAATATTTAGTCGCTGTTCCATGCGATATATTTTCAAGTCCTTGTAATTGCAGACCCATTTGATAGTAAACAAACTTAATATTTACTTCCGCTGGATTAGTCGTAATAACATACGTTCTTTGATACGCATTAAATTTGCCCTTGTAGTATTTTAGTGCAAACACTCCGTTGGCATTGTTTCCTGCCAATATAACTGCTTCGCAATCGAAAGCATAGGAATTGATTCTAAAAGTTTCAGGAGAACATGTAAAAAATGGATAGATACCATTAATTTCTGCCGCATTTGAATTTAACCGCCCTGTCTTAAAGTCAGCAATTTCTCCTAATCCAACATGTTTCCATTCATTGAAACTCATAGCCAATCTCTTTATTCCGTCAACTTCAAAAAACCAGCATACTCGCGCCCGCGAATATCAAACGCCACCACTTTACCTTGCCGCAAGGCTTCTATCTGTTCGCGGGTCAATTGAAAAACAAAGGAATCGAAATTTTCGCCAAACTGTTCGCGGGCTTCGGTCAGCGTTTCGTAAACGGCAATGCGGTCTTCGTTTTCGTTAATTACCATCGTTATCCTCTCAAAAATCGGTTCTCATGTATAAAAAACTCAAAAAACTATACATGATACGGTTCTCATGTATAAATTTCGCGCTTTTCTATACATGAGACGGCTAGCCGTCGCCTTTTAGCAGGTTAAAAAGCGGCTGATTCACGTAATAGTTGACGCGCCAAACTTTTTCCTTAACCAAAAAGCCGTTTTCCGCCAGCGTGTCGAGGTATTTTGTCGCGGTCAAGCGCGATACCTTCAAATCGTCCACGAGAAATTCTATCTTTGTGTAAGGGTGGCGAAAGAGATTGTTAATCAAATCTTGGCTGTATATTTTAGGATGCTCGGCGCGAATGCGGGTCTTGGTATCCATCATCAAATTCTTAATGCCTTCCACCAAAACAATGGTCTCCCGCGCCGTTTGCTCCACCGCGTCCAGCATGTATAAAATCCACGCCTCCCACTCGCCCGTATCGCGCACGCTTTGCAACAGGCGGTAATACTCGGCTTTGTTGCGGATGACGTAACGACTCAAATATAAAATTGGAATGGACAACAAACCTTCCAAGACAAGATACAAAATATTGATGATGCGTCCCGCGCGCCCGTTGCCGTCGTAAAAGGGATGGATGCTCTCAAACTGAAAATGAATGACCGCCATTTTTACCAGCGGGTCGGCGTCGTGCAGGTCGCCGCGATTGACGTATTCAACGAGATTATCCATTAAACGGACGACGGTTTCGTAATCCTGCGGCGGCGTGTAAACGGTCTCGCCCGTGATGTCGTTGACCAACGCCGTCCCCGCCAACTTGCGAAAACCCGCGTCGTTCTTTTCAAGACATTTTTGAATTTCAAGAATATGATTCGCCGTCAAGATGCGATTTTTTTTCACCAACGCAAAACCGCGCTTCAAGGCTTCGGCGTAACTTTCCACTTCTTTGGTCGCGGCGGTTTGAAAATCGGCGGCAAGCAGTTGCGCTTTGTACAACTCGTCATGCGTGGTGATGATATTTTCGACGGCGGAACTATCCTTCGCTTCTTGCAAGGCAAGCGTGTTGATTAATATCTCTTGATTTGGAATCGTCGCGGCGACGCCTTTCAACTCCGCCAGATAGCGATGCGCCGTCGTTAGTTTTCTCAAGACGACGTTAGACTCGTTCAGATTGCGCGGCGGCAAAGGCTGGACGTTAAAACTCATAGCCAATCCCCTTCAAGTTTGCGCGGATGGTCTTTTCCAACTCCGCGCCTTTGGCGAATTGCGCGGATAGTTTGCCCGTCAGCGCGTTCATCTTCTCGTCAAACGGAATTCCGTCGTCCTCGATTTCTTCCGCGCCAACGTAACGTCCGGGCATGAGAACATAATTATTTGCGCGTACCTCGTCCAACGTGGCGGATTTACAAAATCCCGCAACGTCCGCGTAGTCTAAACTATGATTTATTTGATTATCTGATGGACTATGATTTGCAGTAATCATAGTTTTCATTGAATCATTCCCAATCATAGTTCCAGACTTGTTGCGCCACGCATGATACGTTTCCGCAATCAACGCAATGTCGGCGTCCGTCAATTTGCGGTTGCGGCGATTGGTCATCTCGCCCAATTTGCGCGCGTCAATAAATAAAATTTCGTTGGAACGATTTCTAAATTTATGATTCGTTCTATTGCGAGATAAAAACCACAAACACGCGGGGATCATCGTGTTGTAAAAAAGTTGCGAAGGCAACGCCACCATGCAATCCACCACGCCCGCCTCAATCATATTTTTGCGAATGTCGCCCTCGCCGCCCGAATTGCTGTTCATGCTTCCGTTGGCAAGCACAATCCCCGCCGCGCCGTTGGGACTAAGTTTGTAAATGAAGTGTTGCAACCAAGCGTAATTCGCATTACCAACAGGCGGCGCTCCATACTTCCAGCGGACGTCTTCGCGCAGTTGCTCTCCGTTCCAATCGCTGATATTGAAGGGGGGATTTGCCATGACAAAGTCCGCTTTCAAGTCGGGGTGTTTGTCGTTTGAAAACGTATCGCCCAATTCCAGTTTTGCGTCAATGCCGCGAATGGCAAGGTTCATCTTCGCAAGGCGCAACGTGGTCGGGTTTGATTCCTGTCCGAAGATGGACAGGTCTTTGATATTGCCTTGATGATTGAGAACAAATTTTTCGCTCTGCACAAACATCCCGCCGCTGCCGCAACAACCGTCATACACGCGCCCGTTGTAGGGTTCGAGCATTTCCGCCAAAAGTTTAACGATGCTTTCGGGCGTGTAAAACTGTCCGCCCTTTTTGCCTTCCGCGTCCGCAAATTGACCGAGAAAATATTCGTACACTCTGCCGAGTAAATCTTGCGATTTATGCCCGTCTTGGTTGAATCCGATTGTGCCAAGCAAATCAATCAACTCGCCCAAGCGCTGTTTGTTCAATTCGGGGTCGGCGTAAATTTTGGGCAGAATGCCTTTAAGCGATGGATTGATTTTCTCAATCGCGTCCATCGCGTCGTCTATAAACTTTCCAATTTTGGGTTGTTTGGCGTTGTCTTGTAAATATCCCCAGCGCGCTTTTTCGGGAACAAAGAAAATGTTGGAAGCCAGATACTCGTCGGGGTCTTCGGGGTTTGCGCCTTCAAAGTCGCCTGCGCCCGCCTTTAGTTTTTCGTGCAAATCATTGAATGCGTCCGAAATATATTTGAGAAAAATCAAACCCAAAACAACATGCTTATACTCCGCCGCGTCCATGTTCGAGCGCATTTTGTCCGCCGCCGCCCAGAGGGTTTTTTCGAGTTCGTTGTTTTCAGCCATTAGTAAGTCTCCATTTTATGGTTGCGTTTGTCGGGGAATTATAGCATGGCGCTCTTCCGCTTCGCGCCGCGTAAAATTGGTCGTAGGCGGAGGAGTTTCCGTCCGCGAGGTTTTAGCGTGAATCATCGAATATGGGGACAGCGTTCGGATTTTCAAAACTTGACGCGCGGATTGCACGAGCAAACACCGATTGTTAATAGCTCGCTTTACGCGAAAAGTCCCGAAGGTTTGAGCGCTTCAACTTTTTTATTTCACGAGGAAACCTTCGAGACGGCGCGCCACATCGGTTGTTTAATCAGGACTTTCGCTCAGTCAGCGTTAGAGAACGCTGACTACGCTAGAAATATTTTTTTGAGCGTAATCGGCGCTCTCTTGCGCCGATTTTTTAGAAACAAGCGAAAGTCATGTTAATTTAAACTTTCGCCAGCGCCTTGCGCATTTTCTCCAATCCCTGTTTGAGGCGCGCGCGCGAGGTTCCAAAATTCAAGCGCAAATGTCCTTCGCCTTCTTTTCCAAAGATCTTCCCGTCGCTCACAGCGACTTTGGCTTCTTTCAAAAAGAAATCAAACGGCGAGGCTTGGATTGGGGTCTGCGTAAAATCCAGCCAGCCAAGATACGTCGCGGCGGGAACGGTCAGGCGAACAGCGGGAAAATATTCCGCGACATACTCGGTTATAAAATCGCGGTTGTCGGTGAGATAGCCGCGCAAGTCTTTGAGCCAAGAGTCGCACGCGCCGGAGAACGCGGTCTGCGCGGCGAACAGTCCCATGCTGCCGACATGCAAGCGCAAATGACCGACTTCCGTTTCATAGCGGCGCCGCAGTTCCGCGTTGGGGATGATCGCAAATCCGCAAAACAAACCGGGGACGTTGAACGTCTTGGACGGGGAAACTAGAGTAACGGTCTGCTTGGCAATTTCAGGCGCCAACTTTGCCATTGGGGTAAATGAATTTCCATCCAACCGCAACTCGGAATGAATTTCATCCGAAACGATGAGGACGTTGTTTTGAATGCAGATTTCCGCCATCCGCAACAAATCCTTGCGCGAGAAAATAATTCCCAACGGGTTATGCGGGTTGCACAACAGAAACACGCCCGCCTTTTTAACTTGCTTGGCGAAAATATCCCAATCAATTTCGTAACTGAGAATATTTCCGTCCACGCGCTTGACAAGCGGCGCGTCCAATTGCGGGACGCCGAGATTGTTTTTGATTTCGTGAAATTCGTTGTACACGGGCGTTTGGATGAGAACGCCTTTCTTTGACGTACACGCGATGCGCGCCGCGACGCTGAACCCGCTGACAATTCCCGTCACAGCGACAACGGCTTCGGGTTTCACTTTCCACTTGTACAGTTTATCCATCCGCGCGGCGACGGTTTCCTTCAAAGATTGCGAAGGCATTTCGTATCCCAGTACGCCGTGAGCCACCGCCTTGTGGAGCGCGTTCAAAATCGGATCAGGCGCGGGGAAGTCCATGTCCGCAACCCATAAAGGCAACGTGTCTTGGGGATACCAGTTCCATTTGTTCAAGCGCTTGGGGGCGCGCCGATTCGGAACGACGTCAAAGTTAGTCATTGTGTCTCCTTATTTTTTTTGATGAATTCTACTTTAGTTGTAGCGAGCGCGTTGCGCAATGATAGGCAAACTGCGTAAGGCGAGTTAACAGGTATTGAGAGCCGCCTATTCGCATTTTTTTCTTTCGCCCTTATAATCCTTCGCAACCGACTGCCCAACGAGAGACGCCATGACTAACCAACTCATCGAATGTATCCCCAACTTCTCCGAAGCGCGCCGACCTGAAATTATAGACCAAATCGTCGCCGCCGTTCAATCTGTGCGCGGAGTCCAACTCCTTGACCGTTCATCCGACCTCGATCACAACCGCACGGTGTTGACCTTCGCGGGCGAACCCTCCGCAGTGGCAGAAGCGGCGTTTCGCGCCGTCAAGACCGCCGCCGAATTGATTGACCTCGCCCAGCATACGGGCGCGCATCCGCGCATCGGCGCGACGGACGTTCTGCCGTTTGTGCCGCTGGCGAATATCACAATGGACGAGTGCGTCGCTATCGCCAAGCGGTTAGGTCAGCGCGTTGGCGACGAACTCAATCTCCCCGTTTATTTGTATGAAGCGGCGGCGACTCGTCCCGAGCGCGTCAATCTTGAAAACATCCGCAAGGGCGAATATGAAGCGCTCAAATCCGCGATTGAAACCGACCCGCAACGCGCCCCCGATTTTGGTCCGTGCAAACTCGGCGCGGCGGGCGCGACGGTGATCGGCGCGCGCAATCCGCTGATTGCGTTCAACGTCTATCTCGCCACCGACGACGTCGCCGTCGCAAAGAAAATCGCCAAAGCCGTACGTTATTCTTCGGGCGGATTGCGATACGTCAAAGCGCTGGGTTTGTTTGTGGATGGGCGCGCGCAGGTCTCAATGAACCTGACCAATTTTCACGAAACGCCCCTCGCCCGCGTCGTGGAATTTATCCGCCGCGAAGCGCAACGCTACGGCGTCGCCATTCATCACAGCGAACTCGTCGGATTAATTCCGCAAGAGGCATTAATTGACGCCGCCGTTTGGCACACCCAGTTAGACGGATTTTCGCCCGAACAGATTCTGGAAAACAAACTCGTTGAACGTTTCAACGTTCAACGTTCAACGTTCAACGTTGCTTTCATTGACGAACTCGCCGCGCCAACTCCAACGCCCGGCGGCGGTTCGGCGGGAGCCTACGCGGGTGCGCTGGGCGCGGCGCTGGTCTCAATGGTCGCGGGAGTCACAATCGGCAAGAAAAAATACGCCGCCGTCGAAGCCGAAATGCAAGCCGTCCGCGTCGTCGCCGAAAATCTCCGCAAAGAATTAACGCAAGCCGTAGAAGACGACTCCGCCGCGTTTGAAGTTTTGCTGGCAACGTTGGCGCAGCCCCCTGTGGGCAAATTGCCAAAAGATTCCGCGCGTCATGCCGCAATTACCCAAGCCACGCTCAACGCCGCGCATGTCCCGTTGCATGTCGCAACCCACGTCGTCAAAGTCATGGAACTCGCGTTGAAATGCGCGCAGGACGGAAACATAAACGCCATCAGCGACGCTATGTCAGGCTTCGTTATGTCCCGCGCCGCCCTCGCCGCCGCCGCTTACAACGTCAGAATTAATATTAATTCGCTGGCGGACAAATCATTGGGGGGGAAAACATTGAATGAATTAATCGAATTGGAAAAAAAGGCTGACGCGCTGGAAGCGGAAATTAAAAATGTAATGCAAGAACGCCGCGGAATTTAAAAACCCGCAAAGTCGCTTCCACTAGATTTTCTACGGGAAATACTTCGCAAGCAATTGCTCGGCTAATAATCCATTTGCGCCGCCCGCGTCGGCGTCGCGGACATAAGTTAGTTGATCGAAGGCGGCGGCGCGGCGCCCCTGCGCAAAATACGTCAGCGCTAAATGAATATGCGCGGACATAAGTTTTGGAGAACGCGCGACGGCGGCTTGTAAAGTTTTTTCCGCGCTGGCGTACCTGCTCGAAGAGAGATAAGCCCAGCCTAAGGCGTCCAACGCCAGCGGATCATCTGGCGCGAGTTCAACGGCTTTTTGCGCGGCGGGCAAACCAATATCTTCCACGCGCGCGTTATTCTCCATGCAAAAAATCGCCAGCAAACGCCAATACGCGGCGACGTTCGGCGCCAGTTCCGTTGCGCGCTGATAAGCGCTCAACGCGGCGACAAGGTCGCCGTTTTTTACATACGCGTCGCCCAAAGAAGCCTGCCACGCGGGATTCTTCGGCTCATACTTTGCGGCGAGCGAATACTCCGCGAGCGCCTGCGCATATTTTTGCCGACGATTCCAATACAACCCGCGTAAGGCGCGCACAACGGCGGAGGCAGGTTCAAGCGCTACGGCTTGATCTAACTCCGCGCGTCCATCTTGACCTGTTTGTTGTTTCGCCTCGCCGAGCCACGCCCACGCCTCGGCGTTCTTAGCGTTCAGCGCGACGGCTTTCTCAAAAACGACAATGGCTAAATCCCATTCCTGCGCCAACCCCAGCGCGCGCCCCACCGTGACTTGACGTTGCGATAAGTCTGGTTGCGCGGCGAATAAATTCAAAGCGACGCGCAACGTCTGAACGACAGAATCCGCTTCGGGGTTAAGCGAAGCGGCGAGCATTAATTCAGATAGAGCGCGTTCAGGCTCCAACGCCGTCAACACAACGCCGAGTCGGTAATGAGCGTAAGCGTTGCCCGCATCCAGCCGAAGTTGATTTTCAAGCGCGGCGCGTTCGGCGTTCCAATTTTTTTGACGCTGATAAATCTGCGCCAGACCAGCGTAAGCGGACGACGATGAATAAAACGTCGCCCCGTTTTGAAAAGCGGTTTGCGCGGATTTCAAATCGCCAATCTGATAATAACAATAGCCCAACGCCAGCCAACCTTCTTCCGAAAGTTCGGGGGCGCGTTCAAGATCGAGAATGGCGTTCGCTGGGTTGTCGCCGACGCTTGCGGCTATGCCCGCTTTTTCCCACAAATCTTTCCGCCAGATTAATAGGCGCGCGGCGCGTTCGTAAAATTTGGCGGCGCTCCCATAGTCTTTTTCCGCCCGCGCGGTTTCGGCTTGTTTAAGCGCGGCGTAACCTGTAATGATAATGGGAGCAAAAATCGCAACGAGCAGGATTATGATAACGGGAACAAACCATTTTAGATAACGCATAACTTCATTATACAATCCCTATGACTTTTTTTTGAACTGGCAGTATAATCACAGTCAAATGAGCGCATTCTCCAGCCTAATCCTCACCCAACTCACCGTGCCGCCAGGGGACTTAATTTATTACATCGTGCTAGTGTTTGCGGTCGCCAGCGCGCTTCAATCCGCGTTTAATCATTGGCGCATCAGCGAGTTCCCGCAGGCGCGTCGCGCTTTTGTCGGACTTGGCGTTTTGTTAGTCGCTCAAGTCGTTATGTTTTTATTTAGCGGGCTGGGCTGGCAACACGTCATTAATCCGACGCTGATCTTACCGCCCATGGACCGCGCCTTTATTATCTTTGGCATTATTTGCATTACTTGGCTTTACGCTTTTCCCGAGCCTAGTCGCATAGCGGATCTGGCGACCATATTGCTGGGGTTTCTTGTCGCCATCGCGCTGGGATTGAGTTTAGTGCTCTGGAAAACGCAGATCACAACCCACAGCTATAACTATACTAACGGCGATTGGTTCTGGCAAATCAGCGCCTTACTCGTCGCGCTCGCCGGGATTGCCATTCTGTTCGTTCGCAAACCGGACGGAATGTGGAATGGAGTCATCTTGCTGGCGATTGGCTCTTTGGGGCATGTTGGCCATTTGCTCAACCAAATTGAAGGAAATTATTCAGGCATTGTGCGGCTGGCATATATGGCGGCGTATCCCATCTTATTGACTTTGCCGCAACGCTTCGCCTTCGCTCCCCCCTCCAGCAGAGCATCGTCCGCCCGCCTCACCTCCGCGAAGCAAAACGAGGACGGCTTGGTTGAACGCAGGCGCTACAGCACCGACCCGAAAACTTTCCACGCGTTGCTTGATCTGGCGGCGGAATCCACCCCAGCAAAGGTCAGCCAAGCCATCACGCGCGCCATCGCGCAGACCATGCTCTCCGATCTCTGCTACATGATCTATCTAACGGACAACGATACCCAAATGGTTATCGCCGGCGGGTACGACCTCATCCGCGAAGATAATTTGGAGGGCGGTTCGATTAACAAAAACAATATTCCAATGTTGGCAAACTCATTACAGCGCGGGCGTCCCCTGCGAATGCCGTCCAGCAGCACTTCGGCGGATATTAAAGGATTGGGCGAGGTTTTTGGTTTAACCAACCCCGGGCACTTATTAAGCGTGCCAATTATTACGCCCGATAAAAAAATTCTGGGTAGCGTACTTTTGCTTTCTCCATATTCCGACCGCATGTGGACGGCGGACGATCAAACCTTCCTCGCCAACGTGACGATATCTTTGGTGCCAATCATCAAGCGTAGCCAGAAGATGAGCAAACTGGAAACGCAAAGCGAGCACGCTCTGGCGCAAGTGGCGGAACTTGAACGTCAGGCGCAAGACCTTCGGCAACAATTAGACTCCGCGCGCGCAGAAATAAAACAGAGCGACTCGCTAGACGCGGCGTCTATGCGCGTCGCGCAAGAAGAATCGCAACGCATCATCGAACAACTCCAATCGGAGAACGCGGATTTACGCGCAAACAAAAACCTGCCGACTGCGTCTTCGTCTATTTCGTCCGCTTCCACCATGCAAGTCGAGCGCGAGTTAAAAGAAACTTTGCAAGAACTCGCCCATTTACAAAATCAACTCGCCGACGCCAACATGCGAGCGCATACGTTTGAAATCGGGCAAGCCAGCGTAAAAAACCCGGAGCAAGCGGATATTATCGCGTCCGTCTCGCAGGAATTACGCCAGCCCTTATCCTCCATTATTGGGTACACCGATCTGTTGCTCGGCGAATCAATCGGCGTTTTGGGCGCGTTGCAACGTAAATTTGTGGAACGCATTAAAGCGTCCACAGAACGCATCAACGGTTTGGCGGACGATATGATTCACATCTCCACGCTGGAAACAAACCTGAGCGATCTCAAACCCGAACCCGTAGATTTGAATCTCGTCATTGACGACGCGATGGCTTCCACCAGCGCGCAAGTGCGCGAAAAAAATATTTCCATTCACCTCGATTTGCCGAAAAAACTCGCGCCCCTTCACGCTGACCGCGAAACGCTGCAACAAATCCTCATTCACCTCCTGCAAAACGCAAGCGCGGTAACGCCTTACGAAGGCACGATCCGCCTCAAAGTTCAAACGCAGAGCGAAAATGGAACGGAACACATCCTCATTCAAGTCACAGATTCTGGCGTCGGCATTTCCGCCGCCGAACTGCCGCGCGTCTTTACGCGCCTATATCGCGCGGATAACGCCTTGATTCAAGGCGTGGGAGATACTGGCGTCGGCTTGTCCATTGCGAAAATGTTCACTGAGGCGCATCAAGGGCGCATCTGGGTGGAAAGCGAAGTTGGGGTCGGCTCCACGTTCAGCGTATTACTGCCCACCTCCTTCAACGCGGAAAAACAAAAGAACAAAGGAAATCAATAATGCAAACGCGCGCGCTTGGAAACGCGCTGATCATCGCCCTGCTCTCCATTGGATTGACGTTCGGGGCGCTATCTATATCGCTAGTGGAGTTTGTTCCAGAGACGCCTCCCACCGCAACCAACGCTCAATTTCCGTCTCCGGCGCCAATCACCGCCACGCCGACGTTTCCGCCCACGCTCACGCCAAGCGTTGGGCTTGAATCTCCCATTCCCAGCGCGACGCTAACATTTACAAACACCGCCACGCAACCGGGTTCTTGTCCAATTCCATCCGGTTGGCGACAGACCGTGATCCAAATCGGCGAAACGCTCGATAGCATCGCGGCGCGCTATCGCGTCGGCAAAGCTGAATTAAGTCGCGCCAATTGTTTGTTGAGCGAAAATCTTGTCTCAGGGACAATCTTGTCCGTGCCGCCAGTGGCGACCAATACGCCCGCGATTTGCAATCAAGGCGCGGCGGGATGGGTGAAAACATACATCGTCAAAACGGGCGATACGTTTTATAGCATCGCATTGAATCATAATACCAGCGCGGGGTTATTAAAAAGCGTGAACTGCCGCGCCAGCGATTTAGTTTATACGGGCGAAACGCTGTGGGCGCCAAACGTCGCCACGCGGACTCCCTACCCAACATCGGCGCCGGGAGTTACCGTAACGGCGCAACCCACCGACCCGCTCACGGAAACGGCTTTGCCATTCACAGTCACAGTCGCGCCAAGCGACGCGCCGACGCTTGCCATCGCCACTCCGATTCCTACTATTACGATTGCGCCCACACTTACGGCGAGTCCGACTGTTTTCCCCTAACAGGCAAACGATGTGTGGCTGTCAGGCAAACAGGTGCACGGGCAAACAAGTAAACCGGTACGCAGGCATACATTACTTGTTTTTTGCCGCTCTTGCTATTTTATTATCCGCCTGCGGAACTTCGGCTCAAGCGCAGGCGCAGAGACAAGTTTTTGCGCCTTTTGCGTTAATTACCTCCGCGCCGAATTCATCGCCCACGCCAACTCCATTTCAGTCGTCATTCGACACGCCCGCGCCGGCGCAAATCTTATTAACTGAAACGCCTTCACCAATCCCCACCCTGCCGCTACGCGTAGCGACTGCGACTGCGGAATTCAACCAGCTCTTCCCAACCGCCGCCGCGCCTCCCCTCGTCAACGCCGCAACTCAACCAACCGTTCAGCCGTCTCTCACCGCCAACGAGACGGTCAACGTGTTGCTCATCGGTTCAGATAAACGTCCCGGTTTATCGTATCGCACAGATACGCTGGTCGTTGCGATCATCTGGCTCAAAGAAGGACAAGTCTCGCTCATCTCGATTCCGCGCGATTTGTGGGTTTACATTCCCACCGTCGGAATGCAACGCATCAACACCGCCTATCAAAGCGGGGAAATCAACGGCTACATCGGCGGCGGGGCGGGCTTGCTCAAAGATACCGTCGCATACAATCTCGGCGTTCGTATTGACCATACCGCGATGGTCGAATTCGACGGCTTTCGCCGCATCGTAGATACGCTCGGCGGAATTGACGTTCCAGTCTCATGCGCTTATACCGATTGGCGTTTGATTGACCCCGCTGACGACCCAAACGACGAAAACAGTTGGCAGCTTTACGCCCTCAATCCCGGTCAAGCGCACATGGACGGCGACCTCGCGTTATGGTACGCGCGCGCGCGTTCCAAATCCAACGATTTTGAGCGCGGGCGGCGCCAGCAAGAAGTATTGCGCTCCATCTTCGCAAAGGCGTTGCAAACGGATACCTTTAGCAAAATTCCGCAACTGTATAACGACTTCGCCAGCGTCGTCGTCACCGACCTGAGCCTCGCCGATTTGTTGCGCCTGTCGCCTGACGCCGTTAATTTCACTAACGCAAATATTCGCAGCTATTACATTCGCCCGCCGTATGTCAGCGCGTGGATAACGCCCGGCGGCGCGTCCGTGCTATTGCCAAACGACGCCAGCCTGAAACAAATGCTCATGGAAGCGACCGCGTTATCCCCTTACGCGATTGCGCGCAAAACCGTCACAGTGGAAGTGCAGAACGGCGCGCCCTTTGAAACGTACGACGTCCTCGCCGCCTCGCGCCTCAACTACGCGGGCTACCAAACCGTCGTGACAAACGCCGAGCGCCGCGACTATACCCATTCCGTGATTGTGGATTTTACGCCCAGACAAGACGCCGCTCAACGGCAAACAATCATCGCCGCTCTCAATTTGAATTCCGCAAACGTGATTGCTCTCCCCGACACGAACAGCGCGACGCAATATCGAGTGATTCTCGGCTACGATTACGAGCCATGCTTCAAACCGCAAGACCTTGCGCAGTAACCGCGACGTTGCGCAGTTAAAAAAATAATCGTCGCGGCAACGCGGGTTCGCTTGAATGGTACAATCCCGTTTCGATACAAGGCTTTCGCTCAACTTCATGTCGCCCTGAGCGACAGCGAAGGGTCTCTGGGACAATCGTAGAGATTCTTCGCTTCGCCCAGAATGACAAGCGAAAGTCCTGCGACAAATACTTATGGAAGAAAAAAAACTGCTCGTCTCAATTGTCGTACCCATGTACAACGAAACCGGCGTCGTGGAAAAAACCCATGCGCGCATTCGCTCGGCGGTGGATAAATTGCCGCATCAGTTCGTCTTTTATTACGTGGACGACGGTTCGTCCGACGACACGGTTAATGAATTGTTTGCGCTCGCTGAAAACGATCAACGAATTCACGTCCTAGAGCTCTCGCGGAATTTTGGACACCAAGCCGCGCTGACGGCGGGCTTGGACGTTGCGCGCGGCGACGTAATAATCACAATGGACGGCGACGGGCAACATCCGCCTGAGATGATTCCGCAAATGATTAACCTCGTTCAACAGGGGTTTGATATTGTCCAAACGCAACGCATAGAAAGCGACGGCTCGCTTTCGTTCAAAAAGTGGACGTCGGACTTTTTCTATCGTTTAATCAATCTGATTAGCGGGACGCGGATCGTTCAAGGCGCGGCGGATTTTCGCGCGCTTTCAAGCGCCGCGCTGAATGGCTTGCGCTCGATGCGCGAATACCATCGTTTCTTGCGCGGGATGATTTCGTGGATGGGATATAACAGCGTTATTCTGCCATATCACGAGTCGGCGCGGATTGCAGGGAAATCGAAATACTCCATCGGTAAAATGATTCGTCTGGCGTCGGACGCGATTTTTTCTTTTTCTCTCGCTCCGTTATACATTGGATTAAGCGCAGGCTTGGCGTTCTTCATTTTTGCGATGATACAAATGGGCTACGTATTAACTTTATGGCTCACGGGACATACGGAGCGCATCGTGGCGGGTTGGAGTTCGTTAATGGCGGTAGTTTTGATTGCCAGCGGGATTATTATGATCTTGCTTGGTTTTATCGGCGTGTATGTCGGCTATATCTTTCAAGAAGTCAAACGCCGCCCCGTTTATCTTATCAAGGAAAAAAAGCAAGCAGATGGAAAATAAACCGCAACCCTTTCACATCACCTTATTGCGCCACGGAGAATCAACCGGCAACGCGGAAGCGCGCTGGCAAGGACAGATGGATTATCCGCTCAGCGCGACGGGACGCGCTCAGGCGCGCGCATTGGCAAAGAGATGGAAGGACGAAAGAGCGAATTTCGATTTAGTCATCGCCAGCCCGCTGACGCGCGCAAAAGAAACCGCCGAAATTGCCGCGCGCGCATTGAACGTAAAAATTGAAACCGACCCATTATGGATGGAACGCGATAACGGCGAGTTCGCGGGGCTGACGTCGTTGGAAGCTCGTCAAAAATTTGCGCAACCCGCTTTCACAACGCCTTATGATTTTGTCGGCGGCGACGGCGAAGGAGATTGGGAACTCTTTCTACGCGCGGGACAAGCCTTGCACAATTTGCTCAAACGCGAGCCCGCCAAATATTTGATCGTTTCGCACGGCGGTTTGTTAAATCAAGTGATGCACGCGGTCATCGGCGTGACTCCGCAAGCGAATAGCGCGGGCGCGCGTTTTCGTTTTAACAACAGCGCTTTTGCGCAATTAATCTATTATCCGCACCAACATCGTTGGGTCATCGAAAAACTGAACGACCACGCGCACTGGAAACACGCGGAATAACCAAACCTTTGGGATCTGCAAGCCCCCCAAGGTTTTTGGCGCTCCTCGTTGACAAGCCTCCCTTCCTAACATAGAATCAAAAGACGTCACAATACAACACAAGGAGATTTCATCATGCGAAGGATATTTGGATTTTTTATTGGAATTTTGGTCGGCGCGTTAGTGGGATCAACGGTGGCGTTGTTGCTGGCGCCTGAATCGGGCGAGGGGTTGCGCGGACGACTGCGCGATCGCGGGCAGGGGTTTGTAAACGACGTTCGTCACGCGGCGGATGCGCGACGGATTGAACTGCGCGGGCGGCTGGAATCTATGCGGGCGCCGCGATAGGCGACAGGTAAACAGGTAGGCGGGTAAATTACTTGTCTACGTTCTTTACCTTTTCATAAAACTCTTCCGCTAATTTCATGTTATGTTGATACTCCGCGCGTGTGGAGATAATTTTTGCATTCAGACTTGCCGCTTCGCGGCGCAGGTCTTCTCTTTCGATGGCGATTAGGATCGCGTCCGCGATGGCTTGGGGGTTGTTGGGGTCTACGAGCAAACCGTTTTGTCCGTGCGCGATCCACTCGCGGATGGATTCGAGGTCGCCGGCGATGGGGAAGCATCCGCAAGCCATGCCTTCAAGCAACGAGTTTGGCGTACCGTCGTGGGCGCTGGGCGAGACGATGATTTGCGCGCCGCGAAAAACGTCTCCCATTTGAGCGTGGGCGAGCGGGGGATTTAATTGAACGGCATGTTCGATTCCCAAATCTTTGATCCATTGAAGCGCTTGCGCTTCTCCCGCCATTGAGGAGCAAATGAAACGCGCGTCGCTTCGCTTGGCAAGCGTGAGCGGGATGGCTTTGAAGAAAGCCTCGTTGCGCACATAGGCGCGGAACCCGCGCGGGTTGACGATGATCGGCTCTTTCGTTAATTCTCGCGGCGAATAAAAAACAGCGCTTCGGATGCCCCCGTTGCCCGGCGCGACTAACGTGGGTTTGTCTGCGTCGAGACCCCATTCATGCGCGAGGCGGACGTCGCGCGCGCAGTCTGCGTGAAGCGCGTTGGCGGCGTTCATTGTTTGGCGCGTGTAATATTTCATCAACGGCGTGGACGGCGCGTGGAGGGTGAAGTCGTTGCCCCAGACGGAAACAACGAGGGACGGTTTGAAGCCGCTTAACTTTTTATAGGCTTGCGCGGCGAGCATGCCTTCGTAGGGAACGCGCAGGGCATGAACAAGGTCGGGTTGAACTTCTTGAATCAAGGCGCGTAATTTTTTCGCGGAGCGGGAAATCGTCACGGGACCGAGCCACTGCCTTAAAACGGTGCGCAACCCCAAGGTCCGAGACGACGCGCTCTGAGGGCGGAGCGTCCGCTTTTTAACCGCGCTGAACGCAACGGGGGTCAGCTCAAGCCGCTTAAGTTGGAATTCCACAGCGCAGGCAAAGGTGGAGGCGAGAACTATGTCGTCGCCGCGCTCTGCAAAATAGCGCATCCAGTTTTGAGAGATGGGGGAGCGTCCGTCCGCGACGAAGAGAATTTTCATATTGGCAATAGGAATTTAGCTATCGAGAGGCGATTTGACGGCGAGTCCGCCGCGCTGGAATACATGGGTGTAGATCATGGTGGTTTTGACGTCTTTGTGTCCGAGTAGTTCTTGAACGGTGCGGCGAGAGTAGTGTTTGAGGCGAATGGCGTCGCTGACTTGGTCGAGGAGTTTTTTCTTGGGGGAGGATGGGGGAGTTTGCATGGTTGCCTCTTTTGAAAGCGGATTTGTCAACGGATTTTTGAAAGCGGATTTTTGAAGCGGATAAACGGATGGTTTTCTCAATCTTCGCCAACCGTATGCGCGGAAATTTACATGGCAGAATTTACTTCCCCAATCCCAAAAACGCCCGCGCAAACTTGCGAACGTTCGTCGCGACGGCAAGCAAGAAATTCGCGGGGACAAACCATTCCCTGTTCAGTTTGCGGAAGCGCTTCGCGCTGGCGGGCAGATGCGCTGAGACGGAGATTCATCTTCCGCCGAATTCCATTGAGCGAAAACGCGATTCGTATCACGATGCGTCATTCCTAAAACCCTAACTCCTTCAACCGCTCCGCCTCCGACTTCTTTCCGCCCTTCATTTCTTTCCAAAACGACTCGTCATATCTGCGCGACTTGACGGGCAACGGCATGGGAACGCCCCAACCTAAGAGCAAGACTTCCTCTTTGGGTTGCAGACGCGCCAACATACCGCGCAGAGAGTCGCGTCCCGCGAGACCTGAAAGGACGGCTTGAATGTCGAGGTCGTCGCCGAGCCAGCCCGAAATCCGCGTACCGAGTTGCGACATGACTTCGTCGTAAATTTGCGAGGGGCGTTGATCCACGATGAGCAGGGTCACATAATATTTGCGAAGTTCGCGGGCGATGGTGGCGAAGGTCGTTTGCGACGCCATCTCGCGGTTGAGAAGTTTGTGCGCCTCTTCCACCACAATCACCAGCGGACGCGGCTCGCCTTTGCCGTGCGCTCTGAATTCGTTGGTCGTCTTCTCCCACGCCGCGCGGATTTTGCGCGTCAGTAAATTTGAAACGAGCAGATAATCCAAGTCGCTTTCGTAATTGCCAAACGACAAAACGACATGCTGTCCGTTTTCCAGCGATTGAATAATATCTTTCACGTTATCCGTCGCGGGCTTCTCGACGATGTACGGCTTATCAAAAATGCGACGCATTTTGTCATGCAAGCCTTCCGCCGCCATGACGTTGACGCCGTGCGCGTCCGCCCACGCCGCCACGCTGTCGGGATGCGGGACGCGCTTCGTTTTGCCCTTTTCATCTTCCACTTCGATTTCGTCGCGGTTCATCGCTTTGAAGCGCGCAAACCACTGACTTTTGAACGAGCCGTACAAAGCGTTGAGCGTGGTCGGCGTGGTCTCTTTGAGATTTAATTCGCGCGTCAGCGTTTCGATATCTTCGGTGGAAATATCGTCCATTTTGATTTCCAACGTGTCGGGCGTTTGACCGCGAATCGTCGCGCCCGCGCCCAAGCCGAAAATTCGCACCTTCGATTTCAACAGCGACTTCAACCCCAGCACGGTTTTCTTTGTGTCCGAAGCGACGTCGTCGTAGCCGTATTCGTTGTGCATGTCCAGCGCGAGGATGGAAGCTTTGTCGTATTTCATCAAACCCGCGAGGATTAATCGCGTGAGGAAAGATTTGCCCGTTCCCGTCGCGCCGAAAACGCCCGACGAGCGCTGGACGAATTTTTCCAAGTCAATGCAGACGGGATGATTCTGCTCGCGGGTATAGCCGATGACGAAGTTGCCCTTCTCGTCGGGGTCGCCAAAAATCTCGGCGATGTCGCCGCTGTCCGCCATGCGAACTTCGGCGTGATGCGGCGGGACAGTTTTGACGGGAATCGGGCGCGGGATGTTGTCGCCGATTTTCTTCACCCAAATATCGTACTCAGGCGAAGCGGGGTCGGGTCCGCGTTCAAGCATGAGCGCGGGCAATACTTCGAGGTTGGTGTACAAAGTCTGCCCGTGTAACGCTTTCGCCAACTCGGGCGGCAAGCGATCCGATTTCTCGTCGGCAAAGCGATCATCCGTCGCGCCGAGTCGCATGTCCGTGACGAGACCGTAAAAATGATAGTCGCCGCTTTCGATGACGACAAACGCGCCCTCTTGCACTTGCAACGGGTCAATGGTCAAGCGGACTTTGAACGAATCTTTCAATCCGCCGCCGATAACGTAGCCAATGGTTGGGTTTTCAGTCATTATGGTTTCTCCGTAATTCGCCCTCATCCCCAGCCCTTCCCCCAAAGGGGGAAGGGCGTCTGATTCCCTCTCCCTACGGGAGAGGGCTAGGGTGAGGGCGTTGCGCGACATTCAGCAAAGTCGCCGCGATTAAAATGATAAACAGCATGGGGAACTCGTTCTGCAAATACGCGGGTTTGTATTCGATGGGAAAGAGCGTCAGCGCGTAAACGAACGAAAGAAAAACAATCAGCAAAATGGTTAGCCATTTTCCCCAAGGATACTCCCGCGCATGTAAATCTGAGACGAACAGCGCAAAAGGCGCCGCCAACATCGGCAACATGTAATCGTGGCTAATGGCGGGAACGGTCATTCCGCCGATGACGCAAACCAAGAGCAAGTTGGCGTTGACGCCAGACGCGTTTTTTAAATAAGCGTTGACCAAAGTTGTTAAAAAGCAAATCAAAAAAATTAGGAGAAAAACGATTTCAAGCATCCCCCCGTTATCTTTGACCCAACTTGAAGTGTTCGCGCCGAGTAGTTTCGCGCCGATTTCAGGGAGAATAAAAACAAAAGATTTGACAGAGTGATTCAAAACGAATAGTTCCGAAGTTCCCGACAACCCTTTTGTCATATGTATATAGAAAGATGAAAAATACGAAAATCCCAACAAGAAAAGCGCCAGAATATTCGTTAAACCCAACGCGCCAAAGCGGATAATATTATTTTTCCAGTCGCGCCAATCGTCTACAAACATGACGACAAACAGCGCGGGGTAAAATTTCAATTGAATGGACGCGCAAAAAAGCAAATATGCAAACAAGCGAAAACTCGGTTGTTTGTGAAAAATATAAATCGCCAGAACGCAAAGCATTAAGGCTATGGTATGCGACTGTCCGCGTTCTAATTCAAATTGAAGTCCGTAGGAAAACAACGAGACGGCGGCGATGAATACAATCACGGAATGTTTTTTAACTTCGCTCAACGCAATGGCGAGGAACGCCAAAGTCAAATAACTCAGCAGCGTAAAAATTGTAATAACGTAATAAGCGACAGGGTAACCTAATAACAGGAATGGGGCGAAAAGAAAAATCGCCAACGGCGTAAAAACATAGCCGGTGGTTTGTCCGTGAAATAGCCATTCTTTCATCGCGTCAAGCCATAGGCGAAAGTCGTTGCCAATGGGATTTATATTTTGCAAATATTCGACGGGATATTCAATCGCGTGACGCGAATTAAAAAACATCGGGACGAGGACAAAGGGAACAAATACGGGCAAAACTCCAAGCGTCGCCCAGAAAAGCGGCGGCAGGTTGTAAATCCCGTCGCGGAGCGTATTCCAAAAAGACGTTTCTTTACGTCGAAGAATATTCAACGCAATCCCAAACAAAGCGATGGTTGCGCCGACTTCCATGCCAAATATTTGCGCCGCTTGGACGCCAGGTTTGCCCAATACGATTGCGTCGGCAAGGATGGAGAACAACGCGACGAGAACGCCAAAGGCAACGACCAGATCGGGAATTTTGTTTTTCATAAAAAATTGACTTCGCTCAACGCGCCCAAGACGGACATGAGCGTTGGGTAATCGTCGCGCAACAAGGCGATTAATTCTTGCGTGGCTTTTTCTTTCCACGCGGCGCCGTTTTTGCCGTGCGCGGCGGCGGCTTGACTCAAATGCGCGGCGAGGACTTCGCCCGTTGGGATTTCCGTGTTTTGGAGGATGTGCCTGAAATATCCAAGCCGCCCTGCGGAGGTGAATCGCGCAACGTCTTTATCGTCGCACAAATAAATCACGTCCAGACTCAGCGGTGGGCGCGGCGGAAGCAGGTGGCGGATTTTGCCGTCCTGTTCGTAGCCCACCGCGAGAACGGACATTTCAACGGGGACGATTCGACGCTCGCGGTTGTCGCGCATCACTTCGTCGCTGACATGGTCGGCGGTGACGAGTTGGCGCACCAGCCCGTCGTCGTCAATGTGAACGTCGTGAATAATTCCATAAACTTGATAGCCTTCGCCGAGCGGGGCGCGCACCAACGCGCCAAAGGCGGGCGCGGTCAATTGCGAGACGCGACAGCCCGCGATAAATCCCGTCGTGCCTGCGCTGAGTAAACGTCCGATTTCGATTTGTTGGGTCATTGGTTGATTCCTTTTGGCGTCTTGTTGGGACGCAGAAAAACGCTGACTTCGCTGATAAAAAATCCGTGTTTTTCTGCGTTCATCAGCGTCCAAACTTTGTCCGTGTTCGTTCTGGTAAATTTTTAGCGGATTGCTTGCCTGAAATTTCTCCAACTTCGCCGCCGCTGTTGCGGAGCTCAAGAGCAAGCAATTGGTCAATTTGATTTTTTTCGCGGCGCGTAACGACGGCGATTTCATGCGCTCTGTGCAACAAGTAAGGGAAGGGCGCGTCGCCCATGATTTTAGATTGTTCAATTAATGCCGCGTGCAGGTTGTTCAACGCTTGCGAATCTTGCACGACCCACAGCGGAACGTCCACCCGCGCGATTTTCGGTTTTTTCTTGTCGCCGACGTTGACGTAAAAAAAGTGTATCGAGATTGAGCCTGTATATTTTTCCGCCGACTTGGCTTGAAGCGCAAAGACGGCGGAGCGTTCGTGCTTGCCGAGAATTTGGCTGAACAACCACAAGTCGGTGACGCCGAGCAAGGGGCGATATTTTTTCACTTCTTTTATGTCGGGAGCGCTGGCAATTTCCAACAACCTCACGAGCCAATTTGCGCCGGGTTTATCCACATAACCTGAGGTGATGACTTTTCGTTTTTCCAACTCTTTGAGCGCGTTTATATAATCTTGCAGACTTTTCTCAAAATTTCCGCCGTTATCGGAATCGGTTGCGCCCCAAAGTTCCAGTTGACCTTCGGTCAGCGCGATGACGGCGCCTGAATATTTTTTTGCGATTTCTAATAATTTCTTGCGTTCAGCGACGTCGCGTTGCAATGCGATTTGGCTGTCGCTGAAAAAGGTATCTTCAAATTCGTCGAGCAAATGCAGGCGCGTTTCGGTGAATACTTCGGGCGCGTTTCCCGAACCGACTTGCATGGCAATCGCGCCGACGTTGATGACAAAATATTGAAGCGCCGCGTGTCTATCGGTGGGGATTTGCGAACCGTCGGCGGCGATGAGAGTGGCGTCGAGAACAGAATCAGCAACGGGGTAGGAAGAAGCGAGCGACTCGGTCAGCGGGTAAGCGCATCGGGTGTTGGAATCCGCTTGCTTGGCGGAATCCACTTTAGAGCGCAATTCATCCAGCCTTGAAGCGTAATAGGCAAGAAGTTCGCGCGCCTTCGCTTGCGCCTCTTCTTTCCTCTTTTTTCTTTCTTTCGTTCCCTCGCCAATCTCTTTTATTTGAGCGTAAACTTGCGGATAGTCTATGGGCATGGTTTCTCGTTAGAACATTTGTCCCAAAATTTTAGCCGTTAATCGGCTAAAATACAAGGGAACTTTTTTTGTTTTGAAACGTCTTGAAAGAGACCCTCAACAACTGCGTAAGTTGCGCTCTTTAGCACAACGCGGCGTTAGAGAACGCCAACTACGCTATAAACCACAAGGAGATAAAAAATGCGTACAAAAATTTTAGTTTTTGCAACACTGGTTTTCGCGCTCGCGTTGAGCGCCTGCGGACCGACCACGATTAATCAGGCGGCGCAACCGATGACGCGCACGTTAGCCGTGAACGGCGTCGGTCAAGTTGAATTGACGCCCGACGTCGCGTACATCAACATTGGCGTGCACACCGACGCGCCGACGGCGGCTGACGCCGTCGCAACGAATAAAGCGCATACGAGCGCGGTGATTGCCGCCATCCAAAAAGCGGGCGTGGAAAATAAGGATATTCGCACCACGAACTTCAGCATTTATCCTTCGCAGCAATATGGTCCCGATAACAAAGTGACGGCAACAACGTACATGGTGGACAACACCGTTTATGTGACCGTGCATAATTTGGATAATCTCGGCAAGTTGCTCGACGACACGATTAGCGCGGGCGCCAACAACATTAACAGCATTCAATTTGATTTGGCGGATAAGACGAAAGCGCTAAAAGACGCGCGCGCTAAAGCCGTTGAAAACGCCAAAACGCAAGCGAAAGAAATGACGGACGCCGCAGGCATTTCTCTCGGCGCGATTCAGAATCTTAGCTTCTACGAAAACACTCCGCCCGTCCCTATGATGGCGGGCAAAGGCGGCGGCGGGGCAGTGGACGCGGCTGTGCCGATTCAGCCCGGTCAATTGACGATTTCCGTCACCGCGAATATTGTGTACGAAATCAAGTAAGCGCTTCTTTTTTGATCTGGACGTTGAACCTGCTCCTGTTTTTGGAGCAGGTTTTTTGTTTCAGTTGCAGCCCCACATCCTCGCTAAAATTCCCCTCGATATGAATAGTGGGATAGGGGCTTGGGCTGGGAATAACCACATTCTCCGTCGCAGACCATCCCGATTGCAGGTCGTTTACGTCGCGGGATTGGACGTGGGCGTACACTGTGGTTTGAGGCGGGTATGAAACGCTGGTCGTTTGGCTCGTGTAACTCCCCCATGTATTTATCGGAAAATCATTCGTGGCAAACCCGCTCGTGGCGGAGGCTTGAGACCAGTATGGGAGCGCATGGAGCGGGTCTCGTGTGCCGCCTTCGCAGGCGGCGTTTGATACCTCATCCCACGCCATGCTCACGATATATTTATCGGGGCAGGAGGCGTCGGGGGCAAAGGTGTAGGTAGGGACGGGGAGCGGGGGCGCGAGGGTGCGCAGCGCCGCAACGGGAATGGCGGCGGAGCAGGCGCTATACACGCCGTTGCCCACGCATACCTTTATCGAATGCGCTCCTGCTGAGAGGTTAATGTCTGTGCTATAGGGGTTTGTGCCAGGGATATGGGGGATGGCGCTTGCAACTGTCGCATTGTAGTCTTTGATGAAAAACGCGGAGGCGGTGGAGGAACTGGCGTATTCCCATGTGATGGTGGTGTTGGGGGTTTGGGCGCATTTGGAAACAACGGAGGTGATTGTTGGGGGCGTAAAGGTGAGGTAAAAGTCCTTCCCCTTCACAGGCACGGCGACGCCCGTTTTGGCAGGGCAGCCTGCGCCGCAACAGGAGTATTCGTCAGGAATGTCGCTAAGGGTCATGGAATATGTTCCCGTTGCCGCGTTGACGATATAGCGCCCGCCGTCTACCCCGCCGCCCACGACATAGTTGATATAACTATTTGTCGCGTTGCTGGTGGTAATGGTCAACCCGTTGCCGCCGTTCCACGAGGTGGAGGCGGTTGCCGCGCAGGTACTTTTGTAGTACACCCGCCCTTTAATGGTGTTTCTGTTTATCAAACAGCCTTGAAAATCCATCGTGTAAAGTGGAACAGGGGTAATCACATAAACGAGCACCCCGTCTTGATTGTAAACATAGCGCGTTGGTCCACAGTCATATTTGGTGGCAGGATAAGTTCCAGTTGGGTCGCCATGCCAAAGCATAATCGGCGTATTGGCTTCGTTATAAGTAGAAGGCACACATCGGGTGAAAACATACCGCCTAACCCACGTTATCCCTGTCTCACACTTTGACACGCATGTATTTGTTTTGTTAACTATGTGACCAGACCACACTTGCGCCCCGTCCAGCCATCTATCCTGTCCGCAGGGCTTTTGGGTGTTCTGTATTTTATTGCCTGCCCAATTTGTGCCGTGGCATTCATTACAGTTACTCGCGGCAATTTTTGAAAAATCAGGAGAGAAACCATCGGGGCAAGAATAGTTTGCAGGGATGTAACATACCTTTTCCCTCACCCCACTCCCGCCTCCCCCGCACC
>Ga0315281_10000246_pt1 | contig 72004 bp, 132 predicted proteins | sample YL17G07_0_MG_FD_204540 | JGI IMG/M metagenome (GOLD analysis project Ga0315281, IMG submission 204540) | Sediment microbial communities from Yellowstone Lake, YNP, Wyoming, USA - YL17G07_0 | ecosystem: Environmental > Aquatic > Freshwater > Lake > Sediment | place: USA: Wyoming | collected... | reverse complement strand
ATAACAACGCTGGTGTTGCTAGATATGTACTGATGAGGTTGTTTATAACCCCAGAACTAGCAGCACAGACGTTAACCGGTGGACAAGCGAACTGGAAAGTTGCTACCGCGCAGATGGAGAGCAGCACTCTGCAGAACCAATTCAATGATGTATTTGTTTACGTTTACAGACAAGGTTCAGGGAATGTTAAGACTATCTTAGGGCCAGCGACGGACACCCACGGTGATGCGACATCTGAGACGGGTTATATAGATACCCAAGCAGGTGCAGCTGGAGACTTTTCTATCCTTAATGGAGACAGGATCGTTGTAGAGGTTTGGTATTACCTCAACAACGTCAAGACGTCTGCATATACAGCACATACGTATTACGACGGTACGACGGATGTTGTAGATCAAACTCCGGTGGCTTCCGCAGCCGCGTATTTTGAGTGTCCGCAGAATCTGAAGTTCTACAAGGATAAGGCATTCACAGCTGACGCGATATTAGTCTCACGCAAGGAGAAGACGTTCTCTGCGGATGCAAGACTAGCTACCGGAGCAACAACTCGTACAAAAGATTTTATAACAGATGGAAGGTTAGTTAAGCGGTTAACTAAAGAAATTACTATAGACTCACAGGTTAGGCGGAGATTAATCAAAGAATTAGCAACCGACGTTGTTTTAGTAAATAGACTAATAAAGGATCTCAACGCGGATGCCGTACTGAAGAAATTAGGTATTCCGAAGGACTTCTTAGTCGACGCGGGTCTTAGGTATAGAAAGGACAAAACCACTGTTGCAGATGGGTACGTAGTTAGGAGATCTACGAAGGATTATAAGATAAATGCGGATATAAGACGGAGATTATCAAAGGGTGCCACAGTTGATGCAGTACTAAAGAAGGTCGGGTTTATTAAGGATTTCACTGTTGATGCTTCCCCCGTAGCAAGAAAGACCAAAGAATCAATTGTAGATTCAATAGTTGTAAGTAGGTTAACGAAACCCTTTAGTGCAGACGCCGTGCTGAAGTATCTGAATAGGGGGAAACCCACGGTAGCCGATGCAAGGCTGGTAAACAGACTAATTAAGCCGATGAGTGTAGACGCCTGGTTAAAGAAGCTAAACGTTACGAAGGATTTCTTAATTGACAGTTGGGTAGTTAATAGATTAAGTAAGCCATTTATTGCTGATGCAGAGTTAATTCTTAGAACTGGTAAAATCTTTATGGCAGATGCCATAACGGTAAGCAGGTTAGATAAGACCTTAGATATTAACGCAAGATTAGTTAGTCGGTTAAGTAAGCCATTTTCAAGTGATGCCTGGTTAAAGAAGTTATCTGCCACGAAGACATTTGAAGCAGATGCTATACTATCCACTCCCGGGGCAACAACTCGTACGAAGGATTTCTTAATTGACAGTTGGATGGTTAGTAGGCTAGGTAAGCCATTCACTACGGATGCCTTGCTGAAGAAATCTCTCACCAAGGACGTCTTAGTGGATGGGAGGTTGGTTGGTCGGCTAACCAAGGAGACGGTAACAGACGCTCAGTTAAGGAAGAGACTAACTAAGGAGCCAATTATTGATGCAGTATTAGTAGATAGGTTGACGAAGGAATTCAATGCTAATGCAGTGTTGAAAGGTGTCTATCCGAAGACTACGACTGCTGATGCGTACCTAGTCCGTAGGTCGACCAAGGTAACAACTGCAGATGGATATCTGCTCCGCAGAGTCGATAAGACATTCAAAGTAGATGCCATACTAGGCGGATGGAAAGAAACTACGTTCGAAATCGACACTGTGTTAATCCGTGCGGCGTTGTTTAGAGTTGACGCTATAATAACTCGCCCATGGCCCTATGGAGAATTTGCCCAACGTTCCGCAGGAGGGCTCTTCGTCGACGATAGTCGTCAGATGGAATTAGTCGATGATAGTAGAGGGGAGGGGATATCTGCTGACGACCGATCGGGGGTCATAGCAGATGACTCTCGCAAAGGAGGGTTTACATCACCGGAGTGATTGATGATGATTGTTCGCTGTACCAAGTTTTTATATACTTCTGGTCAGTCTGATAATACAGACTGGTATTTGTCAACGGGGGTAATCTGAGTGATCTTACCTGGCGGAGTGAAGCGTATTCAGGGAACATTTACTGATGAGAACGGCACTTTGTATGATCCCTCAGCAGCATCGATTAAGATCTACAGTTCTGCGGGAGTTCTAATAGTAACCAAAACTAAAGCAGATTGCACAAAGGTTGATTTGGGGATATGGTATTTAGACTATCCGATCCCAACAGCAGGCCCTACAGGAAGATGGACCGTCTCTTGGATAAATACCGTAGCTACGAAAGATTATGCGTATCCATTTGCCTTTATTGTCTGGGGGTTAGATTGGCCTACTGTGGCCGAAGTGAGGGCTTATCTTGCGGATATGGGGGCAAGGAGACTCTCTGATCCCACGATCGAAGAGCAGATCTACAGTGCGGTGTTGAGAGTACAAGTTCTTGCCACTGTTGGAGCAGAGAAAGTCTATAACGCAAGGTTAATGCTGTCAGTGTACTTGACTTATTTGGCGTATTCCGCTGAGTATGAAAGAACCGCGGGACAAGTACCCGGTCCGTTGCTCAGGCAACTAGGACAATATGAGGCGTTGGCCAACAATGCACTAATTGCCGCAGGAGCGATATTTGAGGCAGGAGTATCAGGGATTGTTGATCTCGTTCAGTTGAGAACAAACGCAATAGAGGATAATACATAAAATGTCAATCAATATTGACGTTGATACTGAAGGAACAATCGTCAGGATACATACACTAAAGGCGGCTATCAAAGGTATCATGACTGATATAACTGAACACGCTGCGGATATGATTGCAGAGTGCGTAAGGGAGGAAATTATGAGCTACGGTCTAGTTCGAACGGGGTCATTACTAGACTCTGTCGAAGTGAATCCGATTGAAGATGGGTTCTCAGTAGCCGTGACTGCTCCTCATGCGAAGTTCATTAACGACGGAACAAGACCTTCTCCGGGGAGATATGTCCCTATACTTGATCGGAGATTAGTAGGTCTTCGGGTAGCCCGGAAAGAAAAGGGCTTTATTCCATTTAACATTGGATGGCATCCAGGAGTTCGGCCGAGACATTTCTTCGAGAACGGGATTGTCACGGCGTTGGATGCTATTAACGACACTTGGTTAGAGACCCAACTGTGGGACATTGAGGGATTGATATGAGTTACGATCTAGAGAACACCTGGTTGGAAGCCTGGGACAGGGTGTACGATATCATCGTGGCTATTACAGGGCTCGGTGTTACGAGGGTTGTCAAGGGCTTCTGTGCGAATCCCCCTGTTCCAGGCGAAGGAGGGGTCCTTGTAATGGTCGGACCTGGGACGAATGAACCCATCTCTCAGGACACCCATGGGGATTATCATAAGATGACGTTTCTTGTGTATATATTTACAGATGAGCAGGATATAGTAAAAGCAACAGAAGACGTGATACATTGGTCAGGAAAGATCCGTAAAGCACTCGTAGCGGATCGAACACTAGGAGGGTTGGTTAACGACACGACTCCGACGCGAGCTATAACTAATCCCCCTGTGGTGCCAGGGTACGAGAGACAAATGATCTCTCTTGCCGTCGAGTGTAAGACATGGATCGATGATCCATAGGAGGGAACAAAATGGGAAGTAGATGGATAGCGGTGAAGGAAGAGTCCAGTTATGGAGTGAAACCTAGCTGGGCAAGCGGTGTGCAGTACTACCCATTCATTGACGGCGAGCCAGTCCCGAATAATAATGAGATGGATCTAAGGGAGTCGATATACTTACCTGATACTGGCGCCACAATGGGTGGATTTGTAGGAGAGCACACCCTAAGGATGTTCGCTAGGCCTGATAACCTGGCATTCTTACTGAAATGGGCAATGGGACAAGTCACGGAACTCTTTGCTCAGGGAATGTATAAACATACGTTTACCATGGCTGAAGACGCAAGGACATTCTCTGCAGAGCATTATCCGGGAGTTGTAGCAGTGAATCCTGCGTTCCTCTTGGGATGTGTCGTGAAGAGTGTTGAGTTTGAGGCCTCGCAGGATAGACCGTTGATCGCGACGTGGACGTTGCAATATCGGACAGAAGATCTCGTGGATGCAGTTTCTGCGTTAGGAACGCTACCTGCTGTTAGACCGTTCACGTTGTACGATGCAACTGTTACATCCTTTGGTGAGGTCCTCAAGTGTGAGTCGTTCAGACTGAGAATAGAGAGAACGATTCCGGACGACGCGCATGTCTCTGGATCGAGATTCCTACCAAATGTAGTGGAAGAGGGATTCGAGATAACAGGAGAGCTAGAAGGGAGATTCGAAGGATGGTCTCAGAAACAGAGATTCTTCGGCACTGGTGCGCCGTCAAGCCCAGCCAAGGAGTACTTGACAGGCGAGTTATCTATTAATTGTGATGGTCCTCCGTCTGGGCAAACTTACGACAGCTATGACTTGATTTTTACGATGCCCAAAGTGGGATTAACAGCGCAAGAAAACCCAGTGGGTACTAGGGATAGGCTGATGCAGCGACTCGAGTTTAAGGCGTTTTATGATGCCACGATGAAGATAGAGCTGTACAACTTAGCATCGGGGCCACCCGGGACTAATAGAAAGAATTTCGCCGTGGATGCACGGTTGGTAAGTGCGTAAGGAGGTTGAAAGAAAATGGGAAGTAGATGGGTTGGAGTGTTAGAGGAAACCGCGTACGCCTCAAAGCCCGCAGGGTATCCAACCGGAGCGAAGTACTTGCCATTTGTGGATGGCGAACCTGTACCGAACAATAATCAGATGGACTTGAGGGAGTCAATCTATCTGATGGATACTGGCGCTGTGATGGGAGGCTTCGTCGGCGAGTATACGCTGCGGACTTTCGCGAGACCGGACAATATAGCGAACTTGCTGAAATGGATCTGGGGAACAGCCAATTCAGTCGCACACGATGGGATGCAACAGCATACGTTCACTATGAGCGAAGGAGTGAAATCCTTCTTCATGGAACATGTGACTGGTGCGTCGGTTAACGCATTAGCTCTTCTGGGGTGCGTAGTGAAAACTGTGGAGTTTGAAGCAGCCCAGGATAGGCCGGTGATGTCCACATGGACACTGCAGTATAATAAGGAAGACATCGCTGCCGCACCGTCAGCTCTGGGTACGATACCTTCGGTAAGACCTTTTACACTGTTCGACGCTACAGTGACGTCCTTTGGGCAGGTTCTCAAGTGTGAATCCTTCAGAGTAAGGATAGAGAGAACTGTTCCTGATGACGCTCACACCACAGGATCGAGGTTCTTGCCGGACATCGTAGAAGAAGGCTTTGAGATAACGGGAGAACTTGAGGGAAGGTTTGCTGACTGGACACAGAGACAGAAGTTCTATGGATTGGCTGGTGCTTCGACGACACCTCAGGACGAGTACTATACTGGAGCGATAAGCATAGCGTGTGATGGTCCACCTAGTGGTCAAGTACATGACAGCTATGATTTGGAGTTTAGTTTCCCGGCAGCAGGGATAACTGAGATTCCGTCTCCTGTGAACACTAGGGATAGACTGCGACAGACGGTGAACTTCAAGGCGTTCTATAGTGCATCGAACCAGATGGTGCTGACGAATATGACCGCAGGACCGATCTAAAATGCCTAAGATCATTTGCCCGGCGTGCGGAGCGGAGAATACCATCCGCTCTGCTACCCCGTTCACGTTTGTTAACTACACAAAAGAAGGATCATGTGGCACGCAACCTTGTGACCATTGCGGGAGGGATATGGTCTGGACGGGCGACATGCTCGTTCCATTGAAGTTGCGAACGGAAGTCATAGAAGAACCGAAGGTTATAGAAGAAAAGGAAGTTGGTGAAGATGAGCGCGAGACAATATCGGGAAAAGAAGCGTAAGCAACTCACGTTATCTTCAGGTTCGGTATTTACTATCCGCAAACCTGGAAGAACTGCGTATATGAAGCTCCTATCTGCTCAGGAGGCCAGAGAAGGATTACCTGACGAAATCCCAGATCCAACGAAGTTAGATAAGCTAACACAAGGGGAGATGGAAAAATTACTGGACAGCGTTGATGCCGTTTTGGCGTCTTGTATAATAGAACCAAAGGTGGTTATAGGAAAGATTGCTAACGATGACGAACTTAGTATAGAGGACATAGAGATTATTGATTATTTTGAACTGCTGAACGAAGTAATCAAGTTCGCGGACCTAACCGAGGAGAAGATGCAAGAACTGTTTCGCTCTGGGGGACAGCAACCTGGGGGAATTGGCGGGGGCGTTAGCAGCTCAGTCGAACCAACGCCCGAGCCAAATCCTTCGGGATGAGGGACTACTAGACGATATCGAGCCTGGACTCTGGGACATGATGCTAGATGCGAAAATCATGGCCAACATGATGGAGAGGACAGGTCAAGGAGAGGGGTTATCAGCAGGGATACTTAACAAGTATAAGCATTTCGGCGTAGGTAACTTGACGAGGGATAAATTAGATGGCCGAAAGAGATCTAAACATTAATGTCAAGTGGCGGGAGCAGAACAAAGAGGTAGCTGACGCAGCGGAGGCCAGATTAAAGAGGATACAGGATGCCTCGAGGGAAGTTTATAAGAAAGGTCCTGTACCTAAACCTCAGGAGGTCTATGGTGTTACACAGCCGGTTGCAAAGGAGGCCTTAGAGCATAGAGTCCCTGAGATGCCGAGGCTAAGGAAGGAAGAGCTAACCCCCGAGGAGATGCGAGCATCCGGAATACCTACTATTGCTGAGGAGAAAATCCAAGGAATAGTCTCAGGAGTAGAACAAGCGAAGGAAGAGGCCACTGCTGCTGCGTTTGCTAAACAAGAGGGCATTCTGATTCCAGCACCTGAAGGAGCAGCTGCCCCTGTTGTTGTTGAGGCCGAGAAAGCTGAAGTGGAAATAGAAGCTGGGGAAGAAGACGAAGAGGAGGTAGGTGAGCCAACAGAAGAGGAAGGCGGGGAAGGACCCCCACCAAGGGGAGGGGGAGCTGCTGCTGGGGAAGAAGACGAAGGTCCGGAAGAGGAGTTCAAACTCACTGAGGTAACAGAGAAAGCGGGCAAAAGGAGAAAGAAAGCCAGAGCTGAAGACGTTCCTATAGAAAGACAAATCATGTCCGACGTGATGATTGCCAAACTGAAGCCTGAGCAGTTGCAAAGAGTCCTTGGTAGGATGATTGATATATTTGAGAATTTGAATAAGAGATTAGCTACAGATTATAACATAGTTGATAAGGATTTAGCACAGAAGATCACCGCGGTTAGAGCGGACTTCATGACGTATCGTGGCCCTCAGAGGATGGCCATTGCCAGAGAACCCATGCCAGAGACTCCTGGGGAAGTAATGGCCCTTCAGGCTAAGGATTTTTGGGCAAGATTTGAGAAAGCCTTCCCTGAGGAGGCGGTTGCACAGCCAGCGATGGCTCCTGGGATTCCTGGAGTCAGCAGGACTTACATCGAGAGGATGATGGCAACAGCTATTCAGGATATGTTCAAGAACATCGACCTAGAGAACATTGTAGACATCCTCCCTGATGTAGTCGAAAAACAGATGGGAGTTGCATATAAGGCCGCTGCAGTAACCGGAGAACCTATGGAATACCGGAAGCCTGAAGGAGGGATCATAGAACAAGCTAAGGCAGCTATCCAGACTCTTAAAGAGAACCTTGCTGGTATTGAGATACCTGGTCTAGCGAGGGAAACCACAGCAAGGGGCCCTGCAAGGAAGTGGGGCATCTCTTGGACTAAGGGAGGAACAATGGGAGAGAGAACTAAGACTGCGGAGTTTGAACAGGAGCAGGATTGGACTAAACAAACGGAACCTGTTACAGTTGGGGATATATTCGGTGGGATATCTAAAGCACTTAAAGGTTTAGGCGGGGAAGGAGGGAAAGCAGCCAAGGGTACAGGTAAAGCAGCTGCCGGAATGAAGGGGATGGGATTCCGCACTATGTGGTTAGGATTCAGATTGCTCATCTTAGGAAGGATAATCTGGTCGATGGCTACTGGTATAATACAGATGCTTATCAATGCCCTCCAGGATTGGGAGGGGGGTATGGAGAGTCTCGCGACGACAATGGGGCTGGCAATGGCAGGATTCGATGTTGCAGGGATTGCTAATATTGAAGGTATGAGGGATACCCTTGCGAGGCTTCCTGAAGTGGGGTTACAAGTGCAGACGTCGTTAGGAATGTTGCAAGCGGAGTTCTTGAGGCTAGCCGTTGAAGCTGCGCCGTACTTGATACAAATCATTAATGGGTTAACGGAGGTCATGAGAGGGGCCGGTGGGATAATACTCATGTCATTAGTACAGGCAGTAGCTGGATTGATGCCTTATCTAGTGAGTTTTGCAGAGTTCCTCAAACCTTGGGCACCGCTGATCGGACAAATTCTCGCAGTGCTACTAGTGCTCTCGCCGATAATGATGGCAGTCGGTGCTGTCATGGCATTGATAATGCCGTTGTTTTTAGCACTAGGACATGTGTTCGGGTTTTTGATACCACTCGTTGCCTCTGTAGGCAGTGTATTATCGGGATTCCTTGCAGCTATAGGTCCCGTTGGCTGGGCGATATTAGCTGTAATAGGTATCATTACCCTGTTGATCTTCTACTGGGATGAAGTTACTGCGGCAGTGCAGGGGCTCATTAAGTGGTTGCAAGAGCTATGGAGTAATCTGACCTCGTGGTTTGGTTGGTTGTTCCCGAAGGCTCCAGAACCAACAATAACAGGGGGAGTAGGAGTAGGAGCTGGTATGACTTCCCAACAGCAGACCGTATATCAGACTATTAATATAGACAGTGTGAGCAGTGATATAGATCTACAAAGGCTCCAAGATGCCGCTGCTAGTGGTTCAGCGGATAGTTTATTCGGAAGGAATGTTAGCCCGGGGGAGTGATGAATGAGTTTCCAAATAGGGAGTGTGACGTTACCTAGGTATCCAATGAGAATCGAACACAAGATGGACGCGGATATCAAATCCACGAGGTTCCCTTCGGCATTGCCTTTGTTGATTAGTTTTGGTCGTAAGGCTGAGGTTCTCAAGATAGAAGGCCTCCTAGCAGAAGCTGCACACACTAAGGCGAATCTGGTTACGGATTATCTCTCTGGCTCAGGGAAGCTAGAGGATCTGATACATACGGTAGTTACGATCACATCTACTGGAATGCTCTACTCAGGAAGAGATTTCGTGTTCGCAGGGATGAATATTGAAGAACGGCCGGGGTTTGCTAGGGTATTTTTCTATAATATGGAATTCTGGCGTGGATCGACGCATGTGGTGATATAAGATAACCAAAGGATATGTCGCTAAGATATCCACGACAGTGGGGTACTTAGATGCAACTGATGAAAACCTCAATGGTACTGAAGTTTGTCGGATAATCCTACCGAATACTTCTACGAACAGAACTCTCATTGCATCGGATGTTGATGCGTCACTGCAATGGGATGACGGTCTAGGGGGGATGACCGATATCTTCATTGGCACGTGTACAGGAGCGAAACACACTAAAGGGGAGCTGATATGTAACGTCATCCCGACTGTCTATTATACAATGTTCTATAAGGACATCACAGCAGTGTATAATGGAGTCACTTGTTCGACGATACTGGCTGCGGTGGCCTCTGCGGCTGGTGTGAATTATTCATGGACGGCAGGATCCGATCCGACAGTCTCTGTGAGGTTCGCTCGAGCGGCGTGCTTAGATGCAGCGAAGTTCCTTGCGGATATTGCAGGAGCTGATGTATGGGGGGTCAAATCAACAAATACTATCCATGTAGGCACTAGGGGAAGTGCAAAGGGTGCGCTAGCTATCCTCCCGGAGGAGGAATCTACTAGGATTAAAGACCGACAGATGACACCTACGAAGGTCTATGTCAGAGGGGTAGACGCGAATGGGTCATATATTGAGGGCAGTTATGGACCAGGAACAAAGATCAGGACGTTCACGGAGAGGAAAGCAGCCGACGTAGCTACATTGAATCTTCTAGCTCAGAGGTATTATAATGAACTGAATACTGACGATGGACCCTCTGCGATTAACGCATCTCAGGAGGACACACAATGGATCATTGTTGGAGATACTGTCCCGCTATCAGACGCTGAGTTAGGTCTTTCGGGGAGTTATAAGATTACGAGACTCCAACGGAGATTAGATCTAACGATAGTAGCAATAACGTCTAAAGTTAAGACCGTTGAGGATAGGATCATAGATCTGAAGAAGTATGAAGAAATGGGGATATATCCCATCTCGATTGGCCAGATTCCAAAGAGCCTCCAGACTTGGAATAGCAATCTTGTGTTTACTGCTGTTGATTGGGATACAGCGACATGGGGAGCGGGAACTATTACCTTTGCTGATGCCACAACGTTAGCCATAAACGCAGGTTCTACGGGAGACCTTGGCTCCGCGGGAACTTATTATGTTTATTTTACTATCGGCTCTGCAACGTTAACTGTCACTAGTGATTATGCAGCTGCAAAGATAGGTCTCATTGCTAAGCTGACCGTCTCCTCAGACACAAGCCAGAAGATAGGCATTGAGACATTCGGTGCGAAGGGCACCAAGATCATCAAGGATCACATAGCTGAAGATTCAATCTTCGCTGCCGCTATGAGACCTGGTATCCAGCCGTATGAATCTACAGTTGAATTCTACAAAAATAGGACGGATCACGCCGGTTCCAATCATGCGGATATCCACTGGCATGCAGGGACGATTGTATTTGCAGATGGTAGCTCTCAGGCCATTGATGCTGGCCAAAAGACTGGGATGGTGGATTTGGATACTTGGTACCTCTACTTCTCGTTGGGAAGCACTACGCTACAAGCTACGGATAACTATGCAAATGTTACCGGCAATACTGTGGGTCTTCTCTGCAAGGCTTACGTGTCTGTGGATCCGGATCAGGATGTTTCCTTCCATGCAATAGCAGGAAAGAGATCTAACTGGATAAGCGATTTTGTTGGTGCTAAGGCAATCAACACGATACATATCGATACTGACTCCATTTATGGAAAGGACATTGCAACTCAAGCCTTAGTTGGTATTGCTGGTGGCAATGCTGGGATCCGTATAATTGGAGACCTTGCGGATATCATCACAACCCCAACACTAATAGGTGATGCAATCGGTGGGAATTTCACTGCTGGTATCTGGGGATTCAAATCGGGACCACTAGCGAGGACGTTCTTTTTTGATCCTGCTACTGGGAAAATTTCCGTATATGGAGCTGGCAATTTCAGACTAGTGAAAGATGACGGAACCTTAATTGGCACATTGGACATGACTGTGGAGGGCGGTAGGGATGCTATCAAAATTCTCACAGTCGGTGGTACTAAGGACATCATCTTGGAGTCCGGCGGGTACGTATTGAAACTTAGAGGTGATGGGGATATAGATATATTGGGTAACGCGGTCTTAGATGTATCCGGTGCACGGTTGCTCTTGCCACTGATATCCGGAGATCCCCCTTCTCCCCGCAACGGAGACATCTGGATAGACGTATCGTGAGGTGCAGTCTATGACCATCGCATATGTAGAATTAGTAGCTAGTTTCACAGCTCCCGGAAGCGATGGTGTATGGACTGATTACGATATCTTCACCAACCACGGAGTACCAAAGGGAGCTATTGTTGAGATTGCTCTCTGTAACGGTACACTTGCTAATGAGAATTTGATGGGGGTCAGAGCAGACGGCTCCGCACTAAATCGCTATATCAGCATCCATGAAGCTGAGGATGGTGGGGAAGTCGTCTACACTATGCCTGTCAAAGTTCACTCAACGACAGGTCTTATCGAGGTCTACATGGAGGATGTTAGTGATCTCCACTCTTTTAGGATACTTGGCTACTTCACGGGCTGTGACTTTATTGAAACCATGGCTACGACAGCCATCTCTACCATCGGGGCGTGGACTGATCTTGACCTGGGAACTGCTAACAGTAGAGTCCACAGTGTGATCATCAGCTCAGCGAATCAAGATGTGTCTTGGAACGGTGGTGTCAGAACAAAGGGTAGTTCATTAGAGCGCAAACTATCATACATCCATGAGCCGGAGGCAAACGGTGGCTCCGGCCTCATGTTCTACGTAAAGAGTGATGCCTCAGATATCATCCAGTATTGGATTAACGAAGGCACAAGCAAATCCCTAATTGATCTTGGATACTTCGGCCAGGAGACCGACTTCGTTGAAAATTGGCAAGCATTCGAGGCGGGTTTATCAGCGACATGGAACTCACTTACTCTGCCGGCTTGGGTCCAGAAGGCAGCACAATACGGCTCGGAGACACATATAACCTCCCTCTGCGTGCTGAATGGCGAGATATATGGTGGAACGATTCCGAATGGGAACCTTCTTAAGTGGAACGGAACCGCGTGGGTTCAAGTAGCACCCAAATATGGGTCAGAAACAGGTATCTGGAGCCTCGTTGTCCTAAATGGACAAATATACGGAGGAACAAATCCCAACGGTTTACTGTTAAGATGGAATGGATCTGGTGCTTGGGTTCAGGTTGCGTCAAAGTATGGGTCAGAAACATATATCGATTCTCTTTGTGTACTGAATGGTCAAATATATGGTGGAACATTCCCTAACGGCAATTTACTGAGATGGAATGGATCTAGCGCCTGGGTTCAAGTAGCACCACTATACGGCTCAGAAACAGCTATCTATTCCCTTTGTGTCCTAAATGGAGTAATATATGGCGGAACTTCTCCGAATGGTAACCTGCTGAAGTGGAATGGAACAAGTGCCTGGGTTCAAGTAGCATCAAAGTATAGTACCGAGACCGACATTCGCTCTCTTTGTGTACTAAATGGATACATATACGGAGGAACATATCCCAGCGCCAACCTGCTGAAGTGGAATGGATCTAATGCTTGGGTTCAAGTAGCACCGGAGTATGGCACTTTGGATAGTGCCATTTACTCTCTTTGTGTTCTCAACGGGGAGATATACGGTGGAACCGGAGATTCTTACGGTTATCTATTAAAATGGAATGGGTCTAATGCTTGGACTTTAGCGGCACCAAAACTTAGCGAGTCAATTATCCGGTCTCTCTGTATTCTTTCCGAGCAAATATATGGAGGAACGGGATCTCTAGGTAATCTATACAAATATGAACCTGTTGATGTAAACAACTTTGTCAGCTTAATCCTTTGCAACTACTCCCCAGATACCGAATATAACGAAGGTGCTCGGAAAGGAGGTAGCTCACTTGCTAGATACATACTTGTACACGAAAGCGAAGGAGCAACCTACCCACCGATAGAATATAACGGTTACACAATCACCGTGGGAATATCCGTAAGCGCAACCATAGAACTCTATACTGGAAACACCTCATTTGAGTACTTCATATACACTGGGTATTTCAAGAATGGCCTTCAAACTATCAATAAGACTTTCAAGGCAGATGCTAGGGTTGTAAGAAGACCCACTAAGGCCCTCCTTGCAGATGCTTGGATTTCAACGAGGTTCACTAAGCCATTTACAGTCGACGCGAATCTTATATCTCTGGGTGTACATTTTAAGGACTTCACGGCTGACGCTATTCTGCTGAAACCCAAGGCCTTCACAGTTGATGCTGTAATTGTAAAACGATTCACTAAATCGCCTATAGTTGATGCTGTAATTGTAAAACGATCAACTAAACCTTTCACAGCTGACGCTAGACTCGCATCCACAAAAACCTTCACAGCGGATGCAGTTCTTACAAGCGGAGTGAAAACGAAGACCTTCACCGCTGACGGTAGAATAACCGGTGCGGGACACTTAGTTGGAACGAGCACGGATTATCTTGCAATTACATTTCAGTATCAGCGTAAGAGCTTCCGCGCAAGCGGTTTGTTCTGGGTTTTCTACAGTAACGGCACGAATATGGTATACAGAACAAGCTCAGACGGTGCAACTTGGTCTGCAGCGACAACGGTTAGAGCAGCCGCGGATGGCTACGAATTTTCCATTTGGTTCGATGGACAATATCTGCACTACGCTCATGCAAGTGGCGTTCGTCTGCGTTATAGACGTGGCTTTCCGAAATATGACGGTTCAATAACATGGAGTACCATAAATGAGCAGAATCTTTACGATGCATGGTCAGGAATAACGAAACCCTTTGTTTCGGTTGACTCTAACGGTTATCCTTGGATAGGGTATATGAATCATTATGGATTTGACATTTGCCCCTTTGTCAATAAATGCGATCAGAACAACGGAACGTGGACATCTCATAGCACGTATCAACTGAGCACCGTAATCCATTATTGGGATGTTTCTGTAATTCCATTAACTGACGGCAAAATGTACATCACGTATGCTTTTAATGGCGATACTGTCAAAGGAAGATTGTGGACAGGTTCGATGGGCGGGGAGGAAACAGCTTCTTTTTCAAGTATACGTGATTCTGTTCAGCATAGCGTTGTCGCTGACCCCAGCAACAACGTTTATCTGGAGTTTGTGACATACATAGATCCATATTGTTACATAAAATCCCGTAAGAGAACCTATTCAACTGGTTTATGGGGTAGCGAGACCACAGTTAAAGCGAATATACCTTATTACGCTTTCCCTGTATTAAGCATCAGAGACACCACGCTTTACTGTTTCTGGTCAACAAAGACAACTAACACACCCCCAGGAGCGGTAGCAGAGCATATTTACTATCAAACTAGTACCGACGGCGGAGCAAATTGGAGTGCCATGGTTGATTGGATCAACCAAAGTTCAGACCCGTTAGCTACCGACAATTATGGCAATTCAAGGCCCGACATGACGTGTTTCTACCGAGCCTATGGCAATTTCACAGGCTTGGTTTACCTAACTGGTGGGGTGAATCCATGGAAGGTACGGTTTGCTTACTTTCCGCTTAACTTTCCCTGGGAAGCAGAAAAGTCCTTCGCGGCTGATGCTATTATCACAACTCCGCCATCGAGCACAAAAGCAGTAACAGTGGACGCGGTGCTCACTGGCATTCCCTTTGTGAAGGTCAAAACTCCCAGTGGCATTCAGGCATTGCGGACATCACGAATACCGGATTCTGCAAAGGCGAAGGTGCATTTTTGGGGAGCGAATTATTACATCGAAACCTCCTCAGGTGCCGGGGATATCTCGGACGTAAAACCCCGGCATCCAACGTTGGGTACTCTGTATTTTCTGCTTAAAAGCACAACTAAGGGTTTCACTGTCGATGCTATACTCGTCCCAGGGTGATGAGGTTGAAACGCGGACAGGCTGAGATGCATCTCGATGTCTTATTGGCACTAACGCGGAAAGATATGTCCGTGACTGGGCTGATGCGGGAAACCAATATTTCGTGGTACCCAGTTCGCGTTATTCTCGAAAACCTAAAGGAACGAGGCCTCGCTAAAGAGAAGACTAAACCAGTATCTGCAGACAACCAGTACCGACAGAAAATAGCGAAAAGTGGCTTAGACCGAAGAACCTGGAGCACTACGATATGGTCAATCACAAAAGACGGTCTTAGAGTATCGAAGTACCTGCACGGCTCTTTAAGTGCGATTGGTCTTTTAGAAAAAGAAAAGGAACGGAAGCCTAAGAACCTTCCGCCTATATCGGTAGAGGATTAGAGGTGATGTATGATATGAAAACAGAGGATATCATATGTGTGGTCCTCCTCATCTGTGTTGTGTGTATAGTAGCATTTTGTGTCTGGGAGATAGTCAATCCCCCTTTGGCGGTCACGTTAGTTACAGACAAGACCTCGTATAACCCGGGAGAGGTTCCACAGTTCACAGGCACTGTGAAACGCGGGACAACTCCACAGGTGGGGGTGTCAGTTGTTGTTACCCTGACAACCCCAACGAGCTTGTCAGTAGATCTGTTGGCTGTAACGACGAATGCCCAAGGCCAATTTACGTGCAATAGTTGGACGGCAGATGGAACGTTACCAGGGTCTTGGAATGCGAAAGCGACATCAGGTGGAACCGCTAGTAGTGGGGTGGCCTTTACACGAACACAGGTGCTGGAGGCAACCAGGTGAGGAGGAATTGAAAATGGTAGGAATCACTGAACTTCCAACGTTGATATTGGGAGTGGGTTGTATCATTTGTGGGCTCTGGGTCCTCGCAGCAGCGTGGACAACCAAGAACCGTCAGCAAATGCTCTTCGGAGCACTGTTTCTTGCAACAGGAGGAGGATTGATCTATCTGTCTGCCCAACCGAGGCGTATGGGGTTGACTGTAGATAAGGTTATCATGAGTACGGGTCTTGTTACAGCAGGTGAACCGACATTCGTTGTATCGAGTTCACTTTCCGGGACACCGGTGATAGTGAGTATCCCTATGGGTAGTTTGACCCCTGGTCAGACGTTCACGAAGACATTCTGGGTCATCAACCAAAGTAGTACACCGATCACTAGTATCAACGCGACGATTATAAATTGGGTATGGCAGCCAAGTGCACAGCCGAACCCAAGCGCGTACTTTCAGATACAATGGGTGTACGATAACTCTCCCCTACAACCAAACGCCGTTCGACAATGCATGTACCGAGTGTATGTGTTGCCCACTATTACTATCATCACGGACTTCTCGTATGACATCGTGCTGACCGCTACAGGGGGTTCTTAAGTATCTTCGTTAGTTGGTTCCATCCCCCTTGCCATCCACAAGAGCCGCATTTATAAAGTGTTACCTTCCTCCCTGGATGCACCCTGCCATCTCTTCCATGTACTACTAATATAACTTCCTCACTGATTAATTTCTTCGATCCACACTTGGGACAGCCTTTATCCACCTATGACAACTCCCTGAATATGCATCTCAAATACAAACTGAGCTATGGTTGTAGGTAAGGCAACATTAAGACCCAATGTCACTGTTACCTGTTTGATTTCCCCTGTTTTGATCACTGTATCACCTAAATCCCACACCAACAAAAGATCGTTCTGCGAGACCGGCGTCCATGAAGGGTTCTCCCAATAAATCATCGCCTTCATTGGCTTCCCAGAGTTCACTATGTAGAAGCTTACGCTGCTGCTTGTGATTATTCCAACAGGTCCGAAGTTGAGGGGTTGAAGGTCGACTAACCCGTCCGGATCACCTGATAGACCAAACCAAGCGTTGCCCTCGAGGATTATACCCGAGGAAGTAACTCTATTCTGACTCGTGTTCAATTCAGTCAACTTGCCCTCATAATAACTGTACGTGTAGACTTGCAATCCACCAAAGAAAATAAGAATAGCCATGAATGCCACCCACATGGGCTTCATTGGCTTCCACCTTGTATCGACTAAGCAGAGGCCTTAGAAAGGGCTAACCCCTTCTTGAGCCCTTGTCTCTCGCCAATCGAGTAGCCGAGCAATCCGAGCCCAATTGCGATCACCGCTAGCCCTTCGGTAGTCTTTCCTATATAGACCAATCCAACTCCAGCCATGATCAGCAACGCTCCAACTGCGTACTTAGCCAACGTTATCATATCTATTGGTTGTTCTCCCATCGTTCGTTTCACCTCCTTTATTTGACTACTTGCAGCACCACTTCGTAACGGGCTGCGCCTTCGTACCTCCCCAAAAAGTTCGGATTCTCTAAGACCTCGAACTCATGGTAAGCCTCATCGGCTTCCGTGAGTATCTTTCCGTTTCTTTTGATGACCACATGGTCACCTTTTGCCAACGTCACCCTTGATTCACCTCCTCTTACTTCGTTATCTCGTCGAGAATAGCATCCAATTTATCGACGTCTATTGGGGAGTTCTCCTGCCAGATGTTCCTGTTGTCAACAATCGCATATGACTCATCGCAGTACTTGTCCCAGAAGGCCCATGTCATTAGCACTTGTTTCGCCCAGGTAACGCACAACGGTCCTGTGGGGGTATATCCGTTGACAAAGATGCAGTGTCCACCTTCAATTGATGAACCTGGAACTACATCCCACGGTAGGTTGTGGTCAAACTGATCCCAGACGCTCGAAGGAACCTGGATCCCTACATTGCCCCCGCCGAGAAGATACACCGTAGCTTTGAGATCCTGATGATCTCCTGGATCAAGTGCCGCGAACGCATATATAGTATAACCTTTACCTCCTGCTGTCCAGCCATTACTTCTCCATGACTTCAACGAATCTAGGAGCACAAGCCCCCGATCAGGTTTGATCCATGGAAACCATTTCCTTAAGAAACATCCTTCATCCCAGTACGCATTGAGGACTTCTTCGTCCGTGATCGGTATGCACCGCGATTGTTCGGTACATTCAAACCGAAGTGTTTGGTGAGCGCGACCTGCAATCACACAATCTCCGTACTTGTCATTCGCGAACATCGGCAACGGGACCTGTTGACTCAGGTTTGAATCTATTAGGTATGCCTCCGGTATCGGTGGCAGAACCTTAAGTACGGCCTTCAATCGAATCGTTCTGGAATCGATCCTCGCCGGTTTCTTTCCCAAACTATACTTGTTCATTCTTCATTACACTTCCTCTATAGCTATCGAGCCACTCGTTATCTATAACCATATTCAATAGCTTATTCATATCCCCCACTGTCGCCGATTTGAGAATCTCGTCGTTGGAGACTCGAGTTACTATCATCGACCGTAGTTGCTCGAATCCCTTAGCCAACGCAGTATCTCTATCAGCGGCAGCGAGCCGTATGGATAGTTCCGTTTCTAACAACAACAATTGCTCGAGTCTATATTTCAGCCCCTCGAGTTCTAACACCCTCTCATCTATAGCATCTCTGACCCTCTTTATGTCCTGCGTGGTCAGCAACAAATCCGTCCTGACCGGTTGTAGGGAAGACCCCTCGATCAAGTACTGCAATGTCGTGTTCATCACATTCGACATGTTGATGTTTAGGCTCTTCGCCTGCTCGACGAGGTCTTCGTCCAGACTTAACATTGTACCCTTTTTACCCATCCCACTTCCCTCTTAATGAGACATTCGTTTCCCCCATTGCGAGGATCTTCATCTTCGACAACTCGGTGATTAACTCACTCGATCGTTTCCAATCCATTCCGAATTCCATCATTGCATCTCTCAACTCGATCATGGACATACTATTGCCATTTGCCCGTAGCAAAGAGACAACCTCGGCTATCTCTGGACCCCTCCTGATTGCCTTCCTCCATATCGACTCCTGTCTGCACAGCATCTCCACTGTTGGATCGATGTCTAACGTCAACGTCTCTCCGAAGTCCTCAGTGATCACCTTATATCCCAATATCAATCTGACATACAATTGTTCTTCATACGGTGGCATATTCAGTTCATCTAATAACAAGTTCACCGACGGATCCTTTTTAACTGTCTTTACCTTAAATAGGCGATCCTTCAATTCATCTATACTAGCTCTGATCTTATTAGTCCTCTCCACGTCCATCCTGACCCCCCAACCAGCTCTTATCTTCTCTCTTAGCACTCTCCTGTCCTCTTCAGTGGGGATCAGCAAAAGATAGTAGAATCTTCGTCCTAATCCCGAAGTTAGATCGAACCTTGAAGGTTGGGTTCCCGCCCATACGGTCACATTAGTCTTATAACCGATCTTTCCCGCCCTGAGTCTCTTAACGACGTAACCCCTATCAAGGGCCAACAACAACGCTGCATCTAATTGCTGAGAATGGCTAGATTTCATCATCGCCGTCAACGCCGAGAATTCCTCAAATCCCACGATCCCCTCTTCGTAGACTTTAGCTAACCCCGGAGTCACGACGGGATCTCCATTTTCAGACATCGTCGCCGATCCTACAAACCCTGCTTCTGTCGTCGATCCTTCGAACCCATGTTGTGTCATCGTGCCTTCCAATATACACCACTTGCCTCGAAGGAACTGCTCTTGCCAGAAGGTCTTGCTATTATGCACCACAACATCATTCGCAACAAAATGGCTTTGTGTGGTTTCTAGGTCAATAGCGTATCTGCGATATAATACTTCACGGACAGTGTCTATTTTCATTAGTCCTTTAAATTGGGTGAAGTGACTTGCTCTCTCAAATGCATCATATAATCTTTCTCTAAACTCTTCATGTACGTATACTTCAGCTGTGTCTTTGCCGTAGTCATATACGCTATACTCTACATGAACTAAATCTAGAATGTCACATACTTGTTCAAGTAACATTCTAGATTTCGATGCATACCTCATCTGTGTTCTATCAGTACCATCTCCTCTCCACATCTGGCTAAGAATCCAAACTAACCCATCTAACTCTAAATATTTCATCAATTCCTCAGGTACATGTTTGTTCCCTGAATTAGTATCTCTACCTTTCTCATACCCAAAGTATCTCAACCATTCAGCTAGTTTGTTTCTCTCAGAAGAATTCTTACCATGAGTGAATCTATACTCCATAGGTCCTGCGTCGTTCCATGAACATCCATATTTGTTCGCAACAGTTTCTAATTCTTCAATCACAGATTCATCTTTGTTTGCGATGACCGGCGTCCACCATTTGCCTTCGAATCTCCCTTCGGCAATCCACCATCCAAGGAATTGCAATCCCTCCTTGGAATACCTAGTCTCTATCAAATCTCCTTCTTGAAGGTCTCCGGCAAATGCCCAATCATCTTTTGTTTTGATCTCGTGCTCTGCAGATACACACATGTTATGTGGCTGTATTCTCAGCATATTGATCTTCAGAGATTTCATTACGTTTGTTACTATGTTCTCTTGCCCATTCTGTGATGCCAATTTATCTCCTATAACTACATCTCTGAGGAACGTCTTCGACTGATCGGCCATAGTGACTATCGACCATTGGTCTAAGCAACATCCTGGTGGAGCAACGAACATTGTGTGCAACCTTGTATCAACTGGGATAGCATTAGCCATAAGAACCTCTGTCTTCTGGTTCACCAAGTTAAATATATGTCCTCCCAGTGAACAAGCATAATGCGCGGGATAGATATCAGCATGTGCACACTTCCTATGAACGAATTCCTCTGTCATCCGATCATATATATGCACTAGCCTCACACCGAGTCCTTATACTGGCATATCTTTCTCGCAGTTATCCTCCCAACATTATTCACAATCGCTAGTTGATCTTCTGAAGCTAACAACACATTTCTAACTGATCCAAAGTAATTCAACAACGACTCGGCTTGTCTCGAACTTACATGACACACGTTCATCAAGATTGCTGCGCGTTTATCCATAGCTAAGTGAGAGAATGGTAATCTCCTTGGAACTCCTAGTTCTCTATCTGCTTTGTCGCAGATAGCACAGACCACGGTGAGGAGGTCATCCAACGAGTCGGCATTCCAGACCGCGATTCCATACCTAACAGCAGCGCTGACAATCGCTCCTCGAGTCTCATCGACATGGATCTTCCCGTTGGTGCGGCGTATAGCGGCATCAAAGCTCCCTTCAACGATGAGCCAAGGCATGGCATTATGTGCATAAGCATATTCAGAGAGCCTCCCCATTTGATCATCCCATCCGTTGTTCTTATTGAGGACTCTTCCCCAGATGTCTTCTGGTTTCTTCCTTTCGATAAACGCCGTTTCTTTTTCATTTTGAAAATCCGCCACCTCGAGTTTCTTCACTATATGAGATATCTTCCTATCCCAGACTCTCTGCATCACTTCGGCAGGCTCACGGCTATCGACGTAAATCATTCTATATTTATTCCCCCTTGAAATAAATAAAGTCTTTGTTCCGACCTATTCCGGTCCGCTCGTTCGCTCCTCTACGGATTGTTTCGATTTCCGAGCGGTCTCATCAGAGGTATCCAGACTACCGACAGCTTGCGTTTCCTCATACATCTGTTTAATATAGTCTTCCTGGACTTTCGGGAACAACAATGTTCCGACGTTCTGCACGTCGGCGATATATTCCATCATGCGGGTATAGTCCATATCTTCAAGTGCTACTAGGAATTCGCCTATGTGTTTCAAATACCTACCGATCATATCTCCTGTCACATAATTATCAGGATTATTGAACTTTTGCGATCCACGTTCCATCTTAATCTCCGCTAGTTCCTCTAGTGTAACCGTGATGAAGTCTACTGACCAGAGGGTGACCCTAGGACTAGGTTCATCCATCTTATGTCAACCTCGCCAAGTGCGAGAGAACTTCATCCTTGAGTGCCACATTTGCTACAAACAATCCCCTAATCTCTGGAGTGATATAAGGCTTATCTCGATGGAACCCCTCGTGAATTCCCTCGATCATCTCACAAGTGTGGTAGCCAGAAGCGATGACCATTACTCCGATGGCCTCACAGCGAGTCATTAATTCATCAGCGATCTGGCTAACCATTTTCTCTTGTAATTGAGGTCTCCGGGCGTACTTCTGCACTAGTTGAGGAAGTTTCGATAACCCAGTGACTTTGCCGTTACCAGGAACATAGGCGATGTCTACAGTGCCATGGAATGGCATCAGATGGTGTTCACACCAAGAAACGAAATGGATCCCTGGACAGATCCTTACGCCAGCAAGGTCTCCTAAAGCATAGTCTCTATACATCCGGTCGAGAGTCGGATCGATAACATACCCTTCAGTCAAAGTTCGGAGAACCTCCCATTGTCTCTCAGGAGTCCTCTTCATCGGGGCTGACTCAGGATTGAACCCCGCCAGTGACAAGATTTCTCGGAACTTATCCATAATCTCATCCTTGTTACTCAGAACAAAGTGATGAGGAGTATGTTCCTCACTTCGTTCGATGACATCTTCCGGTGCACAAACGTTTCTTTTTACCATTTCAAATTCCCTTCCTATTTCCCCACAAGAGATAGTGCAATTGTGGGAGAACTCGCCAATTGACTCCATTGAGATACTGATTAGCCCATCCAACTATCTCCAATAATCGCTTCAAGTACAACCCTTGCGGTGTTATCCAGGGCTGATCACCTGCCTGTGTTGCCGCATATCTCTCCGGTTGCAGAATGACATCTTTCGCCTTACGTAAACTAAACGTCTCGGATATCTCCTCGACGTCCCCTTCAGTAGTTATAACGAATTTCAGTGCTACTTTTGTATTGAGCTCCTTGATCCACCATTCAACATCACTTACTGTGCTCATCTTATTCCACTCCTTCGGTGACACAGTAAAATGCTTAACATATCTCTTCATCAATAGATTTGCGTGAATCGTGCCATTAGTTTCCACATGTATAGGGAATTTTTTAACAATCTCCCCTAGTTGATCCTGCCAGATCATCGGTTCTCCTCCTGTCAGTACGATGATGTCCTTCTCCTGGTTCAGTTCTTCTATTTCTTTCACAAGTTCTTTCTGATCGACTTCCCTGTAACCTTCCCCTTTGTTCGTATACCACGCGTACTTCGTGTCACAGAAGTCACACGAGAGATTGCATCCGTGGGTTCGGACGAAGATCGCGGGATGCCCTATATAGAGGCCCTCTCCTTGGATTGATCTAAATACCTCAACAATGCTGATCATCTCTTCTTTACCTCCTCGGCATATCTTTTCGCTGACATTATTATAATATCTTCCTGAAGGTCCTCTCTGACAACAAAGACCTTCTGTGGCACCGGGAACTTAGAGAACTGCTGTCCTCGACTCTTAAGGTACCCGACGAATGAATCTATGAAACCCACTTCAAGTGCATCTCTTATTCTGTGCTTCTGGTGCTCAATAACCTCTGGGTTGGTTGCGATTACAATTTTATCTATATCACTAACTACAACGATGCTCACAGCTGCCTCTAGGCGAAGCTTGTCTCCTTCATGGGTTTCTTTGATTATCACCTTACTTGGGTCAAACGCAGGAACTTTTACTCTACTCATCGCGTATCCCATCCCCTATTATGAACACCGCATCCCATGCGAGGATTGTAGCTCCTATTGCAATCAATACATTGACTAAGTCAGGATTGTGCACTACTACTGCCAAGATGAGGGCTGTGCATCCAATGCCAGAGAACAATATGAACCTAAGTTTGCGATTCATATAACCACCGTCTTTCTACCCGCTAATGCTTTCAATAAAGCCGTTGAAACCAGTTCTCTAACATCTTCGGGAAGATCCACCATCTTGATGAACTCCTCATGGTATTCTTCTGAAGAACCAGCTCCCTTCTTGTCAGTAAGTGTCACTGACACTAGTGTATCCTCAAAGTACGTTCCAGTTACCCGTGGGTGAGTTGTGTCTTCACCTGATTCCATCTGTCGGACGATTTCTTTTAAGTCGTCTAACGTAATGTCTGTAGTCTCTCCACCAGGTGCAAGTTTCGCGTACCACGTCGGATCTCCAGTGTATTCTTGTACCGCTTTCTCGATGATATCATAGATTTTCCTAACCTGATTCTCTTGGAAATCAGGAAAACCGATTAACAAAAGTTTCCTCGTCATACTTCCACTCCCTGATCTGGGCCCTCACACAACGTGAAGTGTGGCGTGTATCTTCGCTCGAATATATTGATTAGGTCTTCTTGCATCTTCTCTGCCATATACTCGGCGGTAGTATGCTTAACAAGCTTACGATTATCTGCAACTGCATTGTTACCACACTCTTCGTAAATGTGTTTCCAGAAATCAGCGTCCTCTGTAGGAATGATAAACTTGTGATCCCATTCTCTCTTGAAGTAATCCTTAATAATTCCGAAGTCTATCGACATTCCATTCTTGTCAAACTCATCGACTTCGACAGTCAGATTCCTAACAAAATACGTGTGTCCGTGTATGCCGCCACATTTCGGATGATCCGGAATGTAGTGTGCCGCACTAAACTTTATATCCTCTTCGAAACTGAGCTTCATCATCTCACTTCCTCTTCTAGCATTTTAAGCAACCCAAAGCTATATCCTATCTGCTCTAGTGTCTCCACGGAAGTTATAACCATGCCCTCCGGCTGTCTGCTATTCAAGCAGAACACTATAGCGGAGTCACCAGCAATCATTTTTACTTGTAATCTGTTCGCTTTAACCTCTATTCCGGTAACCAAGGAGAACAACTTAGCTGTAGCCTCATGCCCTATCGCATTCACATAGCCTCTTTTCATCAATTCTACCACTTCATTGCTTGTTAGTCTACTGTATCTAAACAGTCCGAAGTTTGTGGCTACGGGTGCATTAAGTATATAAATTGTCATTCTTTTACCTCCTTCAGAATCCTGGACGGGCATTTCTCTACTCGACATTCGATAATGACATCATCAGGTGCAATAATCCTCAGGAGGTTTTGAACTAGAATGACACTCCTCTGGATGCTACAGTGATCGTTTTTCAGACAGACACTTGCGTCCTTCGGACATCCTCCGCAGATGCAATTCACGTCATCGACGATCATCGATGAACGCCTCCGGTGTATGAATCGTAGTAGTCATCATAACACATTTTTAACTACCACTCCACATGTGTTAATATACGCAGTTGGATCAGCGACTCTCGCTTCTCTGAACGCCTCGATCCTCTCTCTGCATGTCCCACATTGCCCACAGTGATAAAGGACTATTTTCTGCGGGATATTAACCGTATAAGCTTGATACATCACAACTGGGCTATAACAAGACCATGTATCTTGGAATGGCACTCCTAGATGAGCTCCCCTCAAGACTATATCCGTCTTTGTTAAGTCGATGAACGGAGCAACTAGAATTATATTCTCATACGTTCCCTTATACAACGCCTCTGCCAAGGGTCTCACGAACTCCTCTCTACAATCCGGATATATCGCATGATCTCCCGTATGTGCTGCATACCATACTTCCCTTGCTTTATTTTGTATCGCATATCCTGCGGCAATAGCAATCATTATCATATTCCTATTCGGTACGACCGTAACCCTCTGAGCTTTGTCATCATAATCTGTCATTGGGATAGTCTCCGAGAGATTTGTGAGGGCACTTGAGAACGTAGGCATGCGTTCTAAGATCCATAGCAACCCTAACTTCTTCGCTGTTCTCTCGATGTAATCAAGTTCGATCTTGTGCTTCTGTCCGTAATCGAAACTTAGAACTATTGTCTCAATCCCCCGATGAACCATCTCATACAACATCACCGTGGAATCGAGCCCACCTGAACAGATTGCTATTGCTTTTCCTCCCATATATCTTCCTCCTCGGATATCTCCACTTCGACACAGGACTTCTTGAGTTCCTCAGACGGGGTTCCCTGTGAATAGATGACCCATAATATGGCAAACGAATTATAGAACATCTCACCCATGGTTGTATTAACCAAGACCATCCCTGAATCCAGTGTTCGCCCAACAGACAACACTTCCTGAGACATCCCAATATCGTCTATCTGAACTATCAATATTTGCTGGTCTCTCATCCTTTCTGGTAGAGTCTTCATATCCGTTACTTGTACTACTGGAACTCCAATCAGAGTTCTCAGTTTTCCCATATCGATTTTCCTCCCTGTCGGAACCTTTATCAGTGCGTGTTTCTTCACCCCTGACGAAGGAAGGAAAAAAACGGGATCTTGCGACCCCTTCAGAACCTCATTCCACTTCATTTTTCTCACGCTCGTCAATGACTAGGTCATACTTCGATGTATCACCTACGTCGTTAACTACGAAAGTCAATGTCGTACCTGTGGCGAACAATACCACTAGACCACATCGTTGAACGTTGACATTGACTACCATAGGACTTCTGTCGCTCGTCCACTTGAGAATAACATCCCTCATCTGAGGAACCCTCTCACACCTAATAAGGACCTTATGATTTCTGAACGATAACTCTGAGAGGACCCGTTCCTTCAATGTCTTTTCTTCACTCGCCAATATCAGCTTCTTCTCCATCTTTACCTCCTCCTAAAGCTATTTCAACGTACTTTGGGTCTTGATAACAAATTGACAAAAACCCACACCAGTCGCAATATTCGCCTACCTTTAACGGAAAGAGTTCCTCGGATGGCTCCTTCTTGTACTTATCAATATCCGTTTGTAGATACGCGGTATTCTTCCTCAGAGCTGTGAACGTGACCTTCTTGAACTCCTCAGTTCGGTAAATGCCCTCATCGTAAGCTATGACCCCCCAGTAGTTGACCGGCTTATCCAACTTCAATTGATCGTTCGCCAAGACCCAATATATCGCCTGTTCCTGTCTCAAACTGCTCAAGTTATATATCCTTGGTTTATAATCAATCACTACATACGACGTCTCATCATAATGATCTATCCTATCTAACGTCCCCGCGTAGCCGAACTCTTCAGATTCAAGGTATTTCTCCATCACAACCGGTTTGAACATCGATCGATCTAATTTCCATCCCAGAGACCTCCTCGCTTCGAAGTCCGCGAGATTCTGCATCCAATCCCATATGGTTTTCGTCAATCCCACAGGGATACACCCCGATAGGTACTTCAACCTGTCCATCCATGTCGGGTAGCTAAAGAGCACATCGACATCATAGAGGTACGTAAACCTCCTAGCGACATCGTGAAACGTCGCTCCATGCTCCATCGCGATGCTCTCCTCTGTCATCGCAGGATCCTGTGGTTTAAGATACATCCAATAAAACTTCCTCGGACATTGTCTCCATGCGCTAAGCCCGGACTTGTGAATAAACAACTTGTCGGGATTTCTCTCGTTCATCCCTAGTCCTCGTTCAGATAACTAATAACCCTGTTCACTAGAATTCTGAGAACCTCAAGATCATCTCTTGTCAAGTTAAGTAACCGATTATTGTCATACTGTATAGACGTGGTTGTGAATTTACTGGCATCTGTTGACTCTTCGATATGCAAACAGAACTTTCCTTTTTTGAAATCCATATCATTTCTCTTCCTCTAGTTTCTTCATCACAGCATCCACTGTAATTGTCTTCGTTGTTGAAGTTTTCAGCACTGCATCTACTGTGGAGGTTTTGACAGGCTTTTCTGACATTCTATCTCCTCCTTGACCCTTACTCCGACGAACCGCAGATAATTGATAGCATCTTTGATATCGTCGTACTTTTTATTTAAATCCTTGGTTACTCGAGCGCGGTCACTTTTATAGATGACCCCACACAATATAGCATCAATAGACATGAATCTCCATGCTGGGAATTGCGTTCCATAGACACCCGATCTCTTGATCAACAATGCCGTTGCATCGTCGTCAACGGATTTTATCTTCCCCTCGTCTGTTTTTTCAAGCAACCCCTAGACCCCCTCATGATCCACTATCCCTAGACCTCCTTTGGTTTGTTCTTCCCATTTTGGTGCGGTCCAGCATTGCTGAGGGTGATCATACCATAAGGATGGCCCTATTGTCCCTTCCCTATGATCAAATGGGAACTCTACCCGATTGGGCCCACGATGCTCTCTATTAGCATTTTCTTCTCTTCCTTGTTCCACTCCCCTCTCACCTCATATGCCACTTGGTATGATAACATCTCATCTATGCACTCTTGGAACCTATCTCGCATCTCTAATGGAACGATGGCTCCTCGATGCATCATATACCATGTTTTCGTTCCTGAGGGTTTCCATTGCAACCATCCTCCCCAATCGAATTTGGCTCTGTTCTCATGTACGCGAATTATCATCTGCAATGTTCTCACTCTTCGGAACTGTTAACATCGGGCAGAACTCTGGACACCCTGTGTTCTCTTCGCAATATGCACAACAAACTTCGTATTTCTTTGGACACTGATAATCACCTTCTACTCCAATATAACCCTTACATTGAGCGTCTTTAAAGTCGTCACAACTTTCAGCATATGCTCCGATATTGCGACTCTGCATGGTGTCATTTCCTCATCTCGAACGAATGTTTACACATGTCACAAATAATCCTCGAAGGAGAGTGAATTGTACCGTCCTCCTTAATAAAGTACTCAACACCATTAATACCTATCTTTACAACGCTTCCAGGCCCTTCGGAATATGTGAACTCCTGATACATTTCAGTCTCACGGATTGTATTTATAGTTTTCCTTTGTGCATCATTCACAACCCTCATCCCCCATAAGGCTAATCACATCTCGAGTTAGGAGTAAGTGTCTTGACTGGACCTCGAGTACAACCCTGCGCTTCTTTTCCAGTATGCGTTCCCCAAACCCCAGTCCACGGGAGTGAGGACATACACTCCCTCCCAAGGTTGAGGCATCGCGTCCGGGTCGGATGTGCCATCTTCACTCGCTCCATCAAATCTCGTGCGATCAACCTTTCATCTCTCCTTAAGAAGCAGATGTGCTCTTATCTTCAGTACAATTTCAGTTGGATGCATAGTAGGGTCTTTCACCATCAACTTACCAACAGTCTCAATTGGTATCCTTCCAAGCTCAAGTATCTTTGAGGAAAACACTAATAATAACTCATTCTCATCATCTAAGATCCAGCCATCTGCCTGGAGCTCACGGAAGAACTTATTAAGTCGCTCCTTCCATGAATTAAGTATCTCTATCTCATCCATAGTAGGTCTCTCCAATCAATCAGTATTCTCGTAACTAAACTTATGCCCGTTCTTACATCTGAAGATTACCACTGATACTGGAGCAGGTACTTTAGCACTAGAAATTGGGCTGTCGCAGATTGGGCATTCTAACTCCAATTGCCTCCAGTATAGCTCCTCTATATTACGATCCTTAATCCAGTGATAGACCATCTCCCAACCTGAATGAATGCCCGTGCCTAGTTGGTAACCACGATTGTTCCATCCGATTGATAACTTAGCTACCATTATTGACACCTTTACTTTAACGGCACATAGGCAAAGTCACAATCAACAGTACATCTTCCAAGTGAACAGCAGTTCCCGCATACTTGTTCTTTGCACCCAGAAACTTCCTCAGTATCTGCCCAATCGAGCTTTGTTCCACAGATTCTGCAGTTGTCTTTTCCAACAGCTGCCTTAACTAATGCTACTATCTCAGGGGAGGGCAACGGGTCATAGTACTCATATCCCGGTTCACTCTTTGTCTTGAGTACAAATCGATTGCAGTCCTTATTGTCTCCATGGATGAAACCATGATAAGATTCACACATACCTGCGTACCAATAGAAATACGCACAATCACGACACTTGACGCCTTCAGGTTTCTTCATAATTTCTCACCTATCGCAAGTTAATCCTTCTTCATTCCCGGTTGTAAGAGCAACTTCGGCCAATGCTCATCAAGAATACCGTAGATTGTCATTCTACGATTGAACCAAACCTCACCAGCCCTTGCTACACAGACTCCGCAGTCAGGGCAAACCACCTCGACCTTATGGAATGTCTTACCGTACTTTGAATAAGTCTCAGCCGAGACACGAACAGACAAGGCTCGATGCTTGCATTCCTTCTGTTGCTCCGTTAACTCAATCATTGTCATGGCCTCTCACCTGCCCTCGGCATATCAGTTCCCGTAGTACCCCTATCGGGATGGCTATTGATGATTCTCACAACCTCCTCAAAGACCGCTTTCGCTGGTCCTATATTCGGTGCAAAATACGCCGTCTTATCATCCACGTAGACATCCGCATAGGGCTTACCGTCCATCTGTACACAGAGGTAATCATACGGCAAGTTGTGTTTCTTCATCCATTCTTTGATCAGTTCCTCGACTTTATCATAATCATACTCCTGAGGTTTCGATCTGTTCGTTCGGCAAGTATAGATGATGACCCTGATCCCTGCTTCTTGGAACAACCAAAGTAACGCAGCCCCCTCAGGGTTCGGTTCCCCGATATGATACCCCCCTCTCCAACCATCATAGAATGCAATTACTCCATCGAAGTCCACAGCAACAGTTTTAACCAAAGAACTGATCCATCCTTGTCTTGCGGACTTTGAATTCGATCTCTGACCAATCACGACCTATGGCTTCAAGTAGTTCGAAAAACTTGTTCTTGATGACCTTCTCCCGTTGAAGGTTCCAATCGACCCGAACCCCCTTAGGGATTGTCGTTTGATCAACATTCAAACATAGAGTCTTATATGGGAACTCCTTTGTAGGAACCGTATAAATCAACTTAGGCTTGTCATCTTCAGAAAACCTCCACTGAAAGACCTTCTTTGCATGGAATACCCCTTCGATCCACGGCTTAGTCGATCCGTGAGCGTCTTCTGGATCGGCCACTACTTGATGTAACCCCTTGGGAATCCCAATAGTTGAAACGTCCTTGGTCAGCAAGATCCCTTCCCAAGCTTGGCTCACGATCATTACTGCTGAATCGATGTCATGTTTCTCAAGAACTAACTCAAGGAACTGACTAGTCAATTTCCTCGTGAACAAAGCACTTGCCGATGACTTAGGAGCCAATCCGGAGATCTTGAGCCCTTCCTTCCATGCACCGTCCTTCATGATATAGTGACCTCCGTAGTGCTTCTTCGCGGGGTCATCTCCCTTGGCTCTTTTCTTCCACAAAATCCGATCAAACAAATGTTCGAACTTGACATCTATCGGATACGTTGCTCCAAGGGACCTCGTCCATTCAGTAATATATTCTTGAACCATCGTTTCGATCTCGAAACCTTGCCTCGCTGCGTCCTCTTTATTCGTTGCGGTCAGTTTAATAAAGATCGAATCGGTGTTGTGTGCTACAACCCTGCCTATAGCGAACGTTCCATCATTTGTACCGATATCGTACACTAGATCTTTGTATTGAATCTCTTTTACTTCCCTTACCACCCCTGATGCAATCTTCTTGGTTTTCCCTATTCTTAATCCATATGATAATTTGTTTGATCCTGCACTTCTCCAAGATGTCACGAATCCTAATTGATACATTATATATTCCACCCCCACTATTAATGACTGTGACCGTAAATCAATTCTCTTAAACTCATCAATATAATTTCCCTGATCAACTGGGGCGTCTCCTGCCCACAACCCCCTTAAGAACCCTATCATAGCATCCTTGCCGGAGTTAAGGATTCGTTTTGGAACCTTCTTATTTCTTCCTTTCCAACCAGATAACCCTGTTGTGCATTCCCTAAATAAACCTCTCGCTTTAGTCGATACACATAATCTCCAACACTTCGATGATTCAGTGTAATCATGTAACCATGATTCATACCCCATTCCATCAAGTATTTCTTTCGCCCATCTTAATTTATCTTCATCACAACTTATAACTGGTTGTTCGTTATTCCCTATAAGGCTTCCTTCGGCACAAATCAATCCTAGCAACCAAGCTTCATCTTCTGATATCTCTGTTTGTCCTAGTCTTATAGGATATACTACCGTTTCTATTCTTTTCGGTAATTCTGTTGGTTTGACTTCTTTTCCTTCTAGATCGAACAATGAATGATCTTCAGTTACATCTACAATTCCGTCTATTGTATTTACTCTATACATCGTTTTATGAGGATTTGAGACCTTAACATAATGTCCTTGTTTAAACCCATTTCTCGTCCATACTTCAATATTATCTAATGCGTATCTTCCCTCAGCGGTCGGGGCTAATTCACTTATCGGGAGTATATCGATTTCATTATCCCTCTTTATTAATACCGGGGAATCTGCTGAGACACTGTCTCCATACATGGTCTTGAACCCCTTCGGTTCAAGGAACCCTCGGATCTTCCAAATCACAGATCGCGTGATCGATGTGACACAGTTGAATACTTCAGGATCATATAATCTGAACCCTGGATAAGCTAGGACTCCATTAATTGCACACGCAAGGAACTTCGCTACGGTTTCCTGAGATTTAATCCGTTCTCTGTATTGTTTATCGAAGTTCGCTTGTGACTCGATCTCTCGTCCCAACGTGCGGTAGTGTTCTCTCAGCACCATCATGTGTGCGGCAACCTTCGGGAGGACTCCTTGAGGGCTCTTTCTGAATCCAACGTACTCCACTATGCGACCAAATGCATCCACGATTGGGATTTGAATCTCTCCGTTAGGATCTTTACACTCCGGACTTAGGTTGTATGCAATAATCATCGTCGGATAGATTGACTTGAGATCAAGCAATATGACCCATTCATGCAGCCCTACTTCGGGCATGATGACCAACGCACCAGTTGCCTTCTTGGTCTTCAAATGTTTGATTCCAGTTGGCAACGGGGCATCTGCAAGTCTCAGACACATTGTATCGATGAGGGCCTTGTTCGAAGTGGCTTTGTCAAACGGAGTCCCCGCGACTCGCCTCAACACATCAATGTAAGGAAGCAAATCGCACTTCTCATTCAACAATTTCAATGCTATGACGTCTTTGGCAGCGTACTCGATCAAAGCTTGTGGGTCATTCTCGTAAGTTGTTTTAATGAACGCTCCAAGGTCATCATATGCGAACCCACACTCGTCTTTGACAACGATTTTGAAATCATAGGACGTTCGCTCTCCGGAGGGTTTGATGTACTTTTTGTAAATCTCATTCAGGTCAGTAATCGTCTGACCCCATATATGGACATCCCATTTCTTATATTGTTGATTGAACCTAGCTGATGCCCGATGCAACGGGCTAATGTGTTGAGCGACCAGCCAACTGATACCCAATCGATCGGCTCGACGAAAGTACATAGGCCAATCATAGTTATTAGAGTTATATCCTGCCCAGCCATCTACATCGGCCGACTCATGCCATTCAGCGAACTTGATGAATAGATCCCTCTCATCCTCAACGATGGTTACCTCTACCGGATACGTGAGATCCTGCGGTTCAATGAGCCACTTGCCAGTTTTCTCATCCTTGAGCTCGATATGGACAGTGATCGATTTGAAGTTCTCCCAGATGAATTTCCGTATAATCGATTCAGCGATCAACTTCTCAGTTAAGATCCCTGCAGGAGCTTGTGTCTGGCTCACGAAATTCAGTACGATAACATGTATAATATTGTCCGACGTGAGACCCCATTGTACTGTAACCGCAGGCCACTTCGGATCTCCTGGCATTGGCATAATCTCTTTCGGTGAAAAGTACTCAAAATCAAACAACGAATATACCGGTGGGATTCCGTGATTTTCTACTGCCTTGATCGAATTATCCTCTGCAATCTCTACCCCACAGTAGACGTCCAAGTCTATCATAGCCCTCATTGGAAACAGAACATCTGCCTCGCATGTCATCGAATATCTGTCTCGCCCTCCGCCTATTTCCGAAGGCATCCTTGTCGTCCACTCATATACCGTGCGTCCAAATATATCCTTGGTCGCCGGCCCTGAGCTCGGATCGTTGTTCCACGCGTGTGGCTTGACCCAAGAGAACTTTCTTTTGACCCTCTTCCCTTCTACATCCCTGAGGAACCACCATAAGCATGGCTTATTGTCCTCCTCGACGTAGTCTGTATTCATCAAGTCAGTTTTAATCGTCATTATCATCCCTCGTTGTTTTTGAGATCCTGTATTTGTTTATCCTTTTCCCTAATCTGTTCTTCAAGTGATTTCGTCTTTTCGCATCGCTCGATAATCATATTCAGGTTCCTGATGACTTTCAGGTGTTCGTTGACAAGCTCCTGTGATTGTGAGATCATCGTCTTTGCTGCTTCTTCCATCAGATCCCAGCAGGATATTATCTTGCCAGCGCTCATCTCTTAACCTCCCTATCCATACCTAGACTAGTCTTGCTATCTCCTTGAACATCTTTAGCTCTCTCGCCAAATCTTCCGCGGAGATATCGAACAACGCTGCATCTGACGACGCTCTTTTGTGCTCAGGTGGATCATAACCCCAAGCGGATTTCTCTCCTGCCATGACCATCGAAAATGGTAAACTAGTATCGACACTTCGAATAACCCCTGGAGGGTAGTTGATCAACTCCCAATAATTATCCAGTCCTAGCAAATGATGATCCTTCTGAAGGTTCAGTTCCCCTTTCCTAAACATATAATTAACCACAGTCGCTCTCGCCGAGAAATCTTTGTACAACCAAACCGGTATTCCTATAGTATCTATCCCGTCTAAGTTACACAACTCCAGATAGGATTGCCGCCACTCTTCCGGATCATCTCCCTGTGGGACAATCATATACCTATAATTCCTCGGTAACGATTCAATCAAGTCCGCGTAAAACTCAAGAGGCTGTCTTATCTTAATCTCATCCGGAAGAACAATCTCGTCAGCGTTTATCTCATCCGCTATTTTCATCGTATCGTCAAAATCCATCATGTCATTTTCGTAAATGCCATGATCCATAATCTTGAACTTGTCCTCCTTCGCATAGAAGTCCTTATACACATCTGACTGAAGGACCCTCTGTGCTAGGACATAATGCATATCCGTTCCTGCATGTAGCCAACTATCTGGTGGGATCAAACAGATTTTCATTGGGACCCCTCCTAGACAACAGGTTGGACTTCCAGAGGTTTCATCACGTCTTCTAACTTCGTAATCCCTTGCGTGAAAATTGTTCTCTCTGGGAACTCCTCTTTGATCCATTTGACTATATTCTCATACGTCGGGTTAATAATCAAATCTTTCTTGTTCGCCCCGAGGCGACACTTGCGGACCTTCGCCTGAAACACTCCATCAGTTCTCCGCTGCATCTCGAGTTCCAAATCTACCCAGTATGGCGTTTTCTTCTGCCAATCAGCCTTTGTTCCTGGCACCACCTTGCCGTGTTCATCATATACTGCCTGCGATTGGCCTGTGATCACGAAGTTCATTGGCTTACTCAATATCCGCATCATCAACAACCGATACCTGGCATTCGCCTTCCCCCATTCGTATTGGTACTTCTCTCCAGTCTTCTCTGATCTCTTCGTCGCGACTTCTTCAAGCCAAGTGCCTATCCACGACCATATATCCTCCCCCGAGTCTAAGACTATCGTTCCTTGAGAAGCTCCAGCGAGAGCTGTCAACGCCTCTTCCGTTGCTTGAAGTGACCTCAGAGGATCCGGCTCCGCTGATGTCTCATCTAAGACTCCGGCTTCGAATATTCTAATCCAATCTTCCTCGGTATACGGCTTACACCACACTGCGAATTCTTTCTCTTCCAACAACGGATACATGCCGAAGTCCGTGTTCACAGCGAAAATGGGCTTGGGGAAAGTCAACGCACAGTGACTCTTCCCTGTCCCTTGCGATCCCCAGGCGCCTACTCGCAACCCCTTGAGTTGCTTCACTTGAGAACCTCCTTTAAAATAAGCATTTGGATCCTTGGGCGGTCCGCTAGACAACGTCCCGCGGACGAGGTCATGACTCCCATTCTTTGACTTACCGAACGTCATTTCATCCATACGCAACAACCCCCAAACGAGTTCATAAAAATAAGATTTTAAGGGACCTCGCTCTTTGATGTGATCTCAGCACGGGGTGATGTTTACTTCTGGGCTATCTCTTCGGCTTCGTCAACTACCGGAACATATGGAACCTTTGAGTCAGGATCTGCACAGACCATGAATACGTTGAATATCGTTCTCTTTGCGTCCGTTAGCTCTCCTGTCTCCCGGTCTCTGACCGCTGTCTCCCCTGTCCTCACTAGTGCTCTTACGTGTGTTCCTGGAGAGAAGTGTGTCCAATTCTCTACTTCCCTTGGTATGTATCCCTGAATTCCCTCTGCTTCTAGATCAAAGTTCGACTCATCTTCGAAGACAATCATATAAGATCCATTCTCATTCGGTTCATGTGTAATATACGTGACATCGCCTTCCACTAATGCAATCCGTCCGTAGTCATCCTTGAACTTTTCGTGGTAGTCCTTCAATTCCTCCGATCCTAACGAGACCTTCAACCAATCAGGTAACTTCCCAAGTAGTTCATACATGGCCTTTTCGCTCGTGGCATCTGGAATTCCAGAAATCGTTATCGGATTATTCCACGTAGTTGCCTCGACAGTTCTCAGCTCAGCCGATAGTTCGTCTTCCTTCCTAACTGTGAACCTCGCCCTAAGGGACTTTCCTAACTGCGGGTAAGAATCCGCTTGGCCCCGCATTGCATTGATCCGCAGCATTCTGAACCCCTCTGCGGAGTTCGATCGTTTGCCAATTGCAACGCTATCCCTAACCCATGTCTCCGCAAGTTCCTTGCCGTAGTTCCTGTTCTTGAACCTCGCAGGCTTGCCATCCCTTTCGAACTCGATCCACTCACGGTCATCAACGACAATGGCCTTCTCCTCACCAGTCTCCTGGTTGACCGTGACTTTGATCCTTACGCCATCCAAGCCTGTTACTGCTTCATCCCTTGTCTCAGGATTTGCCCATTTCGAGAGCATATCCTCCTTCTTCCTCGCATTCATGTCTCTCTTCGAAGAGACACCCATCGAGACAAAGTCGAAAGGCTCGGCTCTGGACCGCATCTCGGACTTGATCTCCGCATAAAGGATCTTCAGAGCTCTTTGGCTGACCGCCTCCGGTTGCATCTCCGGATGGTTCTTTGCTACCTCAGAGACCTTCTTGTTAAACTCTGTCTGTAGTTCTTCAACAGATTTTCCAAGAACGTCTGCCCATGTCTTCAACTCTTCTGGATACGACAATTTCTACAACACATCCTTACTCTTTTCTTTCACTGCATAAAACAAACTGGAGTCTTGTTCCCTAATCTCAAGGTCGCCTCGTGAGACTGCATCTTGGAGGAGCTTCAACATTGTGGGTCTTGATTTCCCACAACGTTCGGCTATTTCCCCGCAGGTCAACGCTTGCCCACGGAGAATTTCCTCCCAAGATGCCATCTATCTCACGCTGCTTTCTTCTCTTCTACTTTGGCCTCGGGTTTTGGGATGTATCCGGCTTTGAACGCCCAATAGGACGTCGCACCGTTCATACCTCTCTCAACGGCGCCTGCCTTCTCAAGCTTCTGCAACCTAGAATACGCCGTACCACTCTGAACACCAAGAAGCTTCGCAACTTCTTTCGTGGTCATGGCTGCTTTCTTCAGCTCTGCAAGGAGCTTGTCTGTTGGCACTGTCGCCGTCTTCTCGCCTTTCGGCGCGAGTTTCTTAAAGTCTTCTAGACTTATTGGCACTTTCTTTCACCTATTCGCATCCCTCTCTTCTAAGTGGGTATGCATTTAAGTCTCCCCGCTCTTTATATATAAAACTTTCGACATTGTTTCAGGCAGACGCAGGAAGTAAACGACAGAAGGGGTTATTTGGAGTCTTTGGCTTTTGAAAAATTTTGCCAAAGTCTACGGAAGTTTCAAGTTTCATTCCGTGATAGCGCCCCTCAACGTCAACTCAGGCTGGGCTGTTATACTGAGTCCTATCACTACTTCGGTCGAATGAACTGTCATTCCTTTAAATAGGACCTTCGTTAGAACGTCGTCCTTGTCTAATTCGAACGTCCAATCTCCGAATTGCACCATTCTGTCGCCAGTTATGAACGCCGACCGATCTTCCAGCCTCATAGCCTCCAGTTTCTCGACATCAGTTTCGATATTGACCACTGCTGAGGTCTCGAACCCATATGAATTCAAAACCTTCGCTAATCTAACTAAGACGAAAGACTTCCCTGTTCTCGGTTCCCCTCTTGCGTATATTTCTATCTTCATCTTCTCACCTCCTACCCTCCTGTTCCTGTCTGCAACCATGAGAAACGCATGAATTGGGTAGCTGTGCCAACATTCATGTTCGAAGCCCATGTATCACATGTAGTTCCACCACTATATACCGTGATATTCGTTGCCATGAAAGTTTGCATTGCCGCCTGCCACCTATCACCTGTAATCTGTCCATTCCTTACTACCCTGTAATGAACGTGACCACATGCCGGACACGTGATCTCATGGTTACCATCTTGGCTGAAGTTCATATCAAAGACTAGTCTTCTCCCACAGTCTGAACATGCTAGTTCCTGTCTCATGTCTCTAGACCCCCAACAAGTATAGATCCTCAGCTATGGCATGAAGAATTGCAGAAACCATAGTCCAAGCCACAACAGCATAAACTACAGTACAGCTTGCCAACAAAACCGCAGCTAGGATATATCTTGGGTTCATTTCTTGTCAGCTTCCCTCAATGAATCAGGGAGTTCCACTTTCAATATACTGCCCTTATCGGGTTTCATTGGTTTCTTCTCCCCGTTCCTCCAATAGTGCCTCTTTGCCTCCCTAATGGACTCTAGAACTTTTTCACATTCATCTCTGTCTAAGAAGACCTCCACGTGAATTCCACCTTCAGGCAAACCTGTTTTTGCGTTCTTGGCCCCTTTATACAGAACTAACCCATCAGGGTTTCTCCTTGTAGTGATTCCTACCATTAGGGTTTCACCTCCACAAACTCAGGAACATATCCTGTTATTGTCACCCAATACTCCGTTCCATCTTTGGTTTTCATCTTCACAATTGTCCCACTAGTGAATGTATCCTTGTTAACCACTGTCCCTACAGGTCTATCGTTCTTCCTCGCTTTCCTGATAAACCCATCAGCGGCCGCAGCTACAAAATCTCCTTCGTTAATCTTCATTACTTCTCGGCTCTCCTCAATGGCTACCTTCATTGCTCGTTCGAACGAATCTTTGATGTTCGGATTCCTCAACACCGCACTCGGATGGTACACTGGAACTATCTTCCTTGATTTATCATTGATTTGAATGTTAAATACCCTACCGTTCATCTCCCCCATGGTCTCTCCTGGCAAGAACCAGTTCGCTGCAGACAATCCCAATGTTGCGATGACTTCTGGATCAACACTTCGGATTTCCTCTAGTAGATACATAGTGCAGTTATCAATCTCCGTCTGAAGAGGTCTTCTATTCCCTGGTGGATGACATTTCATGATATTCGTCACGTAGATATCTTCCCTCTTGATCCCCATCTTGGCCAGAGTTGCGTTCAACAACTTGCCTGATCGGCCAACGAATGGCTTTCCTTGTAGGTCTTCTTCCTCTCCTGGAGCCTCTCCGATGATCATTAATCGAGCTTTAGGATTACCATTTCCCTTAACGATACTCTTTCTCGTCAACTCACATAACGTACATCCATTAATTCCCATCTTAGCTGTACCTCCCCAGCCCGCATTGATTATTCCCCCTTGCATGAACACTCCTTGTTGATGATGTTTTCTTTTGCCTTCTAAGAAACCAACTTCATTTTTTCCCAGTTGCAACATCTCCTGCGATTTTATTATCACAGTTCCAATAGCTGTCTTTACTTTAACCTCTGAGTCCAAGTGATATTGATAACTCTTATTTTCATTCCGAAGCCTCCACTGGTCCGATGATCTGTATCACTCTTGCAATAATTCCCCCGAGTCTCTGTTCATCTGTCGATCCAGGAACAGAACCCACCGCGTTCAATAGAACTAACCGCTCAGAACTTGTCAATCTCGGGATTGTGTTCCTCACTGTGCCGTAGTATATCAAATTGATGACATCCGTGGCATCTGTTCCTGATTCCAAAAGATTATCGAGAACTTGAAGAGCTGTCACATGACCCTTCAACGCACTAAACACCAAATGGAACACTGACTCTTCATTCGCCGAACCGACCAACTGGTAGACATCTTCAACTGTAGGATTCTCTAACGTCAACACTGCCTCAAGGGTGTTCAGAGCCTTCCTCGCAGATCCCCTTGAAATCTCCCTGATCGCTTTGACTACGAAGTCACTCAGGAAGACTTGCTTCTCCTTGTATGCCACATCCTTAATCAACGATTCGATCTGAGTGAAATGAACCCCCTGGAACATATATATCGAACACCTATCCTGCAGCGCCTCTGAAACTCTCGACAGATCATTCGACGTCAGAATAAACCTAACTGATTTTTCATGTTGTTCCATCACTTTTCTCAGAGATTGTTGTGCCTGTTTCGTTATTCCATCCGCTTCATCCAAAAGAAGGATCTTCCATTTCGTGGGGCTGATACCCTTTGTTTTGGCAAATCCGATGACCTTCTCCCTGATTGTATCGATCCCTCTCTCTTCACTTGAGTTGATCTCTAAGTAATCTTGAGGGAACACGATCCCTAGTTCGTGAGCCAAAGCATTCGCCACGGCGGTCTTCCCTACCCCGTTCTTCCCTACGAACAAAAGATTCGGCATTTCTTTCAATGTGACAAACCCTTTCAGTGAGTCTATGATCCTCTTATGTCCATAGACCTCAGCAAAACTCTTGGGGCGGTATTTCTCAACCAACATTAGTTGATTCCTCCTGTCAATTTATCTTTTGCGTGTTTCTTCTTGTATCCTTCAACATCAACTATTTTGATGAGATTATCACTCATATCGCACTCCCAAGATCTCAGATACTTGTCTCGCTTGAGTAAATACTTGATAACGTCCTCATCAGTGGCAGGTTTGTAATTCTCCCTGAGATCATAATCCAACGAGTAATACCTGTCAGCTGACAAATCAGTCCTTATCTCTTTGAGTAACCTAATTAGCTCATCAGGCAACTCCATTTCAAACTTTGTCATGCGAACGTCTCAACCTCCACGTTGTTCTTTTTGATGAACTCCACAATCTCTTCTGACACTCCGCTCCACTCTTCCTCATGGACTTCAAAATACACTGTCCATTTATCCCCATCCACAGGACACTTCGCGTAGACTGACGGATGGGTCAGATCCTTCCCATGCTCCTTCACGAGAGCATCTAACTTCGAGAGAATCTCAAAAGGAGCGTTCCCTACTTTCTCTTTCGCCCCCTCAGTCCATATATCCATATACTTCTCACTCAAATTGGTTTCACCTTCGACTCACCTGACGCTATGAGTGCCGCCATTAGCTCCTCCCTGGTCATCGGACCCAACGCTCTCATTTCCAGCCCCCTTTCCTCCTTGCCTGTTTCTCTAGCTTCTTTTTCCAAATCTTGTCTATATTTCTTAATCCATTCCCCAGTTCTATGTAAAATCCTGTCAGATGTCACTATAACTTCAAATCCTGCCTCTCCTCCTTGCAGGATAGCATTTGCAACCATCAGTTTCGACGCAACATGCAACATCGAAGCCTGTTGGGATATAATACAGAGTAGACATTCTTCTCTGTTGATCTCCCTGATGCATCCGCAGACTGCATCCGAGAGGTCACATCTTTTTTCGCTCACGTTTCCTTTCCTCCATCAACCTATCCGCGATTTCCTCCCTTCCTGAGAGATCTCTCAATGTTACATGCCCACAAGACAATCTCAACAACTCTATCTCCCCCTCCTGCCTGCTCTCTTCAACTTCAGCCTTCGCTCTACAAAACCCGCAATAGAGTTTTTCCTTGATCCCTCCGAACCCAAATAGCCTACTCTGCTTCAGTGACATCCTTTACCTCCTCCTCGAGTTCCTTGTCCTCCATGTCCTGCCTTGTGCGACACATGAATGATCTTTTCAAACAATCATCTCCTTCAACAAACTCTCCACACTTCGATCGATACTCGCATGGAACTCCCACAAATCCATAATAGAGAATCTCCCCTTGATGACACTCGATAATCCCTTCATCAGATAATTCATTGAGGGCCTTTCTAATCCTAGGTTCGCCAGACAGTATCACCCCCAAAAGTTCCTTAGCACAAAACGCTTCATTTGGATGTTCCTCGAGAAACCATCTTACTTCTACCTTTGTCGACATTAGAGATCTTCCTCTTTGAGGCCATCAATGTCTCTTTATCAAGATACACATCCGCTGTAGTTGTCGTTCGGCTCTCTCTATAATGTACGAACCCCACAGGTCTCCCTTCGAAGTTCTTCTCCTTTTGCCAAGAGACTTTAACTTCCCTATGGCACATCTCACACTGAGCGGTCTTTGCTCCTGCCGGTAGATGAACTACCTCTCCGCAATCAGGACACTCAAATGCGTGTATCGTTATCCCTCCTTGTGTTCTCTATCGAGAACTCCGATCCTAGGAGTTCTAGTTCCTGATTCAATCTCTCTATCGTTTCGTCAGTTAGTTCTTCAAACAACGTTTTCTTTTCCCCATTCGGCCCTACTTGAATTTTCTTGCCCCCATGCCCAATAACCTCCTGGACAAAGAGAACATTCATCTCACCTAATTCTATGATCCTATTCAAAACCGCCGTTCGCGATGGGAGTTCTTCTCCTACTTCGATCTCTAACCTATCCATAATCTCCTTCATCTCAACAAAGTAGTTTTTCGCTTTGTATAACTCCCCGACGACCTCGACGATCTTGGCCCCCAACCTCCCCAAGAACACTTCAAGCCCTCCCCCACTCAAGTCTAATCTGAGACTCGAAGATTCCCGAACGTTCGAAGATATTTGTCCTCGAGGGCCCTTTTCAACCTGCTCAGCCAATTTTTTCCTTCTCCTTCGTTACTACCATCGTTCCATATTGTGCATTTAGGAACGTCTTGATCGCTATCCTCAACGGGGAGCCTTTCGGTAATTCTCCCATCATCTTGAGGAATCTCTCTTGTTGTTCTTTATGCGATAAACGCCGGAGTCCCTCTGGTAACAGATCTTTCCAATCTGGTAGGTTACTCAATTCTCAGCTTACCCTCCATTATCATCCCCGCTAGGTTCTCCTCTCTGGCCACATGCACGACCTTACATGTTAATCTCTTCTGCTTAATCATAAATAAGACCCTCTCCTTGTAATCCCTCATTCTCGAATCCACCGTGCGATAGGTTCCATCGATCCACTTGACAACATCCAAGGAATCCGTCCTTACCTCTACCTCGCATCCCTCTGCCACGTAACCCAGTGCGGCTAAGACTGCCTCCCATTCGGCCTCATTATTCGTCTTCGCCCGGGTATACTTATCTATGACCTTCGTCCTCGCTGCGTTAACAGCTACAACTCTCCCCTTCCCTGATCCGTCAACATACCATATTACAGGCAATCAATGACCAACCTCTTCAGCACAGCTCTCTCCGTAGGCAATGACCAAAGCCATGATGACTGCAGCCTTAATCGCTCCAATGCCTTTCATCTCTCTCTCAATAGCCTTGAGGGTGTCTTCCTTCGACCACTTAGCCCTCATTGATCTACTTCACCTCCTCGATGTTCTCGTAGAGGTCTTCAAACCACAAAACTACTGCCGAAAGACCTTCCATGATCATATCAGCTAGTTCTCTAAGCACTACGAAGAATGGTTTTAATGCTTCAAGAACTTTCTCTTCTTCAGACATTCCTCAACTTCACTCCGTTCTTCAAACACCATCTCTTGAATTTCCTCTTCCTTCTCTCCTTAGTCCTATCTGATTTAGATATCCTTTAACAACCCCCCTTCTTTCATCTTCCTCAATAGATGTATCTCACAAAGAAACGCTCCTCGATATTTCCCCACAGCGTCTTCCTTGCAATCCGGAAAAGCACACGCTGCAGTGAACATCTCCGGCAATACATCTCTTGCATCTACCACTTCAGGGATCATCATTTCATTTCTCTTCTTCATTCTCTCCTGCATAGCCTCTGTAATTATGAGATGTCTTTTACACGCTGGACATTCCTTAGGACTAGGTTTCCTTGGAGGCCACTTGTGCCCACACATCGCACAAATATACCATCTAACACCATCGACTATTTCAATCTTGGCCTTGATTATCTCAGTCAACTGTCTGTCCTCTATGAGACAATTATATCTACGATTAATGCTCCCCTGTACTACTATTTAAACTTTTTGACGGAGGGACGTCAGATTTATCGATACCACGATAGAACGCCAAGCTATGAATCCGATAGATGCGATCAGCGATAGGAATCAAGCTCCATATGTTCGGTCTCCAAGGTCTATCTAGCCCCCTGAGTGAGATCCACAAGAGAAGATTCCCCGGACGAACTCTGATCTCCACGACCAACGCCGGATAGATCCCCTTGTTGAGACAATAGGTGACATTCGCCCCCCATTGTTCCTCTGTAAGATCGATTCCTCCGGATTTTCCTTTTGTGATCCCAGCACAAGATTTGAATTCTACTCCATACGTTCGATGAATGTCAGTGTCTTCGAACCTCGTGACCTCGAAGTCCGGAGATTCGATCCCTTGCAAGTGACTCGGATTGACCCTCTTAATCCCCCATCGATGATCTCTAGCAAACGCCATGAATCGTTCCTCAGCTTCTTCCCCACGACGTCTATTCGCGCTAGTCTGTCTTGTCATTTCTCCCACCTTGTTACTCCATCCGGGAAGACTATAACTACCTTCGGAAGCGGTACATGTGCCCTCGCGTACCTTACCGTCGCCCAGGTTCCACTTTGCCGGAACTCCTGTACCCCAGCAGGACATGCAAGCAATACCTCAACCGCGTTGACAATGTCGTGATTTCGAACAAGATAAGGCTTCTCTGGGAGTATCACTTCTCCTCTGCAGAACGCCCGATAGATTGCCTTATCAGGTGGGTGAATCACTCTTCTTATCTTCAGATTCTTGGAGATTTCGTCGAATTGTGCATCTGCCCCTACGCAATCACCATGATGGACTTCTTCAGGGAGGTACTTCACTAGTAGGTCCTCAACAAATATTTGTTGAGCTATGGTCATCCCCTTCCTTGTCCCTGTGAATCCTATTTTCATTCTCTCACCCTATCGGTATTCTCCGAGGCTCCTTCTTCGTGAGTTTATCCTTGTACTTGCTACTACGAGGGCAGAACTTACTGCTACAGTCCTTACAGTTACCTATGAGAATATTCGCATACTCGACGTAGATACTCTCCATAATTTTACTCAGCACTTTTTCTTGGTTGAAATGAACAGCCAGCAACAGACGTTCCATCATTTGATCGTCGACCACTTGCTTGGATATTATCTCTAACGATGCCCTTGACTGTTTGTCGATTATCTCCCACAATACACTAGTGAACTTCCTAAACGCGTCAATGTTATCCTTGCTAGTCGGGTCTATGCCACGTGCATTCATAGTTTCAAGGATATCTTCTAGCGTTGGTAATACAACTTTTCCTTTCATCCCCTCACCTCCTTCACGTCTTGAATATCTTTCTGATCCTATCGAACACCTCGTGAGTGTTCTCAATGTACGCCTCATCAACAATAGCGCTTTCATCATGAGCTGTTGTGTGATGATACCAATCTGCACTTTCGATCACATCAAACAAGTTGACATACTGTACACGCGGATCATTGATCGGTAATGACTGCCAGTCGTATTCGTTGCCGCTAATTGCCGTTACCGTCGTTGTAACTCCAAACATTACTGGATCCAATACATCAACAACATAGTTGCAGAAGAATGTCTTTTCCTCTTTCTGCGTTGCAAGTCGCTTGATGCCGACGTGACCGTTCTTCCTATCAAACACTACGTTTTTCATCTCTATCTATCACCTCCTAGAAGTTTTTCTTGGTAAGTGCTTAGTATAACTCGGGCACTTCCAACACTCTTCCGAAGAGTCGAAATCTGTCGCCCTAGTTATATCCGAATTACTGCACATCTCTTCCGAAGCTCCAGAATCGAATGCATAATCAACACACTCGTGAGCAAGTTGATGTTCTTGAAACTCCGCTACTTGCCGAAGCAATTTTGCGAATTCCCTGAACTGATGCCACATTTCTAAGTCGTTTTTAAACTTCACCTACACTCTCCTCCCTGTTGTCATCAGGATGAGCACATACTCCGCTCGCCAATACAACCGTACGTATCTCATCCTTATCCCAGCTTCTTCGATTTTACCCATTTCCTCGTTCAGAATTCCCTCAACCTCATCCGGATTAGGAACCCTAATCCCATCAACCTGAAAGAGGAAATTCTCCCTTGAGTACGTATCATAAGTGAATATAAACCCTACAAATCTCCCCTCACTCTGTGAGAAGTAGCAACTCACGCAGTTCACAGGCCCTAGCTTCTTGAGCCTCACATTGACATCCTCAAGAATCTTCGTTAGAGACTCATACGGTCGCAGATCCATAACAATGGCTTTCATTGACCATTGACCTCCATATCCCCTGCGTTCTCAATAACTGTCAGGGAGTTCCTTAGTTCTTGAATCCTAATTGCAACCTTGAGTATCGACTTGCCTATTGACACCGTCACATATGGTTCGATCATTCTCTTGTCTGGAAAATACGGCTCCAAAAACAAGGAGATCTTTCTCCCTGTATTCGGGTGGGTACCCTTGAGTTCAATCCTCGGTAAATCCTCAGCTTCCATCTCTAGTCCCCCGGAGGAAGTGACTCTATCGCCTTCCATAAGTGCTCAAATTGTTCCTTAATCTTAATTCTAAATGTCCTGAATCTCTTCGCTGTTCTCTCCTGATCGAAATCCATCAGTGTGAATTGCACTTCTCCGCCGGATTTCCTTGTCAACCCAATCGTTTTCGATTCGCAACTGAACCTCAGGGACGGATCCACAAAATACACCTGTCCGTATCCTAGTTTCATTCTTCGCTCATCCGTGACTTCTTTGGCTAGTATCTTCGCTAGGGCCTCCTTAATTTGCGGAGCTAATGATTTCAGAAGCGGATCATGCTCCATCCGATCTTCTACTCTTGCTCTCACTACGTCCCAACTCATGGCTTCTTCATCTCCGTTAGCGGGTACTTATCCTTCTTCGCCTGATCTCTCGATCCGAGCATGTATCCAGCTTTAAATCCGTACCAGAACATCAACGTTCCATGATACGTTTCAGATTTGACCTTCACATTCTTGGTCAAGACAACCGTCGTCCCAGGAAGAACATCCTCAACTAGTTGTTTGAGCATGCTCTGTTCCTCTTGAGACAACGCATCCCACCAATCAGCAACTTCCTTTACCGCATTATCAATAGCTTCCTTCATTGTTGATTCCATTAACCTCTGTCCTCCCTTACGACTATTGACTCTCTTCGTGATACGCTTACTCCTACGCCTCTCATTTCGCATACTAACTCTATTGACGCGACTAGCTCCGCGACAAAATCACTAGTGACCGGGTAATAAATTAGGACCTTTTCATCTCTCTTTGACTTGATCACTTCGATTTCCATTTGATCCTCCCTCAGTGCATATCTAACCCCGGCTGGCCGTCAATCACAACGAACCCCATTCCCTCCAGCCAAGTTGAGACATTCTTAACTTCGTACGCGTCGATCCTCAGTCGATTCCCTTGGTTGACCTTTTTCGGTGTATTTCCGTTATCGAGAGCCCATTTGATGGCCTGCTTAGCATTCTCCGCCCCTCCCCATAGTGATGTCACAGCATTATGGATATCCTTTTCATTCATTGCAACAACGACATACCAGGGGCTCATTCTAAGTCCTCCTCATCGAATTCCTTCCCACATGAGAGACAGTGACATCTCCCTGTCATCGGATTTGGGATTATATTCGTTGATCCGCACTTAGGGCATTTAACAAGCGTTTGTGACATCTTATTCAATTCTCCTTACAGTGACTTCTACTTTGTTACCTTCCTTGAATGGCTCCATGACCTGCACTTCGACAACGTTATATTCGTCATCCATATTCCAGATCCTCCTTTTAACCGTAGTTGTAGTCTTCATTTCTGCAGCCATCAGCTAAGCACCACCTGTGTGAAATCATACTCATCAGGGATCATCTCAAAAGGAATATTCCTTACTGCTCTTGCTAATGCCAGACTCGTGTGATCAACCTCGATATTCCCTCGTTCTTCCAAATCTATCTCCGGGACATCGAAGTGGCTCATCGCACAATATGTCGTATTAGCTCTCGGCTTGACTATCAACGTCGGTGAGGTGACCTTAGGGAGTTCCTCTTTTGTGAACCTCATCCCCCAACCAATCCACTGCATTGGAGCGAAGTCCTCTATTTCAGGCTTCCCCACGAGATAATACACATCCGTAGCGGCATCTAACACATGCACTGCTTTGATCTTCAAGTTCCTTTCACCTTCGCCCAATCGCTTACTCTGGCAACGTAGTACTTGTTCCCTCGCTTACTTCCTGCGAACTCCTTGAACTTGTCCCTCCTATGCATTGCTGCTAGGGACGATAACATCTGTGTTGCGGCCTTGCCTTCGAGTACAGCAGCCATACCTTCAGGAATACTCTCTAGGACTATCGCCCACTTTGATTTCGACTGATTCGTTGGAACCAAAGCCATATCTACGAACGTCATGTATTCTTCACCTCCTTGTCAAAGTCTGCCAACAGCCTCTTGAAATCTTCCCCTTCTAGATCTATCGGCTCATAGCTTGTTTGGAGAGTGAACACACTAGGTCTAGTTTGATAACACAGCGCTGTTCTATATGGGCCAGTTTTGATCTCAGTGAATTTCAGAAACTTTAGAACTATATCACTTGGCAGACTCATGTCTTCTTCACCTCGAGAATCTCGAAGTTCCATATGTAGTCCTTGCTTGCCTCAATGATCATATCATACAAAGCCTTTTCCATCTTTTCCATGATCACGCTTTGGTTCATATGCTGAACATTCGTCCAGACTCTGACCTTGAACGTTAGATCTGTCATTCGATCACCTTCGATAGAACTTCCATGCGGAGCCTCACGTGGTTGTCATACTTGCCATCCATGATCTGCTGAACAGTATTCTCTCCCTTTGGTATCCCTCTCCGGTCGTCTATGAGTAACATTCCTATTTGGCAGGCCCTAAGGAGGCAATGCCCTGTTGGGCCATTGATCCAAACTACCTTCGAGTCATCACTGATGACCAATTGAATGACCTTAGGGGAGGTGATATCCATGAACATCTGTTGATCTTGGATTGCTTTCACTATCTTAGGATGCTCCTCAACCCAACACAGGACATGCTCGTACGAGTACTCCGTGTGACCCATGATCGACTTCCCTTCTTTGACTACTTGCTCTCCTTGAGGGAGTTTTTCCTTGCACTTCTTACAAGAACTCCTTCCCGTAGCCTCAACGACGTCTATCATGGCGAACCCTCATCTAACACTACCTTGAGATTGATTCCCCATTTCTGCTTCAACGCCTCGATGTGCTCCGACACGGATCTTATCTCCATTCCCTTAACATACATCTCAGCAGCCTTGCTCCTCTCCGGTTCTGGAATTGCTCCCATCTTCTCTTTAATCATTTCAATTCTCCTATCGAACATGTTATTCCAGAACATTGTTGCTCTGTGTTGCCTTCCTTCATCGAGGGCCTTCTTATACTCATCGTCTGCTATCATCATTCGACGATCTCCTCCGTTGTTCCGTTCTTGCCTTCGCAGATGAGAACTTTCTTCATTACTGTTCTCTCCGGCTCAGCAGGTTTCGCAGGAACAATCTCCTCCCGTTCCTCGACCCTACACCCCGGTGGTATCGCTGAATACTCCACCCTGACTCCTAAGCGATTCTTTCCCTCGTAGCTTGCCTTATCAGGCCACCAAGTTCCTATTCCTTTACTCAAGGACTTCTTCAACCCCCCAGGTGATTCATCTAAGAGGACCTTCAGTACGAGCTCATGTTCCTCCTTCGGAACCTCCTCCTGCGGTTTGCTTGGTTTCACCTCGAGGCTCTTTCCGTAAACATAGACCGCTGTCTCCGGAGGGAGACCCTTCTCGACCATCTCCCTCATGGTCTCCGCTAGAATGAGTGCTTCAGCGTTCGCCTCATTCCAGTAATCCGTTCCTTTCTGGTTAAAAAACTCGAGAACCTTATCTGCTTCTCCTAGCAGAAAACTCCCATTAATCCACGTCATGTGTCATGACCTCCGGCATCGCGGGATCTGAGTTCCGAGCAGTCCGTTGACAGGCGAAGGGCCCCTGGCCCGCCATTTCACGCTGTCTCGATTTACTCTCCCGCATGACCGTCTCCTGGAGAGCCAAACGCCGAGGCATCTGACCCCCTCAGGCGGTCTCAACGGTCCTATTCCTGCCACAGTTTTTTGCGTGGTTGTGGTCTAGGCTGGGTGCACTACCAGTTTTTTATCCCCCACTACTAAGGATTCGGACCGTCTATCGTGAGGGCAAGGATCTGCTCCCTGACCCTCATCGACCGGCTTTGTTCCTACGCTGTCGGGATCTTCGGTATGACCGCTACCGCGTAGACGTAATCCCCACTGGGGCCTATCTTGACTTCCATCAGCTTCTTCTCTACTTGCTGTTGGAGCCATCTCTGGGTTCTGAACTTGGATATCACCGGGATATCCTTTCCCTCAGCGTCCTTCAACGGCTTCCCGTTGCCCAACGCGTGAGTCGTCGCTAGGGCATAGACTTCCTTTGTCGTGAAGCCTCCTTTGCCCGTCATTGCCTTGAAGACCCCGTCCCAGTCGATCTTCTTCCCGCCCTTGCGGGTGCCCGGGATTACCTTCTGTAGCTTCTGGAACTCTGACATACTTATTGGCATATCATGTTACCTCCTGTCTGAACTTGCAAGCGCCCGCGTTGCCCTTGAATGTAAGCATACGATCCAACAGCCGATCGCTAGGACCTTTACTCCGTTGAACCGTGTCTCCCATTGTCGCTCATTCCTTCATGCTTGCGTTCGATTGAAAGACGCCCGGTCTGCTATTTAAAACTTTCGCTCAGGGGAGAGATAGGGGTTTCCCTAGGTACTGAGCCTTCCTCAATACACCGAACATGTCGGTGGCTCACAGAAGTATTCTTCGGTCTTTGCGTCGTTCTAACTTTGTCGCCTATTTTGAACCCCTCACCGCAGAGTTTGCACTTTGGGATCTGATTGAAACGAGCCAACCAGTATCTCAACGTGCGGGAGTCAACAACGTACGTCCTAGCCATTCAGTAGTATTCACTTCCCTAATTTTCTCTCTAGTTCCTCAAGCCGAGTGATCAATTCCTCCATTTTTGATAAAGCCGCATCTAGTTCCTTCTCGTGTTCCTTCAGTACGTCTATAACGAAGTCTAGAGCGTCAATCTTAGCCGTAAAATCTCCACTCATCTTCTCACCTCCTCAGTATTCCTAATAGACTCACATGGGCAGCTTGCCGTTCCTCGCCTTTCTTCTTCATTTCTGCCAACATCGCTTGATAGGCTATCTTCTCCGGGCAGGTATCCAATGAATGTTGCCTACATTTCTTCCATGATCGACAAACCACCACGCCGTTTGCATTGCAGACTAGCGTGACATCTTGCTTTGCCAACTTGCAGTATATGTCCGCTTCGACATGCGACTTAAATTCCTTTGGCTGACTGCGCAGCTCAGCTACATCCCGTAAGTGGCTCATCCCTTATGACGCCTCAGCTACTCTTCTCACAAGTGCCACGTACTCTCTCCCTCGTTGGGTTGAATAGTATATCGTTACCATGCTGTGACTTGTTATACTAACAGATTTTCCTATTTGCCTAATCAGGTATCCTTTCTCAATAAGATGACCAAGTATCCCTACAAGTGGCCTCCAACCCACACTTGCATTAGTCATGATTCTTGTAACTATTGCAGGACATGTATCAATGATGTCAGCCTGTATCTCCCATCGATTTCGTAATGGTTTTTCACTCATTCTACCCATCGACCTCCGAGGATCTTCCGCCACCAAGATTTCGATTCATAGTCTATTACCATCTGTATTGTTTCACTTAGTCCATGTTGTATCTCATTGTATGCCTTTATCTCTTTCACCAATTCTTTAAGCGCGGCGTTTTCAATCCACACTTGCACTCGATGACCGCACTTCGCACATGTCAATCTCACCGTGATAGTTCCATGCTCGCTTTTCAGCTTCTCTGCTTTGAAGACTTCTGACTTGCAATTTGTGCACGTGATCATTCTATCAACCTCGGTTATTCTTCCTTCTTATCAGGAATCGTGATCACTGGAGCTTCCTTCCTCCATTTCTCCAGCTCGGCCTCTTCCTTCCTCTTTGCTTCCTTTCTCCTGTCCTCCGCTGAATCCTGTGGTACCGCGAACAACCATTCCATCATGTCTCTAATCCTGACATCTACTTGTATCCTATCATGTAATATATGATACAGGTCGATGAGTTCCTCTCCGGGGAGTAGCCACACTAGCTCCTTCTCCCCACAACTCCTGCAAATTGACCCCGCGAGATGAACCTTGACAATCTCGTTACCCGAAGGCCCCGGTCTGATCGTCTTCTCCGTAATCTTGACTCCCTTGCGATTCATGACAAAATCCGTCTCGATAGAATTCCTCCTACACCTTGGGCAATAGTGCCATCCATTCAATAATTTGACTGCCTTTGCTCGACGTCTCTTCTGTTCCCTAACGATGACCTCTTGTGCTACGGAGCGTTTCCTACCCATCCATCTTTGCCTCCTATGTATCCCATGTCTTTTCTATAGCGACCCCGAACGCTTGCTTAGCGGTTTCTTTGTCCTTCATGTCCAACAGGATTTCTATCATGTCATCCATCGTCCAACCGTTCTTCCTGAAGAACTCTACGATGTCCTCCAACGTTGGCTTCGCCTCGATAGCATCTAATTGCAACTTCATTTCGTTGTAGAAGTCGGCGTCCTTCCATCCCTCGATGCTTTCCTTGATGATGTCAACCAGTTCATTTGACTCACCAAGTTCCATTGTTACTATGAACTCCAGTTCGATAAGATACCCTCCTCCATACATCGAGACGTCTTTGATTTCAATGTCACTAACTTGGCTATCGAGCAGCTCAATGACTTTAATTCTGGCAAGCAATTCTACAGGGTCTTCGTAACCCTCGGAGGCTTTATCAAATTCCTGTTTTGTGTACTTCATCTTTTACCACCCCTTCATTGTTCCACGTAAGGACTTATCAGGCTTCAGCGGATCCTTGTCCTCAAGAAGTTTCTTCGAAAATGGCACTCCTCGATTCGGATCGTTAATCTCGAGTTTATATCCGTGACCCTCCTTGGTTATCACAATCTCCGACCAATCGTCCCTTCCAATGAGGACTTTAATCCTGCGGACCAATTGTTCTTGGTTCATCGATCCTTCCCCCAGAATTTGACCGCCCCATGAGTCATCCCGGCTCCCTTTACACCTGTAGTTGTAATCTTCACTGTGTCCTTCGGGCATAAGATGCCTTCATGTGAACAGTTATTCGGGTCGTTGTGCTTACATAATCCCCTAGGATAATGCCAACATGGTTTCTTCACCGCTCCTTGAACTATCGTAGATCCTTCCTTACCTGTTGCCTCGACCTCGAGTTGCTCTCGAAGTTCCTTGTTATCCACGTCGTCCTTTGTGAATGCACATCCGCATCCCTTGCAGATATACGTTCCCATGTCATCTATCGCCTCACCAACCTTGAGTTCATCTGATTCCCCTCCACACTTTGGGCAATTGGGATTAGCCTCTTTGGCTCCGAAGACTTCCGGATCGATCCCTGAGTTCAACGCCTCGATGATCTGCTCTTTCGAATATGTGTGAACAGCAGCTATCCCTATGAACCCTTTGTACTCCTCCAAGAACTCCCTGAATCTCTTGGTCTCTTCCTCTGGCAACGAATTCCACAGCATACTCGTCCTGTTCAGCTCTGCGTACCAGACATCAACGAATTCCTTGGCATCCTTAGCTACTGTCACTTCGTGGCCTCCTCATCGAACACGAAATCATTCTGGTCGAAGATCTCCTTAACCGAGTACTTCGCTCGTTGGAACTCCCTGTTGCTCTCGCCCCAGCTGTTGAGCTCATTCTGGATCAGCTCATGGATACTAGCCGATGTTCCAAAATGCCCTCTGTTCCTAGCGTTGAGAGCTTTATCGAATCTATCTGCGTGTTCTTTGTCTATCTTGATAACAAAGACCCTATTCATTCATTGTCACCGCAGAGTTCTTCGCTACTTCGATGAGCCAATCGAGCATCTTCTGTTGCAGATCGATCTTCTCCAAAGCTCTCCCTACAGTTGGCGCTGTCGCCACCAACACCTGGACTTCATCGGGATTGAGTCTTAACTCCGGTTCTATCCAAGTGATCTCCGCTGCGTCTCCAAGATAGGCATTGATGAATACGTTCAATGCATATGCTCCTTCCATTGCGTCATTTATAGTGGCTTTGTCCTCGTCACTTAGTACCTTCCTTTGTCTCCATTTCGGGTTACTAGAATCTTCTTCCCATTTCCAGACGTCCATCTTCCTTCGGTGCCCTGTGGCTCGGAAGTCATTAAATGACGTCCCTATTTCGAATCCTGCCACTTGCAGTCTCTTCTTATAATACGCAAGTGACCCTGGTGTTCCTTTCGGAACTTTGTTCTTATCCGTTACCTAACACCTCCTTGCCCTTGCAGGATTGTGAACCCTGTACAAGGACCCTCTCGTCGGTGCTTAATTGAGTTTAGCATCTATCAGTTTAATAGACCGCTGGGTAACTATATAAAACTTTCGAACCGGGATGGTCTCCTGACTTTGATATGAAATGACTCTCTCGAATCCGGAGCTATGACATAAAAACTGGGGACAAAAAATTGGACGATTACTTCGCCGGTGGATTCACGTAGTACACGTAACCCATGCCGTCGAACATCTTCACGGCAAGCTTCTTCTCGACGAGCTTGTCGAGGAACCTCTTGGTCCTGACCCTCGATATACTCTGGTCTTTCCCGACATGCTTCATCGCTACCGCGAGAGCTTCTTTCACCGTCCATCCCTGGCCGGCCAGTTCGCTTGTGACCTTCGACCAGTCACATTTCCTAACGAACTTGCTTCCTGGTCCTGCTTTCGCAGGGGCTTGTTCCAACTTCCGGAACTCCGCTAAACTTATGGGCATTGTTCTTTACCCCCTATCAGAGAACCAAAGGCTCTACCCTGTGTTCTCTTGACGGGTTTCCTGAACTTCGAGCTTCGAGCGTTCATCGATAAGAAAGACCGCCGGTCGAGTATTTAACATTTTCGATACGGTTACGCGGAGAGATCGGGGTACTAGGGTCAAAGATAAGGGACAAGTTTGCGAAAAAGTTAAAGCTTACCTCTTCAGTCTCTCGATGGTGGCTTCTTGCACTTGTCGCAGACATACCTAGTAACGTATTCTTGTTTGTCTTCACAGTAATACCCTAGTTCTCTTGACATGTATTTTCTCCTAATGCAAGGTTCCATTTCCTACAGCCTCCCTCCTGCACGTGATACATTCGCCATTTCGTTTGTCCTCTGGAAGCACTGCGCACTGATCGCACGGAGTCAATGTCTCCCAATTGTCTATATCGACGAATCTGAGGAGCCTCACGACTCCATCACTCTCCGTCTTGACTCTGAACCCCCCATAGTCTGTTCCTACGATGAATCCTATTGTTCCGGCGGTCCTGTGGCGAATCATCGTCATATTATACTCTACTGTCGTTAGATTTCTACCCATTTGTTTCACCTCCTTACCATCTACATCTCCTGCAGACAAGGCACACCGAATGCCTCATCCATCGTTCTTGTTTCAAAAACAGGGGTCTTAGCCGTGAGAAAGCTATCTTCTCACATATCCACTCGATTAGATCTCTCATTCGAACTTCCACCTCCTTGTCTTGTCATCATACGTTCCTTCAGTGAGCTTTAACTCACCTCCGGCATCTATCACCTCAGCTATGATGTTATCCATTCCATCATAGTCTAGATTTCCCAGGAACGTCTCTATAGCCTCCTTCTTGTTACCTGTGATCAATGACTTCCATTCCTCCCAGGTCTTATTCGCTCCTTCGAAATCCTGCTCACAGAACTTCACGTCTAACGTTACCGTCAGACTAAGTTTCAGTGCTGGTTGCTCACTCATTTTCTTATCACCTCCATCATATTATGTTCTATCAGGCAAGGGTGTGAATCACAACCCTTGGCACATTGGTCGTTCTTGCATATCCAGATCTTGCCGTTAATCTGGTCATCAACTTGTTTTTGGATCTGACTCATGGTTCTCTTCCTCCTCTGCGTTCATCTCTTGCTCTGTCACGATGACATCTTCAATTTCTCTCTCGATGGCATTGACCCCTGCTGGGGACAATCCCCAGACGGATTCCTTCGCTGTGCCTTCTTCTCTGACGAAAACTTCCACTACTGGCGCAGTCTTTGTTTGGGTCTCCAACCAGTGATCGATGTCACCAAGATCAGCATCTGATTCAAGGAAATTCTTCTGTTGTTCCGTCAGGACTATTATCTGTATTTTCATTTTCTTATCACCTCCACAGGGATCTCTATTTCTACCTTGAATAGGAACCCCTTCTTTGTTTCCTCTACCTCGGTGATTAGAATATCCCAACCTAGTTCCTCAGTCACCGCGGTCATCCTATCTCTCACAACGGACTCCGTTGGATTGTCATTTCCTTCCCTGTCTTTGGTGTCTATCTCAGTTGTCGTGACTTTCGTTCGTCTTCACCTCCCTCCGTTCTATTTCTTTCTTTAGGCTTTCTCTGACAACGATCATGTCATCCGAGTAGCCTACGAATGTGTCGTACAGCTCCCCCAGCTCCTTATCTGATATCTTGTCTATCTGTAACTCCCAGCTAGGTGCGCTGAACTTCCATCCTTTTCCTTGTCTCATTTCTTCTCACTCTCTTCTTTCTAGATACCCAATCTTGCTCACTACCTCGAAGTAGAGAGCATCTCTCATACCCTCGATGCGGTAAAAATCCCGCAGGTCCTTTAGCTTGACAAGCAACTGCCTGTCAAATTCTATTTCCTTGGCATTTCTTTCAGGCATGTTACCTTACCTCTAGAAGATGCTGAATATCTGGTCAAACAACCAGACCAAGACGACCGTTGTTATCCCCGCCCAGATCGCTCCAGCCCACCATTTGAAACGATAGCTCATTCGTTCTCACCTCCTATATATATCTTGTAACCCTGTGGACGTTCGTTGTCCAGAAACCAAATCCGTCGACGAAGTCTAACTTGAACCAGACATCCCTATACGGAGGATTCTTCCTAACCGTGATGGCGACTATCGTTGCCTGTTGCTTCCTCCGTTGGATAGGTTCGTAGTCTATCCATTTCCCAGTGGCCTTCTGAGCCTTCGTGACGAACTCCGTTTCTATCCGTTGACCGACTTTCCACTTGCGTGTGCCAGTGCCTTTCTCTGTATACCTAGTATACTCCATACCGTTCTTTATCTCTACAGACATTTTCTATGCCTCGTACTCTCCTTTCTCTACTAACTCGTGGATTCTCTCCTCGAGTTTCTTCCTCAGTTCATCTCCCAGTTGCCCAGGGTTGATGAAACATCCATCCGTCGATGGATTCTCCTCGTCTCCTTCGAAGATATCGAAGGCGATCGTCCAAACGACTTTCTTCATCTTTCTTTCACTTCCTCCTGCAGTCTAACCAGCTGTAGACTCTCTCCACAGCTTCGTTCTGGTCTTCGAACTTTCGTATTACGATGTCTAGATTATCCATCGCATTCTCCAACTCTTTCTCTAATTCGCTCAATTCATCTCTCTCCATCTTGTTCACCTCCTTATATGTTCTATATCGAACCCCTTGAGTAATGCTTTCGCTTCGAACTGATCGTCGAAGCATTCCTCAATGTCCGCCAGGATGGCCTTGAACCACTCTGGGGTAACTTGCTTCTCGTTCGCCTTAACAGCGACGAGAATCTTCATGTACACTACCTTGTTCGGTCTCTCAGACATCTCTCTTTTCACTTACTTAATATTCTCTCTATCTCCTCTGCGAGGTTCCAATGTGTACATCCATCATCCCACACTGGCACCCCGCGAAGGTCTTCATTCGGTTTCAACTGGTAGACTCCTCCGATACCAGTCTCATGCACTTCATGATAAGACCCCGGTTGCTCTGCATGTCTGATCTTTGCTATTACTATAGCATTCTTCCTATTCAGAATGTTCTTGTCTAGAACATTCAACTGATCTTGCCTTACTTCGTACATCGTTCTTTCACTTTTTCGGATGTTTCTCCTCTTGATCTTCAAAGAACAGCTCTACTTCGTCCTCTGAATCTCCAGGGCCGATATTTACTATCACTCTAGGAGCGAATTCTTTTCTTACTTGCTCCCTGATTGTCTCAATTAACCCATCGGAGAGCCTCTCAATCAATTTGTCGTTTGATTGCAGCATGCTCCATACATCATCCGCAGGGAGCTCCTCATCGTTGCAGTATATCACATCTGAATTCTCAACTACGCCCTCGTAGCTCCCACTCGTCCATTTCTCTAACACAGCATCTGCAATCAGCAAGATCTTCGTGTCTTCCTTCATCTAGTTCACCTCCTCATCTTCATCATATACCGAGACGTAAGATCCCTTGATTAAGTGACACTTTCGGAGGATCGTCTTGACCTCTTCAACGATCTTCTTCTCGTCCTTGTCACCTATTGGGATCTGCATATCTCGGAAGCCGAATCCGCAACCAGCGTCTCTCGGCCGTAGTTGCAGATCTTTCTCTATTTGCTCTCCACAATGGAGAGCATCGTCGATGCCTCTTCGTAGAGGTATTCCGATATCCAAGACTTTCTTCATCTCTCGTTCTCTCCGTTCTTTCGCTCAGCATCATCTCGCTGAGAGTCCTTAAAAACTTAGTTGCCTTCCTCTATCGCGATCTGCCAGTACGCGATGAAATCCTTTCTGAGTAACTTCTTCCTCAGTTCTTTCATCGCTTCTACCGATGATGGTAGATCGCTCACCTTAATCCGTACGTTGTCTTCGCTGATATGCTCCGCTTCTCCCATGTATTCAGTGATCATATCAAACAGATCCTGATACATATCAGCCGTGTAGCTATACAGATTCATTTCTTCGTCTTTGGTTTCCATTTCTTTCACTCTCTTACTTGTCGTCGACGCGTCGACCAGGCTTAGATCGATGGCCTCTAGAGACGATCGTTCTCTAGTTTCCCTCATCTAACTCTCTCGATAATGTATATCGATAAGATATCGTAGATTAACTATATAAAACTTATGACCGGTAGGACGTCCCTTAAGTTTCAGGTGATATGTTGTGTATGGAAGTCGTTCGTTCAAAGAAAGAACTTGAACTTGAGATGATGATGTTGGAGTCATAGTAGTAGTCATCATCATAACCACTTTTAACATATAGAGAGTTTTTGGACTGGACGATGTCAAGTCCGAATCGAGATCCCTCACGAGAAGATCGAGAAGTTCTAAGGACCGCATCTCGCTCCTCCGGTGGTATCGAAAATCCTTCCTGCGGATATCTAGTATCGATAGAGCTATAGAACGGATAACGAATACTCGCTCATCTTGGATCTAGCGATACGGAATCCGTAGATCGAGTAGTATAAAAAACGGGGATCGATGCCTCGTCTCCGAGGATACCTACAAGGCTTGTCTACGATAGCAGTATAGCGACTTTACCGTTCGCTATCGCAGGCGCGACTTGACACGGAGATGTTCCCCATGTCTTCCGACAAACCTTACAGTCTTCTCTTGTTGCTAGACATACATTTGGCTGCATGTTACTCATCTCTCTCTCTAGTTATGTTCATCATCTCGAACACATTCCTCAAGAAAATGTTGATGTAAGCCTGTTCGGCTTACTTAGCAACGATGTAGACGTTCTCTCCGTTGAAAACGTCGAATTCTACCGTTGCGAGGTTCTTGGTCACGAGTCCGTTGAGGTATTTATAGCATCTCATCCGACTGATGCTACCCGCTCCGTAGACTCGCTGTACAGACGTATACAGTCTGTATACCGAGACTCTCTCGCCTTTCAACTTCGGTAGAATCTTGCTCCACGGAATCTTGCCGTCTACCGAACCTCTCTGGAGTTGAGTTCTCTCAACTGCAGATATCGTTGCTTGAGTCTCTCTATCTAGAGAGACTATCTCTACCTGGTCTGTAGGTACACTACCTACAGTATTCTGGGATGCTTTCCTTGCTGTCATTTCTCTCACTACTCTCTCTATCTGTGCCTCATCTAGATTCTTCATCTATCGGCTCTCTATCTATTCATACGCATCATCTCGCGTATATTCCTAAAAAATCGTGATCCTCTATCGATATACACTCTTCGTGTATCTATTTCTTCCGAACTTTCGGTTCTCTAACCGGAAGCTGTACTTCTGCTAGTTCTACTCCGTACTTCATCTCTCTCTCACCTCCTCATCGTCTCTCTCTCTATCTGTGCCTCATCTAGATCCTTGATCTATCAGCTCTTGCTGTCTCTAAAAAACGAGTGGATGTAGACTTACCTAATCTACTTGTTCTACTTATCTATCGTGTAGACATCTGCTCCTTGGTATACATCGAACTCTTTCGTTGCAATCTTCTTTGTAACTAGTGAATTGAGGTATTTATATACTCTCATTCGACTGATGCTGTTTTCTCCGTAGGTATGCTGTATAGAGACATATAATCTCCACACTGTTAGTTTCTCTCCTCTTATTCTTGGTAGAATTGATGTCATCCAAGGAACCTTTCCATCTATAGATATCTGACTTCTCTGGAGTTGAGACTTCTCAACCGCAGAGATAGTTGCTGTCGTCTCTCTATCTAGAGAAACGATGTACTCTTTTTCTGTATCTACTTGCGATACAGAGTTTCTGGCTGCTGTTGCTGTTCTCATTTCTTTCTCACTTACTCTCTCTTTCTCTATACTCTTTATCTATACTCTTTATCTATGCTATTTATCTACGCTATTTATCTATGCTCTTGAGGATCTCTATTGAGGGTCTCTATCTATGACCTCACACCCTGATCCCTATTGATGATCCTCATTATTACATGATGCACCCTAGTTAAAACCCGTCACCTTCCCAAAACCTATCGCTCACTGACTAATTCACCGTGTCAAAATTTGTCCCGTCGAGGAATCCAGTTGTCTGCAGCTCAGTTCCTCATGATTACCCCACTAAGTTCGACGGACGAAGTCACAAGCCCACAAGCCCAATCATAGAAATTCTCAGTTTGAGGGACGAAGTTTTTAAATACCCTGAGGCTCTTATCCTCCTTAGAGGGATCCCATTTGGTAGATTGCCCAGTGTGCAGTAACCCACAGAATCTTGACACGGTTAATCTCGTTCTCGCAGGGAGGATCTCCGTAACCGAAGCCATGGCAAGACTCAACGTCGTGGATCGAGAGGTCTTCGAGAAACATCTCAAGGAACATATAAGGGTCGCCACAGGTTCTGACGGCGCGATTTGTGCAGTGGAGAAGAAAACGCTCGATGGTGTGGGTGTTCTCACGAATCTCGCTAATAGGATGAACAACATTGCGAATAGACTGCTCACAAAACTCGATTCAGAAGGAGACTTCGATATTAGCCTCATTGGTCCAACGACAAATCTAGCTAAGGAAATTCGCTCATCAGCTCGGACTATTGCAGAGTTAAACGGTGATATCGAGACCAAGTACATCGTCGAACTAAGGATCCAACAGAATCAGATCAATCAGTTACAAGGATTCATCATGTCAAACTTGTGTGAGGACTGTCGTGGGAAGGTTCTTGCATTCCTCGGCAAGGAATTAGGTCAGAAATAGCGTGATTTTGATGGTTTACTCCTCGACTATGCAGATGTATCTGGAGATGCAAGCGAGGACTGACCCTGCCTCGTTCGTCGAGAATGAGTATTTCCTGGGTCGCAAGCCCTACCCCATGCAGAAATACATATTTGAGACATTTTACCGCGTCCCGAAGACGATCTTGCTCGTGTTGATCGCGGGAATGCGTGGGGGTAAGACTCGCCTCGGTGCAGATATCGCCTGCTATGAGGCGTTTGACCTCCTAACTTCGCCAGATATCGAGGAAAAGTTCCATCTGGAGAAGGGTTCCAAGTTCTACATCGTCTGTGTAGCCACATCCGAAGAACAAGCCGAAGACACAATCTACTGGGAGGTCAAGAAATCCGTCCTGAAATCGCCGTTTTTCGAGAAATATGGCGCAGAGTGCTATGCAAATGAGATCAGGTTCCCTAAGTACAACATCGAAATCAAAGCGGGACTCAGTTCTGCGTTAGCTCTTGTTGGGCGAACAGTCAAATGCAACATTTTCGATGAATTAGACAGGCTCGAACGCACGGAAGGCAAGCGTTCAGCTGAGTTAGTATTCAGTTCATTGTCAAAATCGACCTCGAGTTTCCAGTTTTTCGGCAAGAATGTCGTCATCACGTCTCCGTTGTATACTGAGACCAAATCATGGATGTTATACAGGGATAATCTTAACAGCCCATACGCGCAGTGCTATAATCTCCCAACATGGGAGATGAATCCGAACCTTCCGTTCGACGGGGAGTTCCTGCAGGCGAAGCTCAAGGAGGATCCGATCACCTTCTGGAGGGATTACGGTGCTATCCCGCAAGCTGCAGTGGACAGGTTCTACAAGGACGACAGCATCCTTAAGTTCAATGACTCAATGTTAAATGTATTCGAATCAGGGTCTACATGGGCGTATTGGAAAGCAAGGCAAAGAACTAATCCGGTCAATCTGATCCTTGCTGCCGATCCGGCAGGAACGATGGACTCCTTCGGGTTGGCGTTGGGATATTTAGATTCAGACACTGATGAGTATTACATTATCGGAGTTAAGAGGTACGACCCAGAGGCAGTTAAGGATCCATTATTGATCAAGAAGGCCGGTAAGAAGGTCGCTATGGAGATCAATCCGTTAGTCGTGAGGAGAGACATCCTTGGGGATCCTAGGGATAGTATTCATTATCCGGGAATTGTTAATGATCTTCGAATTGGGATGTTCGTCTCCGATACCTGGCAGTATCCGGAGTTACAGAAGGAGTTGCAACTTGCTGGGGTCATGGTCTATAACAACCTAGTCAAGCTTGAACATTATGAGATCATCCGCAAGTTGCAATACGCGGAGCAATTACATGTTGCCCCGAATACGAAGCTGCTCGAAGAATGGAAGAATCTCATTCAATTGAATGCAAAACACGTTGATCATCCGAAGGGTGGATCGAAGGACCTCTCGGATGCTGTGTGTAACGTCGTGTGGGCGGCGAGCGTGGAGCCTCCTGCCCCGTGGGTTCCTCCATTGATCGCTCCGTTTAGTATCGTGAGGTGATTGAATGCAAATTGATCTAGGACCAATACACATCAAGTATGATTCAGCGAAGATGGATGTCGCGTTAACTGACATCCCTACATTGTTCCACAAAATCCCTGGAGCAACGGATATCCTTTCTGAGGTATTTCAGACAGGGTTAAACAGGTACCAGTTGTACAATAGACTCGTCCGACGGGATTCGATGTTGAATGCTGCTCTAACTAAGATGGCAATGATGGCAGCGAGAGCTTACAAGGGGGTCATACTGCATCCAGGGGAGGATCTCTCTGGGGCTGAGAATACAATATTAACCGCAGCTCAGAAGAAAGCTGAGGCGTTCAGATTCAGAGAGTTGTTCTATTCCTGCGCCAGGAGACTTCTTATAGACGGCGATGTAGTCCTAACGAAGGATTTACCAAATGCAAGATTAAATGTGCTACCGATGGGAATGATGACGGCACTAAATAGTATGAAAGACCTGGAGAACCATCCGGAGATTGTATCGGGACCTCCGGGGGTTTATATATATAACGAAGCCGCAGGAGCCTCTGGATGGAAGGTCTATAAAGCTTCTGATGTCGTCCATGTAGCTATAGGAAATGATGTCGATGAGGTTACGGATAACCAAGGGAGGGTAACATGGGGGATTTGGTCCCAGTCACCGATTGAAGCCCTCCGACCGATCCTATTTTGGAGACTTCAAACTATGGTTAACGACATGGTTTGGAGGAAACTCTACCTGCCGAGGGAGCATCATGTGATCGATCTGACGGATGTTCTCAATCCTGGTCTCTACCAAGGGGATACAATTGACGAACGCAAAGCCGCCGCGTTGAAAGCAGGGGCAACGGCTATTGACGCTTATATAGAAAAGTTGAAGAATCAGATGCCCGATCAGGGATATGTCACGCCGAAAGTCGGAGATGTTAAGGGTGTCGAAATATCCGTTATCGAACCAAAATCAACGACATATGTCACACCGAATGATTTGCTGAGACAGTTGGGACAGGCGGTCACGGATACCTACTTTAGCAAGGTTGGTTCGGAAATCAAGGAGAGCTATGCTGCAGAGTTGGTCAGTTCTTCGTACGAACAACTTGCTGCTGAGCATTATGCAGGGATTATCAAGGACAGTCTGTTGACGGTACTCAAGGAGTCCTTGGAGGGGGACCTAGAGGTGATCAACCAGCTAGATCTTAAGTTACAGTTGATCTTGCCGAAGGATGTAGAAACTTTGACAAGGCAGGTCGCCGTAGTCGCCAGTTCGAAGATATACACGATTAATGAAATGAGGGAGATTTTAGGGAAGGACCCTCTCACGGAGGACGACAGGGAGCTTCTGTTCAAGGAACTAGAGAGGCTTAAGAACGCGTCTCAGAATATATTGGGGCCTAATGCGAACACTTCGGAGGAGGAGGCCGCACAGGCAAAGAGAGGGAAACCCGGGTCTACGAGTGACGCCGTGACTCCGGAGAATAAGTTCACAAGTCAGAAAACGTAAAGAGGAGTTGATAACATGCCGGGAATAGAAGAGAAAGAGAACACGTGGAGGTACAGGGTTAGGGATCCTGGCCTCTTTGAGGATTTCCGCACGAAGGAGACGAATGGCGGGGTGAGCTTCGTCTTCGGCAAGTATAAAGGCAAAGACGAATGGGCAATACAGTCGATTGTCTTCCATAAGGACAAGTTCCCTACGAGGGATAGTGTATCGAAGTGGCTACATGACCATACGGTAAAGGAACAAGCTCAGGCTTTTGATGAAGCCAAGAATGCATCGAGTTATGATTTGATACTTGCGTATGAGGCGGCTCTCGAGAAACCCTGTCTTGTTGGGTTGTCGAAGTATGTCCCTGAGTTGGAGTCCCGCGGGTATAACCCTGTAGATGGGAAACAAGTCCTGTTAACTTCGAATCCAGTTGAAGAAGAACCTGACCAGGACAAACGAGCGGTACTTTATGCTATAGGGAAGAAAGAAGAAGGTCATAAGACTAAGCCTGCGAAGTACAAAGACATCCCTGATTCACAGTTTGCTGATCCCACGAATTATAAATACCCTGTTGATTGTGCGCATGTGGTTTCCGCATGGCAGTACATTCATCATGACGCCAACCAATCAGCTGGAGGGTACTCAGATGCCGAATGGTCAGCTATGAAGACAAAAATTAAAGGAGCAATGAAGAGATGTGGTCATGAGGTCAACGCTCAAGCGATGGATCTTGTCGCAAGGTTGTTACAAGGTCTTGCCGAGGACTTCTCATAGGGCCCAGGCTTTATAAATGTTAAAAAAGAATACGGATACGCGGAAGGGGGTTAGTGGTACCCCCGGAAAAACGTCAATCAGGTGCATCGGATGAAAGCTGTTCTGAGTGGAGAGATTACTTCCTATGAGACCCTGGGTGAGGTAATCAAATACGAAGGCACAATCCTCTGCCCTGGGACATGGAGAGGCGTAGACGGCAATGAAATCAAGTACGTAAGCCCCGCCGTAATAGCCGAAGGAGCACCGACGTTCTCCGGGACATCGTTAGTAGACAGCCATTTTGATCAAACGAGGGCGGCCGTTAAGGGATTCAACGCCGCAGCGTGGTATCAGAATGGTTGCATCCGTAACAGGGGTTATATCTGGGATAAGGAGATTATAGCTAAGATAGTTGCCAGTGAATACCCCTTAGGGCAATCGATGGAGGCCGATGTCTGGGTGGATGACCAGATGAACGCATTGAAGATTCAAGGCACAGCGGTTGCCATAGGAAGAGCGAATCCCGCGTGTCGACCCGCTATGATCGACAGAATAGAGAGTGTGAAAATGGAAATGGATGAAGCACAGAGAAAAGCACTTCTAGAAAGCGCAACGATTATAGGCGAACCCAAGGGGAAGGTTGTAGCGCTTGCCGAAGAGGACTACGTTGTATTGAAAGCGCTTGCCGAGAAGGGTAAGACGGTAGACACACTGAAGACTGATCTCGAAATTGTCAAGACGACTTTAGGAGCTATGAAGGTAGCGAATGAGGTTGCGGAGATTGCAAGGGCAGTTAGCGAGATCACAGGGGTGGACAAGGAGTTCAAGATCGAGACCTACTGCGAGGGAATTGCTGACCATGCGATGAAGATGCGTATGCTGAATGCATACAAGACCCAGCTAGCCAAGTTCACACCGACACTCCCAAGTGCGGGGACTGTGGTTCAAGTCAAGGATGAGGACCTTAAGCCTGCGGCACTCGAGATGTTTGGTGTACCAATGGAAACGATGTTCTTAGGAGGTAAGAAGTAATGGTAGACGGTGGAGTTCTGAGAATGAGCCTCGGAGGCGAAGAGTTCGAGTCTAGGATTGCAGATTCTGCAATCGACTACGGCGGTAGAGTTCTCAAACTCATGACAACTGGCCACGTGGACCTCTGTGGAGCTGATGAGCAGGTCTACGGTATAGCGACAAAGTCGACGAAGGAGTTCATTGGTGACGGCTACGGTGGAGGCGTATGGACAGCACAGGCCGCGAAACCTTGTCTCATTCAACGGGAAGGTGAATCACTAGTGCAGCTTTTAGGAACGAACGTTGACATTGTCATCGGTGATACATTGCAGTCGACCGCAGGTGGAACGGTCGATAAGATCACCTACGCAGGTGCCACTCCGACACTCGTAGAGCTCAGGTCTGTCGTAGGAAGAGCTCTCGAAGCGAAGACAAACAACACAGGGGGCGTCATTAAGATGATGCTCAAGATAGGAGGCTGCTAAGCATGTCCAACCCAATGAAAGTAGCAATGGCTGACGGAATGATGACTTCTGACAATGTCAGAAAGAATGCCGTAGTCGAACGAGTCATCTGGCGTAATGCGGATTTCCTCAGTGTAGGAGTGAAGATGCTACCGACTAAGACATACCCAACAATCGACATAGCAAGCTCCTTCCCAGGGAACTTGATAGGTAACTATCCGTTAGCCCCTGGTGCGAAGGTACAGGTCGAGCGTGTCACGTGGACTCCGTATGGATATACCCTATACAAGTTTGAAGCCCGTTGGGCGATAACTGGTGAGGGTAAGATCCGTCAGGCCGCTCAGCAAGATCAGCAAGCTGCGATACGGAGAGTCCAAGAGGCACTGGCCTTCTGGAAAGACAAGGACATACTAGACAAGCTCATCGCAGGAACCTATGCTGCATCGACTGTCACGGTTGGTGTTGGCTCCGAGTGGAACTCAGGTGGAGCTACCGTTGACATAGAGGGAAACATCGTCGACGCCTGGAACAACCTGTTGTCGAATGGCTATACCACGATGGAGACATTGGCGAACATCAACTTGGTAGTTCCAGCTAAGGTCTTCGGTCAAGTTAATAAACTGATGCTGATAGGAAACGTCCAACAGAGGCTTAGAGACTACATCAAGGGGAACTATAGTATCAGCTTGTTACCGACATTGTATACCGACGCGATAACTCACCCACCTGGGAGCATCTACACCTTGGCAGGGAGTCCTGCAGGGATCAGTGATGATGCGTACTTGGTGGTCAACTCGGAGGATGTCGGCGAACACGGTGTCTACACGGGTGGAGTGATACCTGCAGCTGCGCACAAGGACTTAGATGACGGTGGAGAAGAGTGGGTAGCTAGACAACTCTTCGGAACGAAGATACAGCCGAATAGCTCCGGCGATGCAACGAATGTGGGCATAGTGAAGATCGCGAACGTCTGTTAAGGAGGTCACTAGACATGGTAGAGGACATCGGTCTGATACTAAGGGGTCTTATTAAGGACTCCGAGTACTCCTTAGCGACGAATGGCAGTACTACAGCACATTGTCTCGTAAGGCACGATGGAACTGGGATAGTCGCGGCAACAGCTAGTGCAATTGATGTGATCGGAGCAGAGAGCCGAGGACTCGCTCACGGTTCTGCAGAACCGATTACCTTCAAGTCCTGTGGAATAACACCTGTAGCGACGTATGGGAAGCTCGAAGTTGGTAAGCCAATCAAAGCAGGCCCTGGTGGGAAGGCTGTAAGATTCCTCGATGCTAATTTAGTCGGTGGGGCTCTAGGAGACTTCACGACAAAGACCGGAGGGGATTTTGCTAACCAACCAGCAGGTGACACGGTAGACGTAGTCAGTGATGACGCGGGAGATGTAGGTCAGACGGTCACTGTCTACGGGCTTGTGGGAGCTGCATTAGAAACAGAAACTTACACGTTGAATGGCCTCACCGAGGATACGGGGGCCAAGGCTTTCGTGAGGATTCACGCAGTGGTGATCTCAGCTGCTCATGCGGGGAACGTGATAGCTCACGAGCACTCCGGTGGGCTAGCTATAGTCACTATTGCTACTGGAACGCTTAGTGTTGGCAGGATCGCCGTAGCTGACGGTAGAGCACACTGTGCGAAGCCTGACTTCGTAGCATCGGCAGCGTCAACGAAGTACATTGCTGTTTATGGCTACAGTGAGACCGGGGCTGCTCAGAGTGAGGAAATCCAGTTGAATGGTGCAGCAGAGATACCGACGGTAGGTAAGTACGCTACTGTGACATATGTACATATAGGTGACTTAGAGGCTGCTAGAACAGCATCGGGGCTAATCGCTGATGAACAGGACGACTCGAATGCCATGGCAGGGATAGCGCTTACAGGGGTAGCTTCTGCCGACGATATATACGTTGCGTTGAAGTGATCCGATGACTAGTGGAGGTCTAGTCTTTTAACAACCTCTAAAGCCGTAGTGGGGGCGTAATATCCCACTGGTAGTGTCAGGTGAAAAGAATTGACTGATATGTTTGTAAAACCAGTATTAGGTCATGCTGAAGGCTCGAAGTTAACAACGGTTAATACTTATGTTCCTGTTCCTGTCACTGGTGGAGATGCCGCTGGGGTGTTTGGGATTCGAGGTCTCAAATCAAAGACCCTAGTTCTAACCGCAGCGACGAACGATCTCAAATTTCAAATAGAATTCTCTCCAGACGGGACCTATTGGTCGACGAGACTAACGGATATTGTTGTTGCCGCAGGAGCTTGGGTGTTGAGAGAGGACATCGGTAACACGGAGATTCGAGGATACTGGAGGCATGCGAGGATCTCTGTTAAACCGAATGTTAACGACACACATGGTACGGGGACGTTCTGGTTCGAAGCTGGTACACTGTAGTAGGTGACTTGATGAGCAAGAAACCTAAGGAAATAGGTGAACGGGTTGCAGTATTGGAGACTCGTACGGATGGGATAGATGTGCGATTGGGAATAATAACTGAAACTGAAAAAGCCTGTAAGGAGCTTCAAGCTGCAGCAATCGAGGCGATCAATGTCCGACTGAATAGTTTTGTCAACCACGAGATTACAAAATTGAGAGGGGAGATTCAATCTGCTAAGGATTCACGAAGGGACCCGCTGCGGTGGAGGGAGAAGGCTGCGATAATTGTGGCCGTCATCGCAAGTGTAACAGCGATATTGGGACAGTTGATTGCGCGTTTCTTTGGGTGAGCCTTTGATGTGTGTCAGAGGGGGGATGACGCTCCTGGCCTGGAAACAGGAAGTAAACGCGTCAAGGAGTGAATAAAAATGGTTGCAACAGTACACGTGTTCTTTGATTTCGGCGGAACGGATAACTCGCCAGGTACGCCGCAGGATGTTGACGCGTTAGGCCCACCGAATCTACGATTCAAAACGAATGACAATGCGACGATAGATACGGTCGACCCTATACCGATTGTCGCTTCGGTGACAAAGTACTCGTACTGGAAGCAGATCTATCTCAAAGTCACAGCGGGGACGTTCACGCAGATAGACAACGTCAAGCTGTACACGGATACAACTCCGTTCGGGACTGGGATAGCGACATACATAGGCGACGAACAGCCGTTGCATAGTTCAACGGTAACTACAGGGTATGATCTCGCGACGGGAACGCCAGGGGATACTGGAGATAGGATGGATTCAGGTGGGAATAAACACACTGACATTACGGCAAGGACGAACATATTCTCGTTTAGTTCAGCAGCACCGAAGGCGATCACGATTTCCGAGTCGGGATCGAAGATGGATGCTATCGGTGAGACTACGAACTACGCGGTGGTCCAGATGGAGGTCATCGATACTGCAAGCCCTGGAGATCTAGCAGACGAAACCTGGACGTATAGGTACGACGAAATCTAAGAGGAAATAGAGAAAAGGACCCAAGAGGGGCTCAATACAATGAGTCTTTTGTTTTTCTGGGTGGCGGTCTACCAAGATGGGACTACGCTACCTCAAATTGACATAAGTGGTCGGGAGAATCTTTACAAGGATATCGATAGGGAGAGACTTGTAAGATTTGATTTAGTTGAAACGACCACTGGAGAGCCAAAAGTTATTTTGCATCTCCAAAAAGGGATGAGACTTATCGCTCGAAGACGAACATTCATCCGAAACGATGGTCAACGGGGTGTTGTATGGCTCGTTGGCTGGCAGGAGACCAAGAATGGCATTAATTTCCAAGTCGTGAACTTCGTATTTCCCGATGGCCATATAGAGACTATAAACCACTTTGTAGGGGATCATATTCTATATGGAAATGTGATTCTGACTGACGATGAGATGAAGGAATAATGCTAGTTCGGCAGGGTGAGTGTGCCAGATGTGGCAAGATATGCTGTCCAGAGAACTGCATACATCTTACTCCTCAAGGATTATGCGACAATTACGAGCATCGGCCTAATGAATGCCATATCTATCCTGCGAATCCTGCTATGTTAGAATCCGGGTATACATTTTGGTTCGAAGATTCTGATTACCCAGAGACCAGGATTACTTGGAAAAATTGGAACGATGAGAAGCTATTCCCGATGTGGAAATCGCGGGAATGGATGGTGGCTGTGATTGGTAACGAAGTTATATCTTAGAGAGTCACACGCCACTGGAAACTATCCAACTGGGGGCGTAAGTGGCAGAAGCGATTACTTCCCGACGGTGCCGTCTGATAAGAACGTCGTACATGATATGCTCCCTGCGCCCGATGCCGGTCAAGAGGACATCTCAGGGAGCTATAACAACGCTGGTGTTGCTAGATATGTACTGATGAGGTTGTTTATAACCCCAGAACTAGCAGCACAGACGTTAACCGGTGGACAAGCGAACTGGAAAGTTGCTACCGCGCAGATGGAGAGCAGCACCCTGCAAAACCAATACGCGGATATTTTTGTATACGTTTATCGGCAAGGTTCCGGGAATGTAAAAACCATCGTAGGACCGGTAACTGACACACATGGAGACTACACTGCTGAGACTGGAGTTATAGATACATCTACTGGTGCAGTTGGGGATTTCTCTGTTCTTGATGGAGACAGGATCGTCGTAGAGATATGGTATTACCTTAACAACGTTAAGACAGCTGCGTATACGGCCCATACTTATTATGATGGTACGACGGATGTTGTAGATCAAACTACTGTTGGCTCTGCAGCAGCGTATTTTGAGTGTCCGCAAACTCTGAAGTTCTATAAGGATAAGGCATTCACAGCTGATGCGGTATTAGTTTCACGTAAGACAAAGGCGTTTTTAGCAGATGCAATATTAGCTGTTGGGGCGGTAACGTATACAAAGGATACCGTTGCAGATGCTGTACTGAAGAAATTAGGTATTCCGAAGGACTTCAAAGCCGACGCGGGGCTCAGGTATAGAAAGGACAAAACCACTGTCGTAGATGG
>Ga0315281_10000245_pt1 | contig 72212 bp, 64 predicted proteins | sample YL17G07_0_MG_FD_204540 | JGI IMG/M metagenome (GOLD analysis project Ga0315281, IMG submission 204540) | Sediment microbial communities from Yellowstone Lake, YNP, Wyoming, USA - YL17G07_0 | ecosystem: Environmental > Aquatic > Freshwater > Lake > Sediment | place: USA: Wyoming | collected... | reverse complement strand
TGGAGCATCGGGAACTGGGCACGATCCGCGCGATTGGTGTCGATGAAATCCAGTACGGGAAGGGGCATCAATATCTGACGCTGGTCTATCAGATCGAGGCCGGTTGCGTTCGCTTGTTGTGGGTTGGCAAGGAGCGCACCCAGGAAAGCTTTGAGAAGTTCTTCACCATGATCGGCAAGGAGCTGGCAGAGAAGATCGAGTTCGTCTGCTCCGATATGTGGAAGCCCTATCTGACGTTGATCGAGAAGCATTGCACGAACGCGCTGAATATCCTCGACCGGTTCCATGTCGTCGCCAAACTGAATCTGGCGCTCGACGAGGTGCGCGCCTCCGAGGCCAGACGGCTGATCCAGGACGGCTATGAGCCGGTATTGAAGAAGTCGCGCTGGTGTCTGCTCAAGCGCCCCGAGAATCTGACCGGCAAGCAGCGCGTCAAGCTGCGCGATGTTCTGCGCTATAACCTGCAAAGCGTGCGCGCCTATCTGTTCAAGGAGTATTTCCAGCAGTTCTGGGATTACGATTCGCCCGCCTGGGCAGGGAAGTTTCTCGATCTGTGGTGCAAGGAGGTCATGCGATCAAGGATTGAACCGCTGAAGAAGTTCGTCCGCACCGTGCGCAATCATCGTGAACTTCTGCTCAACTATTTTAGGGCGCGAAAGGCGTTTTCCAGCGGAATCGTCGAAGGCCTGAACAACAAAGCCAAAGTCACTATGAGAAAAGCTTACGGTTTCCGCACATTCAAAATGCTGGAACTCGCGCTATATCATGTGCTTGGGAAACTACCCGAGCCAAAACTTGCCCACACATTTTACTGACGAACCTTAGTTTGAATAACATTCCCCGATTTATAAGTGGATTCCGGGAGGATTGCGAAAGGCGCTCGGGCGCACCGGAACTGTCAGGCGGATTCAAGTTCGAAGTGCAACGGAAAATGGTGGCTTGGTGTAGCGCATTTCTATCTCGAAGAATACCTCGTACGGAGATTAAAATCCTCGCACCTTGCGTGGCCGGCCAAAGCCGCACACAGTATCCACGCCCAGTAACGCCGAGCTATAACGGAATCGAGAATGCCAATCAAGCTCCCTCCCCGGATTTCAATTAGTTCCTCCCTGCTGCATCACACGGACACAGTTACTTAGATTGCAATATTTTCTCCAGCGCGGGTCTTTGTTTTTCGAGTTTGTCGAGGCGTTCGCCATCCTTGAAGGTGAAAGACGCGGCAAGCTTATGCCCCAGCGAGGTCTCTGCGTTAACCACATCGATAGAGAAAGCGAGATTGTCCTTACCCCAGATGTCCGGCGCATTCCATTTGCCGGGAGCGGAGCTGGGAAGGCGAATGTCCTTGGTCGCGCCGGGCAGGATCGGGTCGGAGAGTTTATAGTTGATGTCGTCGCTGAATAACCTGCGACCATCCAAACCGGACGAGACGGTGCCGCGCAGATAGAGATAGGTAAGCGGCACCTCTGTGCCGTTCAAGACACTGAAATCCATAACGCTGAGTTTTTGCGCGCCCACGCTGCTGAAGCGCAGCGCGGGTTCGAGTACCTTGATCGATTCAAGCGCGGTTTTGGTGGTAGTCATCTCGCCGCGCATTTTGCGCAACTGCGACATTTCCTTATCGAGGCTGGCAAGCTGCCTGGCGGCCTCTTCTTTTTTGCGCTTTTCGCCAGTTGCAACAATATCACGGCCTGTTTTGCCGTTGACCAGCGGCATGAGCACCTCCGCGAGCTGCTCGGGTTTTTTCTGGCGCGCGAGTTTTTCCAACGCACCGAGGATGCCTCCTTCGTAGCCTATGTTCACATCGGATACGGCGAGCACCAACAGGGAATCGTCGAGCAGCCTGATTTCTTCAGGGGTAGCAGCTTTTTTCATTTTGGCAAGACTCGACTCGAAAGCCGCTTCACTGGATGCATCGAGCTTCTGGTCAAGCCCGGAAGAGCATGCGCTCAGCAGCACAATGGCAAAGAGACAACATATGGCTTTCACCTGACACCTTCCTTCCTCAGCGAATAGGGTCCGCGAGTGCGTATGCATGTATTGTTGTTTGTACGAAGTTTCCTAGACGACTCTACTGAAAGTGACGGGTGTTGTAAATCAGGAGAGCAAGGGAATCAACGGAATTGCAGCAAACTTGTTTAGAATTACTCAAGTCAATCTGTTCCTTCCAGAGGAGATATATCATGGTTACCCTTCACAAACTGGCACTTGCCATTAGTATGACCCTGCTTGCAGGGGCAGCCTTTGCCGCAGGCGAAGGCGATGCGTTGCGCGCAGCCCTTGAGGATAGCAAGGCCAGCCAAAAAGGGTTGACCTTTTATGTAGGCGGAGCATCTATTCCTGGCGTGGTAGTCAGCATCGGTGAAAAATATGTTATCGCCAAGAGCCAGGCGCAGGGCATCATAGTTATTAAACTGGAGAAAATCGACGCTGTTGCCGGTTTTGTGGGCGAGAAGAAATAGTTTTTCCACCGGCCAGGAGCGGCTAGATGCTGGGCGTCGCCGTTTGATCAGGATCAACCGTCATTAGCGCAACAGTTGTAATCTGGTTTTATTAATAACCAGTAAAATTTTTATCATGCCCAACGCATTGCGCATTCTCCGTTCGGAGCACCGCTCGATCGAGGCCGTGCTGCACGGATTAGGCTATTTTGTTGGCGAGATCTGGGCTGGCCGGCCATCTCCCGATGCCGAGGTGTTTCGGGCGATGCTGCAATACATCGATCTTTTCGCCGAGCGCCTGCATCACCCCAAGGAGGACCGTCATTTATTCAGCCGTATGCGCCTGCGCACGCACGAGGCAGATACCCTGCTGGATATCATCGAGGATGAACATCGTGGTGGCGCCGAGCGCGTTCGTCTGCTCGAGCAGGCATTTCTGCGATACGAAGAGGGCGGTGTGACCCACTTTCTGGGCTTTGCGCAGACTGTCGATACTTACACACGATTTCACCGCGAGCATGTACATTTTGAGGAAGCCAAAATATTTCCCATCGCAGAGCGAGTACTGACCTTGCGCGACTGGAAAGAGATCGATGCAGCATTCGCTGGTCACGGCGATACGCTGGTTTCGCCTCAGACCGAGCGCGAAATGGCCAAACTGTTCGCACGTATCGTGACCATTACGCCGCCGCCAATCGGTGCAGGCCCAGAGCTTCCACCAACACGCTAACCTGTCACGCCAGGAGTTATATATGAGTAAGTATCCTCCGCTTTGCCGGGGGATATGGCTGAAGGCAGACTCCGCCAATGTCGATAAGCGAATGCCAGACCACGCAAGCATTCTGCCGCCATGCGCTCTGCCTCGCCGGCAATGTGCGAGCAACAAACGGCTTTAGTTCATCGGAGGCCGGCGACCAGGGCGAGGCTGGCACGCAACCCCTGCGCCTCGCCGCCCAGCGGGCGCCCGGGGCGCGACACGTCATTCCAAGCATAAAGGTCGAAATGCAGCCACGGTGTGTCTTCAGGAACAAAAGCATCGAGGAACAGCGCTGCCACGATTGAGCCGGCGAATCCGTTGCGCCCTGAATTGCTCAGGTCGGCAATGTCGCTGTCGAAAAAGCGCCGGTAACTGCGCCAAAGCGGCATGCGCCATACGGGATCTCCGATCCGCGTACCGAGTTCGATAATTTCATTGGCGAGTTCGTCGCGGTTGCAATACATCGCGGGCAGCTCGGGTCCGAGCGCGACACGTGCGGCCCCGGTGAGCGTGGCAAAATCGATGAGCAGCTTCGGCTTCTGCTCGGCGGCGTAGGCAAGCGCATCGCAAAGTACCAATCGCCCTTCGGCGTCGGTATTGCCAACCTCAATCTTGAGACCTTTGCGCGTTTTGATGATGTCGCCGGGTCGGTAGGCGTTGCCGCCTATGGCATTTTCTACCGCAGGAATGAGTATGTGCAGGCATACCGGTAATTGTTGCTGCATGATGAGCCGCCCCAAAGTCAATGCATGTGCAGCGCCGCCCATGTCTTTTTTCATCAGTCGCATGCCCTCGCTGGTCTTGATATCCAAACCGCCCGAATCGAAACACACTCCCTTGCCCGCAATCGCGATGCGCGGGTGCCTGGGATTCCCCCACGTGATCTCAAGGAGGCGCGGCGCGCGCTGTGCCGCCCGGCCCACGGCGTGGATGGCGGGGAAATTGTGTTCGAGAAGTTCATCGCCTATCCATTCGTCGAAACTGCCACCGAAAAGCTCGGCCTGCTGACGAACATGATCGGCAAGCTGTTCGGGTCCCAGGTCTTCAGCTGGGGTGTTGACCAAATCGCGCACCAGATAGATCGCATCACTCATTTCGAGCGCAGCCTTTACGCCAGGCGACGGAACGACCTGAAGCTCGGCAGGTTTGCGTCTGCCTTTTTTGTAATGCGTGAACTCGTAGCTGCCAAGCGCCCAGGCGAGCGCAGCTTGCCCGGGTGCGATGGCGATACTTCCCGCTGTTCCCGATTTTGTCAGCGTATAACGTCCTCTGGGAAGGCTCATTGGCAGATGAGATAGACAATAGGGATCAGCGCCGGCGCCCGTACCGGAATCATTCCCCGCGCGCATGCCGGTGACAACAAAATCTATCGCCCCATTCTTTGCCGGAACCACGCAAAAGGTATAGGCAAGACCCTCGAAACCGGCACCGGCGATCCATGCGCGTGCGGCAGGTGTGCACGTTTCGAGAAAAGCGGCCAAGCGCTTTTTATCGGTTGCAACAAGCGGAATTGCGCTTGTGAAAATTTTCTTGTCTGTGATGACGGTCATGGGCAGGGCTTCAGGTTAGTGGCGGTACGAAAGACAGCATTTTACCCGCGGGCAGGCGCGCATGAACCCCCCGTCCGGAAGAAAGAGTTTTTTCTCGCCACAGCTTCAGCGACGATCCTGCAATATCATTTCCGCGCCTTTTTCGGCAATCATAAAAGTCGGCGCGTTGGTGTTTCCCGAGGTAATGCGTGGCATGATCGAGGCGTCGACAACGCGCAGCGCATCGATACCATGTACGCACAGACGCGCATCGACCACCGCCATGGCGTCATTGCCCATTTTGCACGTGCTCACCGGATGGAAAATAGTAGTTCCCAGATCTCCCGCTGCCTTGACGAGGCTGGCGTCGCTCCACGCAACCGGTCCCGGGCGCCATTCCAGCGGGTCGAACCTGGCCAGAGCAGGCGCGGCCATGATGCGGCGCGTGTAGCGCATGCTGTCTACGGCGACCTTGCGATCGGCGTCGGTAGATAGATAGTTGACTTGTATCTCGGGGTGAGCCTCTGGATCGGGCGAGCTAATGCGCACATGGCCGCGCGAGGTCGGCCGCAAGTTGCAGACCGAGGGGGTGATGGCGGGAAAGGTGTGCAGCGGATCGCCGAATTTGTCGAGTGACAGCGGCTGAACGTGCCATTCGATATTCGGTGACGGAAAGGATGGGTCGCTCATGCCAAAGGCGCCGAGTTGCGAAGGCGGCATGGTGAGCGGACCGGTGCGGAAGAAAAGATACTCCAGGCCCATCGCGATTTTGCCGAAAAGGCTGTGCGCGCGTGTATTGAGGGTGACAGCGTTATGCACCTTATAGATCATGCGAATCTGCAAATGATCGTGCAGGTTTTCACCTACCCCGGGTAGTTCGTGCGTTACCTCAATACTGTGCCGCTGCAATAACTTGCCGGCGCCCACGCCGGAAAGCTGCAACAGTTGCGGCGACCCGATGGCGCCAGCGGCAAGCAGTGTTTCATGTCCGGCAGAGGCGAAACAGTCGCCATGCCGCGAATGGCGAAACTCTACCCCACAGGCGCGCTTTCTTCCGTCGCGCATTTCAATTCGCACCTTTTTCACCATCGTCCCAGTAACGACGGTCAGATTCGGGCGCGCGAGCGCTGGGCGCAGAAAAGCGTTGGTTGCGCTCCAGCGTCGCCCGCGCTTCTGGCTCATATGAAAGTACGCATTGCCAAAGTTGTCACCGCGGTTGAATTCTGCGACCCTGGGTATGCCGCATTGTGCGGCTGCATCGCGCCACGCGTCGAGAATTTCCCAGCGCACGCGCGGCTCTTCGACGCGCAATCCACCTCCTACGCCATGAAATTCATCCGCGCCCGCAAAATAGTCTTCAGCTTTTTTGAAATACGGTAAAACCTCGTTCCATGACCAGCCGCTGTTACCGAGCGATGACCAGTAATCGTAATCATTTTTTTGCCCGCGCATGTAAATCATGGCATTAATCGATGAAGAGCCGCCCAGCATTTTGCCGCGCGCATACCCAAGCTGTCTGCCGTTCAGTCCGGGGTCGGGGTGCGTTTTGAAGCACCAGTCTGAGCGTGGATTGCCTATGGAAAAAAGATAACCGGCGGGTATGGTGATCCAGATCCAGTCATCCTTGCCGCCCGCCTCAAGCAGCAGCACGCGAACATCCGGGTCGGCACTCAGGCGGTTGGCAAGCACACACCCGGCGCTGCCGGCGCCAACGATGATGTAGTCGTATGAACCGAAGGCGTTCAATTGCATGTGCGAGAAAAGTAGGGGTTTAAAGGGGTTAAAAAAGGGGTTAAGACATCGCCCGGAATGTTAGGGCTGCAAGACTCGAATCCGCGCGCAAAGCTTACCCTATTTCCAGGTGATGTTTCGCGCGGCAGTACAATGCTGCATGCTGCAAGTCCAAGTTACGGCGGCGCAAATTCTCGCGCACGTTCTTTCGGGTAAAAACCTCAACGCGACACTCGACCGCGCTTTCGCCGCTGCGCCCGGGCTCTTGCCGCAACAGCGCGGGGCGGTTCGAGAGGTTTGCTTCGACGCTCTGCGTCACCTGGGCTTTCTTCGCGCACAATTGCGCGAGCTGATGAAACACGCTGCCCGGCCAGCTGAAATTGAAGCGTTGTTGCTTGCTGCGCTGGCGCAATTGCAGTTCGGGCGCGCGCGCGACTACACTATCGTCGACCACGCTGTGCGCGCAAGTGGAATGCTGGGAGCGCCACAGGCAAAACGTCTGGTCAATGCAGTGCTGCGCAACTGGCTGCGCAGGAAAGAATACCTTTGCACACACGTATTGGCACAGCCCGAAGCACGCTACAACCTTCCGTCATGGTGGCTGGACAAGATCACAAAGCAGTTTCCGGAATGCTGGCAGGAACTTGCGGCCAGCGCACAACGGCATCCACCTCTCACGCTGCGAGTGAATCTGCGCCGTACTTCGGTAGATGCACAGAAAACCAAACTTATTGAGGCCGGATTCCAAGTCTCACGAACCGGACCTTTGGCACTCGAAATCAACCCGCCGCGCGCGACTGCGGAAATTCCTGGTTTCACCGAAGGCCTTGTCTCAGTGCAGGATGCAGGCGCACAGTACGCCGCCCCGTTTCTCGATGCGCAAGACGGTATGCGCGTCCTGGATGCGTGCGCCGCCCCTGGCGGCAAGTCTGGACATATCCTGGAGCGCAACAATGTAGAGCTGCTGGCGCTCGATAGCGATGCGGTGCGTGTGTCGCGTATCGAGTCGAACCTGCAACGCTTGGGCTTGAGCGCGCGCGTCGTGGCGGCGGATGCCGGAGCACCTGACATCTGGTGGGACGGCAAGCCCTTTGAGCGTATATTGCTTGACGTGCCGTGTTCGGGTTCGGGCGTGATACGCCGCCACCCCGACATCAAGTGGCTGCGCCGGCCAGACGATATGGCGCAATACGCGAAAAATCAGCTGCGCCTGCTGGGAGTGTTGTGGAATTGCCTGTCGAAGGATGGTAGATTGCTATATGCCACCTGTTCGATATTTCGCGAAGAAAATGCAGTTGTGGTGGATGCTTTTGTCGCGCAACTGCGGGAAGCCGGAAAACCAGTAAATAGGATAATGCTCCCGGCGGTGTTTCAAGAGGACGGATGCACCCAGCCGCGAATAATCAATGGCCAACTCCTGCCCGATGATCATCACGACGGATTTTATTTCGCACTGCTCGAAAATGGTTGAGGGCTGCGGCCGTCTGTGGGCGATCGGCATGCTGGTGTTCTCCTTCGCCCTGTCCCAGCCGGGGTATGCCAGCGAGGGCATCGGCATCAGGGGGGTGACGCTAGAGCCCGCCGATGATGCATGGAAGCTCTCTGCGGATTTCGATATTCAGTTCACGCCTACGCTGCAGGAGGCTGTCAGCCGGGGCGTCCCGTTGTATTTCGTCATCGAATTCGAGGTACGCCAGCCGCGCTGGTATTGGTTCGACAAGAAAAACGTCTACACTGTTCGCGAGCGGCGCATCTCCTATGCACCGCTCACCCAGGAGTATCGCCTTTCCACTGGAAACTACTTTCAGCATTACAAGACTTTCAGCGAGTTGCGCTATCAGCTCGAACGGCTGCGCGGCTGGGAGGTCACGGGTCGAGACAGCCTCAGGGCCGGCGAGAAATATGATATCGCAGTACGCATGCGGCTGGATACGTCGCTGCTGCCCAAGCCGTTCCAGATCAGTTCGCTGACCTCCCGAGAGTGGTCGTTATCCTCTGACTGGCATCGCTGGAGCTTGGCGCCATGATCCGCGCACTGGTCTGGATTTTGGTCGCAGCGGGTGTCGGGCTGGTCGTTCTGCTGTCGCGCGCCACCGCCAATACCACACTGTTTGAACAACACTACCCATGGTTGCTCGGGCTGGGGCTTGCCGTTTCCGCAGGCATGCTGCTGCTGATCGGTTATCAGATTCGCGTATTGTGGAAGAAGCTTAAGGAACGCGTATTTGGCTCCAAGCTGGCGCTGCGCCTCATGGCGGTGTTCGCGCTCATGGCCATTATTCCCGGTGGTCTGGTTTACGCAATCTCCTTGCAGTTTTTCGAGCGCAGCATCGAATCGTGGTTCAGCGTGCGTGTCGACAAGGCCCTCGAGGGAGGATTGAACCTTGGGCGTGGCGCCCTTGACGGTGCGCTCGCCGAGCTCGGACGCAAAGCCGGGGTGATGGCAACTGAGCTCGCAGACAGGGCGGGACGCGAGGACCAGGTACTTAGACTGAGACTGATGCGCGAACAGCATGCGGTAGAAGAGGTGTCATTGTTCAATTCAGGCGGCAAGCCAATTGCATTCAGCGGCGTGCGTTCGTCGAGCCTCTTTCCCGAACTCCCCGCAGCCGTCATAAACAGCCAAAACAGGCAATGGCGGGTGATCGAGACACTACCCGAACGTGGCCTGTTTCTGCGTGCGGTAACCATGAACAATGCGGGTGCAGGGGATGGTGAAGTTAGCTGGCTGCAGGTGCTGCAGCCGGTTAGCAAGGTCCTGGCGCAGGATGCACAGGCGGTGGAATCGGGATACAAGGATTATCAGGAGCTGTCGCTGGCGCGGTCTGGTTTGAAATGGATTTTCCGCCTGACTCTCACGCTGGCGCTGTTGCTGACGCTGTTTTCTGCTATCGCACTGTCATTCCTTCTTTCGGAAAGATTTTCCGCACCGCTTTCCGCCTTGGCTGAAAGTACGCGAGCCATCGCCAAGGGGGATTTCAGCAAGCTCAATCCGGTAAAGAGCCGCGATGAATTCGGTGTGCTTACCCAATCGTTCAACACCATGACGCGCCAGCTTGCAGAGGCGTCCGAAGTGGTTGCGCGCAACCAGCAACAACTCGAAAATGCCAAGACGTATCTGGAAAGCATTCTTGTCAACCTGAGTGCCGGCGTGATGGCTTTTGACGAACAATACCGGCTCAAGACCATGAATGCTGCCGCAATGGAAATACTCGGCGCCGGTGCGGAAGACTTGCACGGTCACGCCCTGCCAATGTGGAGTAAGGTCGAGGCTGGTCTTGCGCCGCTGGTGGATGAAATCATCAGACAATTTTCCGCCTTGCGCGAGAAAACCTGGGAACGACAGATCGACTTTGCACGCCGCGACGGAATACGCACACTGCTGGTGCGCGGCACACGCATGCCGGCCACCATCGATTCGGGGCTGGTGGTGGTTTTCGACGATATCACCCATCTCATTCAGGCGCAGCGCGACGCAGCCTGGGGTGAAGTCGCGCGGCGCCTTGCGCATGAAATCAAGAATCCGCTCACGCCCATCCAGCTCTCGGCGGAGAGGCTGCAGCACAAGCTTGAGGCTGTTCTACCGGCGCTGGAGGCAGACATCCTCAGACGCTCGACCAGCACCATCGTGGCGCAGGTCAATGCGCTCAAAGGAATGGTTGACGACTTCAGCCTTTATGCGCGCAGTGCGCAACTCAATGCCAGCGATGTCGCACTGAATGACCTGGTACGCGATGTGCTTACGCTCTATGAGTCGATGCAGGTGCGCCTTGAGACACACCTTGCGGCCGACCTGCCGCGCATCCTTGCCGACCCGGCACTGTTGCGTCAGGTGCTGCACAATCTGATGCAAAATGCCATAGACGCAATGGCAGGCGTTGAGCATCCGCATGTCGTCATTAGCACATTGTGCGCCGCAGATGGGATCCTCATCACCGTGACCGATACCGGAACCGGTATTGCAGAAAGTGTGATGGGTCGAATTTTCGAGCCCTATGTCACTACCAAGCCCAAGGGAACGGGGCTGGGTATGGCGATCGTCAAGAAAATCATCGATGAGCATCACGGCAGAATTTCCGTGGAAAACGTCAAACCGCACGGGGCAAGCGTTTCGATTACACTTCCCTTGCCCCATGTATCGCAGGTTGCAGCGTAGCAACGAGGTCAGTGAATGGCACCAAATCAAATTCTGGTAGTGGATGATGAAGTAGGCATCCGTGAGCTCCTTTTCGAAATCCTCAAGGATGAGGGATACAGTGTGCGTCTTGCCGAAAACGCCGCCAGCGCGCGCGCGATACGCAAGGATGCGCGCCCTGACCTGGTGCTGCTCGATATCTGGATGCCCGATACCGACGGCATCAGTCTGCTCAAGGAGTGGGCGGTGAGCGGCCAACTGACCATGCCGGTGGTTATGATGTCCGGGCATGGCACCATTGACTCGGCCATGGAGGCGACACGCATTGGCGCGTTCGACTTCCTCGAAAAGCCGATCAGCATGCCCAAGCTCCTCGCCACGGTGGGCAAGGCGCTTGCGGGAGGCAGCGTACTTCCCAAGCCGGGGCTATCGTTCGCGCACCTGGGGCGCGCCAAGGCGATTGGCGACTTGCGCCAGCGTCTCGAGCAGATCAGCAGACTCAAGACCCCTGTACTGCTGAGTGGCGAGCCGGGGTGCGGATTCGAGTTATGCGCGCATTTGCTGCATTTGCGCAATACTCCCTGGGTGGCGCCGCAGGACAATGCCTGGCTGGGGCAGAATCCATTTGAGCCGCTCAATGAAGCGCGCGACGGCATCCTATTCCTGCAGGAAGTTCATGCCCTTGAGCGCACAGAGCAAAAAGGGCTGCTGCAATTACTGGCAAAGCTGGAAAAATTCAATGTACGGCTTGTCTGTGCGGCCTCGCACCCTTTGGCGCAACTGGTCGAACAGGATCGCTTTGAGGCGGCCCTATACGGCCAGATCAGTGGGCTGACTTTGCGTGTTCCCGCGCTGCGCGAGCATGCCGAGGATATTCCCGACCTGGCGACTACCATGCTGCTGCAACTTGTCGATGCCAACGAGGTGCCGCTCAGACAGTTCAGTATGGCTGCGCTGAATGCCTTGCGCAACCTCGACTGGCCGGGCAACCTTCCGGTCTTACAGAACGTTGTCAAGACACTGGCGCTTACCAGTCTGACACAGGAAATCGGCCTTGAAGACGTTTCTCGCACGGCCAGAGAATTCGGGCTCGGCGTACCTGACAACCATGCCAATCATGCAGGTATCCCATTCGATATGCCGCTTCGCGAAGCCCGGGAACGATTTGAGTACCAGTATTTCCTGCACCACATCCGTCGCGAGGACAGCAACATGTCACGCGTCGCCGAGCGCGTGGGTCTGGAGCGTACGCATCTTTACCGCAAGCTCAAGCAGCTTGGTATCAAGCCCTCAGGCAAGACAGAGGAAAGCGGAAACGATTAGTCCGCTACACAAGACGGCCCAGGCAGGCGTACGGCGGTCAAACCCGGTTTGACGTGCCTCATTGTAGGCATGATGAGTAAGCAACCATCGTAAGGCGCGCACACCGGCACGCCTGCATCAGTGGCAATGCGCTCCCCTTTTTTCAGCACACTTAACCCATGCAACCCCTGGGTAAAAACAAAATCGGGGCATTTTGCGACGATCACATCGGTAACGCGTATTATGCGCTGTGTGGCGGGGGCAGCTACACCAAGGCGGGCGCCAAGCTCCCTTGAATCGAGAATGCCAACTACCCCAAGGAAGCGCCAAAGGACTTCCCAGGCAACAGCCACAGATGCTTTTCCCAGTGCTGCCCGCATTCGTGTTCGGGTGCCGCCTTGAACAGCTCCCCAGGCCGTAAGTTCAGGTGTAATGCTGCAGGAAATCGAGCAAATCTGCCTCAGTCACATCCGAATCAATATAGGCGTTGCCGATATCGCGCAGCAGAATCAGGCGTATGTGGCCACCCTCGTTTTTTTTGTCAATCTGCATCAATTGCAGCATTTTCGCGGCTGGTATGGCGGGAGGATTCAACGGCAATCCCGCGCGCTGCAGAAGCTTTCTGGCTCGCTGCAAAGCGTCATGGCTGAAGTGGCCGCGCTTATGTGATAGCTCGGCTGCCATCAACATGCCCGCCGCGACCGCCTCGCCGTGCAGCCATTGGCCGTAACCGAGCGCAGTTTCTATGGCATGACCAAAGGTATGTCCCAGGTTGAGCAGCGCGCGTTCACCGCTCTCACGCTCGTCGGCTGCGACTACAGCGGCCTTGATTTCACAACTGCGCAGTATCGCCTGTGCAAGAGCTTGCGTATCGCGTGCCAGCAGCTTTTCAAGGTTATCTTCCAGCCATGCAAAAAAATGGGCATCGCGGATCAAACCATATTTGAATACTTCTGCCAGGCCGGCACGCAATTCCTTGTCTGGCAGAGTATCGAGTGTGCCGGTGTCTGCTAAAACGAGACCTGGTTGATGGAAGGCGCCGATCATGTTCTTGCCGCGCGCGTGGTTGACGGCCGTCTTTCCACCTACCGAAGAATCCACTTGCGCGAGCAAGGTTGTGGGGATCTGAATGAAGGGTACGCCACGCTGGTAGGTGGCTGCCGCAAAACCTGCCAAATCGCCAACTACACCGCCCCCCAAAGCGACAAGCGTCGACTTGCGATCGAAAGCGCGCGCCAGTAGTGCGTCGAAAATGGTATCCAGGGTCTCCCAGGTCTTGTAACGCTCTCCATCGGGGATCACGACAGCAAAGGCATCGATAACCGCGTTCTTGAGTGTTTGCATGATGCGCTCGCCGTACAGTGGAAATACGGTTTCGTTGCTGACGACGGCGGCGCGCGGGTAGGCAAAATGGGGAATCAGCAACTCCGGCTTCCCCAGCAGCCCGGCGCCGATATGAATAGGGTAACTGCGCTCACCCAGATTGACAGTGATTGTTTGCATGGTTTCAGGTATGAGTGCGCATTTGCTCGAGGCGCATGACAATATCATTGGTCAAGTGTGAGATGCTCTGCGCGCCAGTGTCAACAACCAGGTGAGCAGTCTCGCGATAGAGCGGGTCGCGAACGTCGAGCAGAGCCTGCAATGTGGCGCGTGGATTGTCGGTTTGCAGCAGAGGGCGGCTGGTATCGCGGTGCGTGCGCTGCCACAAGTGCTCAAGCTTGGCGCGCAGGTAGATAACCGTGCCCTTTTCCCTGAGCAGCGTGCGATTCTGCTCCTTGAGGATTGAGCCGCCGCCTGTGGCGAGCACAAGGTCGTCGCGCTGAACCAGGTCTGAGAGAACCGTGCTCTCGCGCTCGCGGAATCCCGCCTCGCCTTCTATCTCGAAAATAGTCGCAATAGGTACACCCGTGCGCGCTATGATTTCCTTGTCGGTATCCAGGAAATTCATATCCAGTCGTCTGGCGAGCGCACGGCCGACGGTCGTTTTGCCGGCGCCGGGCATTCCGACCAAAAACAAGTTTCCCATAAGTACATTCTAAACTACCCCGGCCGATACGAAAAAAAACGGCGTCCGAAAGGCGCCGTTTCAGGTAAAAGATATGGCTATCGTATAGACATCGCTTCTTTGATAATCTTGGGAGTAATAAAGATCAGTAGTTCGGTCTTGTCATCCTGTTTCACCGTGCGGCGGAAGATCGCACCTACGAAAGGCAGATCGCCAAGGAACGGTACTTTGTCAACGGTGGTACGTGTCGTCTGTTCGAAAATCCCGCCCAGAACAACCGTGTCTCCATTTTCCACCAGCACTTGGGTAGTGACCTTCTTGGTATCAATAGAGGGTACGCCCGCAAAAATCTGCCCCACACTATCCTTTTTGACCTCGAGGTCCATGATGATCTGGTCTTCAGGCGTAATCTGCGGCGTCACTGCCAACTCTAGAACCGCTGGTTTGAAGGAGACCGTGGTCGCCCCGCTGGATGAGGCTGTGAGGTAGGGGATTTCCGTACCCTGGTTGATAATGGCTTTTTTCTTGTCGGCTGTAATGACGCGCGGACTTGAGACCACTTTGCCGCGATTGTCGGTCTCGAGCGCCGACAGTTCAAGTTCGATCAGGTTGCTATTACCCAGATTCAGAATATTGATGCCGAGTTGTCCTGCGGCGCCAGCGACTGGCAGATTGACGCTAATCGGCGTATCGGTATTGATGGGGAGAACGCCGGTGGAAATGTTGTGCGCGTTGTCGATGTTGCCGGCTATCCCGATGTTGCGATTTGCACGATTCAGTCCGGCGGCTAGATTGAAGCGTGCGCCCAACTGGCGCGTAAACTTGTCATCGGCGATCACGATTCTCGCTTCGATCATGACCTGACGTACTGGCACATCCAGCTGGCTGATGAGGCGGCGCGCTTCATCCAGTCGTGCGGACACATCCTGCACGAAAATCGTGTTGGTGCGCTGGTCGATCGCTGCCGATCCGCGCTTGGAAAGGATTTTCTGATCCTTGTCGGAAATCAGTTTTTTTACATCCTCTGCCTTGGCATAGGAAAGCACAAAGCTTTCCGTGCGTAGTGGCTCAAGTTCCGAGATCTGCTGGCTGGCTTCAAGTGCCAGTTTCTCCTTGGTGGCTAGCTCATCCGATGGGGCGATGAGCACCACGTTGCCGTTCTTGCGTTTCGACAACCCCTTGCTTTGCAGAATGATGTCGAGCGCCTGGTCCCATGGGACATCCTTGAGGCGAAGCGTCAGGCTGCCTCCCACAGTGTCGCTGGTGATAATGTTTAGCCCAGTGAAATCGGCAATGACCTGAAGCACGGCGCGAACTTCAACATTCTGAAAGTTAAGAGAAAGTTTTTCGCCGCTATAGCCTGGCGTGGTGCCCTGAATCAGTCTGTTGGGGTCTTCCTTGACCGGCTTCACCTCGAGGATGAATTGGGTGTCGGTCTGGTATGCCGAGTACTCCCACAGGCCCCGCGGCTCAACGATCATACGTGTATTGGCGCCCTGGTCGAGGGTGTCGATGGTACGCACCGGCGTGCCGAAATCACCAACATCGAGCCTCCTGACGAGATTGCGCGGCACATTGGTATTGACGAAGTCGACGAGAACATTGCGGCCCTGCTGGCGGATGTCGATTCCGGTATTTGCGCTGGTCAGATCGACAATCACACGGCCTTCGCCGTTGTTGCCGCGGCGAAAATCGATATCGCGCACGCTTTGCCTGGTTTCACCGGGAATCGCCTCTGCGAACTTGGTTACCTGTGAGGCCGGCTTGACAGCGCTAAGCGGAATACCTTCGATACTGACGACCAGGCTTTTACCTTCGAGTTCGGACGTGAAGTTGAGGTTGCGCGTCAGATTCAGCACCAGACGCGTGCGGTTCGCTGCCTCGACGATATTGATGCTCTTGATTTCCCCTTCAGACACGTCGACGAGATGTTTGCCTGTTGCGTTGGCGGTATTGGGCAGGTCGATGGCAATGCGTGGTGGGTTCGTCACCGTGAAACCGGCCGGAACGGTTGCAAGAGCGTCCTTGAAATTCACCTTAACCAATACTTTGCCACCCTGAAGGCTGGAAACATTGATCGATTCAATGGCGTTGCGTGCGGTGTCCTTTGTCTGTGCGGTTAGGGTGGAAGGTGTACTGCCCAGCGCAATGAGCGCGATCAGGCAGGCCCCTGTGTTTGAGCACAGGTTACCCAATACATTTAGAAAACGAGTCTTGATCACTTTTTGCCTCCCTTGTCGGGTTCTTCGAGCAGCGGCAGGGAGCTCATGCGTTCTGTCCAGTCGCCGGTGCCATCCTGGACAATTTCCTTAAGCTTTACTTCGCTGTCGTTAATGTCGGTGATGAGGCCGAAATTTTGCCCCATATAATTACCTTTCTTTACACGATAAAGGGTCTTGTCAGCCCGCACCAGCGCATAAATATCCTTCGCCTGTTGCAGGGTACCGACCATTTTGAGTTGCTCGAGGGGATAGGACTCCAAGGGCTCTTTGCGCCTGTTCAAGTCAGGCTGCAGCCCACCGGCATCGCCCTGTTTAACAGAAAGCTTGCGCGGCTTGAAAGGATCGGGAAGATCAAACCCCTCATACGGGAAAGGCGCGAAAGGCTTCACCTGGGGCAACTGCTCTATGCGGCGCGGCAGATTCTTATCGGACTCCCTGATGAAATTTTTCAGATCCGAAGGTTCGCCGCCGCACCCCGCGAGCGCCAGGATGCCGCAAAGGAGGATCGATAAACGCATCATTTTCCTCCTGCCTTGGTGGTCGCCGTCTTGGCTACCTTGCGCTGCTTCGAAATTTCTTCTTCGTCCAGGTAGCGGTAGGTCTTGGCGATAGCATCCATGCTTAAAGCGCCGTCCTTACCCGCAGCGATATTCAGATCCCCCAGAAGCACAATGCGCGGCAGCCTTGCCACATCGCTGGAGAAGGCGCCAAGATCATGATAGTTACCTGTCACCTTCAGGCTTACAGGCAGTTCGGCGTAAAATTCGGTAAAATTTTCAGTTGCAGCAGGCTTGAATAGATCGAATTGCAAACCGCGACCCAGCCCTGCCTGGTTGATATCTATCAGCAGCGCATCCATTTCGGATTTGGTTGGAAGCTGCTTGAGCAGAGCACCAAATGACTGTTCAATTTCGGCGCGTTGTGCCTTGTAAGCATCGAGGTTGACGGCGAGTTTCTTCTTTTCGACAAAGGTCTGCTTGAGAGACTCTTCCTCTTTCTCGGCCTTATCCTTGTCTTCAATCTGGCTCTGAAAGAATACAAAAAAAGCCCCGACCAGAATACCGATAAAAATGAGCAAAAATGTACCCAGTTTAGCTACTACGGGCCATTGGCCTGGGTTTCTGGGATCGAGGTTTCTTAACTCGTCGAGATTCATGATTTCTTCTCCACGGGTTTACCAGCCTCACCCTTCTTCAGGGCGCCCTTTTCATCCGTTTTTTCGCGCTTAATAATGAAATTCAGGGAAAACTCATTTGCACGCAAATTATTGATGGTGACAGCCTTGATTTCGACGAGTTCGGGATTTTCCAGATAGGGCGATGCTTGTATATTGCGCATAAAAGCCGAAACACGCGCGTTCGACTGCGCATAACCTGTCACGTTGACCTTGGTGCCGGTCTGCCTAATGCTTTTGAGATACAGACCTTCAGGCAGTTGGCGCAACATCTGGTCAAGAAGGTAAACCGGTTCGGAACGATAATTCTGGAGCCCCTCGACAACCTGCTTTTTGGAAAGAAGCGATTTGGTTTCCTCGCGAATCTTGCTAATTTCGTCTATTTCCTTGTCGAGTCTGGTAATTTCAGTCTTGAGATATTTATTGCGGCCCACCTGATTCTCGATTTGCTGATCAATCACGAACCAGATGAAACCGGAAAGCAACAACCCGGCAACCACCGACAACCCGGCCATTACCGCAAACTGCTGCTGGCGTAGCTTGCGTTTTTCCTCGCGATGAGGGAGTAGGTTTATGCGGATCATGTCGGGTCGAATCTCCGCATGGCGAGGCCGCATGCCACCATGAGTGACGGGGCATCGATGGTGAGCTGGCGCGGCTTGACCTTGGAAGACAACGCCATGTTGGAGAAAGGATTTGCCACCAGCGTATGTACCTGGGTGCGATTTGCAACCATTTCTTCCAGCCCTTCCAGCATCGCACAACCGCCGGAAAGTATGATGTGGTCAACTTTATTGAACTGCGTCGACGTGAAGAAAAACTGTAAAGCGCGCTGGATTTCCATAACGAGTTTTTCGTTGAATGGCTGCAGCACGTCTGGACCATAATTATCGGGTAGCCCGCCGGTACGCTTGGCGACTTCTGCTTCTTCCATGGGCATGTCAAAATGGCGCGCAATATCCTGGGTTAACTGATATCCCCCGAGCTGCTGCTCTCGGGTATATACGACCTGGCCTTTGTGCATCACGGTGACACGGGTGATCTGCGCCCCAATGTCCACTATGACGGTTATATCGTCGCTCTGTACGCCACTGGTGGCCCCGAGCATTAATTCAAATGCGGTCTGTACCGCGAACGATTCGACATCCATTATCTGAGTTTTCAGTCCTGCCGCTTGAGCTACAGCGACGCGATCCTCGATCTTTTCCTTACGCGAGGCTGCAATCAGGACTTCGACCTCCTCGTCAGACCCCGAAGCAGGACCAATGACGTGAAAATCCAGATTGACCTCATCCAGGCTGAAGGGTATGTACTGGTTAGCCTCGGATTGCACTTGCAGCTCCATGTCTTCTTCGCGCAAGCTCGACGACAAAAGAACCTTCTTGGTAATGACTGCGGCAGCCGGGAGAGCCAAAGCGACATGCTTGATACGCGTCCCCATGATTTTCCAGGCGCGCGTCATGGCTTCGCCGGCAGCTTCGATATTGGCGATATTGCCGTCCACGACCGTGTCCTTGGGAAGCGGCTCTATGGCATAGCGCTCCACACGGTACAGGCCTTTACCGGCTTCGGCCAACTCTACAATCTTTACTGAAGACGAGCTGATATCCACCCCAAGTACGGGGGGTGCTTTGGCCTTCAAAAACTCAAACTGGGATGCCAGCGATTCTTTAAGCATGGTGGTAGGTTACGCCCCATTACGCATAATTTACATTAAATCCTAGCAACAACCCCTAAGCGTGTAAAGCTTTTTTTATGTAATCCCGAAAATAGTCAGTGCCACAATATTGCCATCTCGTTAGCAGAATCTCGCCAGCCAGTCATTTCCCAGGCCGATATAATAGAGCCGGAACTCCTCAATATACTGTCTGAAATGTCAAATCGCTGGTGGTTTTACCCCTTATTGTTAGCGGCATCCCTTGGCATTGCAGCGCTTGGAGTGGTCGCGCTTACTTTGGTGCTGCTCTATCCAAACCTGCCCTCCCTGGATGTGCTGACCGACTATCGCCCTAAAATTCCATTACGAATATACAGTGCCGAAGGGGGGCTGATGGGTGAATTCGGAGAAGAAAAGCGTGCTCTCATCAAAATCGCAGATGTGCCGGAAGTGATGAAAAATGCCATCCTGGCTGCGGAGGATGAACGATTTTACGAGCACGGTGGTGTCGATTACATGGGGGTTGCGCGCGCTGCATTGGCCAATCTTTCTGCGCGGGGGGCCAAGGAGGGCGCTTCGACAATCACAATGCAGGTTGCGCGAAATTTCTTTCTTTCCAACGAAAAGACCTTTACCCGTAAACTGTCCGAAGTCTTGCTAGCTTTTAAAATAGAGCAAAATCTCAGCAAGAACCAGATTTTCGAAATATATATTAATCAGATTTACCTCGGACAGCGTGCGTACGGCTTTGCATCTGCCTCTCAAGTATATTTTGGGAAGGAGATCAAGGACATAACGGCCGCCGAGGCTGCCATGCTGGCGGGATTGCCCAAGGCGCCATCACGATACAATCCGATCAGCAACCCGAAGCGTGCGACACAGCGTCAACAATATATCCTGCGCCGCATGCGCGATAACGGCAGTCTTACCGGCGAGCAATTTCAAAGTGCGGGCAGTGAACGCTTGAAATTGAATCTCGAGCAGCAGCAATATGCCGTCAAGGCCGAATATGCTGCGGAAATGGTTCGCAAGGAAATCTTCGAACAGTATGGGGAAAACGCTTACAACAGTGGTATCAGGGTCTATACCACAATCCGCAAATTCGATGAGGATGCAGCCAATTCGGCCTTGCGCAAGGGAGTGATGGAGTATGACCGGCGCCACGGTTATCGGGGCCCTGAAGGTTACCTCAAGCTTCCGGACAACAATGAAGCCGTCGATGAAGCAGTCGAAGAAGCTTTGCTAGACAAAGATACTGTAGGGGATTTGATTCCTGCGGTGGTGATTGAGGCGAACACCAGGCAAATAGTCGCCATGACGAGGCGGGGCGAATTGATTACCGTCGCAGGAGAGGGCTTGAGGTTTGTTGCGAGGGCGCTACAGGAAAAATCCTCCCCCCTGAAGCCGCAACGCGGCTCTATCGTGCGCTTGCAACAGGATGAAAAAGGGCTTTGGTCTCTAGCGCAAGTACCGCGCACCGAGGCAGCAATGGTTTCCCTGGATCCTTTGGATGGTGCTATCCGCGCCTTGGTGGGGGGCTTCGATTTCGGCGCCAGCAAGTTCAATCACGTGACGCAGGCCTGGCGGCAGCCGGGCTCCAGTATCAAGCCATTTATTTACTCAGCGGCACTCGAAAAGGGTTTTACGCCGGCAACGATCGTAAATGATGCGCCGGTGGTGGTCGACCCAGGTCGTACAGGCGGCCAGATCTGGGAGCCGAGGAACTATGACGGCAAATATGAAGGCCCGATGCGCTTGAGAACCGCTCTTGCGAAATCCAAAAATATGGTTTCAATCCGCGTTCTGCAGTCTATCGGGACAGGATATGCACAGGACTACATCACCCGATTCGGTTTTCAGGCGGATAAGCACCCGCCATATCTCACCATGGCACTGGGGGCGGGTTCCGTTACTCCTATGCAAATGGCAGGAGCTTATGCTGTTTTTGCCAATGGCGGATACCGAATCAAGCCCTACTTTATTCGCAAGATCACTGATGATAAGGGTGGTGTGCTTTTCGAGGTGAAGCCGGAGCAGGCTGGCGTAGATGCCGAGAGGGTGATCGATGCGCGTAACGCTTTCATTATGAACAGCCTGATGCGAGACGTGGTGAAATACGGTACTGCTGCACGCGCCATGACGCTCGGACGTCAGGATCTTGCAGGCAAGACTGGAACGACTAACGACCACATCGATGCCTGGTTTGCGGGCTTTCAAAAAAGCCTGGTAGCCATTGCCTGGCTCGGGTTTGATAACCCTGGAGATCTGGGAAACAACGAGACAGGCAGCCAGGCCGCGCTGCCCATCTGGATGGCGTATATGGCAAAGGTGCTGCAAGGAGTAGAAGAAAGCGCTCTAGAGCCTCCGGAGGGTATCGTGGCAGTAGCAATCGATGCCAATAGTGGTTTGGTGGAATCCACAATCGGCACGGGGAAGGAATCTATCAAGGAGTATTTCTATGCTGAATCGCTCCCTGTGCCGGCGGAAGGGCAGGCTGCGGCGCGCGATAAGGGGCGCCCAGCAGAAGAAATCAGGAATCAGATTTTCTAATGACACGTAACGGCAGCACTAAAATCAGAAATAGGCAGACACCAGGAGGCTCTGGCAGGTTGCAAGGCATACGCTATGACATGCGGCGCCAAATCGCCTATCTGGCTGCCCGTTTGATGGCAGAAAACGGCATCTCCGATTTCGCTATCGCCAAACAAAAGGCGGCGCGTCAGGCGGGAACCAGCGATACGAATTCCTTGCCAGACAATCGCGAGATCGAGATTGCATTGCGCGCGTACCAAGCCCTGTTTTTGGGTGATGAACAGCCCAAGCAACTGCACAGACTGCGCGAGCTGGCGCTTGAGGCGATGCGTTTGCTAAGTGATTTCAAACCGCTCCTCACAGGTTCGGTATTGAAGGGAACAGCGGGCGCTCATTCGGGCATAGATCTGCAACTCTTTGCGAATGATAGCAAGGAGGTTGAGTTATTTTTGATTAATCATGGGATTATCTACCGTACGCAACTGCGCCACGTATGCGTTGGTGGCAAATCAAGAGAGATTCCCGTCCTGAGGCTTGAGTTTAGTGGTGCGCAGTTGTCGTTGGCTGTTTTTCCGGCTTTGTCGTCACGTATTACTCTAAAAAACCGTGAAGGAAGCTCGTCACTAGAAAGGGCGGGGATACGCGAGGTCGCTGCAATGCTAACCGAAAATCCTTAGGTTAAGTTTGCTTGAGCCACTGTGCTGCCTGCAAGGCATAATAAGTCAATATGCAATCTGCACCGGCGCGCTTGAACCCCAGCAGTGCTTCTAGAACACAGGCTTCTTCGTCCAGCCAGCCATTTTGCGAAGCGGCCTTTAGCATGGCGTATTCGCCACTCACCTGGTAAACGAAGGTTGGCACCCCGAAAGCGTCCTTTACGCGACGTACGATATCCAGATAGGGCATCCCTGGTTTGACCATGACCATATCCGCACCTTCCTGCAAGTCGAGAGCAAGTTCGCGCAAAGCCTCATTGCTGTTCGCAGGATCCAACTGATAACTTTTCTTGTCGCTTTTGCCCAGGCTGCTTGCAGAGCCGACGGCGTCACGAAAGGGCCCATAAAAGCCGGAAGCAAATTTAGCGGAATAGGCAAGAATAGCGGTGTGGATGTGTCCGCTCGTGTCTAGAGCGGCTCGGATTCGACCGATGCGACCATCCATCATGTCGCTTGGCGCAACAATATCCACACCCGATTCGGCATGAGTGAGCGCCTGCTTTTCAAGTACTGCAACTGTTTCATCGTTTAGTACATAACCTGCTGTATCGATCAGGCCATCTTGCCCATGGCTAGTATAGGGATCGAGGGCAATATCCGTGACAATTGCGATGTCTGGGAAACGCTTCTTGAGTTCGCGCACTGCGCGCGGCGCCAGACCGGCAGGGTTATAGGCCTCCCTGGCATCTGCCGACTTCAAGGCGCCGTCAATTACCGGAAACAATGCTATTGCGGGAATCCCCAGAAAACAGGCTTGCTCGACGACGCTAAAGAGCTCATCCACGGAGCAGCGCTCCACTCCCGGCATAGAGGGCACCGCCTCGCGGCGCTTGTTCCCCTCAAGAACAAAGATCGGGTAAACAAAATCATTGGCCGAAAGCTGAGTTTCGCGCACCATACGACGCAAGAAACCGGTACGACGCAGACGTCTCATGCGTCTGGCAGGGTAATCCCCAAGTTGAAAACTGGTCATGTGGAAATCCGTAATTTGCGAAAGGGGTTGAACTTTATTATTGCATCCTCATCATATGAAATGAAGGGCTTGACCCTTCCCCGCTCGTCCTCCCTGAGCGGGTGCCTTAATGCTTATTAAGGCTGTTGTGGGCCCGGGGCAACCCCTTTCCCCGGGCCTTTTTCTGATTCGCCAGCTGTTTCGTTTTGCCTTTCATGAGAACGGAACAAGCTGGCGATTTTTTCTTCAGCCTCTTCCACCCCCGTTTTTTTAAGACTAGAGAATAGTTGCACGGTGGCTTTCAAACCCAGCGTCCCCATGTCCTGTCTAACCTTTTTCAGTGTATCCAGCGCGGCAGTGCGTGACAGCTTGTCAGCCTTGGTAAGCAAGGCATGCACTGGCTTTCGGGTAGGCGCAAACCAGTCGAGCATTTGCAGGTCGAGCGGCTTGAGCGGGTGACGGGCATCCATGATCAAGACCAGTCCCGCCAACGACCTGCGTTGCGAAATGTAGGCCGACAGCAATTCTTCCCAGTGTCTCCTGACTGCATGCGGAACACCTGCGAAACCATAGCCCGGCAAGTCCACAAGGTAACGGTTTTCCCCCAAAGAAAAATAATTGATCAACTGCGTACGCCCCGGCGTTTTGCTCACATAAGCCAGGCGATTGCGGCGAGTCAGCGTGTTGATGGCGCTAGATTTGCCAGAATTGGAACGCCCCACGAAAGCAACCTCGATGTCGTTATCAGGGGGGAGCGCCGACAGGTCGTTTACGGAAACGACAAAATCCACATGATGAAAAAGAGCCAATTAAGTCCTTGCAGGCTGTTAGGGGATATGATCTTGAGTTGGCATGTCATACCCAGAATAAGTTAAAATGGCTGGTTTGAAATCTACTTGATCAAGGGTTGGAAAATGAGACAACTTGTGAGCGGGATAATGTGTTCAATTGCCGCGCTTGGGATAACGTTGGGAACAAATGCTCACGCCCAAAGCAAGGCAGACTTGGCGCGCGGGCAGCAAATTGCGACTACAGTGTGTGCGGCTTGCCACGGACCTGACGGCAATAGTGCACTGGCCGTCAATCCAAATCTTGCTGCTCAGGGTGAGCAGTATATCGCAAGCCAGCTGGCACTTTTCAAATCGGGCAAGGAAGATCAGGGCAGATTGCGCGCCAGTCCCATTATGCAGGGCATCGCTGCTGGTTTGGTCAAGAGTGACACCCAGGATGATATGAAGGCGCTGGGCGTATATTTTTCCATCCAGAAGCTTAACAGGCCGGCAATACCGGCCAGCAAGGAGCAGGCGCTCAAAGGTCAGGCTATCTACCGCGCAGGTATACGGAAGCTCGATGTCCCTGCGTGCGCAGGTTGTCATTCGCCCAACGGCGCGGGCATCCCCGCGCAGTACCCACGACTGGCTGGACAGTGGCCGGAATACACCTACCAGTCACTCAAGAACTACGCTTCCGAACAGCGCAAACACCCGGTGATGTCAGCCATAGCCAAGCGCCTAAATGATGAGCAGATGCAAGCCGTAGCACAGTACACGGCCGGGCTTCGCTAGCCGGCAAGCTGGGCAAAAACTTCGCGCGCAGCGGTAAGCGTGCGCTCAATCTCTGCCTCGCCATGAGCCGCTGACACAAAACCCGCTTCATACGCCGAGGGTGCGAGATACACGCCACGCTGCAGCATGGCGTGAAAAAATCGGTTGAATCGCTCCTTGTCGCATGTCATCACTTCGGCAAAATTGGCAGGCGGCGTAGCCCTGAAGAAAATACCGAACATGCCACCCAGGCTGGCGCCTGAAAATATTACTCCCGTATCCCGCGCGGCCTGCATGAGGCCGGTAACCAGCTTATTCGTGACTGCGGTCAGACGCTCGTAAAATCCGGCAACCTGTACCAGTTTCAAGGTAGCGAGACCTGCTGCAACCGCGACGGGGTTTCCTGACAGGGTACCTGCCTGATACACCGCTCCCAGCGGCGCAAGATGCCCCATGATGTCACGTCTGCCGCCAAAGGCTGCTACAGGCAACCCGCCCCCGATAACTTTACCTAGAGTGGTGAGATCGGGTGTGATACCAAAATGACCCTGCGCGCCGCGCAACCCGACTCGAAAACCGGTCATGACCTCGTCAAAGATCAGTACGGTTCCATATTGTGTACACAACCTGCGCAAGGCTTGCAGGTATTCCCTGGCGGGCATGACGAAATTCATGTTTCCGGCCACGGGTTCCACAATGACCGCTGCGATATCCCTGCCGATTTCCGCGAAAGTACGCTCCAACTCGAGAGGATCGTTATAGGAAAGAACCAGCGTTTGCGCCGCAACCTCCGGGGGTACACCCGCGGAACTCGGGTTGCCGAAAGTGAGTAGACCCGAGCCCGCCTTCACAAGCAGGGCGTCGCCATGGCCATGATAGCAACCTTCAAATTTGATGAGCCTGGAGCGGCCCGTGAAGCCTCGCGCCAGCCTGATTGCGCTCATGGTCGCCTCTGTGCCGGAACTGACCAGCCTGACCTGCTCGATGCTGGGTATCAACTCTGTTATGAGTTGTGCCATTTCAAGCTCCAACTCAGTGGGCGCACCGAAGCTCAACGAATGCGCGGCAACTTTCTGGACAGCCGCAACCACGTCGGGGTGGGCATGGCCGGCTATCATGGGTCCCCATGAGCCCACATAGTCGATGTAGCGGTTGCCATCGACATCGGTAAGCCACGCACCACTGCCTTCACGGAAAAAGATTGGTGTTCCACCGACGCCGCGGAAGGCACGAACCGGGGAGTTTACTCCGCCGGGAATCAGGCGCTGCGATTTTTCAAACAGGATTCGACTGGTTTCAAGCATGGCAAGTGTGGAAAAGTTGACTGAGTTGTTGCGCGTGGCAAAGGATGGTATCCGCATCCGGATTTTCAAAAAGAGCGCTGATAACGGCAATCGCATCGGCGCCCGCGGCAATGACCTGGCTCGCATTGCGCATCGTAATGCCGCCGATGGCAACGCTATTCATTCCGCGCCTGCCGGCTTCGGCCAGCAAACGTAAATCGGCGCGAACTGCAAGGGGCTTTGTGGCGGAAGGAAAGAGGCTGCCAAAGGCGACATAATCCGCGCCCTCGTCGATTGCGCGCATCGCAAGCCGCATATCGTCATAACACGATACGCCCACTATCGCATCGGGCATGATGCGTCGTATGCTGGCAACCGATTCGTCATCGCGACCGATATGCACACCATCCGCTCCCACGGCGATCGCCAACTGCACGGAATCGTTGACGATGAACGGTATATCGAGGCGTCTGCATTCGGCGGCCAAGGCCATGCCCTGCACCGTTGCCAGATCGGGTGCAATTGTTTTAGCACGATACTGTATGACAGAGGCGCCACCCCGCAGAGCCGCATTAGCCATGCGTAGCAAGAGCCCGGTATCCGCTGTCTCGGGCGTGATGGCATATAAACCTTTGATGCGCCGGCGCGCATACTCAGTGACCGCCATTTTCCTCCGCAGAGTCAGTTTCCTCTCGTGCCCAGAAAAGGCGGTCGGGAATGAATTGCCCCATGCCCGGACGATAGGCGTATTTCAATGTTTGCCAAGTGTAATCCTGAGCTTCGCGCACGGCGTCCGACATATTGGCCCCGCGCGCCAGAGAGGCGGCGACGGCCGAAGCCAGGGTGCAGCCCGAGCCATGATAGCTCGACGGTAGCCGTTGCCAAGTGTCGCTACGTACTATGCCGCTCGAATGGTACAGGGTATTGATCACATCAACTGTGGCGTCATGTGTGCCTGTAACCAGCACATACTCGCAACCGAATTCAAGCAGCCGCCGTGCAAGCTGTGCATTGGTGATGGTGTCGTCTTCGTTTTCGTCTTCGAGACCCAGACGCCGTAGCTCCAGCGTATTAGGGGTGATAAGAGTGCATTGCGGAATCAGCATTTCAATCAGGGTGGCAAGCGTTTCGTCGTCACCAAAAGAATCGCCTCTGCCCGAGGCAAGCACCGGATCGAGTACCACGGGAATATCGGGATAGTCCGCAATCACTTCCGCTATGGCGGCGACCACATCGGCGCTCCCAAGCACACCAATTTTAAATGCCGCAACGGGAATATCCTCAAGGATGCAACGCGCCTGGTCGGCCACCCAGCCAGCATCCAGGGTCAGCATGCCCTCGACACCTGCGCTATCCTGAACCGTGATGGCAGTGATCACGGAAAGCGGGTGGCAACCCATGCTCGCGAAGGTCAGAATATCGGCTTGCATGCCTGCTCCGCTACTTGGGTCGGATGCGGCGATGGTGAGCACTGCCGGAAAAATCTGTTGATCCTGGAGCATGGGCGAGTTGAAGTATATTGATGAACGCCTTGAAGTCTGAACCTGAGCAAACTATCATGGCGCACGATAATTACTAATATTTCATTCTACCCCATGAGCACTCTTACGCCCCCCGGTTCCCCGGGTTCCCCCGCCCCTTGCAGAACCTGGATGTGTCTGGTATGCGGATTGATCTATGATGAGTCTCAAGGGTGGCCTGAAGATGGCATTCCTCCCGGAACGCGTTGGGAAGACCTGCCGCTGGGGTGGTGCTGTCCCGAGTGTGGTGCGCGCAAGGAAGACTTTGAAGAGGTGGAAATCTGAGGTTTAATGAGACTTACCCGGCAACTTAAAAAGCAAGCAATCATTGGCGACCCTCAAGCAACGCTCAGGGTGCAGTATCTCAAGAATTGATTTAGAGCATAACTTTAACAAGAGCCTCTTTTCTCTTGTTTTGTATAACCAAATCAGTTACTCTGCATGGAAAAACGAGGCTCTAAATAATTGGATGGCGCCACTTGTGACTTAGTGCACAGCTGCCCACCAGTTTTTTCGCGTAGAGTACCCCTAGCGCATTGAGCGTGTGGCGGATTCTTGTCTCGGAGGAGCGTAGGCTAGACAGTATGCGGAAAATGCTGAGCGAGCGAGGGTTGCGTGCCTGAAGCCAGGAGCTTATCCGGTGTGCGCGTCATGGTTATCGACGACAGCAATACGATCCGTCGCAGTGCGGAGATATTCTTGATGCAGGCGGGATGTCAGGTCATACTCGCCGAGAATGGCTTCGACGCCCTGGCGAAAATTGCGGACTACCATCCTGATTTGATATTTGTCGATATCATGATGCCGCGCCTCGATGGTTATCAGACCTGCTCCCTCATCAAGAAAAATGGCAAGCACAAGGATATCCCCGTGATCATGCTTTCTTCAAAAGACAGCCTTTTTGATCGGGCACGCGGTCGCATGGTCGGGTCGGATGAGTATCTCACCAAACCCTTTTCCAAGGAAAGTTTGTTAAAGGCGGTGGAAACCCATCTGCCGGCGAGCAACGCTGCATAATACTGTGATTCGATATCTGGAGCATTCACCATGGCCGTGAAAAAAATATTGATCGTTGACGACTCTCCGACTGAACGTGCTTTTCTCGAATCGATGCTGGTAAAAGCAGGATTTCAGTGCGTCCAGGCAGCAAGCGGAGAAGAGGGTGTGGAAATGTCAAAAACACAGCGCCCGGACCTGATTCTGATGGATGTGGTGATGCCGGGCCTGAATGGATTCCAGGCTACACGCGCCATCACGCGCGATGAAGCCACGAAGCATATACCGGTGTTCATTTGTACAACCAAGGACCAGGAAACAGACAAGATTTGGGGTGTGCGCCAAGGTGCGAAGGACTATCTCGTCAAGCCCATCAAGGCGGATGACCTCATCGCCAAGATTAGGGCGCTTGGCTGACCCATGGCGAGAAAAACCAGTCTTCGCGAGTATCAGCTTTCGGTAGCCAATCGCCTGCGCGATCTGGCGTCGCGCAAGGCGGTTGCTTCGATGTTGGGTTTCCAGGTGGGTAATGAGCGCTGGTTTGTCGACTTGACCGATATTAGCGAGGTAATTCCTGTGCCCACGATCATGCCGGTGCCGTTGACACAGGGCTGGTTTTGCGGGGTGGCCAATGTGCGCGGGACGCTGTACAGCATCGCTGATTTTGCCGCGTTTCAAGGGCAGACTGCGATTGGCCCCGGCATGGAGCGCCGCGTCATTTTGATTTCTGAAAAACGTATTTCCGGTTCAGGTTTGCTGGTTAACCGCATGCTGGGGTTGCGCAATCCGGACCAGTTTGCGGCGGATGCGGATAGCCAGGCAGCCCCGTCCTGGGTTAAGGGGGTTTACCGTGACCCAAATGGTGAACGCTGGCATTGGCTGAACACGGAAGCCTTGGTGCGTGATGAACGTTTTCTTGAAGCTGGGCGTTAAACGCTTGGGCGTTTACGGCCAAAACGCCGATACAGGCGATTGGAGATAATTTATGGCGACTCCCAAACCACAGATACTTGGCAAGGCAGAGGCTAAAAAAGCATCTGTCGCAGCAGCCAGGCCAGGCGGACTGACTCTTGCCAGTTTTTTTTCCTTCGGGAAAAAGAAGCCGTCCAATGCACCTGCATCCGCGACTTCGCAAGTGTCTACCCAGACAGGTGGTTCTATACTCGGGCCTGCCACCAAGAGTCCGGTGGGATCGAAAACCATCATTACGCCGGCGCTGGGTTTTGAATCGGTTGCCGCTCCGGCCGCCAGGACAGCCAAAATCAAGGAGCCTTTCAGGCTGCCTGTCATCGGCATGCTGCCGGTCGAAACTCAGTTGCAAGCTCTGGGCGGCGCGGCTTTGGTGTTTCTCCTTTTTGCTGCCGGCGCGGAAGTGTTCGATGCCATCGGCCGCGGCAATAACGCGACTTTTATCAACATTACCTCACAGCTGCAGTTTCTGACGGAGCGGCTGGCGAAGTCTGGTGAGTTGGCGGCGCGCGGCGATGCCAACAGCTTTCAGCAACTGCAGGATAGCCGGGATCAATTCTCCAATTTCATTACCGTCCTGAATAGTGGCGGCCGCGTACTGGACACCAGCGTCCCCGCAGCCGGACAGAGTCAGGAACTGCGCGCCAGCCTTGCCAGCCTGACGAAAAAAAGCGAGCAGATTGCGGGCTATGCCACTTCGATCATGAATGCACGCAAGGACCTGTCCGCGCTGTCCAATAATATTGCCAAGGTACGCGAAGTGTCCGAGGAGCTGGCGACGCTGTCGCAGGATTTGACCGGTTTGATGCAGCAGACTGGCGCATCGCAGACGCAGACGCTGAAGTCCTACAGACTGACCCACCTTGCGGAGCGCCTGGGGCGCGGCGCCGCGGAAATTCTCGGGGCGGCCATTATTGATCCCGAGGTGCCGTTCCTCATGGGAAAGGACACGAATGATTTTAACGGCCTGCTGAAAGGGCTGGAGGCAGGTAGCGAAGTGCTCGGTCTGGCGGCGGTCAAGGAATCGGAGGTCAGAGCGGGGCTTGTCAAGCTTCGCGAGCAATTTACGATTTTCGAAAAGAATATCAGCCCGATTCTGAGCAATGTGCAAAAACTGGTCTCGGCGCGCCAGTCCGCGCGCACCTTGACGTCGGGGTCCGAGGGGTTGCTACAGAATGTGCTGCAACTACAAGAAACCTTGCAGGCTCAGAAACAAATCCTTCTTTTGCTGGCCGCGATTGTCTTTGCCATTCTGGCATTGGTCTTTGTCGCTCTGCTGGCCATGCTGTTCCTGGGTGACATCAACCGGCGTGCAGCGTTATCCGAGGCGGAGAACAAGCGCAACCAAGAAGCAATTTTACGGTTGCTCAATGAAATGGGCGACCTGGCGGACGGCGACCTGACCATTCATGCCAAGGTGACCGAGGATATCACCGGCGCTATTGCGGACTCCATGAATTACACGATTGAGGAACTGCGAACTCTGGTAACGGGTGTCAACAAGGCATCCAGCCAGGTCTCGGCCAAATCGCAGCAGGCCCAGGAAGTGTCGGTGCAGCTTCTCGACGCGGCGGAAAAACAGTCCCGGGAGATTCAGGAAACGACGCAACAGGTGTTGCAGGTAGCTGAAACACTCAACCAGGTTTCCAGCAGCGCAGAAAACTCTTCGCAGGTGGCCATGCGTTCGCTGGCGGCGGCGGACAAGGGGCGTCTCGCGGTACAAAACTCAATCTCGGGCATGAACGATATCCGCGACCAGATCCAGGAAACGTCCAAACGTATCAAGCGTCTGGGAGAAAGCTCGCAGGAGATCGGTGAAATCGTGGAGCTGATTTCCGACATTACCGAGCAGACGAACGTGCTGGCGCTGAATGCCGCGATTCAGGCTGCCTCGGCGGGTGAAGCAGGGCGAGGTTTCTCGGTGGTTGCCGAGGAAGTGCAGCGCCTTGCGGAACGTTCTGGCGAGGCGACCAAGCAAATTGGGGCGATTGTGAAAACCATTCAGGCGGATACGCAGGACGCAGTCGCCGCCATGGAAAGGTCCACCCAGGGCGTGGTTGAAGGAGCAAAACTTTCCGATGCCGCAGGACAGGCGCTGACGGAAATCGACTCGGTAACGAAAAACCTCGCCACGCTGATTCAGAAGATTTCTTCCGATACGCATACTCAGGCAGCATCGGCCAATAAGGTGGCGCGCAACATGCAGGATATTCTCGAGATTACGCGCCAGACGACAGTGGGCACTCAGCTTACTGCGACCTCGATTCAGGAGCTTGCCGCAGTGGCGAGCGACCTCAAGGCCTCAGTATCGGGATTCAAGCTCTAAACGGGACTGGCTGAGGCGCGTTTAAATGGCTGAAGATATCATCGCGGCTTTTGATATTGGACCACTTTCCTGGGTCAAACCGGAGATCGATCATTCGCTCGCCGAAGCGCGCAAGTCGCTCGACCGTGCGGCCGCCGACCCTGGCGACGCCAAGCCGCTCAAGTATGTTGCGACCCATCTGCACCAGGTTGCTGGCGCGTTGGCCATGGTGGGTCTTGGCGCAGCTACGCGTTTTTGCGAGGAAATCGAAAAAGTCGTCGCGCTCCTCGAACAAAAAAGCGGCGACCCAGCCGCGCTAACAGCCGTTATCCGAAAAGGCATCGCTGCTCTGGGAGGTTATCTTGACCGCCTTCTCGCGGGACGCGTCGATCGTCCCATGGTGCTGGCGCCTGTCTATGTCGAACTAAACCGCGCGCGCGACGCGACCGATGCCGCCGAAAGTGACCTTTTCTACCCGGATCTGACGGTAACGCTGCCTGCTCCGGAACATACCGTCGTTCTGCCAACCAGGAGTGTTCAGGAGCAAATCCTCAGACAGCGCCGCGGCCTGTTTCATTCGGGTTTGCTGAAACTGCTCAAGGAGAAGGACTACCCGGCAGGGCTACGCGCCATGCGCGATGCCGTTCAGGGAATCGAGTCGCTTCAGATACAGTCTCCCAATCGCACGTTCTGGTTTACCGCAAGCGCTTTTTTCGATGCGCTCGCGCACGGCCACAAGGGCCTGGATACGGCCGTCGTTTCGTTGCTCGGCAAGATCGACCAGCAGATCAGGCTGCTGCAAGAGGGGGTGCAAAAAGTACCGGAGCGTCTCTTCCGCGATCTTTTGCTTGTCATCGGCAGAGGTAATGCACGGTCCGATCGTGTCAATCTGGTGCGTTTGCTGTATCGCCTTGATGATCAGCTCGCCACGACAGAGGCCCATGGCGGCAACGCCAGTGAGGAACTCAGGCTGGTAGTGCGTGAATTGCATGAACTCACGCAAGCGCAAAAGGAGAGCTGGCTCAGATTTACCTCGGGCAATCGCGCGGCCATAGAGGCGTTTGCCTTGCAGGCGATCAACCTGGTCAACTTGGCCGCGAAACAACCGAGCGCCGAATTGGTCCTGGTTTTCAAGGCGCTTGCAAATGTTGCGGGCGCTTTGCGTGCAGCGGCGGTCGCGCCCCCCGAAAGCGTTGCACTGGAAGTCGCTACTGCGCTCTTGTTTACGGAGGGGTCGCTCGAAAACTACTTCATGCTCTCTGACGATTTCACCGAGCAGGCCAGGACGGTGGCCATGCGAGTCATGGCGGCATTGTCGGGCGTAGCGCCTCCGGTACTCGACTCGGCCGCAGCGGGGTTGATGGACGACATGACGCGTCGCGCGCAGGAGCGCCTGCTGATTTTTCAGGTTGGGCAGGAGATACAGGTTAACCTGCAGGGCATCGAGCAGGTTCTGGACGCTTTTTTCCGCGACCCGCTCAAGACCGCACAGTTACCCTCCCTTGAGGGGTTGTTTTCGCAAGTACAGGGCGCCCTTGCCATACTCGAACTGGACGAGGCGACGGCGCTCAACAGGTTGATCGCGCAACGCGTGACGCAGTTTGCCAGAGGCGCTCGCAAATGCACGGACGAAGATGCCGAGGCGGTTGCCGAGGGCATCAGCGCCCTGGGACTTTACGTTTCCGAGCTCCAGCAAGGCCGCACCAACCCGCGCGACGTACTCTTGCCTGCCTTGGTGCGTTATGGGCTGGCGGAAAAGCCTCTGGTCCTGAAGGCGTCCGGGCGGATTGCTTCCATGGTGTCGGATTCCGATATCGAGGTACAAAAACAAAAAGCCCAGGAGTTGTATCAGGAATGGAAACAGCAACCCGAGGCGACCCATACGCGGGATCAACTCAAACAGGTCGTCGCCGACCTCAAACGCGACGCCGAGCTGGTTTCGGATCACGATGTCGCCAAGCAATCGGGCGAGGCGCTGTCGTTGCTTGAGCATGCTGTAGATCCGAGCAAGACAGGATTATTCGAAGCACTTGAAGTCATTGCACCGGAATCGCCGGCCGTACAGGTCGAGCCGCCGGAACCGCAAGTCGTGCGACTGCTGGAAAAGGAAAACGCGGAAATCGATGCCGAGTTGCTCGGGATATTTCTCGAGGAAGCTACCGAGGTGGTGGCGACCATTAATGAGAACCTGGATATTGCCCGGACATCGCCCCAGGATCGAGAGGCGTTGATCACAATCCGGCGCGGCTTTCACACCCTCAAGGGAAGCGGTCGCATGGTCGGCCTCACCGATCTGGGCGAAGTGGCTTGGCAGGCCGAGCAGGTCATGAACAAATGGCTCAAGGACGAGAAGCTACTCACTTCAGCGTTACTGCGTTTCATTGCCCTTTGCGCCGAGTCGTTCTCAGGCTGGGTATCCAGCCTGCAAAATGCCGGCAATGTTCCCGTGGATGGCAGTCAAATTACACGCCTGGCCGACGCCTTCAAGAACGACAGGGAACCCGATTTTGGTATTGCCGCCGCCGCTACCCCGGTTGCACAAGAATTGTCGCCGCTGGTGGAGTCACCAAGCACCGCCGCTGTACCAGTCGAGTCCGAAGCCGTCTTCGAATCCGTATCCGGGCCGGAAGAAGTGTCTGTTGCTCTGCCGGAAATGCCTCCCGCCATGGTCGAAGAGGAAGTTCAGGTCGGTGACGTCAGGATGTCCGCGGCGCTTTTCTCGATTTACCAGGGCGAGGCGCAGCAGCATGCAGTAGATCTCAATAAGGAGATGTGCGACCTCGAGGCGCATCCGCTCACGCCCGTGACGCACGCGTTCATGCGCGCGGCGCACACGCTCAACAGCTCTTCACGCACCACCGGCTTCCAGCAAATTGCCGACGTGGCGCACGCGCTCGAAAAATGGCTTCAGCAAGCGATTGATATTCTCCCGGAATTTAATGCACAGCGTCTCGATTTGACGCGACGCGCGGTCGATGCCTTGACGATGATGGTGGCTGACCTGCGTGAACAGAATACCCCATTGCCGCGGCAGGACGTCGTCGACGAGCTGACTGCATTGCGCGAACAGCTTTCGGAGGCGCGCCACTCCGGTGAGGGAACGCACCTGCGCAGACCGCGGCTGTTTACCCAGGATGAGGCCGAGTCTCCCGCTGCCGAAGCGCCGGCAGCAATCGAGATATCCCAATCCGCTTCCGTCGATCTAGCGCCTGCGGCGCATGCCGTACCGGAAGAACCGCACGAAGCCGTCAGTGCGGCGGCAGAACAACCTGCGGCGGCGCCGATTCAGCCCGAGCCGCTGCAGGCCATCGCCATCCCTGTGGTGCAACACGTCACGCCTGTCCCGGTTGCGGAAGTGGTCGAGTCCGGCAGGGACAAGCGTCGCATCCAGGACGACATCGATAAAGATCTGTTGCCGATTTTCCTGGAAGAGGCGAGGGAAATCGTTCCTCAGGTTGGCAATGCACTACGCAGATGGCGCACCGCACCGGCCGACCGCACGCCCGCGGCCGATCTGTCGCGACATCTGCATACGCTCAAGGGCAGCGCGCGCATGGCTGGTCTGATGCGTCTCGGGGAACTTGCCCACGTTCTCGAAACAAAAGTGATAGCCCTGGCGCGCGAGGCCACGCCTGCGGTGTCGGCGTTCGACGGCATCGACGACTATTTCGATCGTTTTACCGGCTCGCTCGACCACCTGCAAAGGGGTGAGGACATCGGAGAGTTGATCGATATTCCGGTCACCGAAGTATTCGAGCAGAGCAAGGATAAACCGGCAACCATTGCCTTGATGGCCGCGGCGGCGCAGGCCGTGCGCGATGAGGTCTCCGTCGAAGGGCATGAGCGCCAGGCGCTGCTGCGCGTCAATGCAGACCTCATCGACCGCTTCGTGAACGAGGCGGGCGAGTTGGCTATCGCACGTTCGCGAATCGATATCGAGCTCGGCTCGTTCAAGCGCGCCCTGCTGGAGTTGAATGACAGCGTCACGCGCATGAAGCAGCAGTTGCGCGAAATCGAAATTCAGGCGGAAACGCAGATTCAATCGCAGCTCAAGGAACGCGAGGAGCATACCGAAGCTTTCGATCCGCTTGAGTTTGATCGTTTCACGCGTATGCAGGAAGTTGCGCGTTCTCTTACGGAAAGTCTGGGCGACGTGGTAACGCTGCAACAGGGTTTGCAGAAGAACCTCGACGAGACCGATGCCGCGCTGTTGCAGCAGGGCCGCCTCAACCGCGACCTGCAGCAGGGGTTGATGGGCGTGCGTCTGGTGCCGCTGGGCAACCTGCAGGATCGCCTGCACCGGATTGTGCGCCAGACTGCCAAGGAGATTGGAAAAAAAGCCAACCTCGAATTCCGCGGGGCACGTGTCGAGCTGGACCGCTCGGTGCTGGAAAAGATCACTGCCCCCTTCGAGCACTTGCTGCGCAATGCGGTGTCGCATGGCCTCGAGTCTCCGTCGCAGCGCGTGGCCAGCGGTAAATCCGAGATCGGTGAAATCAGTATCGACGCGAACCAGGTCGGGAATGAAGTAGTGCTGACCGTCAGCGACGATGGCGCCGGGCTCGACTATGCACGCATTCGCGCCAAGGCGATCGCCGGCAATTTGCTCGATGCGAACGCCCAGATCGGCGACGAACAGCTCGTGCAATACATTTTCATGTCCGGTTTTACAACGGCCGAGGAGGTGACGCAGATCTCGGGGCGTGGCGTAGGGATGGACGTGGTGAGAAGCGAAATCGTGTCGCTGGGAGGGCGCATCGAAATCCGCTCAACTCCGGGAAAGGGAACGGCGTTCATCATCACCATGCCGCTCACGCTTGCCGTGACGCAGGCGGTGATGGTTAAAATCGGCGAAGACCTTTTTGCCATTCCATCGGTCCTGGTTGAGCAGGTGCAGGAATACAAGGGCAAGAAATACGATCCACTGCTGGAAATGAACGAAATTGAATGGAAAGGAAATCGCTACCCGCTGCGCTCTCTTGACGGTCTTCTTGGCGGATCCCCGGTGGCGTCCGCGCAAAAAAGGGCTTCTGTGATCCTGGCCCGAAGCGGTGGGCAGCGTGCCGCGGTGCAGGTGGACGAAATCATCGGTAACCGCGAAATCGTCGTCAAGCCGATCGGACCGCAGTTATCGCGCCTGAGCGGGATAGCCGGAGCGACCGTGCTCGGAAACGGGCAGGTAGTATTGATACTCAATCCCGTGCAGTTGGTGAATCGGGAAAGCAAGGCCGCGGAGAAATTGCCGGATGTACTTCTCTCGCCTTTCCTGGGTGCAGAACCGGTGTTGGCGGGCGGATCATGGATGGGTCAAGCCGCCCCGGTTTTGGTCGCCGAGGAAGCACGCAAGACCGCGCCTTTAGTCATGGTTGTCGACGACTCGCTGACCGTGCGCAAGATCACCAGCCGCATGCTGACACGCGAAGGGTTCGAGGTAGTTACCGCAAAGGATGGTGTCGATGCGCTCAAGCAGCTGCAGGACGTCCGGCCCGACATCATTCTGCTGGATATCGAAATGCCGCGCATGGACGGCTTCGAATTTGCGCGCAACCTGCGCGCCGATAGCAGGATCGGCAAGATTCCGATCATCATGATCACCTCGCGCACCGCCGACAAGCATCGCAACCGCGCCAAGGAACTGGGCGTGAACGAATACATGGGCAAACCCTATCAGGAAGACCAGCTTCTGGCGCTGATCCGGAACTATGTCGGCGCCGCCCGTTCTACCGCAGCGGCTTGAGCGGACGCTTACGCTGCTCGTTTGATGTCCGGTTTAGATCAGGTGAAAATAGCCCAGCACCACAAGGCCAAGCACTATCCGGTACCATGCGAACGACTTGAAATCGTGGCTGGCTACAAAGCGAATCAGCGCGCGCACCGCGAATAGGGCGCCCACGAAGGACACCCCGAATCCCACTGTAATGGCGGCGAGATCGTCGCTCCCGAGCCGGTCGCGGTAGCTGTAGAGTTGATAACCCGAGGCGGCAAACATCACCGGCACGGCGAGAAAAAACGAAAACTCGGTCGCGGCGCGGCGCGACAGCCCGAACAGCATGCCCCCCATGATCGTTGCGCCGGAGCGCGAGGTGCCGGGTATCAGCGAAAAGCATTGCGCAATACCGACTTTCAGCGCATCGCGCCAGGTCATGTCGTCGACAAGGTCAATGCGCGCGCTGACGATTTTCCCCTGGCGCGACTCGACCCAGAAAATGATCGCCGCGCCTGCAATGAGAGCGAGCGCCACGCTCGTGGGGCTGAACAAATACATCTTGATCTGCCTGTGCAACAAGAGTCCCAACGCCGCAGCCGGGATAAACGCCACGCACAGGTTCAACACAAAGCGCCGCTGCCTGGGTTGCGAAGCGAACCCAGCAAACGCGGCCAGGAAACGCGCGCGATATTCCCACACCACGGCGAGGATAGCGCCGAGCTGGATGACGATATCGAAAACTTTCCATTTTTCATCGCTGACGCCCAGCAGGTCGCCGGCTATGATCAGATGTCCGGTACTCGAAACGGGGAGGAATTCCGTGACGCCCTCTACGATACCGAGTATGAAGGCCTTCAACAGCAGAATGGAATCCATGCGGCGCTCAGCTCTTTTTCAGTTTCACAATTAACGCGTCATCGCGCACTTCGATGCTTTCCGGTTCGAGGGACGCACCGTGGCGCGACAATTCGTCGGGCTGAAAGGCATAGAGCGGCTTTTCCTCGAGCTGATTCTTGGCGAGCTGCGACGCCAGCCTGGCAAGCGCCCCGGAGAGCGCTTCCGGCATGCTGTCGATGGTGAGCCGCTCGACTTTGCCTTCCCTGAGAAACAGGCTGCGCGATGCGGGTTCGTATTCCGGTCTGCCGGAGATTGCAACCTTGCCGTTGAGCAGCCTGGTCGAAAGCGGCACGCGCACCGTCATTTCGAATGCCACAGCGATGCGGCCCTCGCCGGCATTGAGCGACATCTGTGGACGAGAGAAAGTGATGTCGACCAGGCCCGCCACACTGCGCTCGACGGGAAAGCGTTTCTCGATCTGCCGGGCGAGGTCATTTGCGCTCAGCCGCACCTCGCTTTGCAGCAGCGGAAGCGCTGTGCACGCCGCAATACAGGCGACACCCGCCAGCAGTACCAGGCGTCTCCCTGCAACCTGGAGGGGCTGCCGGACTCTGGGTGGAAGTAGTTGCGGCGCGAAATGCATCAGGCTTTGCGGTAAATCTCGGAGCCGTGCTTGACGAATTCGACGGCCTTGACTTCCATACCCTTCCTGAGCGCCTCTGTTTCATCGACACCCAAAGCGGCAGCATAGTCGCGCACATCCTGGGTGATTTTCATGGAGCAGAAGTGCGGACCGCACATCGAACAGAAGTGCGCGAGCTTGGCGCCTTCCTGCGGCAGCGTCTCATCGTGAAATTCGCGCGCCTTGTCCGGGTCGAGCCCGAGATTGAACTGGTCTTCCCAGCGGAATTCGAAGCGCGCCTTGGAAAGTGCGTTGTCGCGAATTTGCGCGCCGGGGTGGCCCTTGGCGAGGTCGGCGGCATGTGCGGCGATTTTGTAGGCGATGATGCCGTCCTTCACATCCTCCTTGTCTGGCAGGCCCAAATGTTCTTTCGGCGTGACATAGCAGAGCATCGCCGTGCCATACCAGCCGATCATCGCCGCGCCGATGGCGGAGGTGATGTGGTCATAGCCGGGTGCGATGTCGGTGGTGAGCGGTCCGAGCGTATAAAAAGGCGCCTCCTTGCAGTATTTCAACTGCAGATCCATGTTCTCCTTGATGAGGTGCATGGGCACATGGCCGGGGCCTTCGATCATGGTTTGCACGTCGTGTTTCCACGCGATGTCGGTCAGTTCGCCCAGGGTTTTCAGCTCGCCGAGTTGCGCCGCGTCGTTGGCGTCGTGCAGCGAACCCGGGCGCAAACCATCGCCGAGCGAGAACGCGACATCGTAGGCCTTCATGATCTCGCAAATGTCCTCGAAGTGGCTGTAGAGAAAATTTTCCTGGTGGTGTGCAAGGCACCACTTGGCCAGGATCGAGCCTCCGCGCGACACGATGCCGGTCATGCGCCCTGCGGTGAGCGGCACATAGCGCAGCAGTACGCCTGCATGAATGGTGAAGTAATCGACGCCTTGCTCGGCCTGTTCGATCAGGGTGTCGCGGAAAATTTCCCAGGTGAGTTCCTCGGCCTTGCCGTCCACCTTTTCGAGCGCTTGATAGATCGGCACGGTGCCGATCGGCGCCGGCGAATTGCGGATGATCCATTCGCGCGTTTCGTGAATATGCTTGCCGGTGGAGAGGTCCATGACCGTATCGCCGCCCCAGCGGATTGCCCAGGTCATTTTCTCCACTTCCTCGGAGATGCCCGAAGAAAGCGCCGAGTTGCCGATGTTGGCGTTGATCTTCACCAGGAAATTGCGGCCGATGATCATCGGCTCGCTTTCCGGGTGGTTGATGTTGGCGGGAATGATGGCGCGCCCGCGTGCCACTTCGTCGCGCACGAACTCCGGTGTGATGGCCGCGGGGGTGGCGGCGCCAAAGTTCTGGCCTGGATGCTGGCGCAGCAACATTTCCGGGAGACCTTCGCGCCGCTGGTTCTCGCGGATGGCCACGAATTCCATTTCGGGTGTGACCATGCCGCGGCGCGCGTAATGCATCTGCGTCACATTCGCGCCGTGGATCGCACGGCGCGGCTTGCGCTTCAGATTGAAACGCAGTGCGGCAAGCTTAGGATCATGGAGTCTTTCAATGCCGTACTTCGAAGACGGGCCGTCGAGCAGCAGGGTGTCGGCACGCTCTTCAACCCATTTCTCGCGCAGTGCCGCCAGCCCTGCACGAATATCGATGCACGCAGCGGGGTCGGTATACGCTCCCGAGGTATCGTAAACGCAAAGGGGAGCATTACGTTCGCCGCCCATGCCGGTCGGCGTATCGGCCTGCGCGATCTCGCGCATCGGTACGCGAATATCGGCGCGCGAACCTTCCACATAAATCTTGTGCGACTGGGGCAGAGGGCGCACCGCCGCGCTATCGACATGGGCGTCGGCGCTGTGAAATTTTGCTGTATTCAATACTGCGGCATTCATGGGCGCTCCTTGGGGAATTGCGCAGGAGCACGAAGGACAGAATCGACTTCGCTTCCCTGCGTCGGCATTATCCGAATCAGGTTCAAAGGGTATTCTCTCACCCGGCTGCGCCTGCATCTGCGCGGCGCCAGGACCCCTAGCAGACACCACGTTACTCAAAGCAGCGCGAGAATGCAATACACTCTCGATTTCAGTCTTGGCGCGGCTTGACGCGCGGCAGTACCGGGCGTATCTTGCTGACTAACGGGTCATTTACTATATCATGTGTCCGCTGGCAAAATTGCTTGAACCACGCTGGGAGCGCCGCAAGGAATCGCGGCCCGGCGAACTGACCTCCGCCGCACTAGACCTGTTTGTCGAAAAAGGTTTTGCGGCGACCCGCCTGGAAGATGTCGCCAAACGTGCCGGCGTGAGCAAAGGCACACTCTACCTTTACTTCGACAGCAAGGAGGAGTTGCTCAAGGCGGTGGTACGCGAAGGTATCGTTGCCAAGCTCGATGAGGCGGAGGAATTGGTCAATCGATTTACCGGCACCTCGGCGGATCTGTTGCGCGAGATTCTGCGGCGCTGGTGGGTAGAGCTCGGTGCAACCCGTCTTGCCGGAATCACCAAGCTCATGATGGCGGAAGCGGGCAACTTCCCCGAACTTGCGCGCTTCTACCATAGCGAAGTTATCGAGCGCGCCAATCGCATGCTGGCTTCGGCCATGAAGCGCGGTATCGAAAGCGGCGAATTCCGTCCCGTGAATCTCGACTATGCCACTCGCATCTGCTGTGCGCCGATGGTCATGCTGCAACTTTGGCGCCACTCGTTCGGCCCCTGTTCGGCCGATACCATCGATCCGGTCGCCTATGTCGAGACACACATCGACATGCTGATTCACGCTCTACGTACCGACACCGCAGGCAAGCCAACCTGAGGCCCATATTTGCTATCATGCATCGCTTGTTTCGCTAACCGCCACTCCACTCTGGTTTTTCCCATGCACATCGAAACCGCACGACACAATATGATCGAACAACAGATCCGCACCTGGGAAGTGCTCGATCAAAACGTTCTTAACCTGCTGCAAGCCGTCAGGCGCGAGGAATTTGCCCCTTCCGTCTATCGCTCTCTTGCCTTCGCGGACCTGGAGCTACCGCTGGCATTCCCGGGTGGACCTGCCGATGCTCATGGCCAGACCATGATGCCGCCCAAGCTAGAGGCGCGCATCATTCAGACGCTGGCGTTGCAAAAACACGAAAGCGTGCTCGAGATCGGCACGGGGAGCGGCTATCTGACGGCTTTGCTCGCCATGTGCGCGAAGCATGTCACAAGCATCGAAATCTTTCCGGAATTCACCGCAGCCGCGCGCGTATCGCTGCAGCGCGCAGGCATAGCCAATGTCGCCTTGCGTACCGGCGATGGCGCGCGCGCGCAGCCGGAGCTGACCGGCGGCCAGCGCTTTGATGCCATTATTCTCGGCGGCTCGACGCCGGTGCTGCCTGCAGCCTTCCTGGATGCGTTGCAACCGGGCGGACGCCTGTTTGCGGTTATCGGCGATGCCCCGGCAATGGTGGCTACGCTGGTCATCAAGCCGGACTCCGGCGCCATGCAGCAGTCGCGTTTGTTTGAAACACTCCTCGAACCGCTGCTACATGCCGAACAACCAATACGGTTTGTGTTTTGATACAGGACATATCGCCGCAGCACCTGCAATCGCTCATGCAGCAGGATTCAGCGCCGTTGCTGCTGGATGTACGCGAGCCGTGGGAATACCAGACATGCCGCATCGATGGATCGCTCAGCATCCCCATGGGTAACATCATGGGGCGTTTCCAGGAACTTGATCCCGAACGGCCCACTGTGGTGATTTGCCATCACGGCAGGCGCAGCATGCAGGTGGCGATGTTTCTGGAACATTCCGGCTTTACCCATGTCTGCAATCTGCAAGGTGGCGTGGACGCGTGGGCGAAGCAGCTCGATGTACGAATGCCTCTTTACTGAAGAGGGGCGCATGTTTTTACACTGTGGCACCACGCAACTTGGGAAACTGAAAGGTCATACCTCATGCAAAAGAAAATTATCGCCACCGCCGCTGTCGCGTTATTTTCCGCACAGCCTGCCATACACACTGCTTTTGCCGCCGACCTGCTTGAGGTCTACCGCGACGCGATGGCGCGCGACCCGGTGTACGCCTCCGCGCGCGCGACTTATCAGTACAGCAAGGAAGCGTTGCCCCAGGCGCGCGCCGGTATACTCCCGACAGTAACGCTTACAGGTGTTGCCAACCGCAATCAGCGCGAAACCGAGGGCACGCCCAAAGCGGACTATACCGCGAACAGCCTGACGCTTTCGCTGTCGCAGCCATTGTTCAGAATGCAGAATTTCATTGCGGTCGATCAGGCCAGCCTGCAACTGCAACAGAGCGAAGCGGTGTTTTACGATGCGCAGCAAAGTCTGATCGTGCGCGCTTCGCAGGCTTATTTCGATGTCCTGCTCGCCCAGGACAATGTGGCGCTTTCCGCGGCGCAGAAGACCGCGATCTCGGAGCAGCTTGCGCAGGCCAAGCGCAATTTCGAGGTGGGAACCTCCACCATAGTCGATACCTACGACGCGCAGGCCAAATACGACCTCGCGGTTGCCAAGGAAATTTCCGACCAGAACGATCTGGAAATCAAGAAACGCTCGCTGCAGCAGATCATCGGCAAAATGCCGGAAAGCCTGGCACAGTTGAAGGAACAACTTGCATTGCCGCTGCCGCAGCCTGACGATATGGAGCAGTGGGTAAACGCAGCGGACAAGGATAGCCCGGTCATCGCCCAGCTCAAGGCGGCCTATGAAATTGCGGTAAAAGAAATTGACCGCAACAAAGCCGGCCACTATCCCACGCTCGATCTGGTCGGCAGCTACTCCGATGGTAAAAGTCCCGGGGTGAATTCCGTTACCGGCCAGCTTGGTTCGAACCTGACCACCAGGGCGTCGCAAATCGGCATCCAGCTTTCCGTGCCGCTTTACCAGGGCGGCGGCACGCAATCGAAAATCCGCCAGGCGATTTCAGGCAAAGACAAAGCAGAGCAGGACCTGGAGAGCACCCGGCGCAGCGTGGCGCAGAATGTGCGCCAGTCGTTTCTCGGGGTGACCAACGGCGCGGCACAAGTGAAGGCCTACGAGGCGGCGCTGGTTTCGAGCAAGTCTTCGCTCGATTCGACCATTCTTGGCCGCGAAGTCGGTGTGCGCACCAGCGTCGATGTACTCAACTCCCAGCAGCAATTGTTCCAGGCGCGCCGCGATCTGCAGCAGGCGCGCTATAGTGCGATTATCAGCCAGTTGAAGCTCAAATCGGCTTCGGGACATCTCAAGGAAGAGGACCTCGCCGAAGTCAATCGCCTCCTCGTAAAGTGATTCTGCCGCGCAGGCGCGGCAGAATCATCCTGAGGAGCGAAGCGACGAAGGATCTGGTCGCACTCGGGAGGCGATTGAGGGGGCGCGGAAGGATCTGGTCGCACTCGGGTAAAGATTGCAGGGTTGCGGCAGCGTTACTCTACAGCCAGCCTCAACTCGATTTGCGCCATAGTCCTTTGCGTCGCCCCGCGATGCCTTGCCGCAAATTCGCGCGCCGCCCCGCCTTTGCGCAGACGCTCTTCCTCGTTCCCCAGCAGGCCGAGCGCCTGCTGCATCAAGTCATGCGCATCCGTCGCCTGGACTGCGGCGCCACATGCGATGGCGTCGCTGCTTGCCTCCTTGAAGTTGAAGGTGGACGGTCCGATAATTACCGGCTTGCCCAGGGCGCACGCCTCGATCAGGTTATGCGCTCCGAAAGGCAACAGGCTGCCGCCGATGAATGCCACGTCGCAAAATGCATACCAGGCCGGCATTTCGCCCATTGAATCACCCAGCCAGACTTGCGTGGCCGCATCGGCGAATTGACCGATGCTGCGGCGCCTGCGGACCAAGCCCGTCTTATCGATGAGAGCGGCGGCTTCGTCGAAGCGCTGCGGGTGACGCGGTACCAGAACGAGCAGAATGTCCTTGCGTTGCTGTTCGGGAATAGCACTGAATGCGTCAAGAATCAGCGCTTCCTCGCCATCGCGCGTACTGGCGGCCAGCAGCACGCGGCGCGACCCGGCAAGTGCACTGCGCCATTGCTCACCCTGAGCAGCCAGCCGCGCATCGGGAGCGATATCGAACTTGATGTTGCCGCACACCACGACATTTTGCGCACCCAGATCACGCAGACGCGCCGCGTCGTCCTCCCCCTGCGCGCATACGAAGGTCAGGGAATGCAGCATCTCGCGCGTGAGCGCAGCAAGGCGCATATAACCGCGCGCCGATTTCTGCGACATGCGCGCATTGACCAGCCCTGCCGGTATCTTGCGGCGTCTGCATGCCGCGAGCAGGTTCGGCCACAATTCGGTTTCGATGAACAGACCGAGACAGGGGCGGTAATGTTCGAGAAATCGGCTGACCGCCCAGGGATAATCATAGGGAAGATAGGCATGCAGAACGCGAGCGCCGAAGAGTGCCATCGCCGCCTCGCGCCCGGTCGGCGTCATGTGTGTGATAAGCAACGGAATGCCGGGGTAGCGCGCCTGCAATGCCTCAACCAGCGGCTGGGCGGCGCGCGTTTCACCCACCGACACGGCATGCAGCCAGATCACCGGCCGTACAGACTTGCGAGCATCGTCATACCAGCCGAAACGTTCGCCCAGATGCTGCAGATACTCAGGCTGCTTGAACGAGCGCCATACCAGCTTGAGCGCAATCAGCGGCGCCGCCAGATGCAGAAGCAAAGTATAGAAAAAGCGCGCCATGCTCATGCGCCCAGCATGCGCGCGGCTGCGGCAATGACGCTGCTGCAATCGGGAATGGAACCGCTGCCGCCAAGGTTGACGACTTTGTCCCTTGCGGCAAGCGCGCTGTATAAGCCGGTCAAGCCGGGATCGGTCGAGGTGTAAATGCCTATGGCCGGCGCCCCGACGGCGACGGCAAGATGAGCGAGTCCGGTGTCGACGCCCACGACCAAAGCCGCATCTGCGAGCAGTTGCGCAGCCTGCGCGAGCGACATGCGCGGCGCGATTACGGCATTCGGCATGGCCGCGGCGAGTCTTTCGCTGGCGATTTTCTCGGCATCATTTCCCCAGGGCAGAACGGTGTGCAACCCCTGCGAGTCGAGCCATGCTCCCAGCGCAATCCAGTCAGCATCGCGCCACAGTTTGTCGGCGCGGCTGGTGGCGTGCAGCATTACCGCGCAGCGCCCCGCAGGCAGCCAGGGCAATGCCGCCCGCGACGGCTGCAGGCCATAGTCGCAGCGTTGTTCGTCATACGTGTAACCGAGGCTGGCGGCAGCGAGCATGCGATTGCGCACAACGGCATGCAGGTCGCGCGGAACATGGCTGCGAGTGCCGTAAAACCTGCTCGCCAGCGGTTCGCGCGCGCTCGCCCGGTCGTATCCCGCGCGTCCACCGCGCGCAAAAGTGGCTATCCACGCGCTTTTTGTCAGGCCCTGGGTGTCGATGACGACATCGTATTTTTCGCGGCCGATGGCGCGCTTGCACGCGAGAAACATCGACCACGCGCTTAATGACAGGAGATGCCGCATCAGGTGGCGCAGATTCACCGGTAGTGCTTTGCGCACGCCGGGGTGCAGCTCCACCAACTCGCAGTAAGGCGTTTCGCACACCCAGTCGATCAACGCGCCCGGGTAACGGGCGCGGATGTCACTCACCACCGGAAGGTTGTGAATCACATCGCCGAGTGAGGAAGTCTTGACCAGGAGGATGCGCGGCATAGCGCATTTTATACATCCGGGGCGGTAGGGGTATATCTATGCCGTATGGTTCACACTAAAATAGCGGCTGCTCAACTCCATCCTCTTGCGCAGTGCAACCAGAACCCGCCGATAAAGTACCGCTTTCGATCGTCATCATCGCGCGCGATGCCGCGCGGCAGATCGGGGCCTGCCTGGAAAGCGTCGCTTTCGCCGCTGAGGTCCTGGTGGTCGATTCGGGGAGCGAAGACGCCACGCGCGCCATTGCCGCCACGGCGGGAGCGCGCGTCGTGGAAAAGGAATGGCTGGGATTCGGCAGACAAAAACAGTTCGCGGTGAGCATCGCAAGCCACGACTGGGTGTTGTGTCTCGATGTCGATGAGCGCGTGTCGTCAGAGCTTGCACAAAGCATCCGTGCGGCAATGGCTAATCCTGACCACTTTGCCTACCGCATGGCGCGGCGCAACCGCTTCCTGGGCCGCTGGCTGTCGCATGGTGAAGGTTATCCCGACTGGAGCCTGCGCCTGTTTCATCGTGGCCACGCAAGCTGGAGTAATGACGACGTGCATGAAGCGGTGATCACCACGGCGAGCGTGGCGCCGCTTCAGGGCGACCTGATGCACGATTCGGCGGAGGATATCGCCACTTATCTTGCCAAGCAAAACCGCTATTCGTCACTGCACGCGCGGGCGCTCTACGGGCAGGGGGTGCGCGCGGGCTATGCGCGTCTTTTCATGAGCCCGCTGGCGCGCTTCATCAAATTTTATTTTCTGCGCATGGGGTTTCTCGATGGCGGCCCGGGGTTCATGCACGTCACGATCGGCTGTGTTGCCGCCTTTTCCAAATATGCCAAGCTGATCGAACTGCAGCTTGCGGACCGGCAGGAAAGGAAAGCATGACCATTCTTGTTACCGGTGGCGCGGGTTTCATCGGCGCGAATTTCATTCTCGACTGGCTGGAAAGTGAAGCCATGCCCGTGGTGAATCTCGACAAGCTTACTTACGCGGGCAATCTGCAATCGCTGGCGAAAGTGGCGCACCATCCCCGCCATCATTTTGTTCGCGGCGACATCGGCGATCGCGACCTGGTTGCGCGCCTGCTCGCGCAACATCGCCCCGCCGCGATCGTGAACTTCGCCGCGGAAAGCCATGTCGATCGCTCCATCCACGGCCCGGCGGATTTCATCGAGACCAATATCGTCGGCACATTCCAGTTGCTCGAGGCGGTGCGCGCCTATTGGCAAGGCTTGCAGGACGATGCACGCGCGGCCTTCCGCTTCCTGCATGTCTCGACCGACGAAGTCTTTGGATCGCTGGGCGAGAACGATGCGCCTTTCACCGAAGCCACGGCCTATGCGCCCAACAGCCCCTATTCGGCTTCCAAGGCGGCAGCGGATCATCTGGTGCGCGCCTACCATCACACTTACGGGCTGCCGGTGCTGACCACCAACTGCTCGAACAACTACGGCCCCTGTCAGTTTCCCGAGAAACTCATTCCTTTGATGATCCTCAACGCGCTCGCGGGCAAGGCGCTGCCGGTCTATGGCGATGGCAGGAATGTGCGCGACTGGCTCTATGTCGGCGACCACTGCGCCGCGATCCGCGCGGTGCTCAAGGCGGGCAGTGCGGGAGAAACCTACGCTATCGGCGGAAAGAACGAGAAAACCAACCTTGAGGTGGTGCACACGATTTGCAGCCTGCTCGACGAAATGAAACCCGCCACCGCAACATACGCCAGCCTGATCTCTTATGTAACAGACCGGCCCGGCCACGACCGCCGCTATGCCATCAATCCTGCCAAGATCGAGCGCGAAATAGGCTGGCTACCAAAAGAGACTTTCGAGACGGGGATTCGCAAGACCGTTCGCTGGTATCTCGATAACAGCGATTGGATATCAGGCGTCACAAGCGGTGCATACCGTCACTGGCTTGACAAACAGTATGGTGATAGGTGATGGGTGAAGAGCGATGGGTGGCGCGCGCGAGCACGCGTCCCCACTACAGGCTGGAAGCATGGAAAGAAGCGATGGCGCTGGTTCGAACAGTTTATGAGTTGACACGCAAGTTTCCGGCGGAAGAGCTTTATGGCCTGACATCGCAAATGCGCCGCGCCGCCGTCTCTATTCCGAGCAACCTGGCTGAAGGTGCAGCACGGACGGGCAAGAAGGAATTTGCACAATTTCTAAACATCGCGAGAGGATCATTAAGCGAACTGGAAACGCAAATTTTAATTGCTGAAGACTTGGGGTATATCAAGAGAGAACACGCCATAAGCGTTCTACTGGAACGCGTATCGAAATTAATCACCGGTCTACACAAAAGCATCACAAAATAACCCATCCCCCATCACCCGAACATCACCCAAACATGACCCATCACCCATCACCCATCGCTCTTCACCAAAGAAAAGGCCTTATCCTCGCCGGCGGCTCAGGAACGCGGCTCTATCCGGCGACGCAGGCCGTATCCAAGCAGCTCCTGCCGGTGTACGACAAACCGATGGTGTATTACCCGCTCAGCACGCTGATGCTCGCGGGGTTGCGCGATATCCTGGTGATTTCCACGCCCCAGGACACGCCGCGTTTCACGCAACTGCTCGGCGACGGATCGCAGTGGGGGCTCAATCTTACTTATGCGGTGCAGCACAGTCCGGGGGGGCTGGCGCAGGCGTTTCTGGTCGGTGAGAAGTTTATAGCCGGTGCGCCGTCCACGCTTATCCTCGGCGACAATATTTTTTATGGGCACGATCTCGCGCCTCAGCTCGAGCGCGCCGCGGCATGCGCGGACGGCGCGACGGTGTTTGCCTACCCGGTGAACGATCCCGAGCGCTACGGCGTGGCCGAGTTCGATGCCTCTGGCAAGGTCATCAGCCTCGAAGAAAAACCCCAGGCGCCCAAGTCTCGCTACGCCGTCACGGGCATTTATTTCTACGACGACAAGGCGGTCGATTTTGCCAAGTCTCTTGCACCCTCGGCGCGCGGCGAACTGGAGATCACCGATCTCAACAAACTCTACCTGGCGCGGGATGCGCTGCGCGTGGAATTGATGGGACGCGGCATGGCGTGGCTCGATACCGGGACGCACGAATCGCTGCTTGAAGCGGCGACTTTCATCGCCACCCTCGAAAAACGCCAGGGACTCAAAATCGCCTGCCCCGAGGAAATTGCTTTCCACAAGGGTTACATCAGCGCGGCGCAACTAGAGGCGATCGCGCAGACCATGATCAAGAACGGCTATGGGCAATACCTGCTCGGCCTGCTTAAAGATAAAGTGTATTGATGAAAGTGACGCCTACGGAATTGCCTGAAGTCCTGCTCATCGAACCCAAAGTGTTCGGCGATGAGCGCGGTTTTTTTTTCGAGAGCTTCAACAAGCGCGCTTTCCGCGAGCTGGCAGGGATAGACGCCGAATTTGTCCAGGATAACCATTCGCGCTCGGCGCAAAACGTGCTGCGCGGCCTGCACTATCAGATTCGCCGGCCGCAGGGCAAACTGGTGCGCGTGGTATCCGGCTCGGTGTTCGATGTAGTGGTCGATATGCGCAAAAGCTCGCCGCGCTTCGGCAAGAGCGAATGCGTCGAGCTGTCCGCGCACAACAAACGCATGCTGTGGGTGCCGCCGGGCTTCGCGCATGGCTTTGCCGTGACTTCCGATTACGCCGAGTTTCTCTACAAGGTGACCGACTACTGGGCGCCCGAGCACGAACGCACGCTCTTGTGGAACGATCCCGCGCTCGCCATTCGCTGGCCGGTTGCAGCGCCACTGCTCTCGAAGAAGGACGCCGAAGGATTGCCGCTCTCCCGTGCCGAGGCCTATCCCTGATGTCGCATGCATCGGACGAGCCGCGCATAATGCTGATCGGCGTGTCGGGGCAGGTGGGCAGCGCGCTCATGCGCGTGCTGCCCGCGCTGGGAAGCGTCGAGGCCTGCGACCGCTCGCGTCTCGATCTTGCCTGCGCCGATGACATTCGCCGTGTTGTTGGAGAATGCAAACCGCAAATCATCGTCAATGCCGCCGCTTACACAGCGGTTGACCGCGCGGAGTCCGAGCACGAGCTGGCCACGGCGATCAATGTCGAGGCGCCGCGCATGCTCGCCGAAGCGGCGAAGAAAATCGGCGCCCTGCTCGTGCACTATTCGACCGATTATGTTTTCGATGGCGGCAAGGCAGAGGCCTACGTTGAGAACGACATCCCCAATCCGCTGAGTGTGTATGGCCGCAGCAAACTCGACGGCGAACAGGCGATTCGGGCGGCGGGCGGCGCACACCTCATATTTCGCACCAGTTGGGTGTATGGCAACGATGGCGCCAATTTCATGAAAACCATGCTGCGGCTCGCGCGCGAGCGCGACTATCTCAGCATCGTGAGCGACCAGACCGGCGCGCCGACTTCGAGCGACGCCATTGCGCTCGCCACCGTGCAATGCCTCGCGCAATACCCCCGGCAGGGGAGCGCGCTCGATGGCGTGTATCACATGACCTGCGGCGGGCAGACGTCGTGGCACGGCTTTGCGCTGGCGATTTTCGATGAGTTTCTTACTGAAGATGAAAGGTCGCGTATCAAGGTCGAGGCGATACCTTCCCAGGCCTACCCCACGCCCGCGCAAAGGCCGCGCAACTCGGTATTGTCCAACGCCAAACTGCTGGCGCGCTTCGGCATCGCCTTGCCCGCATGGCGCGACGCGCTTCGCCAGGTGCACGCTAGTGTAGTGCTTCGTATTTAATGCGACTTATTGACTTATCTCCGATTGGCTCCTTCCCCCGGCAACGGGGGAAGGCTGGGATGGGGCGCGTCATACGGCATTCTCCCACTTCAACTCCTTCCTCCGCACAGCGGGGGAAGGCTGGGATGGGGGCGATGCCAATGGCGAAGACACCCCATCCCGGCCTTGTATGTCCCAAAATAGAGTTGTAGTCGTTGGAGAAGCATTAGATCGACCCAGCCTGGTACTGCGCTAATTGAGGCAAGTACGTGGGGAAGCGAAGACCGGTGCTTCTTCTTTTTTTGGTAACTGTGTTGTGCAAACCCGAACGGTTGGACGGTTGTACACCGCATTGAACACAAGGATGGGTCATCAACATGGAAACCAAGTTTGTCGGTATTGATGTCAGCAAGTTAACACTGGACTTCGATTGCCTGCCGGTCAGCGCATCCAAGCAATTCAGCAACGATGAGGTGGGTATTGCCGCACTGGCGGCCTTACTCCAGGGCAGCGGTGTCGAGCGCATCGTCATTGAAGCCACCGGCGGGTATGAAACCGCCGTGGTCAGCGCCTTGGCCGTCGCCAAGTTGCCGGTCGTGGTGGTCAATCCCAAGCAGGTGCGGGATTTCGCCAAGGCGATGGGCCATTTCGCCAAGACGGACAAGCTCGACGCCAAGGTGCTGGCCTTGTTTGGCGAGCGGATGAAGCCACCGCTGCGCACGCTTCCGGACGAGGCCCAGCGGGCGCTGGCCGACGTGCTGAATCGGCGCCGGCAACTGGTGACGATGCGCGCGCAGGAGAAGACGCGCCTGGCGACGGTGCCTGCGGTCGCCCGCAAGGATGTCGTGCAGCACATCGCCTGGCTGGACAAGCGCATCGCCAAGCTCGAAGTGGATCTCCGGAATCGCCTGAAGAAATCGACGGTGTGGTGCCGCAAGGCTGAGTTAATCGAAAGCATGCCAGGAGTGGGAGACGTGTCGACGTTTTCGCTCGTGGCGGACTTGCCGGAGCTGGGGATGCTGAATCGCCAAAAGATTTCCGCGCTGGTTGGGTTGGCGCCGTTCCCCGACGACAGTGGCAAGCGCGTAGGGAAACGATACATTCGCGGTGGACGCGCGGAGTTGCGTTGCGTGCTGTACATGGCCACCCTGTCGGCGAAAAGACACAATCCGGCAATCAAGGCCATGTTTGAACGCCTTACCCTGGCCGGCAAGCCGTTCAAGCTTGTCATGACCGCGTGTATGAGAAAGCTCCTGACCATCCTCAACGCCATGCTAAAAAAAGATCAAACATGGAAAAATATGACTACCGCTTGACACGGTTGCTTCCCCTCGGTGAGGGGAAGGAGTTGAAGTGAGATTTACCGGATGATGCGACCCATCCCGGCCTTCCCCCATTTTCATGGGGGAAGGAGTCACGGAAAACGGCAATCTCGCGGCCGCGCACATAAGTTCCAAACAGAATGAAGCTCTACGCTAGAGCGTGATCGCGACCCGCGCTCCTGTATAATTTTCAGACCCTTACATCACGGAAGCTGGCTTTTGTCTCAACATATCGGCGAAATACTGGTGAGCCGCGGCAAGCTCGATCCCGCCAATCTGGATCGTGCGCTGCAGCTTCAGCAAAGCATCGACGGTGAGGTGTCGCACGAGAAAATCGGCGGCATCCTGCTGCGCCTGGGCATGGTGTCGAGCCGCGATCTGGCCGAGGCGCTCGCGCAGCAGCGCGGCTGGATCATCGCCGACCCCGCGGAATTTCCCGAACTGCCGATTCTCGAAGAGAGTGTTTCGGCGCGCTTCATCAAGGAAAATCAGGTCATTCCCATTGCCGAGGGTGACGCCGAGGTGATCGTCGCCATGGCCGATCCCGGCGACGATTTCACCGCGCGCGCGCTCGCGATGGCCACGGGGCGGCGCATTATCGCCAAGCTCATGGCGCCGAGCGACTTCGAGACGGTTTACGAGCGCCTCTACGGCAGCGGCAAATCGTCGATGGGGCAGATTGTCGACAACATCGCCACGCGCGACGAGGAGCAGGAATTCGGCGACGTCGAGCAGTTGAAGGACCTCGCTTCCGAAGCGCCGGTGATCCGGCTCGTCAACCTCGTCATCGGCCACGCGCTGGAACGCCGCGCCTCCGACATCCACATCGAACCGTTTGAAAACCGCCTTATCGTGCGCTACCGCATCGACGGCGTGCTCCACGAAACCGAATCGCCGCCGCGCCGGCTTTCGGCGGCGGTGATTTCGCGCATCAAGATCATGGCCAACCTCGATATCGCCGAGCGCCGCCTGCCGCAGGACGGGCGCATCAAGCTGCGCATCCAGGGCAAGGAAATCGATCTGCGCGTGTCCACCGTGCCGACCATGCACGGCGAAAGCGTGGTGATGCGTATTCTCGACAAGGGCGGTGTCGCGCTCGATTTCAAATCGCTCGGCTTCGACGACGACAATCTCAAAATATTTCTCGACGTGCTGATGCAGCCGCACGGCATTATTCTCGTCACCGGTCCGACCGGCAGCGGCAAAACGACCACGCTCTACACCGCGCTCGACCGCCTCAACAAACCGGACGTAAAAATCCTCACCGTAGAGGACCCGGTCGAATACCAGATGCCGGGTATCAATCAGATCCAGGTCAAGCCGCAGATTCAACTCACCTTCGCCAATGCGCTGCGCTCCATCGTGCGCCAGGACCCGGACGTGATCATGATCGGTGAAATCCGCGACCTCGAAACCGCGCAGATCGCCGTGCAGTCGGCGCTCACCGGGCACATGGTGCTCTCCACCGTGCATACCAACGACGCCGCGAGCACGGTGAACCGCCTGCTCGACATGGGCATCGAGGACTACCTGCTCACTTCAACCGTGAACGGGATTCTCGCGCAGCGTCTGGTGCGTACGCTGTGCCCGCATTGCCGCAAGCCTTACAAGGCGTTGCCCGAAGTGATCGAGCAGATGGGGCTCAGACGCTATTGCAATGATGCGCAGATCACCCTCTATCACGCTACCGGGTGCGAGCAGTGCGCGGAAACCGGCTATCACGGGCGCGTGTGCATTCTCGAAATGCTGCCCATGAGCGACGCCATCCGCAGCCTGATCATGCGCCATGCGAACTCCGGGGATATCCGCGCGCAGGCGGTCAAGGACGGCATGCAAACCCTGTACGAGAATGGCCTCGGGAAATCCGTGCAGGGCGTCACCACTATCGAAGAGGTTCTTCGCGTTACGCGCGAAGATTGATATTGGCGCTTTTCCAATACAAGGCCGTCACTCCTGGCGGAGAAGTCCAGGAAGGCGTGCTCGACTGCGCGTCGCAGAGCGCCGTCGTCGAACGCCTGCAGAGCATGGGGCTGATCCCCATCCGCACCTTCGAAGCGGGCAGCGGCACGGTGCAAGCCGGCGCCATCAAACGTTCAACACTATTCAAGCCGCGCCGCGTCTCGCAAAGCAATGTCGGGGTGTTCACGAGCGAAATGGCCACGCTGCTCAAGGCTGGGCTGCCGCTCGACCGCAGCATGGAAATTCTCGTCAATCTTTCCGAGAACGAGCGCGTTGCCGCGCTGTTGTCCGGCATACGCAACGAAGTGCGCGGCGGCGCATCGCTTTCCAAGGCGCTCGACGAGCACCGCGAGGTGTTTTCGCGTTTTTACGTCAACATGGTGCGCGCGGGCGAGGCCGGCGGCGCGCTCCCGGAAGTGTTGCAGCGGCTTGCCGGCCACATGGAGCGCGCCAAGGAACTGCGCGACAGCGTCACCAGCGCGATGATCTATCCCCTGGTGCTGGTCGCCATTTCGCTGCTTACCGTGGGCATGCTGCTGGTGCTGGTGGTGCCGCGTTTCGCGCGCATATTCGAGCAGGCGGGCGCGGCGCTGCCGATTCTGACGCAGATCGTGCTCTTCAGCGGAAATTTCGTGCGCAATTGGTGGTGGCTCATCGCCATCGCCGTATTCGTTCTGGTCACCGCGCTGCGCCGCCAGTACGCCAGCCCGGAGGGGCGCTACCGCTGGGATCAGCGCTTCTGGCAATTGCCGCTGTTGGGGGGGCTCATCGCCAGAGTCGAAATGGCGCGCTTTTCGCGCACCCTCGGCACGCTGCTCGTCAATGGCGTGTCGCTGCTCACGGCGCTGGCGATTCTCAAGGAGACGCTGGGCAACCGCTACCTTGCCGAAGCCGTCGATGAAGTGTCGCGCGAACTCAAGGCCGGGCGCGGCCTCGGCAAGCCGATGCTGCAGACGAAACGTTTTCCGCAACTGGCTGTCCACATGATCATGGTCGGCGAGGAAACCGGCAAGCTCGACGAAATGCTCTTTCAGGTGGCCGATGTCTATGATCGCGAGGTGGCCGCCGCCATCAAACGCATGCTGGCGCTCATCGAGCCGGCCATGATTATCGGCATGGGTTTTCTCGTCGCCATCATTATCGCGTCTATCCTCGGGCCGATGCTCGGCATGATCAATCTCGTCAAATAATTTTTCTCCAGGGAATCCGCATGAAACAGATATTGAGATTCATAGGTGTCACTAACATCCCAATGGCATTGGCCGGTATGGCCCACCCTCACCCCGACCCTCTCCCGCCCAGGCGGGGGAGGGGGTCTATCTCCAGCATGCGCGGCATGACGCTTATCGAACTCATCGTGGTGATCGCGGTTCTCGGGCTGCTCGCCGCATATCTCGCGCCCAATGTGATGCAGGCATTCAGCGGCGCCCAGTCCAAGACCGCCAAGACGCAGATCAAGACGCTTGCCGCACAGCTCGATATTTTCAAACTCGACACCGGCCGCTATCCTACTTCGCAGGAGGGAATCAATGCACTTGTCCAGGCGCCCTCGGGGATCGCGGGCTGGAACGGCCCGTACCTCAAGGATCGCTCGCTGCTCAAGGACCCGTGGGGCGAAGACTGGAAGTACACCGCGCCGGGACAGGGCAGTCGCGCGTATGAAATCCTCTCTTACGGCGAAGACAAAAAAGAGGGCGGAGAAGGCAACGCGAAAGATGTGAAATCGTGGGATGACTGAGCGTTTGAGAACCTTCGATCAAGTACAGATTTGTCATTCCCGCGAAAGCGGGAATCCATTTTTCGTAACAGGTTATTGAAATTCCCCTGCGCTTGCCAACCCGCCCGATGAACCAGCGCGGCTTCACCCTCCTCGAATTGATCGTTGTCATCGCGCTCGTCGCGCTCGCCTACACGCTGGCCTCGCAGTCGTTCGGGGGCGGTTTTCTCGGCGCGGAACTCAAGGGCGCGGCGCGCGATGTCGCGGCGGGGTTGCGCGAGGCGCGCAGTGTGGCGCTGTCGCAGCGCAAGGAGACGGCGCTGGCGCTCGATCTGGAAAAGCGCACCTTCACGCTCGGTAGCGAGGGACAGGTGCATCGCCTCCCCGAAAAGCTGGAGCTGAAACTGTACACGGCGCAATCCGAAGTATCGAGCGACAAAACCGGGGCGATCCGCTTTTATCCGGACGGCAGCTCGACCGGCGGGAGAGTGACGCTTTCGGCCAGGGAGCGCAAGTTTCTCGTCGATGTCGACTGGCTGACCGGCCGCGTTACGATCAGCGAATAAAACCGATGCTTTTAAGCTGCTTCCCCGAAAAGTACGCAACATCATTCGCGCGCACGCGTGGGGCGGGGTTCACCCTGCTCGAAGTGGTGGTGGCGCTGGCGATTCTCGGGATGGCGTTGGGGACGCTGCTGGAAATATTCAGCGGCGGCATTACCGGCGCCGACCTGACCAGCCGCTATGCGCAGGCCGCAACGCTGGCCGAATCGCGCCTTGCCGCCGTCGGTTCGGAAATTCCGCTCCAGGAAGGGGAAACGACAGGAGACCTGGGCGACGCGTATCGCTGGGCAATTTCCATCAAACCGTTTCAGGAGGCGCCCAAGGCCGAACAGCCGGGCAATATGCACGCGCTCATGCGCGTGCAGCTTTTTGAAGTCGTTGCGCGGGTGACGTGGAGCGATAGCGGCAAGCAGCGCGAAATCGTTCTGGCGACGCTGCAACTGGGCGCCAAATCATGATGCAGGCGCGTTACTCCCGCGGCTTCACCCTGATAGAGCTGATGATCGCCTTTGCGCTGCTCGGTCTCATCACCCTGCTGCTCTACGCCGCCTTCGATTTTGCCGCGCAAAGCTGGGATCGCGTCGAGACAAAGGCGCAGGATGCAGCCGACCTGCGGCTGGTGCAGAATTTCCTGCGGCGCGAAATCAGCCGCACGTTTCCCCTGCGCATCGGCACCACCACCGATAACCGCATCGCTTTCGAGGGCGATGCGCATCAATTGCGTTTTGTCACGGCCCTGCCGGGCAATGTCGCAGGCGGCGGACTTTCAATGGTCAGTCTCGATCTGGTGGAAGAGCGCGCGGCGCAGGGGGTGGCGGGACGCTATCCCTCCGCGAAGTCGCTGCAACTCAGTCATGCCGTGCCCGCGGGCGATGCGCGCGACTTCGGTGCGCTCGATCAGGCCGACAAGAACGTGCTGCTCACTGGCATCGAGCAAATCGAGTTTGCCTACTATGGCCAGGAAAACGACCAGGCGGCGCTCGCGTGGAGCGATGCCTGGAAGGCCACTGGCCGCCTCCCCGCGCTGCTGCGCATCCGCATGAAAGCGGCCAGCGCCGCCGAACCCAGGGAAATGATCATCGCGCTGCGTCTGGGTGAAGAGGCGGGATGCTACCAGTCGTCGTTTCAACGTCTGTGCGGGCCGCGCCGATGAACAGGCCAGCGCACGGCGGCCAGGGCGGGGTCGCGCTGATACTCGTGTTGTGGACAGTCGCGCTGCTCACCGTGATCGCCGGGAGTTTTGCTTACGCCATGCACATTCATGTCCAGGTGCTGCAAAACAGCGTGGCCATCGCCAGGGCGCAGGCCGCGGCCGATGCCGGCGTGCAGCGCGCGCTATACGAATTTTTCAAGCCGCCCAACGATCTCGATCGCTGGCGCGCCGACGGCCAGATGCACGAGACGACCCTGAACGGCGTGCGCCTGCGCGTCAGCGCCATCGACGAGTCTGGTAAAATCGACATCAACACGGCGGCCAACGAATTGCTCAAGGGCCTGTTCATGTCCGCCGGTGTCAAGGACGAAGACGCGGACGCCGTGGTCGACGCAGTGCAGGATTGGCGCGACAACGACAGTCTCAAGCGTCTCAAGGGTGCGGAGGAGGATGACTATCGCGCAGCCGGATTGAAGTATGTTCCGGCCAACGCGCCTTTCCAGACCATAGAAGAACTGCAACTGGTGCTCGGCATGACTCCCGATGTGTATCGCCGCATCGCCGATATCATCACCGTATATGGGCGGCAACCGGGGTTGAACGTAAGCATCGCGTCGCGCCTTGCGCTGCTTGCCATACCCGGTGTGACCGGGCAACAGGCCGATGAGTACATCGCGCAGCGCGACGCGGCGCGCGCGGCGGATCAGCCGATACCGTTTTTCCAGCCGGCGGCGCGTTTTGCCACGGCAGCTTACAATCTGGCCTTCAGCATCCGTGCCGAAGCCAGGCTCGATGACGACACCGTGTTTGTGCGTGAAGCGGTGGCGCAGATATTGCCGGACCCCAAGCGGCCCTATGCTTTCTTTGCCTGGAAAGAGGGAACGCCGGACATAAAACAAACCGAACCCACTACCCATGCCGAGCCGTAACATTTCTACCGCATCGATACAAAGCGCGCTGCAACGCATGCAGCAGCAGGCGGGCGCGTTCTGGTCGTGGTGGAAGGGTGAACTGATCGCGTTTATTCCGGCGCGGTGGCTTAGCCTGGCAGTCCGGCGCGGCGCGCTCGTCAGCCTGGACGGTGACGATGTGGTGTTGCACGAAGTGCGTCTGGGCAAACTGACCGAGATCGAGCGGGTGCGGCTTACAAGCCTCGACCCCGCCGGGCAAGTGCTCGCGGTGAAAAATCTGCTCGTCAAACGAAAATCGACCGACACCGGCAGTGCGCGCCTTTGCCTCGCTGCCGGGCAGTACCTGCGCAAGCGCTTCTCGATGCCGCTCGCCACCGAAGAAAATCTGCGCGAAGTGCTCGGTTTCGAAATGGATCGCTACACGCCATTCAAGGCCGGGCAGGTTTATTTCGATTACCGCATAGTGGCGCGCAACCCCGAGCTGAATATGCTCGAGGTCGAGGCGGTGCTGCTCCCCAGGACGGACCTGGACCCCCTGGTGGCGCGCCTGGAAGCGTTTGGCGTAGAGGTCGGCGCGGTATTGTGCGGCGAGGAATTCTCCAAACCGGTACCCGACTTTGACCTGCTCAGGAGCGCTTCCAGGGTGCGGCCGGTGGTATCGCGTCTGCGCTACCTGAACCTCGCACTGTTCGCGGTGCTGTGCATAACGCTGGGCGTTGCCGTGATCATACCGATCTGGCAGAAGCGCGAGGCGGCACAGGCCCTTATTCCCAAGGTGGGCCAGGCCAAGGGCGCCGCCGGCGCCGCCGACGCGGTTCGTCAGGAGTTGGAAAAGCTCGCCGCGGAAAGCAACTATATTCTCGGGCGCAAACATGCCTTGCCCGCGACGCTCGATATTGTCGAAAAGCTGTCTGCCGCGCTGCCCGATACCACCTGGGTTCAGGTGCTGGAAATCAAATCCGGCGCAAAGAATCAGGAAGTGATCATCACCGGCGAGACCGCCTCCTCATCGCGGCTGATCGAAACCGTCGAGCAGATCGGTGTACTGCAAAACGCCAGCTTTCGCTCGCCGCTCACCAAGGGGCAGGCGCCCAACAGCGAGCGCTTCGTGCTCGGCGCGGAGGTCAAGCCCAGGCCGCTTCCCGCATCCATACCTGAAACCGAGCTGACCGGTTCTAACCCTGGTGCGGCGCCGGCTGCGGTGGCGCTTCCTTCTCCCCCGCCGGCGCCGCAGACAGCAACAAACGTGGCTGTGGAAACCCGGCCTGTTCCGTCCCCTACCGTACCGCCGCCCGCGCCGCCCGCGCCACCCGGTAAAAGCGAAGGGCCGAATAAATGACACTGACCATGACGGCGAGACAAAGCCGCGCCCTGGCGCTGCTGCTGTTGCTGCTTATCTCGGCGCTGGTACAGGCGGTTTTGATCCTGCCGGCGTACCTGTTGCATCGCCACTACGATTTTTACCTTGACCAGTATTCCGACGAGTTGTCGCGCTATCAGCGCATCGGCGCGACGCGCTCCGCGCTTGAAGCCAAGCTTGCCGCGGTAAAGGCGCGCGATCCGCGCAAGGGGTTCTTAAAAAACGCAAGCCCGGCGCTGGCGGCTTCCGAGGTGCAGGATGTGGCCAAAAACCTCATCGAGGCCAATGGCGGCAAACTTGCCGCGATGACGATTTCGCAGCACCACGACGACGGGCGCTTTCGCCAGGTTGCCGTCAATGTGCAACTGTCGTCGAGCGTGACGGCGCTGCGCAAAATGCTTTATGCCCTGGAGAACGCGCAACCCTACCTGTTTGTCAGCAATCTGACCGTGCGCGCGAATATCCCCTATGGCTTCCGTCCCCAGCCGGGGCCGGACCCCGAGATTCTCTACGTGCAGATGGATGTGTCGGGATTTGCAGTGGTGACGCCATGATCAAAGAATGGCTGCGCGGCGCATTTTTTGTCCCGTCCCTGCTGGGCGCGGGCATCGTGGGGCTGCTGTTGGTTATCGGCTTTGAGACGGACTGGGGGAACAATACGCGCCCGCACACCGCACCGGAAAAAATGGCCGCGGCCAGGGTTGCGGATGCGGGCCTGCTCCCCGCTGTGACGCCCTCGGATATCGAGCAAGCCTACCCCGAGTCGGCCGCGCGCCCATTATTTCTTCCCGCGCGCCGGCCGGTTCCGGCCGCTCCCCCTGTGCAACAACAGGCGGTGAGCACCATGATCAAGGGTCAGTTCCTGCTTCAGGGAACAAGCGTCGCCAAGGATTTCGGCGATGTGGTGTTGCTCAGGGAAGTCGCCACCAACAAGACGCACGTGGTGCGCAAGGGCGGACAGATCAACGGCAAAACTATCGAGAAAGTCGAACCCAGCCATATCGTTCTCAAACAGGAGTCGGAAACCGAAGAGCTGGATATGCGCACCCAGGGTTCGCCCAAGAATACGCAGCCCACGCAGTCCCCGCATATGCCGCAGGGCTCGATCTTCCCTCAGCCCAATGTGCCGGGAGGACCGTTCCCGCAGCAGGGAATGATGCCGCAACCGGCCCCGCTTATGCCACCACCTGCTCCTATTCCGGACACCGCACAGGCGGCAAAGCAGGCGCAGGCATCTGCGCAGATTGGCAGTTTTGCGGATAACTTTGTACGCATGGGCGTGTCGCCAGCAGCAGCGCAGTCAGCCATTCCGCAGCCCACGCCCGAAGAAATCCTCGCGCGCAGGCGCGCGGCACGGGGGCAACAAACCAAATGAGCGCGAACCCGATGCATCGTGGCGCTGTGCAGGTTGACATCGCGGCGCGTGCCGCCTAAAGTGCGTGTATCTACATTGTATCAACATCACGGAATGGTGAAATGGAAGTCATCGTAAAGAAGTGGGGAAACAGCGCCGCGGTACGCATACCCGCATCAGTGTTCGAGGCGGCCAGGCTGGAACTTGACCAGGCAGTCGATGTCCGTGAAGAGCGCGGGCGCATTGTCATCGAACCGCGCCAGCGCAAGGAATTCGCCCTGGCGGAGTTGCTTGGCGGCATCACCAAGGGCAATCTTCATGAGGCTATCGAGTCAGACCGGCCGCGCGGCCGCGAGGTCTGGTAATGCCCCGCGCTTTTACCCCGGATGCCGGCGATGTCGTATGGCTGGAGTTTTCGCCGCAGGCCGGACACGAGCAGTCGGGCCATCGTCCGGCGCTGGTGCTGAGTCCGGCTGCGTACAATCGTAAAACCGGCATGATGCTTTGCTGCCCGTTGACCACGCAGATCAAGGGGTATCCTTTCGAGGTGCTCATAGAGGGGAAGCAGCCGAGCGCGGTATTGTCCGATCAAGTGAAGAGCCTCGACTGGCGCGCCAGAAAAGCGTCGCGCAAGGGGCGGGTGGCTGACGCTGTACTGGCCGAGGCGCGCGCGAAAATCCGCGCGCTGCTGGGCGCATGAGTAGCATAATTTCAACAAACTGTTAGGGAATTCTTGAACAAATCCTGGTTTGTCATTCCCGCGAAAGCGGGAATCCGTGTGTTACAAGGAAAAATGGTTCCCCGCTCCCCGATCAGGTCGAGGACAAGTTTCGCGAGGAAGGCGCTTGTTCAGAGATTAGCCGGCAGTGGAAATATCAACACAGGAAGTTTCCATGAATAAAAAATTGCCGTTCTCCTTCGCACTGGTTGCTTGTCTGCTCGCCTTGGCGGGCTGTGCCGCGCTTGAAGACCTGAACAAGAAATCTTCGGCTGACAAAGTCTCCCCGCAAAAAGCGGTTGAATTTGGTCCGGTGCCAGCCAAGTCACAGGCGGCGACTGCATCTACGGCATCCCAGCCCGCACCGGCCAAGACCGAGCCGAAAATATTCACCGGCACGGGCGCGCTGGTGAAGCAAACGCCTGTCACACAACCTGCGGCGCCCGGCGCCGAAGAGGTGGTTCTCAATTTCGAGGGTGTCGATATCCGCACCGTGATCGAAACGATACTCGCCACCTATCTGCGCGAGCCGTATGTGGTCAATCCGCAGATCGCGGGAACGATTACCTTCCGCACCACGCGCGGCATACCCAAGAGCGACCTCATCCCGACGCTGGAAATGCTGCTGCGCATGAACAATGCCGCGCTGGTGCGCGAGGACAACATGTACAAGATTCTGCCATTCGCGCAGGTGCGCGGATCGGTCACGCCGCAACTCGGCGGGGTGGCGACGCCGCTGCCGAACGGATTTTCAATTGTCGTCGTGCCGCTCAAGTTCATGGGCGCCAAGGCCATGACCGACATACTCGTGCCCTTCACCACCGACGGCAGCGCGGTGCGCGCCGACGAAGTGCGCAATCTGATTATCCTCGCGGGCGGGCAGCGCGAACTCAAGCACCTGCTTGAAACCATCGACCTGTTCGATGTCGATTTTCTCTCGGGTATGTCGGTGGGGCTGTTCCCGATCAAGAGTGCCGACGTGAAGGGGCTGATGGCCGATGTGGACAAGGTTTTCGGCGCGGCGGGAAACCCGCTCAACGGCATCGTGCGCATCATTCCCATCGAGCGCCTCAACGCCCTGCTCATCGTTACGCCGCAGCCGCGCTATCTCGAAGAAGCGAAGAAATGGATCGAGCGTCTCGACCAGGGTACCGGCGCGGGCGGCGGTCTGTTCGTCTATCAGGTGAAAAACGGCAAGGCCGAGAGCCTCGCGGGACTGCTCGGCGAAATCTTCGGCGGCAAGAGCCCCAGCGGTCCGAGCGCCCCGCAACTCGCGCCGGGTGCGCGCCCCGCGGAAATTCGTTCGCCGCAATCGCCAGGGCAGCCGGGGCAGCCGGCCATCCCGCAGGTTGCGCAAGGCTTCCAGGCCACGCAGATCCAGGGCGACGGCATTGTCGTCTCCAAGGACGTGCGCGTGGTCGCCGACAAGGACAACAACGCGTTGCTCATCATCGCCTCGCAGTCCGACTACGCCAAGATCGAGCAGGCGCTCACCAAGCTCGACGTGGTGCGCCGTCAGGTGCTGGTCGAGGTGACCGTGGCCGAGGTGACGCTAACTGATGAGCTCAGTTTCGGCATCGACTGGTTCATCAACGCGCGCGCCGGGACCAGCAACGGGTTATCCAACCTGACCACCGGCACACTCAATATAAGCAACGCCCTGCCTGCCACGCCCAGCGGTACGACGACCGGATTCCATGGCCTGCAGCTCATCAACCGCCTCGGTGGTGACATTCGCGGCATACTCACTGCGCTCGGCAAGGATGGGCGCGTACAGTTGCTAGCCTCGCCACAAATTATGGTGCTCGACAACGAGAAAGCCGAAATAAAAGTGGGCGACCGTATTTCCGTTCAAACGCAAACGCAGGCGGTATCGGGAACCGCTACGGGGCTGGTCAACAGCTTCCAGTACCTCGATACCGGCATCCTGCTCGCGGTCACGCCGCGCATCAACGCCAGCGGTCAGGTGACGCTCGACGTGCGCCAGGAATTCAGCGTCCCCTCCGCCGATACGCCCGTGGGCGCGAATCCCAACATCAACACGCGCAGCGCACAGACTAGCGTGATCGTGAACTCGGGTGAGGCCATGGTGCTGGGGGGGTTGATCCAGGAAAAAAGCTCGCGATCGAGCGAAGGCTTGCCCTTGCTGTCCAAGATTCCCGTGCTCGGCGCGGCATTCGGCGTGCAGGGGATTAAGAAGAGCCGCACCGAGTTGGTCATCATGATTACGCCGCGCGTCGTCGCGAGCACCATTCAGGCGCAGGAAGTCACCAATGAGCTGCGCCGTAAACTACCCGCGCTGGAAGGGTTGCTGCCCAAGGCGAAAGGGGAGGCGCAGGGCAGGGAACCGGCTGGCGGCAAGCCCGCCTTACTGGCCTTTTGACGACTGCGGCGCGAATAAGAACAACCGTGGCCCCCACCGCCGGAATTTCCTCAGGCAACGAAAATACGATGTCATTCAAGCCGGGGAAGCCGGCTTTGCTATGTACAGCCTCAACCGATCGACCCTGTAAGTGTCCCGAACCCGGAACACATCGCGAGGTGTTCGTGGGATCCTTAAACCGCATTGCACGTCAAGATTGAATCTGCCATGGCGAAAAGCATATTTATTGTTCATTTCGATGTTGTCCAGGGATGTCAGCTGCTTTGTGTCGGCTGTCCGAATTCGACCATACGAGCCAAAGTACGGCAAATACCGGTGGATGACTTTTCCCGCGTGCTGGGCAATCTCGATGTCGACAAAATTCATACCCTGCGACTCTTTAATTTTGGCGAGGCGTTGCTGCATCGCGAGCTTGCGCGATTGGTTGCGCTGATACCCGAGCAAAAGTGGAAGGTGGCCGTTGTTGAAATCTCCACCAATGCGCAACATGTCTATTGGGATGATTTCGAGGACATGCTCAAACTGCAAGTTGTAAATCGCCTGGTAGTCAGTTGCGATGGAGACGGAACACCGGAATCGTATGAGCGCACTAGACCGCCGGCCAAATGGGCAAAATTGATCGAGTTCCTGGAGCGGACGCAGGCGTTGAGAGACCGTCATTGCCCTTCGATGCAACTTGTAACAAGATCAATCTGCGATCCGGAGCCTGCGGAAAATCGGCAACGATGGCGCGATGTACTCGAGCCGCGCGGCTGGAAACCGGAATTCAGGCGGTGGCAGTTTTTTCCGGAATCGTCTGAAAACAAGACAGGCCGCAAGCTTAAAGTACCCGAAGGCGCGTGTTTTTTTATGGCGAATTCGCTCGAATTTCCAAAAGCCTGGGATGGTGAAATGAATCTCCTGGGCGTCGATATCGAGGGCATAGTCAGGCCATGCTGTTTCCATCCCAAGGCGGGCGATTTGGGAAATCTTCTGACACAAACCTATTCCGAGGTGTTGGCGGGAAGACAGCGTTCCGATTTTATTGCGGCCTTGAGCAAGGATCGGGCAAGTATGCCCGTATGTTCGTCATGCGATGTGGGACCTCTTGGTAATGAGGGACCTTCATTTTTTGCCGGAATGGACAGGTGATAAATTCAGGGGCCGGTTTTTCCGGCGAAGGGTAGCCGGATGACGGCGAGCAATTTGCTACTTTGCGGATGATAGTCGTATCTCGTGTCCAGGATCGGCACTGCGATGAAATGGATTGAAACCTTGTTCGGGCGCAAGGGTACGGCAATCGTACCGCAGACCACTGCCCCCTTTTCTTTACGCTCTCTGGCGGGTGTCAACTCCGCCTTGGCTGACCAGTTCCTATGGGCCGCCAATACCATGCCATCCAATGCGCCGCGCTGGCTCCACTGGGGTTGCGGCGCGCATGTTTTAGAGGGTTTTTTGAACGTGGATTTTCTGCCACGCGACCCACGCGTCCTGAGCTGGCAATTTCTCGATCCCTGGCCTCTCGACTCGCTGGACGGTTACTTTGAAGGCGCGTTCTCGGAGGACACGCTGGAACACTTCTTTCTGGCGGAGCAGGCATATCTATTGTGTAACTTGAACTGCGTGCTGAAGCATGGCGGGACGGCACGCATCCTGATGCCCAGCTATGCAAGACTGGTGGAGCATGCCCAGACGCGGGAAATCCAGCCGGGTGCGTTTCTGCATGACACCTTCGGCGTCACGACGCCGGTCGATGCGATCAACTGCGGCATGCGTTTTTCGGGGCACCGCTGGTTGCACGACCACGAGAGCTTTGCCCGTTTGGCGCGCGACTGCGGATTCGAGGCGATCCCCACGACCTGTGCGCATTCGGCGGTAGCCATGCTGTCCGGCCACAATTTGCGCAGTGAGACCGATTCCGCGTCTTTCGCGCATGACTTGACGAAGCGGCGCGCATTGCGTTCTATCCGGGTTCTGCCCACCGCGGTTATTGGAGCGGAGCAAGTCGAGGATGCGGCGCCGGGCGTCGCACTGTATCGCGCGACTCTCAACGATGCGCTAGTGAAATACACCTTGCCCCGGGCCATCGCCGCCGGCGAAATCGCCTGCCTGAATATTCGCGGCGCCAATGTGTCATCGTTTCGCAATCACTACTACAAGCAACTGGCATTTGCGAGCGGGGACAAGCGCGGCATCTGGCGCTTCGATGAAACGATGAAATCCTGCCCGGTCATGAACACGGTCACGCACGCGCAAATCGCCATTGCCATGCGCGACATGCCGCAAGTCGAGGAGCTGGCTTTCACGCCGGCGGGAGCAGGAGGAGAGTACTTCACATTGGGTCCGCTGGAGATGTTCCATTTCGATTCTCGGGAAGAATCCCGATAAGCGGCAAAAATCCGCCCTTAGGAGCCGAGAAATAATAACTTGAACATTCTGGCCGCACTGACGGGCGCGCTGCGGCGTTGCCGGTCGCTTGCAGGGAGCAGCCATGCGGCGCGCCCGGCGTCTTGCATCGCATCCCGCCAGCGCACCCGCAATTGTCCAACTTATTATTTCTCTGCTCCTTACCGCAAGGGCATCCGCGTCTCGCAAGCTTCGCGGAAAAAACGCTCGAATTCCCGCACCACTTCGACATCTTCAAATAGCGCGCCGTTCCTTTCCAGTATTCGCTCCCTGACCGCGCTGCGGTACTGTGCATTCGTTCCCAGGCGCACGGCCAGATCGACATAACTTTCCGCACAGTCGGCGATGCAGTCCGTAACGCCCATCTTGCGGTACATCGCCTGGGTGTGCCGCCCCCTCTGAAACACTCCCGGCCATGTCACCACGGGCGTACCCACGGCCAGGGCTTCCAGCGAGGTGTTCATGCCGTTGAAGTGCACGGTGTCGAGCATCACATCGCCGATGGCGATCAGGTTGACGTAATCCTGCCCGTTCATTCTCGGCAAGAAGATAATCCGGTTCAGCACATCCGGCATGAACGCGGCCCAACGCCTTTTTAAAAGCGCCGTCCACTCCTCGACTCTCCCTGCGACCATCAATAACTTGCCGCGCTCATCGCGACGCAGAATGCCTGCTATCAGGTCATCCATGTCGGGATGAAACTTGAACAGGTTTTGCGGGCAGATATACAGGTGGTCCTGGCTTGAGAAACCGAAGTCTGCGCGGCTTTTTGGCTGCGCCGGCAGCTCGGGCCGGGTGTAGCAGGCGAGGCTTGCCAGGTTGTGCAGCAGGAACAGGCGCTCGCTGTAATGATGCTGCGATGCGGGCGTTTCATACAGATCGTTGGAGACAAAATAATCGATCGCCGGAATACCCGTGGTGTCGGGATGCCCGAATGAAACACACTGAACCGGGGCCAGCCTGGAAAAAGCCAGAAAATAACTGAACGGCTCCATCCCGATATCCTGATAGAAAAGAATATCGAGCTGCTGCGCTTCTATCATCCTGCGCGCGGCGGCCAGCTCCTGCGGCACGACCAGGCTGTGCTCCGCATGCGCGCGGATGAACCGGGAAAAATCGTCATCGGCCACGGGGGCGATGAAAATTGCCGTCACCTCGAATTCGTCGCGCGAAAAGTGCGCAAACAAGCCGCGGCTGGTGCGCCCGATACTGTGGTTGCGAAAAAATTGCGAGATAAGCCCGACGCGGATTTTGTTGCCTGGCTGGCGGGGTCGCACGCAATGCGCGGCGACATACCCGAGCGACGGGCAAAGTTTCAGATAAGCCGTTGCGGCGCCGGTATGCAGGTCACGATTGCATTGTCCGTGATAGGCGAGATAAAAATTGCTCCACAGCCCCGCCTGCATCGGGTCTTGAAACCCCGGTTCGTTCTCCGCGCAAATATCTTCCAGGATAGTCTGCATGTTGCCGCGCTGGGCTTCGATGTCCGCGCGCGACGCGATAATCGGCGAGATCAAGGTCGCCAACTTGATGCGGCGACCCGCGCTGGGTTGCAAGGCAAGTGCGCGCCGATATGCGGCGCCGGCATCGGCAATGTTACCCGCTACTTGCAGCACAATGCCGAGACTCTCCCAGCAGCGCGCATCCCGCGGGCGCGCAGCGCAAATGGCCTGCCACTGCGCGATGGCGGCATCGATGCGCCCTGCCTCGTGCAGCGCGGCTGCGTAGTCCATGCGGTATTCGGGCATCTGCGGCGCTACTTCCACCGCCTTGCCCAGCAGGCCGATCGCGGCCTGCGGCGCACCGCCCATGCGCGCCAGCATGCCCAGGCCATGCCACGCGCCCGCATGCGAGGGATCGGACTCCAGGACTTGCCGGTAATTTGTTTCGGCTTCCCGCAGACGGCCAGCCGACTGCAGCTGGCGCGCATCTTCGAGCAGCGAGACAATTTTTTGTGTGCGCGTAGAGGCGTTGAATCCAGCCGCAAGGCGCCGCTTTTTCTCTCCCAATGACATTCCCTCCCCTGAAAAGCAGGCGTAAAGTTTACGCCAACCGCTATTGCGGGCCGGATCGGGCTTCCCGCGTCCGGTCTCGCGGCGACCAAGTGCTGCGTTGTTTCGCGGCTGCAGCGGTACTCAAACCCGACATGGCGCAGGCGCATTGCAATTCAGCGCCCATGCGGTGCAGCAGGTGCAACTTTCTATAGGGCACCTCTAATAATTCGTCATTCCCGTTTTCACGGGAATGACAGATAAGGGATTTTTAGAGGTTCCCTATACGGCAGCAAGTTTCAGGGGGCAGGCAATTAATATCGGGCGGCCAACCCTGACGATAAGGGTGTGCGGGCAGCCAGCAGAATAAATAGGTGTTGCATTTTAATTTTGCGCTATACTAGCTGCCCTGCCCGGAATTCGTTTTGGGCAAGCAGCAAAAAAGATAAAGAGGCGGCACGATTTCTGCATATCGGTTTGAAAGCCGAAAATATATATGCAATCCTGATACTGTTGTAAAAATACCACGCTGTTGTAAATTAATTTCGAATTTGTTTGACGCGCAGCAGAGAATTTTATAGCCTCTCAATTAACGTGGCGTGATTGCCCCGCGAAGCTTGATGCTCCGCTTTAAGGATCACTCCTAGATAGATAAGATGTTTAAGAAAATTTTGTTTTACATCGCGCTGCTTTTGCTCGCGGGATGTGCAGGCGTACAAGGGACTTCTTCTCCTTCTTCCGCGGCAGGCAAGGACGGGGACGAAGACGTCTCGGTCAGGGCAGAAGCAAGGTGGCAAGCCATGATTGCCAGGGATTTGGATGCGGCATACGAGTTCCTCAGTCCCGGCAGCAAGACGGCAAATCCGCTAACACTGTTCAAGGCCAAAATCAGGCCGCTCGACTGGCGGTCGGCCAAGGCATTATCGGCAAGTTGCGATGGTGATAAATGTAGTGTGAAATTGCATATCTCGTTTTATCACTCCAAATCCCATGGCGAAATAGCCACGGTGCTGGAGGAAACGTGGATCAGAGATGCAGGAAAATGGTGGTATGTGTTTACCGGTTAAAAGAAGGCTTCTTCAAAGGAGGAAGGGGATGGGCCTGATAAAGAATTTGTAAAATGAAAAATCCTGTTATAAGATTCTGTCGTTGTAGCTTCTAAAGTGATCACTTTAAATTCAAGAAGGAGTAACTAAAACCATGAACGCTTTTAAAAGAAAGTCTCTTTACACTGCAGTCGTAGCTGGCTTGGGGGCGCTCGGCGCTTCGCAGGCGGGTGCTGTAAATCTGAGCACGGACGGTACGGGTCAGGTACTTCTGTACCCCTACTACACCGTTCGCAGCGGAATGATCACCAGCATCACCGTGGTGAATACCAACACCACGCGCACCAAGGTCTCCAAGGTGCGTTTCCTGGAAGGCAAGAACAGCGCGGAAGTGCTGGACTTTAACTTGTGGCTTTCGCCGCGCGATGTATGGACCGGGTCGATTGTCGATACCGCTACCGGCGCTGGGGTTTACTCGGTCGATAACTCCTGTACCGCACCTTATGTAAATGCCAGGGCGACTCCGCCGGTTACTGCCACGGCCCCGGCTCCATTTGTGAATTACTACTATACCGGCCAGGTACAGAATACCTATTACGACAACGGCGGCACCACGCTTGATCGTACGCGCGAAGGCTATGTCGAAATTATCGAAATGGCCAACGTCGCCGACACCCTGGGTTTTGGCGCGCTCTCGACGGCAACCGGAAACACGCTTGCCGCAGCCGTCAAGCATGCAGGGACCGGCATACCGGCCAACTGCGCGGTGGTGAATGTCAACACCGTGTTTGCCGCGCCGGATATGCTGCCGCCCACAGGCGGGTTGATGGGTGAATACATCATCATCAGCGCCGCTACCGGTACCGAGTTCGCGAGCAACCCGGTTGCGCTGCAAAACTTCCAGGGTCCCGGCACCCAGCTTTACAGCATCCCGGGTAACCTTGCTCCGCAGTTGAGCGCAGTCAACCCCGACCGCAGCGACGTGATCCGCGTCACGGGCGCCGGTTCCCCCGTCGTGACGACCGTCGCGAGCTGGACGGTAGCGGGCGGCGCACCTATCGATGCCGTTTCGGCCATCCTGATGCGCAGCTCGATCATGAACGAGTTCGATGTCAGCACCAACTTCAAGACCGACATCGTGGTAACGCAGCCGACCAAACGCTTCTATGTCCCAGCGGGTACTGCAGCACTCTCCGCAGCCGACCCAACTCCGGCAATTGGCCCGTACGCCAACACCTTCGCTTCGGCAACCGCCGATGCCGCGAAGTCCTGCGACACGATTTTCCCGCAAGCGTATGACCGCGAAGAAGCGCCCTACACCACGCAAGCCGGGGTAGTGTTCTCGCCGGTGCCGGTAGGTCAAGGCCCCGGTCTCGGCAGCCTGTGCTGGGAATCGACAGTCATGACGGTTGTTCCTGGAACCGCGGGCGCTGCGCTGGCGACTTCGCAAGTGTTCAAGTCCGCCAACTCGGCATCGCTGACGCTGCCTTCATCGGGATCGAGCTCCAACTACGCTACCGGCTGGGCGGCTCTGTGGCCAACCTCGCTCGCCGCGACTTCCGCGACGGGTAACCATCCGGGTCAGTTTGTATCCGGTGGCGGCGCAGGCGCTCTGAATGTGGCCAACACCGCCAACGGCGGCTTGAGGGATATCGCTGCAGGCGGGTTGCGTTATCGCGGTCTGCCGGCAATCGGTTTCGCTGCAACGCAGGCGATCCTCGGTGGTCAAGGCTACGGCGGTATCTTCGATAACAAGTACTCCATCAATATCCAGTAAAGTTGATTGCTTTAGAACTTGTGGGGGATGCTTTGCATCCCCCATTTTTTTTAGTGCGCCCGGCCAGCACATCAACACGCAAAGCGTCGCAAGACGCAACATCTGGCGCATCTTTTCCAAATTGATTCCCCTTGCAACGCAAAGATCGCGTAGGCCGCCGGGAAAGTGCCGGAGGGGTTTGCCGATGTCTGCGTAATACGGCAACAAGGTTATTCCCTCTGTGTGCAGGAGACCGATTTATCGGGCGATAGATAGCCAATTCGAATCGCCCGATAAATCGGGC
>Ga0315281_10000244_pt1 | contig 72239 bp, 74 predicted proteins | sample YL17G07_0_MG_FD_204540 | JGI IMG/M metagenome (GOLD analysis project Ga0315281, IMG submission 204540) | Sediment microbial communities from Yellowstone Lake, YNP, Wyoming, USA - YL17G07_0 | ecosystem: Environmental > Aquatic > Freshwater > Lake > Sediment | place: USA: Wyoming | collected... | reverse complement strand
AAAGAGCTGGATTCCCGCTTACAAACTGCGGGAATGACGTTTCCCATGCTGTTTTTTTTGATTCATAATTGCTTTTTTGTCTGATTAGTTTCGATTTTATGCATAGTGCGTTCGCCCTGTGATGTGATAGAATTGAAGTACCGTATATGTTCAAAACTAATGACAATTTTAACAGCCGCGCCTCAGGACTCAGGTGAGCGCGCGATGTCTGTACATACATATTCCTTTTTGCATCCGGAAATGCGTTTACTGCGACTTCTATTCCATACCTTTTGACCCCGGCATCGAATCCGAGTATGTAAATGCCCTCGGGCTTGAGTGCATCTTGAGAAAGGAGATTGCCGGGGAGTTAGGGTCTGTTTTTCTGGGAGGCGGCACGCCTTCGATTTTGTCCCGGTCTTCTGTTTCTGATATCATGAATGCAGTCAGGGACAATTTCTCCATAAGGCCGTCGTCCGAGATCACTATTGAGACAAACCCCTGTACCATCACAAACGAAAAGGCCGCGTCGTTCCTCTCCTCTGGTATCAACAGGATAAGCATCGGCATACAATCCTTCAATGACACGGAGCTTTTGCTTTTAGGCAGAATCCACAACTCCGAGGCTGCAAAAAGTGCCTTTCAGACGGCACGGAGCGCCGGATTTCACAACATCTCCATTGACCTCATATACGGCCTACCCGGTCAGGATATGCGCTCATGGGAGCGCACACTCAGCGTAGCGATAGAGCTTACACCAGAGCATATATCCACTTATGAACTCACTCCTGAAAAGGACACCCCCTTGTACGAATCCCTGAAATCAGGCTCTCTCTCACTGCCTGAGGAGGATGTCCCGTCAGATATGTATTATAGGACTATAGATATGCTTCGCGCTTCCGGCTACATCCACTATGAGATATCCAACTTCGCAAAACCCGGTTACGAATGCCTTCATAATCTCAATTACTGGAACAGGGGTGAGTATCTCGGCATAGGCGCGGGCGCGCACTCCTTTTATAATGGAAGGCGGATTGAAAATATAGCCGACGCAGAACAATACATGGGACTCCTTGCCGGTGGGGTCTCACCTGTCTCAGTTGAGACCAGCGTATCGGAAACAGAGGCTTTAAAAGAACAGATATTTCTCGGCATCAGGAAGACAGCGGGCTTTGACATCTCGGGAATCGGGGGGCAGGAGATAAAAAAAGCAGCAAGGGCGCTTGCCGCGGACGGTCTTGTGGAACTTGATTGTAATGTCCTCAGGCTGAGCCGAAATGGGCTTATACTGTGCAACGAGGTAATACTCAAGCTTATGGAGGCGATATAGACTGGCTGATGGACTGAGACGGAAGCATTAAGAGACCAGCGATGGCTTATTTTGTCTTTGCGGCGAGGCGGGCGACCCTGACAACCGTATTTCTTGAGACGTTATCGGTTATTCTCCTGAAATATTTGAGGAGTTGATTCTCCTCGGGCGCAATTTTGTAAGGCGTTGAGGTTTCGGATGCCGAGGAATCGGGCGTTTTGTCGCCGAAGAAATAGAAAAGAGTCACCCCGAGCTTCTCGGCAATGACCTGGACGTTTTCTACATTCAGTTTGTTCCTTCCATTTTCATATCTCTGCACCTGTTGGTAGGTAACGTTCAGCGCCTCTGCGAGTTGTTCCTGTGACAGCCCCAGTTCCTTTCTCCTTGTTTTGATCCTCTCCCCTATTTCCCTGCTGGTCACAATCTGTCTCGCCTTCATGGTAACTGACTATAACAGCCTGTCAGGCGTTCATACTACAACTCAATAAGCGTGAAAAGTACCTTGACAAACACACTCAAAGAGTGTAATGTACGAAGAAGTTTATATACATCAAGGGGTTAGCATGTTTTGTGGAAATAAGTATGTTTAAATTTCAATGTGTTGCGCGTCAAATAGGCGATCTGGAGAGGGATTGCGAAATGAACAGAGAGTCCAGCTTTGCAGACCGGAGCATAAACGCAGAAGCGTTTTGCCTGGCGCATAAAACTATTTCAGGAGGGTGAAAGTATGAAAGCAGTAAGTCACGGGTTGAGGACATCATTGGCAATATTGTTCGTATTTACAATTCTCTTTGCGCTTGTCGCGTGCGGCGGGGGCGGCGGGGGAGAGACAAGTGGCGGAGGCGGAGACACAACCGGAGGAGGCAATACCGGTCCGTTCACGATGTCTCAGTACTTTCCACTGTCGGACGGTGATACTTGGACATACAAAGACACTTACACTGATGGTTCAGAATATGCTACAAATACTGTGACTGGGACAGTAAGCATAGGTGGTGTAGCCACGAAGGAGACAACGGAGACATATAGCAATGCCACGGGATTTGGCAATGACACTGACAAGAATTATAATTATATAACTTCAAATGGCAGCGGTGTAACTATATATCAAAGCAGATATGTATCGGGCAACTATTGGGAGAATTCTGCCTATACTCCACCTCTAAATATATTTCCTGCAAGCATGACCATCGGACAGAAAAATGTAATTTCATCTATCGAAGCATTTACGTCCAGCGACGGCACTAAGAGTACAAATACTACATCATGGGAGGTAACGCTTCTTGGGGTTGAAGACATAACTGTTCCGGCCGGTAAGTTCACCGACTGTCTGAAATTATCGCTGAAGACTTCCGGAAAGGTTGGAACAAATACGTTATGGCTTGCCTATGGGGTTGGTCCAATAAAATTCGTGACCGGTAGTAGTGCCACAAACGACCTTTATACAGCAGAACTTGTGTCAGCCAAGGTAGGTGGTACGCAATATGGAAGTTTGTCCAAGGAGCTTACCGGCAATTCTTTGAACACGGAAACAAACATGAAGAAACGCCTTTTAAGAAGTCCCAAGCTGTAGTGTATGTGGGTCGATAGCGTTACAACTCGAGCTTAACGATCTTAATCAATGAAATAATGGAGGTTACTTATGAAAATGATGGCAAACCTGATGTTGTCCGTGTTTCTGATTTTGTCGGTTTTCGGTTGTTCGGTCAAATCTATTTCTCATGGGTCGGAAATTACAGAAGAGCAAGTTGCAAAAATAGTGGACGGAAAAACCACAAAAGACGAGATATTCATTGAATTCGGAAACCCCAGCAAAACAATGGATAATGAAAAAGTTTTCTTGTGGGAAACGAGGGACAGCGACCGGATTTTTTTGTTTGGGCTGGAAGAGAGTGGAAAAGGTGCATAGTCTTGACTTGTGACTTAGCACTGCTAATCAATCTGTCATGGCTACGGAGCGGCAGAGCATGACAGAGCTTTAGATCAGCAAATCAGTGGAATGCAAAAACGGAGAGCCCCGCAGGGTTGCGGGGCTCTCCCTGTCTCTTGCTCCAAACTCTTTTGCCGTTGCGAAGCAATCCTTGACTGTGAGGTTTTCAGTGATAAGACCACGACAATATCCGACGCGGTGAAGGGCATCATAGATGCTGCTAAAGATTTGTGATAAGATAAGAATATGAAAAAGTTGAGGCTTTATATAGACACCTCGATACTTGGCGGCATTTTCGACATAGAAAATTATAAAAGGGTGAAAACTGCTGAGACGCTTTTGCAACTAATCAAAAACGGTGTTTATGAAGGCTTTATCTCCTTACTTACAATAGAGGAAATTATGGAAGCCCCCGGCAGAATTCATGAGAAACTACAGGACGCAATTTCTGATTCCGGCTTTAAAATACTTGAAGAGACCGAGGAAAGTATCGGATTGGCAAACACTTACCTGAAAGACAAAGCGATACCTGAAAAGTACCGTGATGATGCCAGACATATTGCTATTGGTGTCATTCATGAACTTGATTATATCGTCTCCTGGAATTATAAACATATGGTCAATATTACCGTGAGAAGATTGATAAACAGTACGAACCTGAAGATGGCGTATGCCCCTATTGAGATAATATCGCCAGAGGAGGTAACCGGTGATGGAGAAGTGGGAATATAAATCTCTTGAATGGATTCACACAGTCAGAGAAAAAGACTACACGAGGACAAAAGACCTTTCTCCAAAAGAACTTATCGAAAAGACCCGTAACGCGACGGAGGCTGCTGTTAAAAAAATGGGGCTCACGATTTTTTATTCAGGTAATCATGTTCATACATAAAATGCCGTGAAAAGGCCGGGAAAAGATGCCAGGTCTTGACCTGTGACTTAGCACTGCAAATCAATAGAAGAAGGCCCCGCAGGGATGCGGGGCCGTTGTGTCAAACAAGCAATACCTACTTCACTTTTTCAATAAACTCCTTCGCGGCAGCGAAGTAATCCTTGACGGCATGGGTCTCATATATCGCACCGCGATAATATCCGTGTACGTGCAGAGAATCGTACAACAGGTTAAATTCCTTCATCAATTTGCCGTTGTGCGCTGAGACATATTTAGCAAGGGCCTTGCGATACTCTTCTACCGACTTGGGCAACTCTTTTTCTGTATAACCTTTTTTAAGCAAGACCTCATTGACAGCCTCCAGGATTGCAAGATACGCAGTCCCGAAGGCCTCCCGCACAGGTTTCTTGTCCGCATAAAATCTGCCTTCAATTGGGGTTGTCTTCAAAATCTCTTTAGCATTGTTAAGATAACGAACAGCTTCTCTCATATTACCCCTCTGGTACGCTTTGCATGACTTATTTTAGCACAAGCAGTCGGCCGCTTCTACTTCTCAACCCCCGGTATCGTGACATAGCGGGAAACCGAGTCCCTGATTAGAAGAATCAGTATATCCTGCTTTTTCTCTATGCCGGCAACGACTGACCTGTAATCGTTTATCCCTGTGATAAGCTGTCGGTTCAACTCCAGGATAATGTCACCCTTGGACAGAATGCCCTGTGCCGGACTGCCCGGTTCAATGGCGGTGACCACCACACCCTTGAGTTTTTTGGTGATGTTCATCTTCCGGAGATAGTCTTCAGTTAGTTCCTGCACTGAGACACCTTTCAGAGAGTTCTCCAGGACAGGGGCCGGAACCGCCTCCTTGGCAGAGGGCAATTCTCCGATAACAACCGTCGCGGTCAATACGTTGCCGTCACGTATAATCATCATTTTCAAAGTATCGCCGGGTTTTGCCGAGGCAACGGTATTTTTGAGATGAAAAGGATTTTCAACCTTCCTGCCATTAAACTCCGTTATGACGTCACCCCTCTTCAGCCCTCCCTTTTCAGCCGGGCTTCCCTCTACAATGTCCACGATCAGGACGCCGTTTTCGTCCTTCAGCTTGAACTGTTTGGCAAGGTCACGTGTAAGCGGCTGCACCTGGACCCCAAGCCAGCCCCTGACAACCTTGCCCCCATTTATAATGCCGTCCATGACATTTTTGACCATATTTGAAGGTATCGCAAACCCTATCCCCTGGAATCCCCCGCTCCTGCTCAAAATGGCCGTGTTAATGCCTATGAGTTCTCCTTTGATGTTGACCAGCGCGCCCCCGGAGTTGCCGGGGTTTATGGCCGCATCGGTCTGTATGAAGTCCTCGTAATCGGTAATCCCCATACCTGACCTGCTCAGGGCGCTGATTATGCCCATGGTGATTGTCTTGCTCAGACCGAAGGGGTTTCCCACTGCAATTACTATTTCACCGACCCTCAGCTTATCGGAGTCCCCCCAGTTTATGGTCGGGAGGTTCTTCTCCTCTATCTTGATTACGGCAATATCGGTCCTGGAATCCATCCCTACGACCTTGCCCTTGTATTCCCGGTTATCGGACAGTTTCACCAGTATGTCTTCAGCGCCTTCTATTACATGGTTGTTTGTAAGGATATACCCGTCGGAAGAAGCCATGACACCCGAGCCCAGATTTGTCACCTTCCTGCTTTCGGGCTGACGGCGTCCCTCACCGAAGAACCTCCTGAAAAACGGGTCCTCAAGTAATGGATTGGCCGGCGCGTTTACAGTCTTGGTGGTGGAAATATTGACCACGCCATGTTGCGCCTTTTCAGCCACGTCGGCCATTGCGTCGCCAATCTTGGCAAGGATTTCCGAAGGGCTTTCTCCTGTCTCGGCAAAGACAGGCGCAGTGGTCCATAAAAGGACCACCTGCAAAACGAATGCTGCAACTATTATGACGAAACAGGCTTTTCCGGAAAACATGGGCTGTCTTTGAAGTTTCATATTGCCTCCAATTTATCTGATAACCGGTTTTATCGTAAATTTTAAAACTACGGATGTTTTATTATCAACCCTGAAGCGCTCATCAGGACGGTGCCCCATGACCCAGACTATATCGCTGCCGCTCGTCAAAATAGGTACGGAGTCTCTTTCGTCCCTCGGGACCTTTTCATCCACAAAAAAGTCCTGGAGTTTTTTTCTCTTTCCGAAGCCAAGGGGATAAAAGAAGTCACCGGGCAGGCGAGCACGTATCAACAGAGGGAAAGAAAGTTTTCCCGCATCCAGCACTGCCGTCTTTTTGCCGTCCCCGTAATCCGGCACATCGACCCGGTCCGCTTTTTTGACCCCGACTACAAATGAGGTCTCGCATATTATAATATCTCCCTCTTTTTCAATTACATAATCCCCAAGTCGTTCCGGTCGTCGGGTAGTGATGATAATAGTGGCATAACCCTTTATCACTCGCAGGCCTCCCGGCAGGTTTATCCTGTCTCCGGCCCGCCCTTTTGTTATCAGGCCCACCATGTCCTCGATGTGGGTGAAACCAATGCCCCGCAGCCCCTTTATTTCTTCCACGGCCCGCCTCAGCACCCTCCTGACAATGACGGTGTCCATCGCCTCCATCGGGGAGGAGAAGAGTTCTATCGCAGTATCGGTCTTTTTTGTTATCAACTTCATCAGGGCCTTCGTAACCATTATGCCCAAAAACCTCTCCTCGTCCCTGAGGATGTCCGCAGTCCTGGTGATGGTCTTTATGATATGCTTGTTGCCGGCCCCGGCAGATGGTATGATGAGGCGCCTGATCCTGTTACGAAGGTATTCGTCCTTAAGGTTAGACGAATCCACAATATATGTCTGGAGCGCATTTGTGCGGTTATCTTCGAGGAAATTTTCTATCTCAGACCGCTCTGCCTCTATCAGAGGCCTTACTATGCGCCCACGCACTGGCGGGATGCCCGACAGCCCGGACGGGCCGGCGCCCCTGAAAAGACGCATCAGGACTGTTTCGGCCTGGTCGTTTGCATTATGCCCGAGCGCCAGGATATCGGCGCTGAAGTAGGCGAGCGCCTCATCAAAGGCCCTGTAACGCAATTCCCTCGCAGCTTCCTGTTTGCTGAGACCTGTATCCTTGGCATATGATTTGACATCTATGTATTTGACGGTAAACGGTATTCCAAGTGAAAGGCAAAGCCGTTTGCAAAAATCAGCCTCAGCTGGTGTTTCCTCGGGCCTGAGGCCATGATCAATATAAGACGCGAAAAGGACAATGTTGAATTCCGCAGCGAGTTTGTGTAGTATGGTCAGAAGGCATACTGAATCCGGGCCGCCTGAGAGGCCGACCAGCACACACCCTCCCTCGGACAGCATGCCATATTTGTTTATGGTAGCTCTTACAATATCTTCAATTCGCATTGTATTCAATCATTTTAGCATAAAGGCCGGTTTGTCGGGTTTACAATTAAGCATTTGAGTTGATAATATAACTGCCTGTGTTGGAGAGGTGGCCGAGCCGGTCGAAGGCAGCCGCCTGCTAAGCGGTTGTGGGGGTAACACCTCACCCAGGGTTCGAATCCCTGCCTCTCCGCCATAAAATTCACAATAATGATACAAAGGAGAAAGAACATGAAGAAAGTCGTTGCATTTGTAGCAGTCAGTCTTGCGTTGACAATGATCATTACGGGATGTAAAAAAAGAGAGGAGCCCGCTTCAGGTCCTTCCGCAAAGGCCCCGATGGGTCAAAAACAACTTCCGCCTCACGGCCCCTCCGGCCCGAAGGTTGAAAGGACAGTGGATGTGCCGGACTTTGTCAAGGGCAAGTGGAAAAAGGCAGTCCTTGTTTTTGAGGACAAGACAGCCAAAAAAAGCACCGATTATACAGTAACCCTTGGTTCCGAGTTCAACATACCGAACACGAAGCTCAAGGTGGTTGTGGGAGAATTTATGCCGGAATTCAAGATGAACGAATCAAGCTATACTTCAGCAAGCAATGATCCCGTCAACCCCGCCCTGAGGGTGGAGGTCTTTGAAAACGGTAGCCTTATATTCAGCGGCTGGCTCTATTCCAAATTCCCTACGATGCACCCTCTTGAGCATCAAAAATACGGCCTGACGCTAAAGGAAGGCGTAAAAGGATAATACCTGTCAGGACAAACCGTGCGGTATTCAGACCGCACGGTTTGTTTTTTTATGAGAGGTCCGTTATGTCGATGTATATCCAGTTAGGGAAAGTCCCTGCAAGTCCGGAAGAGCGAAGGGCCTTGCTGGCCGGGAGGGTTGCGGATGAGGATTCCCTGGACAGCCGGGACCTGACCATGCTGAAGCATGACGTAGTGGATTTTCTTAAGTCCAAAAAGGGGTATGGCGATGCCGAAGTCCTTACGGACAAGCGTTTCCATATCAAACTGCCTGAGACCTCATTTGATGTGAGCGCCGACATTGCGCTAAATATCAACGGCAGGATATTTTTGGTGATAAAATGCGTCATCAATTCCGTGAATTCCTGGGAAAGGTATTCAAAGGCCTTTTGCCGCGTTGCGGAGGACCCTTATCTGATACCTTTTGCCGCTGTCACCGACGGGGACAACACCAGCGTACTGGACATAATGGACGGGGGATCTGTTTATGAAGGGTTGGGATCCCTGCCTTCACGCGAGACTGCCGTTCGAATAATTCAGGACTTTGTCCCCACGCCTTGTCCGGAGGACAGGAAAGAACGTGAAAAAAGGATATTATACGCCTTCGATGCCATAAAATGTTCCACCACCGCTGATCAGTCAAACGCAACTTGACACGGGGCGCTAATAGTCTTAGACTTAAGTATGGTGCATGTCGAATGAGATACGACTCGAGAGGAGGTTTGTATGGCGGTAAATAGTGTTGGAGCGGGAAACAACGCAGTTCACGCAGCTCAGGTCAAAGAACAAAAGTCCGGAGACGCAGGAGCTGCCGCCAATAAGAAACAAGGTGCGGCAGGAGGCAATGCGAAGGTGACCCTGTCCTCTCGGAATGCCGATAAATCTCCGGCGGCGGCTGATAAAGCCCGGGCCGCTTCGACAGTCGCACAGACAGCCGGCCGGAGCAAAGCGACCAATAACAGCGCTGCTGCTAAATACAACAACGCAGGCACTAACAGTTCCACGGTCGGAAAGACCATAAGCAAGCTGGTCTGAGACGGTTTTTTCTGTAAACCGCTTTTTGAGGCTTTTTTGACAAGACTCCATGTTCTGTGTTTTAATATGGCACCTTTAATGATAGCCCAGAGAGGCTAAAAGGTTAGGAGACACAGTGAATCGGATGCCTGATAAACATATGCCTTCCCCGGGATTTGGGGAAGGCTTTTTTTATGTCCGGACCAATCGGAGAGGCCTGCCCGGATGACAAAGGAACTCTTAAACGCAAAAGACATGGAGAGGATTATCTCCAGGATAGCCCACGAAATAATAGAGAAGAACAAGGGCACTGAAGACATCTGTATCATCGGCATACAGCGCGGCGGGGTACATCTTGCAAACAGGATCGCATCGAGTATAAACAGCATAGAGGGTGTGAATATTTCAGTCGCCTCTCTTGATATATCCATGTACAGGGACGACTTGGGTATGAGGAATGACCGTCCGGTGATAAGAAAGACAGACATCCCGTACGATATAAATGACAGGAAGATTATCCTTGTGGATGACGTTTTCTTCACCGGCCGGTCCATAAGGGCCGCAATGGACGCCCTCATGGATTTCGGCAGGCCTGCCCAGATACAACTCGCAGTGCTGGTGGACAGGGGGCACAGGGAGTTGCCCATAAGGCCTGATTATGTAGGCAAGAACATGCCGTCCTCAAGGTCCGAGACCATCGAGGTCCTGCTTAAGGAAGACGGTTTGGAGGACAGGGTCGTGATAGAGTCCGGGGCGGCTGATAATGAATAAAGACCTGGTAAGTTTAAGGGAAACCAGCAGGGAAGACGTGGACCTTATACTTGGCACGGCCTCGTCCTTTAAGGACGTCCTTAAGCGGGACATTAAAAAGGTCCCGGCCCTCAGGGGCAAGACAGTGGTGAACCTTTTTTTTGAGCCTTCCACAAGGACAAGGATGTCTTTTGAACTGGCTGAAAAGCGGCTGAGCACCGACGTCTTCAACTTCTCGGTCCCCACAAGCAGTGTTGTCAAGGGTGAGAGCCTTCTGGATACGGTAAATACAATCAAGGCTTACGGCGCGGATTATATAGTGATAAGACATTCATCCAGCGGAGCGCCGCATTTTATAGCCGGACTCGTTTCGGCATCGGTCATTAATGCCGGGGACGGCATAAACGAACATCCTACACAGGCCCTGCTGGACGCCTTTACGATTATGGAAAAAAAAGGCGCAGTAAAGGGACTTGAGGTCGCCATCGTGGGGGACATCGTCCACAGCAGGGTCGCCAGGTCCAATATCCAATGCCTGACAATGCTTGGGGCCAATGTCAGGCTTATAGGTCCGCCCACGCTGCTTCCGGGCTGCGTGCCTGATGGGGTAAAACTTTATTTCGACATGGACGCGGGACTGAAGGAAGCTGACGTGGTGATGATGCTCAGAATACAGAAAGAGCGTATGGGCAAGGCCTTTTTCCCGTCCACCGGTGAGTATTTCAAGCTGTGGGGCCTCACTGCCGCAAGGCTCGGACTTGCCCGTAAGGATGCCATAGTTATGCATCCCGGACCCATGAACAGGGGCATAGAGATAACTTCGGAGGTCGCTGACTGTGCCCAATCGGTCATTCAGGACCAGGTTACAAACGGCATAGCTGTAAGGATGGCGGTGCTGTACCTTCTGGGTGGGACAAATGCCTGAGCGGATTATAATAAAAAACGGACACATTGTGGACCCCTCCCAAGACATTGACGGGCCCGGCGACATATTGATCGAAGATGGGCTGATAAAGGCCCTTGGAAATGGTGCGGCCGGTCCAGGAGCTTTCAGGGGCAAAGTAATAAACGCCTCGGGAATGCTTGTACTGCCGGGTCTCGTTGATATACATACCCATTTGAGAGAGCCCGGGTTTGAACACAAAGAGACGATCAGGACCGGAACAATTGCGGCAGTGATGGGGGGCTTCACTTCCATATGTTGCATGCCCAACACAAACCCGGTCAACGATAATGCCACCGTGACCACCTTTATTATCAAAAGGGCCAAAAAGGAAGGGGCATGCAAGGTCTACCCTGTCGGTTCCGTTACAAAGGGGCAAGACGGTGAAGAACTGGCCGAGTTCGGCATGATGTACGAGTCAGGGTGCATAGCTTTTTCTGATGACGGCAGGCCTGTAACCGGCAGTCTTGTCATGAGGAGGGCGCTTGAGTATTCCAGGATATTCGGCGTCCCGATCATATCGCACTGTGAGGACCTGTCCCTCGCCGACGACGGGGTCATGAACGAGGGTGAGACCTCTGCGCTGCTCGGTCTCAGGGGAATTCCCTCGGCCTCCGAAGAGGTCATGGTCTCCCGCGACATCATCCTGGCAGGACTGACAGGCGGGAGGCTTCATATTGCCCATGTCTCTACAAAAGGCGCGGTGGAACTTATCAGAAACGCAAAGGCAAAGGGCATCAATGTGACGGCTGAGACCTGTCCGCATTATTTCACCATAACTGAAGGCGCAGTGGCCGGCTATAACACCAATGCAAAGGTGAATCCTCCGCTGCGGACCCTGAAGGACGTAGAGGCGATAAGGGATGGCCTTAGGGATGGAACACTGGACGTCATAGCCACGGACCATGCCCCGCACCACAAGGATGAAAAACTTCGGGAGTTCGACAAGGCGCCTTTCGGCATATCCGGGCTGGAAACTGCACTGGGACTCAGCCTGAGACTTGTAACTGACGGGGTGCTTAGTATGGGGCAACTGGTCCGGAAAATGGCCTTAAATCCATCCCGGATCATGGGCATGGAGGCCGGATCACTGAAGCCGGGCGCTGAAGCGGATGTGGTCATAGTGGATCCGGAGAAGGAGTATACGGTGGATGCTGAACGGTTTCAGTCCAGAGGGAAAAACACTCCGTTTGACGGATGGACCTTAAAAGGCATGCCGGTTCTGACCCTGATGCAGGGGAAGGTCTTTGAGTGATCCTGTTCGGTTATGAAATTACGATGGAAACAGCGGCATATGCGGGAGCCGCGGCCGTCCTTGTGTGCATTCTTTTTTTATTGCGATCTCTGCGCCGGAAAAATAAGGATGCGGGAAAAGCCCTGGTCAATGAGCATATCCAAACCGCGGAAGAGACAGAAATAGAAACCGGGACAGAGGTTGACATGGATGCCGGCAGCGCCTCAATGGACAAACTGCGCATTGAACTGAAGGCCCTTGAACTCCGGATGGCGGCCGTCTATAAATTGTTTCCACAATTGTCGGCGATTGAGAAACTCGACAATTACGAAACACTGGAACTCACCGCATCGGAGATTGAAGGGTTGGTGTCCGAACTGCTGGGCTTCACCCGCATCTCCGGAGGGGAGATGGATCCGGGTATATGTGAAAAAAAGTCCTCGGAGATAAAGGATTTCGACAGGCTTATACTTCAGTTTGTCGCCGACAGACTGTCCCGGATAGACACCGTATACGGAAAGAATATCGCAGGCCCCGGGGACTATGTACATCTCGGCAATGCCCGGTACCTTGACGGCGATTACAAAAAGGCTTTTGAGTATTACGACACGGCGGTAAAAGTAAAACACGATTATGCTGAAGCCTGGAACAACAGGGGGGCGGCCTGCTCGGAACTCGGCAATCAGGAGGAGGCGCTTAAGTCCTTTGACAGTGCCGGCAAGATCGATCCGTCTTCGGCCCGTGCCTTGTACGGAAAGGGGATAGTGCTGGGAGAACTCGGCAGGCATGAAGAGGCCCTGGCGTGTTTTGAAAAGGCCGTAGAGTTAAGGCCGCTTTACGCCGAAGCCTGGTATGACCGGGGCTTTGCACTCAGCAGCCTCGGCCGTCATGAGGAGGCGCTCCGATCTTTTGACAGGGCGCTGTCCATGGACCCGGGAGACGCCAGAGCCTGGCATGGAAAGGGCATAGCCCATAGCTGCCTCGGCATGCATGAAGAGGCTTACAAGTCTTACGACAACGCCCTATCAATTAAACCTGACGACGCCGAGGCCTGGTACGGCAGGGGAATAGCCCTTAATTATCTGGGGCAATATGAGGAAGCCGTAAAATCCTTTGACAATGCAATAACAATAAAACCGGCAGACGCCAAGGCGTGGTACGGCAAGGGACTGGCCCGGAATTATCTTGGACTTGCGGATGAAGCCCTAAGGGCCTTTGATGAAGCACTGAGGCTTGACGCGACATATGCCAGGGCCTGGTATAACAGGGCGCGCATATACGCCCTTAACGGAGAAACGGACAGGGCCCGTACGGACCTCTCAAAGGCGGCGGAACTGGAAGACAGGTTCAGGGAGAAGGCCCTCAAGGATGAGGCGTTCAGCAGTATCATGGAAGATACGGGCCTGTTGGAACGGGCTGAAACAGAATCAGAGAGTCCTGAAATGGAACCCCTGATGGAGAATAAATGAGCAGGGCCTTGCTTGTTTTAAAAGACGGTACGGTTTTTGAAGGGCTATCCTTCGGGGCCCAGGGTGAGACAATCGGCGAAGTGGTCTTCAACACGTCCATGGCGGGTTATCAGGAGATACTTACGGATTCCTCCTATAAGGGCCAGATCGTCACGATGACCTATTCCCAGATGGGCAATTACGGTGTGAACGACTCGGACATTGAGTCAGCCGGAGGTCCCAAGGCCGAGGGCTTCGTGGTGAGGGAATATCTTAAATTCGCTTCCAACTGGCGCTCGGGCATGTCCCTGGGTCGTTATCTCGCGGACAACGGGACCGTAGGGATTGAAGGCATTGATACCAGGGCCTTGACAAGACACCTGAGGAATAACGGGGCGCAGATGGGCATTATCTCTTCCGAAGACACGGACCCGGCCTGCCTGCTTGAAAAGGTAAAGGCCCATCCCGGCATATCCGCCTTTGATTATGTGAAGGCAGTAACGACAAAGGATGTTTATAAATGGACCAAGGGAATATGGAAGTGGGCAATTGTAAGGGGTGATGGGTTATCGGACTCATCTTTACTTACTCCTCACCCCTCACCCCTTACCCCTTTCTATAAGATTGTTGTTTACGACTTCGGCATCAAGTTCAACATCCTGAGAAATCTTGTGGAGTCAGGCTTTGAGGTCACTGTTGTGCCGGCCGATACGCCGGCTGAGGCTGTTTTGGAGATGCAACCTGACGGCATATTGATGAGCAACGGGCCCGGCGACCCGGAGAGGGTGACATACGGCGTGAAGGCTGCAAAAAAACTAATAGGGGGGAAACCCATATTCGGCATATGTCTCGGTCACCAGATTCTGGGGCTTGCCCTGGGCGGCAGAACTTACAAGCTCAAGTTCGGACACCACGGCGGCAATCACCCTGTTATGGATCTCTCCACAGGCAAGGTAGAGATAACCTCGCAGAACCATAATTACTGCGTGGACTTCGGCAGCGTCAGCAATTGCGTGGAGCTTACCCATAAGAACCTCTTCGACGGTTCAGAAGAGGGCATGCGGCACGTTGAACTGCCTATGTTCTCCGTTCAGTATCATCCCGAAGCCGGGCCGGGGCCAAATGATTCCGTGTACCTGTTTAATAGATTCAGGGAGATGATAGAGGGAAGATTTTAGTTTGAAGGAGAAGCCCTACGAAATTGCACTGACCGGCAACCGGTTGAATCTCAGGACGAGCTTCTTCACGGCTGAAATGGGGAGTGTGCTGCATAGCGGCATATACAACCGGGAGTTGACTTCGAGCCTCGCTGCGGGTGCGGTGATTGTCATTGCCGGTTTTTTTGTTGCCTCCGGGGTCAAGCTGCACCTGGTCCATTTCTTCGGCATACTGGCGAGTTTTGCGGTCCTTTTTCTTCTGCTCAGGACCTTCGTCTTTCGCGACCCCATGCTTGAGACGGTATTCGATAAAGATGCAGGCAGGATAACAATCCTGCGTCGGGGAGTTGTCGGCTCAAGAAAGAGTGAGTATCCGCTTGAAAGGCTTGAGGACATCAGGGAACGCACCCTTTCCTTAAGCCCCGAGAACCCGGACGGGATTAAGATGGTGGAACACATAGCGCTCCAGCACTTTACGGTAATACCCGGCTTTGGCCGGACATCCGTCTTTAATACCGTAGAACTGGTCTTCAGGGGCGGGGCCGAGGTGATGATCTGCTCCTCGCAGGACGCCTCATCGTCCGGGGAACTGACAGAGCAATTGAAAAATTTTGTGAAGAGGTAACAATGCCCAAGAGGACAGACCTTAAAAAGATACTGCTCATAGGCTCCGGTCCGATAGTCATAGGCCAGGCCTGTGAATTCGACTATTCCGGGACCCAGGCCTGCAAGGCCCTGAGGGAAGAGGGCTATAAGATTGTGCTTGTCAACTCCAACCCGGCCACCATCATGACTGACCCTGAAACCGCAGACTCCATCTACATAGAGCCTTTGTCAAAGGACATCCTGGAGCTTATCATCAGGAAGGAACGGCCGGATGCCATTTTGCCGACGATGGGCGGCCAGACAGCGCTTAATCTTACAGTGGAATTGGCCGAGGCAGGCGTGCTGGACAAGTATGAGGTCGAACTCATTGGCGCGAAACTGCCGGCAATCAATAAGGCCGAGGACAGGGAGTTGTTCAAGCAGGCCATGAACAAGATCGGCCTCGACATGCCGAAGAGCGCTGCAGTGACAACCTTGCAGGAAGGCCTGGACATGATTGATTCTATCGGCTTTCCCGCTATTTTGAGGCCTGCGTTTACGCTCGGCGGCACAGGCGGTGGAATCGCGTACAATATCGAGGAATACCGGGACCTCCTTGAAAAGGCCCTGAAACTGAGTCCTGTCAGTCAGGTCCTGGTTGAAGAATCCGCGCTCGGCTGGAAGGAATTCGAGCTGGAGGTTATGCGCGACAAAAACGACAACGTAGTCATCATATGCTCCATCGAGAACTTCGACCCAATGGGTGTGCATACCGGGGATTCCATAACCGTCGCACCCGCCCAGACCCTGACGGACAAGGAATACCAACGAATGCGTGACGCCTCAATAGCGGTTATCAGGGAAATAGGCGTCGACACCGGCGGCTCCAATATCCAGTTCGCACTGAATCCCGAAAACGGCAGGATGATCATCATAGAGATGAACCCGAGGGTATCAAGAAGTTCGGCCCTGGCCAGCAAGGCGACCGGTTTTCCGATAGCGAAGATTGCCGCTAAACTTGCCGTCGGATATACCCTTGATGAGATAAAAAACGACATAACCAGGGAGACCCCGGCCTCTTTTGAGCCGACGCTGGATTACGTGGTGACAAAGATACCAAGGTTCACCTTTGAGAAATTCCCGGAGGCAGACTCAACCTTGACTACACAGATGAAGTCAGTGGGAGAGGTCATGTCCATAGGCAGGACCTTCAAGGAGTCACTGCAAAAGGCATTGAGGAGCCTGGAGACGGGCTCTGCCGGGTTGGAACCGATTGAGGCCGGTATTGACGAGATAAGGTTCAGGCTCAAGACTCCCAATGCCGACAGGATATGGTATGTTGCGCAGGCCATAAGACAGGGGCTCAGTGTGGAGGAGATATATGGGATAACATGGATTGACCCGTGGTTCCTTAACAATATAAAGCAGATTCTCGACATGGAAGAGAAGATACAAGGCGACCCTTTACCCCTTACCCCTATTTTATTACGTGAAGCCAAGGAGTATGGCTTTTCAGACAGACGCATTGCCGAACTGACCGGGAAGAATGAAATAGACATCCGGAAACAGAGAAAGGCGATGGGACTCAGGCCTGTATACAAACTGGTGGACACCTGCGCCGCTGAATTCGAGGCCTACACACCATATCTGTATTCGACTTATGAAAAACCGTTTTACAAAATCCCCTCTTCGCCCCTTACCCTTCACCCCTTGCCCCTCACCCAGCTTTTTGACTGCGAGGCAAACCCTACGGACCGCGAAAAGGTAATCATCCTCGGGTCCGGACCCAACCGGATCGGGCAGGGCATAGAGTTTGACTACTGTTGCGTCCATGCGGTCTATGCCCTGAGGGAATTGGGTTATGAGACCATCATGGTAAACTGCAACCCTGAAACGGTCAGTACGGATTATGACACTGCCGACAGGCTCTATTTCGAGCCCCTGACAATAGAAGACGTCTTAAACATTATCGAACTGGAGAAGCCCCTGGGCGTCATTGTACAGTTCGGAGGACAGACTCCTCTCAAGCTCGCTGTCCCCCTTGAAAGAGAAGGAGTGCGCATACTGGGCACCTCACCTGATTCCATTGACAGGGCTGAGGACAGGAAGCGATTCAGGGAGGTGTTGCACAAACTGGACCTTAAGCAGCCTGAAAGCGGCACGGCCATGGGATGTGAAGAGGCTGTAGGCATTGCGAGCGTTATAGGTTATCCCGTGATGGTGAGGCCTTCTTACGTATTGGGTGGCAGGGCCATGGAGATCGTTTACGACGAACAGTCCTTAACTGACTACATGCGGAGGGCTGTAAAGGCGTCACCCGACCATCCCATACTCATAGACAGATACCTTGAGGACGCTATCGAAGTGGACGTCGACGCCATTTCGGACGGCACGGAAGTTATCATAGGCGGGATCATGGAGCATATCGAGGAGGCCGGGATACATTCGGGAGACTCTGCCTGTTCGATTCCGCCTTACTCCCTGTCTTCGTCCGTTGTGGAAAGGATAAAGGAACAGGCAAAGGCGCTGGCCCTGGAACTTAATGTCGTGGGCCTGATGAATGCCCAGTTCGCAGTGAAGGACAACGAGATATTCATTCTGGAGGTCAATCCCAGGGGGTCGAGGACCATCCCTTACGTCAGCAAGGCGACCGGCGTACCCCTCGCGAAGATGGCGGCAAAGGTCATGATGGGCAAGTCGCTTAAGGAACTTGGACTGACAAAAGAGAAGGAGATTAAACATGTAGCGGTGAAGGAAGCGGTATTCCCTTTTGACAAGTTTCCCGGTGTCGACACCATACTTGGACCCGAGATGAAATCAACCGGGGAGGTCATGGGCATTGACCTGGACTTCGGCCTCGCCTATGCAAAGGCGCAGGCCGCAAGCAACAACAAGATACCTACCTCAGGCAAGATATTCATCAGTGTAAAGGACAAGGACAAACCTCATACTGTCGGACTGGCCCAAAAGCTTATCGGCCTTGGCTTTCAGCTTGTTGCAACCAGTGGGACCGCGCAATATCTTTCTGAAAGATCCATAGCTGTGGAGACAATAAACAAAGTTACGGAGGGTCGTCCTCACTGCGTTGACCTTATAAAGAACAGGGAACTGAGCTTCATAATAAACACGGTCACCGGTACGCAGGCCCAGAGGGACTCCATGTCCATCCGCCGAAGCGCCCTTCAGTTCAGGACGCCCTACACCACAACCCTTTCAGGCGCCAAGGCCGTTGTCATGGCCATTGAGATGCTCCACAAAAAAGAACTCCAGATCATGTCTTTACAGGAATACCACAAAACGTAGAACTGCCTAATACGGAAACCGGTTATGTTAAAATACTTAATGATCTTTTGCAGCAGCTTGATGTGCGCCCATAGCTCAGCTGGATAGAGCGTCAGACTACGAATCTGCAGGCCGGGGGTTCGAATCCCTCTGGGCGCGTTTTTCTTGGCAATGGCATCAGCTAACTCATTGAAAAGAAGTGGTGCCGGTGGGGAGAATCGAACTCCCACTCCCTTGCGGGAAACGGATTTTGAGTCCGTCGCGTCTGCCAGTTCCACCACACCGGCTTTGAATTGCTACCTGCCGTGCATCCTGAAGAAGTTTTCCAGCGAGCGGTCATAGGTCCGTTCATATTCCGCACTAAAAAAACACGCAGGCAGTTCACCGCTCTTCCTGTGATGATGAAGGCACTCGCAGCACTTGTACCTCCTGCTGCACGAGGTATACGTGCAGTTGCAGTACTTCTTGTTATTTTGCATGGTGCATTCCATGACAATTAGTATATCATAACGTCCTGCATGCCTGAAATATCAGGCGGGGACTGTAATCTGCCATCAGATTTTGTCACCCTGTCCCATGACACCCTCCCAGTGTTTCTTGTACTTCAAGAACCTGCCGTTTTCTATTGCCTCTCTCATGCCGCCCATGAACCGCATGTAAAAATGGAGGTTATGAATCGTGTTGAGCCGCATGGAGAGTATCTCTCTTGCAAGGAATATGTGCCGCAGATACGCCCTGGAATAGTTCCGGCATGTGTAACAGTCGCAAGCAGGATCAAGAGGTCCCGGATCGGTCCTGTATTCGGTCCTCTTGATGCTGACCCTCCCCAGACTGGTGAACAAGGTGCCGTTTCTCGCATTTCTGGTCGGCATGACACAGTCAAACATGTCAAACCCGTTTTCAACCGCCGTCAGCATGTCAAGCAGATCCCCGACACCCATCAGATACCTTGGTTTGTCTTTCGGCATCAAGGGGGCGATAAACTTTATAATCTCATACATTTCATCCTTTGGTTCCCCGACGCTTAGTCCGCCCACCGCATAACCGTCAAAATCAATACTCATCAGTTCCTCAAGGCCCCTCTTTCTCAGGTCCTTGTACATGCTCCCCTGGACAATCCCGTAAAGTTGCTGTCTTTCGGGCCCGGATTCAGTCTGAGCAGACAAGGATAGCCCCTCTTCCCTGTTTCTTGACTGAAAGGCCCTGCATTGTGCGGCCCACCTGGTGGTAAGTTCCAGGGATTTTTCAGCGTAAGGGTATTCTGCGGGGTACGGAGTGCATTCATCAAAGGCCATTGCGATATCCGAACCAAGCTGCGCCTGTATCTCCATGGCCTTGTCCGGTCCCAGAAAATGCATTGAGCCGTCAATGTGGGACCTGAACTCAACTCCGTTTTCATGTATCTTTCTAAGCGATGAAAGGCTGAAGACCTGAAATCCACCGCTGTCCGTCAGTATAGGCCCGTCCCAATGCATGAAATCGTGAAGTCCTCCAAGGTCCCGGATGACTTCAGGCCCCGGCCTGAGATACAGGTGGTATGTATTTGAAAGGATTATCTCGGCGCCGACAGACCTTAACTCTTCCGGCGACATGGCCTTGACCGTGCCTGTCGTGCCCACCGGCATAAAGACAGGGGTATGGACCGGACCCCTCGCAGTATTAAGTTTGGCAACACGCGCGCAGCCATCGGAATGTTTTATCTTGAAGTTCATTCGGCCGGATTATTATACCAGATAATTTTATTCACATTTTTTAAACACCCATTTCACAACAAAACAGCTTTAAAAACAGGGTATTCCAAAATCACCATTTTTTCCTTGACAAGCACAAGATATTGTGGTTAAATGTCTACTGCAATACTAAATAAGGCATCCGCTGCCTTCAGGGCTTTACGCAGCCGGACCTGAATAAGAAGGTCGAAACAACTTTATAAGGGGGTAACAAATGAGAGAGGTCGCAAATATCCTGGGTTTGTCTCAAAACGCTCTTACCGTGCTTGAAAAAAGATATCTGAAGAAAAACGAGGAAGGAAAGGTCATCGAAACTCCGGAAGATCTCTTCAGGAGGGTAGCAAAGCATGTTGCAGTGGCCGATACCCTGTACGGCAAAAGCGATACTGAGGCAAAACGGACCGAGGATGAATTCTATGACCTCATGGCGTCTCTCAACTTTCTTCCGAACAGCCCCACCCTGATGAATGCAGGCAGAAGACTGGGGCAACTTTCCGCCTGCTTTGTCCTTCCCGTGGACGACTCCATGGACTCGATATTTGACGGCGTCAAATATGCGGCAATCATACACAAATCAGGAGGCGGCACAGGATTCAGCTTCTCAAGGCTGAGGCCAAAGGGAGACATGGTGGGTTCCACAAAAGGCATATCTTCCGGTCCGATATCATTCATGAGCGTTTTTGACACCGCCACTGAGGCTGTCAAACAGGGCGGGACCAGAAGGGGGGCCAATATGGGTATCCTGAGGGTGGACCATCCGGATATCATGGAATTTGTTACCTGCAAGGACTCCAATTACAGGCTGAACAATTTCAATATCTCCGTGGGTCTCACCGAGGTGTTCATGACCGCTGTGGAGAACGACGACGAATACGATCTGATAAACCCCCGCTCCAAGACTGTTGTAAGCCGGCTGAAGGCAAAGACCGTCTTTGACACCATAATAAAACAGGCCTGGAAAAACGGGGAGCCGGGCATTGTATTTCTTGACAGGATAAACGCCTCCAATCCGACCCCTGCGCTTGGAGAGATTGAGTCCACTAATCCCTGCGGAGAACAGCCGCTCATGGCGTTTGAATCATGCAACCTCGGTTCCATAAACCTCTCAAGGATGGTGGATGGCGGAAAGGTAAACTGGCCGAGGCTCAAAGATGTCACCTGGAAAGCGGTGCACTTCCTGGACAATGTTATTGACGTCAACAAATATCCCCTGGACATAATAGATCAGACTACAAAAGCCAACAGGAAGATAGGTCTCGGCGTAATGGGGTGGGCAGACATGCTCATACAATTGGAAACCCCTTATTACTCCGACAGGGCGCTTAAACTGGCCGAGGAGGTGATGGGCTTTATACAGACCGAAGGTCGCCTTGCCTCCAGCGAGCTTGCCAATGAAAGAGGCACTTTTGCCAACTATGAAAACAGTATTTTTTACGGCGAGATGCCTGTCAGGAACGCAACCGTCACCACGATAGCGCCCACCGGCACCCTGTCCATTATAGCCGGCTGCTCTTCAGGCATTGAGCCTATTTTCGCGGTCTCTTTCATCCGGAATGTCCTTGAGGGCACTAAACTCATAGAGGTCAACTCCCACTTTGAACAGGTTGCCAAGAATCTGGGTCTATGGAGCAGGGAACTGATGGAGAAGATAGCCGAGACCTGCTCCATAGCCGGCTTCAGTGAGTTCCCCGATACAATGAAGGCCATATTCGTTACGGCCCACGATATCGCCCCCGGAGACCATATTAAAATGCAGGCGGTCTTCCAGAAGTTCGTGGACAACGCCGTATCCAAGACCGTGAACTTCTCGCACAATGCTACGACAGCCGATGTGGAAGACGTCTACATGCAGGCGTATAAACTCGGATGCAAAGGCGTGACCGTATACAGGGATGGCTCAAGGGAGGAGCAGGTGCTGTCCAGGAAGAAATCCGATGAAGCGGTACAGACCGAGGTAAAGGTAAAGATCGGTCCCAAGAAACGTCCGTCAATAATAAGGGGCCTGACACGGCTGATGAAGACCGGATGCGGAAACCTTTACATCACCATCAATGAGGATGAAAGCGGCAGGCCCTTTGAGGTGTTTACCAATATTGGAAAAGCGGGCGGTTGCGCATCCAGCCAGGCAGAGGCTATCGGCAGGCTTATCTCCCTGTCCTTCAGGTCCAGCGTCGAACCGGATGAGATCGTCAAGCAGTTAAAAGGCATATCCTGCCACCAGCCCTCCTGGAACGAGGGAGGCAAGGTCCTTTCATGTTCGGACGCTATTGCAAAGGCGCTCGAAAAGTATAATTATCATGGTGAAAAGGGCGACAAGGGCAATGGGAAGTCAAAGTATAACGAAGTGATGATAGTCGGCGCATGCCCGGAGTGCGGCGGCGCAGTGGAGCACGAAGGAGGCTGCGCAGTCTGCCACTGCTGCGGCTTCACGAAGTGCGGCTAAGGGCATATCATGGACGGCGGTAATGGGAGCAAGGGCACTGCAAGGCCATCCTGGGAAGAATATTTTATTGAGATAGCAAAGGTCGTATCGTCCCGGTCCACCTGTCTTCGCAGGAGATACGGGGCGGTAATAGTGAAGGACAACGTGATCGTCAGCACCGGCTACAACGGGGCCCCGAGGGGTTCGCTGAACTGTGTTGACAAGGGCACCTGCAGGAGGCGGGAACTGAATGTGCCTGCCGGGGAACGGTATGAACTGTGCGAGGCTGTCCATGCAGAGCAGAACGCCATTGTCAACGGCGCCCCGGAGAGGATGAAGGACGCCATTATCTATATAGCCGGTTTTGAAGAGGATGGCGGTTTCGCTGAAGGCATTCCCTGCCTGCTTTGCAGGAGGATGATACAAAACGCCATGCTGTCTAAAATCATATACTTAAAAAAGGACGGAGGCATTGTGAGTGTCGATGACGTGGCAGACATCGAACGGACAAAGACGCTTCCTTAAGCCTGCCTCTTGAACCTCAGGGCCTTCAGCCTCTTTTTGCGGGCTTCACGCTGCTTTTGTTTTTCCTTTTCGGACGGCTTCAGGTAATAACTCCTCTTCTTTATCTCCCCAAAAAGTCCCTCCCGCTGCAACTTGCGTTTTAAATCCTTGAGGGCTTTTTCAACGTCGTTTCCGGATACCTTAATTTCCAGGCCCACTATCTTCCACCCCTTCCAGGACCGCGTCCTCCACCAAAGCCCCCACGGCCTCCACCTCCACCAAAGCCGCGACCTCCACCCGGTCCGCCCCTGTTTTCACGCGGTTTTTGGGGTCTGGCCTCTGATACCGTCAATGTCCTTTCCATAAACATGGACCCATTGAGGGAATCTATGGCTTTTTTCGCGTCCTCATCGGAGGCCATCTCTATGAAGCAGAAGCCCTTTGCCTGCCCGGTGTGCGCGTCTGTTATCATATTAATTGATTCAACCTCACCGACCCCTGAAAAGAGCGTGCGGATGTCTTCCTCTGTTGCCCTGAACGAAATGTTGCCGGCATAAACCTTCTTTCCCATTGTTTAACCCCTTTCAGTGGTATCAAAAAAAACCCGGAGACTCTAAAGGCTCCGGTCAACATAACTTTTAAAGTTGTAGTACTATAACATAAAACCTCGTCTTTTGAAAGCTACTGTTTTCAACTGGGAGTTACTGCATGTGAAAAATGCCGGTTTCGCAACAGGGCAAGCCGGATACTAATGCTTTCATGTTAGTATATAGACATCCTGTTTTACTTGAAAAGGTGACGACATGGCCAAATATACCGCTACCATAGACGAAGATACGCGCCAGAGGATATTGGCGCTTCCCAGACGCGTTCATTTTGCGAGCTTCATGAAGATGGCCATAGCCGTCTTTGTCGAGGAACTCGAAAAGGACCTCTCCCTGACACCAAAAGACTTTGAAATTACAGTAAAGGGAAATACTGCCTTTACTCCGAAAAATAATCGTCTGTAGTGAATAAAATACTGATAACCTGCCCCAAGGGCATTCCGCCGTATCTTTCTGAAGAGGTGCTGTCCCTGGGTTTGCCTGTTACGGCTGAGGCTGTTGCCGGGATCCAGACCGAAGGGAACATGGAAGACGCCATGAGACTAAACCTTTACTTAAGGACCGCCCACAGGGTGCTGTTTCTTATAAAGAATTTCCGGGCGGAAGACCCAAATGACCTTTACCGGGAATTGTACCGTATGCCGTGGGAAGACCATATCTTCAAGGACGGCTACATAAGCATAACCTCCAGCGTGGATAATCCCACTATCAGGGACACCCGGTTCGCCAACCTTAAATGCAAGGATGCCGTTGCAGATCGAATAAAGGAAACTATGGGACAGAGACCTGATTCAGGCCCTAAAAGAGACCGGGCAGTGCTGGACCTTTATTGGAAGGGCGACAGGTGTTCAATCTACCTTGACACCTCCGGAGAGCCTCTCTCCAAACGAGGATACAGAAAGATACCTCTGGACGCCCCGATGCAGGAGACCCTTGCCGCAGCAGTTGTTAAGGCCTCCGGATGGAAGGGTAAAGGAAATTTCATCAATCCCATGTGCGGAAGCGGAACTCTGGCTGTGGAGGCCGCTCTCTCGGCCATTGATAAGGCCCCGGGCCTGATGAGGGATAATTTCAGCTTCATGCACTTCAGGGGCTATGACAAAAGCGTGTGGGAGAAGTTGAAGATACAAGCCGTCCGGAAGATCTTAAAGACTATTGACGGCAGGATTATCGCCACTGATATAAGAAAAGAGGCTGTAGAGGCGGCAAAAAAAAATGCAGCCGCTGCCGGAGTGTCCGAACATATTGAATTCAGAGCCTGCGATTTTACTGAAACCGATGTGCCGGCCGGCAGCGGGGTTGTGGTCCTTAATCCGGAATACGGCGTCAGGATGGGAGATATGACCGGGCTTGGCGACACGTACAAGGGGATGGGGGATTTTTTTAAGCAGAAGTGCACGGGGTATAGAGGTTATATCTTTACCGGCAATCTCCAACTGGCGAAGATGGTGGGACTCAGGACTTCAAGAAAGCTTCAGTTTTACAACAGCGACATAGAGTGCAGGCTGCTTGAGTACGAGCTTTACGAGGGGAGCCGGAAGTAACCCTTACGCCGTCAATATGGACAAGATTTCCCGGTACCTCTCGGAAGTTTTCTTTACAATGTCTGCCGGCAGTTCAGGGCCGGGATAGGTCTGGTCCCAATCAAGGGTGAGCAGGTAATCCCTCACTATCTGCTTGTCAAAGCTGTCCTGTCCCTTACCGGGCTGATAGTCCCTGGCAGACCAGAACCTCGATGAATCAGGTGTCAGCAGTTCATCTATCAAAATCAGCCTCCCCGCATCTGCCGACCCTTCGCATATGCCAAACTCCATCTTGGTGTCAGCGATGATTATGCCCTTCTTTTCAGCCAATGTCCTGGCCTTTTCATAGATGCCCAACGTCGCTGCGCTCAATTTTCCAGCGAGGTCGTCACCTACAAGCTTTCTCATCTCATCGAAGGTTATATTGATATCATGCCCTCCCTCCGCCTTGGTGCTGGGCGTAAATATGGGTTCCATGAGTCTTGATGATTCCATTAATCCCTCCGGCAGTCCAATCCCGCATACAGTCCCCCTGCCCTTGTATTCCTTCCAGCCGGAGCCTGACAGATAACCCCTTACAATGCACTCCACCGGCAGGGGAGTCGCCTTTTTCACAAGCATGCTTCTGCCTTCAAGCGCGTCCTTATATTTATGAAGGGCCCTGGGATAATCCTTGACTTCCACGGCAACTATATGGTTTTCAATTATGTCTTTCATCTGACCGAACCAGTAAACGGAGATCTGGGTCAATACCCTTCCTTTGTCCGGGATACCATTTGGCAAAACCACGTCGAAGGCCGAGACCCTGTCCGTTGCCACTATCAGAAAATAATCGTCTATCTCATAAACGTCCCTGACCTTGCCGCGTCTGAGGAATTTTACGTCCTCGAATTTTGTCTCTACAATAACATCCGTCATATATACCTCCGGCAACGTAACTTGTCTGACTTCAGAAAATGAACACTATTTTATCACAAACAGTCTGCTCGACAGAGAACGAATTATAATTAACCAATAAGCAGGCGTAAGGATAGTATGATATAATTTTGACAACGATCTATATCGGAGGTCCCGCTTTGGACGGTAAAAGCATAAAAGACAGCAGCGTGACAATGGCGCAGGTGATGATCCCCCAGGACACCAACCCCGCAGGCAATGTCCACGGCGGCATTATAATGAAGCTTATAGACACGGCGGCGGCGGTAGTGGCGGGCAGACACTCCAGGTCCAATACCGTTACCGCATCCATAGACAGGCTTGACTTCCACCATCCGGTTTACGTAGGCGATCTGCTTTTCCTCAAGGCGGGTCTGAACATGGCGGGCAAAACATCCATGGAAATAGGGGTCAGGGTGGAGGCGGAAAACTTTATGACGGGTGAGGTCAGGCATACTGCCTCTGCTTATCTCACCTTCGTGGCCCTGGACAATAACGGTCGACCTAAAGAGGTCCCTCCTCTCATCCTCGAGACTGAGGTCGATGTGCGGCGCAATCGTGAGGCACTGGCAAGAAAAGAGTCACGTCTCGCCCTGAGAAAAAAGGAGACCCAATGCGCCCTTGACCCCAAGGAATGTTGAAACCGGACCTTTTCGCATCTCTGATGCTCACAGCTCTTAACGGACAAGCCTTACTCTTGACGAACGGCGGGAATTTGACAACCTGCCGCTTATTTTGATTTAATAGCTGGATTCCCGGGTAGCTCAGCTGGCAGAGCAGGTGGCTGTTAACCACCCTGTCGGGGGTTCGAATCCCTCCCCGGGAGCCAATAAATCAAGGGTTTGCAGAGATGCAAGCCTTTTTTTATTAGCAAACAAGCCAGTTTGCAAGCTACGATATGCATAACATGCTGAAACACAGCTAAACTTCTTGTCCTTTGCGATTTAAAACAATGTTCCGGCTGTGCCTTCTGAAAAGTACGCAGCTACGACTTTCCGAGCAGCCTGATAAAGGACTTGAGCAGTTCGGGATCATAGCTGCCCTTTTCCTTGGCAAGGATGGACAGGGCGTCAAAGGGTTTGGCCGCCTGCTTATAAGGACGGGTCGTTATTAGAGAATCGTAAGCGTCCGCAATTGCCGTTATCCGGCCGAAAAGTTTTATGTCATCACCCTTTAACTTATTGGGATAGCCCTTGCCGGACAGCTTTTCATGGTGCTGCGATACCGAGACCAGGGATTCCTCAGGGATGTATTTGTTGTCGCGCAGAATCTTTTCTCCCTCGGAAACGTGCATCTTCAGGATGGCGTATTCCGTATAGGTGAGTTTCCCCTGCTTATTAGTGATTTCAGATGATATGGCGCTCATTCCCAGATCATGCAGGGCCGAGCCGATGCCAAGCCTTATTAATTCCTCCCCTGAGAGACCTATTACGGAACCCAGACCGATGGACAAGACCGCTACATTAATTGAATGCGTGTAGACATAGTATGTTTTGTTCTGCATGGAGAGCATTTCATAAAGGACCGCACTTTTATCAAAAATCCGGTCTATAATGGTCTCCACGTTTTCAGTCACCGCATTTATCTTAAGCTTGTCGTTCGGGTTTTCAAGAAGTTCTTTTATGGCTATCTTGCCTTCTTCCTTGGTCAATATGGCCCGTCCGTCCGGCAGCCCTTCTGCCCCGGCAGAGAGATAAGACATATAGAGGGGAATGTCCGCCTTATTGATAACTATGTCGTCTCCCACCTCAAGCATATTGTCCTGAATGACTGCCGGCGACCTTTCCGACGCACTGACAAGGAGGGAGACATCGAAACCGCGGGCAGTATACAAACTGAAGTCAACGGTTGTGCCGGGCTTAAAGGACTGCCTGTTGACATGGTAATGCTGTTCTTTATGCAGGGCCGCTTTCCTGAATTCAAGCGGGTCGCTGTAGGAGGATTTCCTGGAGGATGTCTGGGTCCCGGTCAGATACTGTTCCAGTGCCGACTTTTCATAGGAGGGCACATAAACCGTATCGGTCCCAGTCCTGATCAACAGCTGCCGGGCTTCATTAGTGAAGACGCTCCCTTTTGAAAATATCTGTGCCTGACCGGATTCTTCTCCGGAATAAACGTCAAAGGGGATCGGCAGATCCGGCAGCAGGCGTCGCGCCTCAACCGGGATATAACTGGTCCTTATAATCCGCATTGCCATGGTCCGATTCGGCTCCTTTAGACAAACCTGCAGCGCTCAAGGCAGATACAACACAATACCTTATTTTTTATTGTAACAATGGCACGGGATTATATCAAATAGACGGAAAAGATATTCTTATGACACATAGCACATTCGCCATGCATCGCCATAATAAATCAACACTTTTTTGAGAGGCCTTTATGTTAAAATATAATGTTTCCGGTCGCGTTCGGGAAGTTTTCCGGACAATATATTCAACCCCGGAACAACAGCACGGTAAGCAACATACTTTATTATTAAAAGGGGATTAATTCTTATGTCGAAGGTGTCGGTCAGTATTGAAGAAGAGATGAAGGTCAGTTACCTGGATTACGCCATGAGCGTAATCATAGGAAGGGCATTACCTGAAGTGAGGGACGGTCTGAAACCCGTTCAGAGAAGGATATTATATGCCATGTTCCGGGAGGGACTCCTGCCTTCCAAAAAATACTCCAAAAGCGCCGGTGTCGTGGGCGAGGTCCTCAAGAAGTACCACCCGCACGGCGATTCTGCGGTTTACGATGCCATGGTGCGGCTCGCTCAGGACTTCAATATGCGTTATATGCTCGTGGACGGCCAGGGCAATTTCGGATCTATTGACGGCGATCCGGCTGCTGCTTACAGGTACACTGAAGCCAGGCTCACAAAGATAGCAGAGGAAATGCTGGCCGACATAGACAAGGAGACCGTTGACTTCACGCCCAACTTCGATGAGACCACCGAAGAACCGCTGGTCCTCCCGACCAGGGTGCCCAGCCTCCTCATCAACGGCTCGGCGGGCATTGCCGTCGGCATGGCGACCAATATCCCGCCGCACAATATTGGAGAGGTCATTGACGGACTCCTGATGTTGCTGGACAATCGCGCGGTAGAGGTTGCCGAATTGATGACAAGGATAAAGGGACCGGACTTCCCTACGGGCGCCTCAATCCACGGCAGGAAGGGGATAATAGACGCCTATTCCACCGGCAGGGGTCTCATTAAGGTGAGAGCGGTAGCGAGGATAGAAAAGGAAGCAAGGGGCGGCGACAGTATTATTATCTCCGAACTCCCTTACCAGGTCAACAAGGCGCGCCTTATAGAAAAGATAGCCGAACTCGTGCGCGAAAAACGCATTGAAGGCATTTCAGACATAAGGGATGAGTCCGACAGGGACGGCATAAGGGTGGTGCTCGAACTGAAGCGCGGCGAGGTCCCGCAGGTTATACTGAACAACCTCTACAAACACACTCAGATGGAGACTACCTTCGGCGTCATTATGCTCGCCCTGGTCAACGGACAACCCCGTGTGCTCAAGCTCAAGGAGATGCTTCGCTACTTCATCGAGCACAGACGCGACGTGATCCTGCGCAGGACGAGATTTGAATTGAAGAAAGCTGAGGAAAAGGCCCATATCCTGGAGGGTCTCAAGACGGCCCTCGACCATCTGGACGAGATTATAGCCCTTATCAGGGGGGCAAAAACAGCGGAGGAGGCCAGGCTGGGTCTCATGGCGAATTATCCGCTCTCGTTAATACAGGCCCAGGCCATACTGGACATGAGGCTCCAGCGCCTGACCGGCCTGGAGAGAGACAAGATTATCTCGGATTACAAGGAGACTATTAAAGAAATCGGGCGTCTGAGGTCCATACTTGCAAGCGAGGCGCTTGTCTCTCAAATCATTAAAGACGAGTTGCTTGAGGTAAAGACGAAATACGCGGATGAACGCAGGACCGAGATTATGGAGGATACCGCGGACCTGACCATCGAAGACCTGATAACCGAGGAAGAGATGGTAATAACCCTTACCCATAACGGGTATATTAAGAGGATCCCGCTTTCCACGTACAGGAGCCAGCGCCGGGGCGGCAAGGGCCTCACCGGTATGGAAACAAGGGAAGAGGACTTTGTTGAACAGCTCTTCATAGCCTCCACCCACGACTATATGCTTTTTTTCAGCAATATGGGCAAGCTTTACTGGTCCAAGATATACCAGGTCCCGGAGGCAAGTCGTACGGCAAAGGGCAAGGCCCTGGTCAATCTCCTGTCCCTCTCCGAAGGTGAGCGCATCTCCACAGCCCTCAATGTGAAAGACTTCAAGGACGGGTATCTCGTTATGTTCACCAAGGCCGGGATAGTCAAGAAGACACTTCTGGACGCCTACAGCAACCCCAGGGCAAAGGGGATTATTGCCGTGAATCTGGATGAGGGCGACGAACTTATTGCCGTAAAAAGGACCACCGGAGATAACGACCTCATTATAGGCACCTGGAACGGTCTCTCCATAAGGTTTAAGGAAAGCGGGGTCAGGCCGGTGGGAAGGACCTCCAGGGGGGTCATCGGTATCAGGCTCGAAAAAGGCGACACCGTGGTCTCGGCGGAGGTGGTTGAAAACAGGACCTCGCTGCTGACTATTACGGAAAAGGGCCTCGGCAAGAGGACAAAGGTCGAGGAGTATTCAGTCCAGGGTCGCGGCGGCAAGGGAGTGATCTCCATCAAAGTGACCGAGAGGGGAGGCAAGGCCGTGGGTCTCCTCCAGGTTAAAGACGAAGACGAATTGGTCATAATAGCCAGCAGCGGGAAACTTATCCGGATAATATCAGGCAACATCTCCGTACTGGGCAGAAATACCCAGGGGGTCAAGCTGATGGACCTGGAAGACGACGACAAGATCGTTGGCATAGGGAGGGTTGTGGAGGATTGAGAAACGCTGAAATCTCGATATTCCTATTTATAATGGGACTCCTCGGGGTAAATTGGCCGATACTTGAGATATTCCATGCCTCTGTTGCGGTTTATCTTTTTACCTTCTGGCTGATCTTCATAGTTGCAACGGCCCTGTACTCAAATAGCCAGAAAGACGTTCGTAAAAAAACATGAACAATGTTCGCACCATATAATCTTTTCATCATTGTGCTGTTTTATCTGCTGCTCCTCTTTGCCCTGGCTTACTATGCAGAGAAAAGGGAGAAAAGCGGCAAGAGCATCATCAACAACCCCTACGTTTACTCTCTCTCCCTGGCGGTCTATTGCACCTCATGGACCTTTTACGGAAGCGTGGGCAAGGCTGCCGTTTCAGGACTATCGTTTTTGACCACATATCTCGGCCCTACCATCATTGCGGTACTGTGGCCGGTCTTGATGAAAAAGGTAGTGCGGATAGCAAAGGCCAACAGGATCACCACAATATCGGACTTCATCGGCTCACGCTACGGCAAGTCCCTCCACCTCTCGGCCCTTGTCACGGTCATTGCCGTAATAGGCATATCCCCATACATCGGTCTTCAGATAAAGGCCATAATGAGCACCTTCTCCATAATATCCGGTTATAGTTACCCTGCAGGGGACAACCTTGATGGCAGTCTTTTCGGAACGCATTACGCAGTCGGACTCTTTATCACATTGATACTGGGTGTTTTTGCGATAATCTTCGGGGCCCGGAGCCTGGATTCTTCCGAGAGACACGGGGGCATAGTCTTTGCAATAGCCTTTGAGTCCATAGTCAAACTGGCGACCTTTATCCTCGTGGGGGTGTTTGTGACCTATGGTCTTTTCGGCGGCTTCCACGATATCTTCGACAGGATAAACAATTCTGAACACTTCAAGCTGCTGTTCCTCGCTACTGATACAGGGACAAGCTATCCGGAATGGATGGCCCTCACCTTCCTGTCCATGATGACCATAATGCTGCTGCCGAGACAGTTCCAGATGTCGGTTGTTGAAAATTACGACGAGGCCCATATAACAAAGGCCGCATGGCTTTTTCCGCTTTACCTCTTCCTGATAAACATCTTTGTCCTGCCGATAGCCTTCGGGGGACTGCTCATGGGAGGCGCCGGGAGACAGGCTGACTACTTCGTCCTTACACTGCCGCTGGACACCGGCAACGAATACCTTGCGCTGCTGGCCTTCATCGGGGGCTTCTCGGCCGCCACCGGAATGGTTATCGTCGAGTCGCTGGCGCTCAGCACCATGGTAATCAACAGCATCATCCTGCCCACCTTTGTGAGGTTTCACGACCTGCACACCTTCCACACCACCTTGCTTAATATCAAGCGGGTAGTCATCCTGATGGTGGTCTTTATGGGCTATCTCTTCGCCGTATCCATCGGGGAGTTTTACAGTCTTGTGGACATAGGTCTCAAGTCCTTTGAGGCGGTGACCCTTTTTGCACCGTCTTTTTTCCTCGGCCTCTACTGGAAGAAGGGCAATAAAAAGGGGGCAGCGGCCGGTCTTATGGCAGGTTTTGCAATATGGCTCTATACGCTCGTCCTGCCGGCCATGATAAAGGCCGGAATGGTCAGAGACATCGGTCTGGTGGCGATGCTGACCCACTCCGAAATGTTTAATCCATTGTGCCTGTTCGGTATCAGGGGTCTCGGCAAGTGGGGGAACTCCCTTTTCTGGAGTATCCTCATCAACACACTGCTCTATGTCGGGGTATCTGTATTTACCAGGCAGTCAAAGGAGGAGGAACTCCAGTCCCTCATATTCGTGGAATCCTACGAGGGGTCCGGCGAGCTTGTAACAGGCGGTTCATACACCCTGGAAAATATCGAGACCCTTCTTTCACAGTACATTGGCAAGACAGAGGCGGGGGCGGCTGTGGAGGCCTTCCTGAGAAAGCACAATGCAAAAAGGGGTGCGTTGACAGCGAAAGAACTGTACATATTGAGAAATGAAGCGGAGAAGGTCCTTTCAGGCGCAATGGGCGCCTCCATGGCGGCCGTAATATTTGAAAACAAGCTGGTGCTCACAGAGAAAGAGAGGGGAGAACTTTCAGAGTCCGTCAGGCATATCACCGCGAACCTGCGCCTCTCGAGGCAGGAACTTTCCGCCGCAAACAGGGAACTCTCCTACCTGAAGGAATTCAGCGAAAACATCATAGAAAGCGCCCCCGTGGGCATAGCTACCGTTAACTCCCTGCTGCATGTCAATTACTGGAACCGGCAAATGGAGACCATCACAGGAATAAAAAAAGACGAGACCTTCAGGAAATCCATCGTTTTGCTTCTACCGTGGATGCCGGGGACCTTGCTTCTCCAGGGAGAACAAAGGGAGATTACCTGTCGCACTCCTGCGTATCTGACCCTGAAACTGAACGTGAGTCCCTTCAAGGACCCCTCGGGCGGTTACGTATTTATAGTGCAGGACATAACCGAACAGAAAAAGATGGAGGAACAGCTCCTGCAGACATCCAAGCTTGCGGGTATCGGCAAACTGACAGCAGGTATATCTCACGAAATAGGTAATCCCCTGGCCTCCATATCTTCCCTGGTTCAGGAACTCCGCGAATTGAGTTCCGACGGGTCTTCAGCAACAAAGTTCAGCGGGGAATCGCTCAAGACCATTAACAGCCATATAGAACGTATAGCCAAGATCGTAAGGAGCCTGGGCGATTTCGCAAGGACATCCACGGCTGAAAAGACCCTGTCGAACATCCCCGAAATACTGGACCGTACCGTGAACCTTGTAAAATACGATAAACGCTTCAAGGAGGTCCGTTTTGTTACAGATTTGGGCGACGTGCCGCTGTTACTCGTAAACCCTGACAGCATACAGCAGGTCTTTATGAACATAATCCTTAACGCCCTGGATGCCATGCCAGAGGGCGGTGAATTGAAAGTAACAATGAAGAAGGCCCGAAAATTCGTGGAGATAGTCTTCGCCGACACCGGAGTCGGAATAGACGAATCTTTGATGGACAGGATATTCGATCCCTTTTTCACCTCCAAGCCCCTCGGCAAGGGGACCGGCCTGGGGCTTAGTATCTGCTATGGTATAATCAGGGAACATAATGGCGATATAACCGCCAGAAATAGAGCTGACAAGGGGACCGAATTCACTATCAGCCTCCCCTTTGAAAAAAATGGATAAGGCAAACAGATGGCAGGAAAGCTGCTCATAGTTGAAGACGAAGACACATTATGCGAGTCCCTGAAAAGGGTCTTTCTTCGTGAGCGCTATGTGGTTGACACCTCGGGCTCAGCCGAGGAAGCGCTCAGGCTTATTAATGAGGGCTTCTACGATCTCATTATCACGGACATTATCCTTCCTGGAATAGACGGCATCGAGTTCATGAAAAAGGTCAAGGAACGTTCTCCTGATCAGATATTTGTCGTGATAACGGCTTATGCCTCTTTGGAAACTGCGGTCGAGGCCCTGCGCGCAGGGGCCTACGATTATGTTGTCAAGCCCCTGCTGCATGAAGAACTGAAACAGATCGTCAGAAACGCTCTCAGGCAGCGCGCCCTGCAGAGCGAAAATGCCCTGCTCAGGGACCAGATACGGAAGCAATATGATTTCAGCCATATAATCGGCGAGAGTCCGCTGATAAAGAAGATCATCGCAGAGGTGGTAAAGATCGCGGACGTCAGGAGCAATGTCCTGCTACTGGGGGAGACGGGCACCGGCAAGGAGCTTATTGCGCGGGCTATACACTTCAACAGCAAAAGGGCCGAAAAGCCCTTTATTCCCATCAACTGCAGTGCCATTCCTGAAAACCTTATAGAGTCGGAACTCTTCGGCCATGTGCGGGGCGCCTTCACCGGAGCGGTCCAATCGAAAAAAGGCCTCTTCGATGAGGCCGACGGCGGGACGATATTCCTTGACGAAATAGGAGACCTCGGCATCGGCCTTCAATCAAAGCTTCTCCGCGTGCTGGAGGACCAGAAGATACGCCCTGTAGGCAGCAACCAGAACATAAAGGTTGACCTCAGATTTATAACAGCCACAAACAAGGAGCTGGAAGGCGCTGTGAAAGAAAAACGGTTCAGGGAGGACCTCTATTACAGGATCAACGTTATCACAATAAGGCTGCCCGCGCTAAGAGAGCGCATGGAGGATATGGAACTCCTGGCAAGGCACTTCGTCCGCAAGTATTCCGGAGACCTTGGCATACCGGTAAAGGACATACACCCGGATGCCCTCCGCATGTTCAAGGACTATTCCTGGCCGGGCAACATCAGGGAACTCCAGAACATAATTGAAAGGGCGGTGCTAATAGCCGACGACGGACTTATCCTGACTGAACACCTGCCCGAAGGATTCAGGGCAAAAGGCTCTTTTCAGGATTGCTGCCTTGACGGCAAACTATCCATCGAGGACTATACAAAGGCATTTATTCGGAAATACCAGGACGGGCACACAGAACAACAATTGTCGGATATGCTTGGAATAACAAGGAAATCGGTCTGGGAAAAGAGAAAAAAGTGGGGGATGAGGAGGTAAAAGAGACATGCAAACTCATGAGGCTCTTGCAAAAGTCCTGAATTGTCATCCTGAGCCTGTCGAAGGATTATTGCAACGCATTGTTATAATTACATAGTTCGACAAAATGGCCTGTCCCGATTTCCCGGCTTTCAAGAATTACGTATGGTGTCCCCGGAATTGGGGGTAAAGTCCGCTCATGGTAGTTATGTCTATCGGCCATTACAGCAAGCTGCAGATGAAGCTTGATTTATACAGCAAACTCGCTGTCGCTCAATCTCAAAAAGCGGCAGGCGATAAAGGAAGAATATTGTCCGGTGTCATTAAAGATATGCGAAAAATGATACATGAAGCAGTCTAAGCATACTGTCCGATTATTGCGGGCTGCTGAAGAAGATTTTAAAGAGCTCGTAACATATATTGCCCTTGATAATCCCTCGGCTGCCATAGCCGTTGCAGACAAACTTGAAAGCAGTATGTCCAATCTCTCAATTTCCCCGTTTATCGGCAAGGTTACCAAAGAGGACGTGGACGAGATATTTTCGAAAGTTCCGGATTTTGTGAACAAGGCGAAAACAGACCTGCTTGGCACAGGCAGTTCTTAATAAATATGGGATGTGTCCCTACGGGCAGAGGTAACCCCACCTAACCTCCCCTTAATCTAAGGGGAGGAACAATTGCCACCTCTTGGTTTAAAAAGGGAGCATTTATTCCCCCTCTTAAGTTAAGAGGGGGGGAAGGGGGAGTTATCTTCTCCAGTACTCCATTAATGTTACCAAGAACTTCGTTGTTCCAAAAACGCACGACTTTAATCCCCTGTATTGTCAAAAATTCCGTGCGAGCGGTGTCATAGTCATGATTTTGTTTATCGGCATGCTGTCCGCCATCCAATTCCACCGCAAGCTTCAACGTTGGACAATAGAAGTCCAGAATATACGGGCCAATACTATACTGACGGAAGAACTTCATCCCATAAAACTGCTTAGCCCTCAACTTTGACCACAGCACTTTTTCAGCGTCGGTCTGATTACGTCTCAACTCACGTCGCCGTTGCTTCAATGCAGGATCATTGCGGGTGAACATCCTTAGAAGTAACTCCCCCCAACCCACTCTTACCCTAAGAGGGGGCAGAATATAGAATCTCAGAACTCAGAAAATAACTACCGGGCGAAGAGGGCCAGGCGGAAACCGATGTAGCTGCCTCGGTTCGTAGGCTCACTCCTGTCCCGGTGAGCCGCGCGACCGTGCACTGGGCCAATTGCTCCAGGGACCGCCGCGAAGCACTCTGTATTGCCCACTGTTAGGGCCGGTAGGGTTACTCTTCGGGCTTTCACTGGAATAGTTCTCACCATACCAGTCTGCCGTCCATTGCCATACGTTTCCCGCCATATCGTATAATCCAAGGCTGTTGGGCCTGAAACTCCCCACAGGCGTTGTCTTCTGCCTATATTGTCCCACCTCGGAATACGGCTTCTTATAACTCGCACTTGCATCAAAGTTAGCTATGTCTGAACTGATTGTATCAGTCCCTGTCCCAAACCTTACTCTGCGGCCTCCTTCTCGCGCCGCATACTCCCATTCCGCCTCAGTCGGCAGACGGTAACCCCCCTTTCCTCCCCCCTTAGATAAGGGGGGATTGAGGGGAGTTACCTTTTCGTTCAATCTGTTTATAAAGTCCTGCGCGTCATTCCAGCTTACCTGTTCGACAGGATAGTTGTCTCCATTTTTAAAATATGAGGGGTTGTTCCCCATAACCGCCTGCCACTGTCCCTGCGTAACTGTGTATTTACCAATGTAAAAATCATCAACACAGACTTCATGCACGGGCTTTTCGTCGCCGTCTCCGAAGGTATCCCCCATCTGGTAACAGCCGCCTTTGACTCGCACAAACTCCATGCCGGTTGTCGGGTCAGTGTAGGTGCTTCCGCCTGTAGATGTCTTGGATGGCCTGGGCGCCATCGCTATCTTTTTTTCCTCCGAATCCCTCTGCTTGCCCTGCCAATGAGCAATCCTGTCCTGTACCGCTGCTCTCATATCGTCATCATCTGTTGAATAAGGGTTGTCCTCGGCGAAGGCCCCGGCAAACCTCTCCCACGCCGCTACCTTTAAATCGGGAGTGCCGCTTTTCTTCTCATATGCCTGCACCTGATTGTACGCCTTCTGCATTTCCTTGAGTTTCTCGCCCCACGCGGCCTTGTTCGCTTCTACCTGTTGCCCCTTCTTCTCAAGGTCGTCCATCGTAAAACCGCTCTCAGTCGGCGCGTTAAGCTGCACATCCGACATACTTACAGGGACCTTGGTTTCTGTGGTTATTGCCTTTGCCAACTGAAACACAAAGTCCCCGCCCTCATGTCCCGAGTTCTTGATATCGTGATATTCAGGCACCTGGTCGGACTTCCCGGCCACTATCGCCCTCACCCTGCCGTGAAAAAGTTCATCCGCCGTAAATTGCGACTTGTCGGATTCGCCCAAGGCCTTTATCAGGGCAGCCGCAAATACCGAGTTATTTCCTCCGCCTCCGTCAGCCACCGGCTCGTTGCCGCCGCTCGCCATCAGCGTCCTTGAAGGCCTTTCAAGCATCTTCCTGATGTATTCATCATGTTCGGCTTTACTGCCAAGTTCTGCCGTCGCTGCGCGAGATAGTGTCCCTGAATAACAGCTATCGGAAACAAGTAGGATATGCTTGGAGGCAACACGCTTGATGTTGGAGGTTATGTCGTCGGCTATTATCCAGTTCGTTGTCCTGTCTTTGCGCGCGTCCACAGGCAGCCAGTAGGCTTTGTCCACCGTCTTGTCATATTCGCCGTGGCCCGCATAATATATCAATATGTTTTCTCTGCTTCCAAGGGACTCCCTCAGTTCGTTGAGGCCATCAAGAATATCATCCCTCGTGGCGTCTATCAGCAGCTTTGTCCTGAACCCGTATTTCTCTTTAAGCATTTTCTCAACGGCCCGCGCATCGTTCGCCGCTGTATTGAGCTTGGGAAGGTATTTGTAGTTGTTGTTGCCGATGATAGCCGGTATCAGGCGCTGCGGTCTGCTTTGTGTCCTTCTTGACCACTTTGGCGCCCCTCTTCTCGGCTGTCGCAGGGGATAAGAGAAACATGCTGAGGCTTACGACTGAAAGGATGGTGCAAAGTTTCCTGAACATTACAACCCACTTAATACTGTGCTACGGATGCCTCTTAGATTACATGATACCGTCATGCCGTATCAAGGTAATTTTCACATCGTGGGATTTTTACAACGTTTCGTTTCGGGAGAAATCTTGACTTCTATTAAGCTCAATAGAAGTGAATAGGGGTAAAAAGGTGCATAGTCTTGACTTGTGGCTCAGCGCTACAAATAACGTGGTCTTTAGTTTTGATGCGGAGTTTTACTGCCCACTTATTCTTCTCATTATCAGACAACATCAATCCTCAATCAGGTTTGGCATTGCCTTTTTCGTCCCAGGCGGTAGAAAGTTCTCTCCAGTAATAACCTTCTTGCCTGTTTTAGCTTCGAGCTCACGTCTTGCTTTTTTTGCAATACCCCCGCCTTTTTTGCCGGCAATTTTGTTTTCCTCCATTCCGGTGGCTTCTATGCTTTCAGCTATTTTCCGTGTCGAAAGTTCGGCAAGGGCGGTAAAAATCAGCTCGGCTTCGCTCATGTGGTCTCTGAGATTCTGCGTTTTAAGACCCTTCAGGTTTTTATGTTCTTTAACTGACACCCCGGCCCATTCCTTATGGATTATGTTGGTCAGAATGGCATATTCATTTTCTTTCTTTACAGCATGCTCTCTCCAGTAGTCAGTCAGCTTGTTGCGAGTTTCCTGTCCCATCATTCGCTGCTGAATCCATTTTTCGCTTCTGCCATGTTGCTGCCAGTATTCCCGTGCCCTGTCTAATGACCGTGCCGGGTCTGCCATGTCCTGCATCCGTTCATATCCAACTTTTGCCAGCCATACCTTAATCGACTCTGCCTTGGGGCTTGGAACAGACTGTATAAGGCGCAGAAGCGTTTCAGGATTCGCAGCATCGGTCAGTCGCATTTTTCCATCATCTGCCGGCATTTTCAACTGGTGACAATTTGTCACCGTTTGACTGCCTTCAGCTTTCAGGCGTTCTTTCAGTTTATTCCAGTACTTACGGGCAGTCTGATAGTCAGGCTGCTGAATCAGTATCTGAATAATATCCACTACCGAAAAAAACCATGTTTCGGTCTCCTCGTCGTAATGGCGGCGGATTTGCTTCCCTTCAAAAACTGTCAGTGATTTTTCCAGCATGTTTTCTTTCTCCCCACCTTCACCATCATCTTCCAGATGTCTTTAACAACAAGTTTTCTTCATAAACCTCAGACGCTGCAGTTTGTGCTGTCAAGATAATGAGAAGCACAAGGATTGTTCATTTCATTCTTGCCTCCATTGGCAAGTTGTCTAATTATACACTGATTTTCAATAGATTAGACGATTCGGAGGGTTATGTAAAGGGAAAAGTACCGAACAGAGTCAATAGGTGCATAGTCTTGACTTATGACTCAGCGCTACAAATAACGTGGTCTTTAGTTTTGATGCGGAGTTTTATAACCCCCTGTATCCCCTCGCTAAAATAAACATGGAGTGCTCATTAAACTCAGTGTGTTCGCCCCCTATAAACGCCTGAGTCAGCATGCTTTCCCTGTGCTATAATACCCGCATGTCCGAAATATTTAAACCATTCTCAACTACCGGAATCGGAAGCTTACCCCATCGCAGCGCCGAGGATGCTTGCGAACTTGTGCTCGGGGCCTTTGACATCCCGTTTTGGCCCCAACTGCCTCAGATTTCCTTCAGGGAGCAAATGATACCCCAGTATTCCGAAGGCATGCCTTTTATTCGGATGAACGAAAAGGAGGAAACAATATGGGTGCTCAGGGACGACAGCGACCAGCTTGAGAGGTTCTATGAGTCATGCGCCGGGGACAGCCGCATCGCCATATCGGAGGATTACGCCTTTGGCCTTCACAGGTTTCTGGAGCTGATCAGGGGCAGGAGGTTTCCGCTCCTAAAAGGTCATGTTACGGGCCCCATGACTTTCACACTGGGGCTGAAGGACAATTTCGGCAGACTGATATACTTTGATGAGGAACTTAGAGAGATCTCCTGCATGCTGCTTCAGGCCAAGGCCCGCTGGCAGATAGACATGCTGAAACAGCACGCCGACAATGTTATAATTTTCATTGACGAGCCCATTCTTTCGGCACTGGGAAGCTCGGCCTACCTGGGTGTTGACGAAAACGAGACGCTCAGGCTTTTAAAAGACATGGTCTCAGCCATTGAAGGGGCCGGCGGCATCCCCGGCATACACTGTTGCGGTCGGACAGACTGGCCCCTGGTCCTCAGGACCGGGATTAAGATTCTTAATTTCGACGCCTTTGAATACTTTAGCACTATTGCAATGTATCCTGAGGAAGTAGGCGCATTTCTGCAGAGCGGCGGTTATCTGGCGTGGGGTGCCGTGCCAACGTCCGACGTTATAAATACGGTTGACGATGAGGGACTTTCCACCCTCATGAGATCCAACCTTGAAAAGCTGTCCGATCATGTGGGCGCTCAGGCCGTATGCTCACGCATCCTTTTGACGCCTGCCTGCGGTGCAGGGTCCAGGACCATCCCGGAGGCCGTGAGGATTTTTCAGTTGGTAATGCGGCTCAAGGAAACATTCACATAGGAGCTGTAACTTAACGATCATATGGATTATTCGGCCAAAGAGTCCCCGGTCAGGGGTATAGTAAAGTCACTCGGTCTCGTGTTTGGAGACATAGGCACGAGTCCTATATATACGCTTACTGTCATTTTCCTTCTCACCAAACCCACTCCCGACCACGTTATCGGCGTCCTTTCCCTCATAGTCTGGACCCTCGTCATACTCGTGACCGTAGAATACGCGTGGCTGGCCATGAGTCTCGGTAAGAAGGGAGAGGGCGGCACCATAGTGCTCAAGGAAATCCTCGTGCCCCTGCTTAAGTCCGGAAGAAAAGCCGCTTTTGTTTCACTGCTTTCTTTCATAGGCATATCCCTGCTTATCGGCGACGGTGTGATTACGCCGGCCATAAGCATACTCAGCGCAGTGGAAGGCGCACTCCTGATTCCGGGCCTTGAAAAAACAAGCCAGACGGTCTTGATTATGGTAGCGGGCATGATCGCTATAATGCTTTTTTATTTCCAAAAGAAGGGCACCGAAAAAGTAGCCGGCGCCTTCGGTCCCTTGATGGTCGTATGGTTTATTTCCCTGAGCGTTTCAGGCCTAATCGAAATCGCCGCAGTGCCTTCCGTAATAAAAGCGATAAGCCCTTATTACGCAGTGAACTTTCTTGTCGAAAACGGGATGGCCGGATTCTTTGTCCTGTCTGAAGTCATCCTTTGCGCAACGGGAGGCGAGGCGCTCTATGCGGATATGGGACATCTCGGCCGCAGGCCGATTATCAGGGCCTGGTATTTCGTGTTTGCCGCGCTTTTGCTGAATTATCTGGGACAGGGGGCATATGTGATAACACATCCGGATGCGCGCAACGTCCTCTTTGAAATGATCTTCCATCAGAATCCCATGCTCTACATACCCTTTCTGCTGCTCAGCATCGTCGCTACGATAATAGCTTCCCAGGCAATGATCAGCGGGATGTTTTCCATTGTGTACCAGGGGATAACAACTCACGTCATGCCGCTTTTCAAGGTTGATTACACCTCCACCGAGCTCAGGTCCCAGATATACATAGGCTCCGTAAACTGGTTCTTGCTGGCCGCAGTGCTCCTGATAATGTTCGAGTTCCGCGAATCCAGCAAACTGGCGGCCGCCTATGGACTGGCCGTGACCGGGACTATGACGCTGACAGGTATAATGATGACATGGATATTTTACATCAGGGGACACAGGCTGAATTCTGCCCTAGCCCTTGCAGTAACCTCTGTGGATTTCGCTTTCCTGGTCTCCAACATGTACAAGATACCGCACGGCGGATACTGGTCGATAATCATTGCCCTGATCCCGTTCTTGACCATCATGCTCTATACACGGGGGCAGAAGAGGCTTTACAAGGCGCTCCAGCCGATGCCCCTTTCAGAGTTTCTGCCCAGGTATATCCACACGTACAGGTTTATGAACAAGATACGCGGGACCGCACTTTTCTTTGCCAGGGATACAAGTATGCTCCCGCCCTACATCGTGAACACCCTGTTCTTCAATAACATCATCTACGACGAGAACATAATCGTCTCCATCATCAGGCGGGACGACCCCTTTGGTGTGACCGGGCATTTCATGGAGGATGTTGCCGAAGGGCTGAGGACCTTTGAGATACAAATGGGATATATGGAGGTGATAGATGTTGAAGAAATACTCAAGGAAGCCGGCATTGACGAAAAGACCATATTTTACGGCCTTGAAGATATAACGACCACCAATGTAATCTGGAAAGCCTTCTCAGTCCTGAAACGGCTGACGCCTACCTACGTTCAGTTCTATAAGCTCCCGCCTCACAAGATGCACGGTGTTGTCACACGTCTTGAGATGTAAAAACAGGACACTGCTGTGCCTGATTAACTTTAAGTATGGGTTTGTATTAAAATGAATAAGCGGAACCAAATTATTACGGAGGCCTCACTTGAAAAAAACCTTTGTGCTTGATACCAATGTACTCATCCATGATCCTGAAAGCATCTTTAAGTTTGAGGATAACGATGTGCTCATTCCGCTGGTTGTAATTGAAGAGCTCGACAAGTTGAAAAAAGGCCACGGAGAACGCGCCTACTCATCGCGCCATGCACTTAAGCTCATTGACAAACTCAGGGAGACGGGCAATATAGTCTCAGGAGTGGAACTTAAGACCGGCGGCAAGCTGGTGGTTGTAAATATCACTTCAATTAGCGAAGGCCTCTCTCCGGACAACCGGATCATAAGAACAGCCCTGCATCTGCAAAAGTCCGATCAGTGCCGGGAATGTCCGGTTATCCTTGTATCCAAGGACACCGCAGTCAGGATCAAGGCCGAATCCCAGGGTCTTAAGGTTGAAGATTACAAAAATGACAAGACCTCAATATTCAAGGAGTACGGCAGGGTGCTCAACAATACCGACTATCCCAACGGCATACGCTCGGTGAGATACATGCAATCCGGCGGCAATGATATATACCGGCTCCAGGGTGAGAACAGGCAGATAAAGATCAAAAGCGGAAAATCCCTGGACAATATATTCCCAAAAAATATTGAACAGGAATGCGCCATTGACGGCCTTACCAGTCCTGAAATCGAGATTGTAGCGCTGACGGGAACAGCCGGCACCGGCAAGACGCTGTTGGCCCTGGCAGCCGGAATACACCAGACAACCAAGAAATCGCCTCTTTACGAGCAGGTCCTTGTTACCCGCCCTGTAATCCCAATGGGCAGCGACCTCGGCTTTCTGCCGGGGGACATTGAGGCAAAACTTGCGCCATGGATGCAGCCTATATTCGATAACATGGAGGTCATAGTCAATACCCCCAAGGGCCAGGTAAAGGACTTCACCAATGCGTCCAAGTACAAGAACTACCAGTATCTCATTGATTCGGGGATACTTCAGATTGAGGCCCTTACATACATCCGCGGCCGCAGTCTGCCCAAGAGGTATTTCATAATAGACGAGGCCCAGAACCTCAGGCCGCTTGACGTAAAGACCATAATAACGCGCTGCGGAGAGGGCACAAAGATAGTCTTTACAGGAGATCTGAACCAGATAGATACGCCCTATCTCGATGCCATGAGCAATGGGCTGGCTTACCTGATAAGCTGTTTTATAAATGAAGAGAATTTCTGTTACCTGAATCTGACCGGAACAGTGCGGTCACGTCTGGCCGAGCAGGGAGCGAGACTGCTTTAAACCCCTAACATGGCTTTAATGTGTGACCCCCTCAGCGTGCAGTTGTTATTCCCTATACGTTGTTGTTATCATCTCTCGCATTTTTTTGAAAACGACTTGCCGAAAAGAAATAAATAAAGGCTGAAAAAACGGCAATGCAGGCTGTTGTGAATGCCAATGTCTTTCCATGCCATAGGCTATTGAACCACCGCGCAAAGTCAACTGCTATGACATTGGCTTTCCCGCCGTAGAGTTCCAGGTTATGTTGATACAGCTTGGTATCCTCGGGCCTGATCCCGCTTCCCATTTCCAGGCCGGGGATATCCGGACCGGTTGCGGCTGCGATATAAATATACAAGGCGCCGCCCAGTCCGACAAGCAAGATGAAGCAGGTAATGAGACAAATGCGCATCCTGTGGTCCATGTTCTTCACATTAAATTTCCAGTCATCAGTATGTAATGGGTATCTTGTCCATGCTCATGTTATTTATTATGAAACAATTCCGAATAAAAAGTCTTCTGCTGCAAGGCAATGTCGCCATTCCGTTGCTAATCGCTCTTGGGGGGTATATAATATTCAATATAAGAGAGGCGCTGTGGCAAACGAGACATATCAAAGGAGGGAATGGTCATGGAAAAACTGGAAAGGTTTCAGGTCTACAAATGCGGGGTTTGCGGCAATATAGTCGAAGTTATGGTCGTAGGCGGCGGGGAGCTTGTTTGCTGTGGACAGCCAATGGTCCTTCTGAAGGAAAATACGGTCGATGCAGCCAAAGAAAAACATGTCCCTGTAATGGAAGAAACGGCCGACGGAGTAAAAATTAAGGTCGGAAGTGTTGCGCATCCCATGGAAGACAAGCATTATATCCAATGGGTAGAGGCAATAAGCGGGGGGAATATCTACAGGCAATTCCTTGTCCCGGGGAAAGCGCCGGAAGCGACATTTACAGGTTTAAAAGGCAAGGTCATTGCCAGAGAATACTGCAATCTTCACGGGCTGTGGAAGGCATAAAAAGTCGGACTGACGGGCGATTTATGCCTTGATTGCCTCCAGCATCAGGACCTATTTAATGACATCCATGCCCATGTAATGCCTGAGCGCTTCGGGCACAACCACTGTCCCGTCCCTTTGCTGGCAGTTCTCCAGTATTGCCACAAGTGTCCTGCCGATGGCGAGGCCTGAACCGTTAAGGGTATGCACAAACTCGGTGCCTTTTTTGCCCTCGCGTTTGAAACGTATGTTGGCCCTCCTTGCCTGGAAGTCCTCAAAATTTGAACACGAGGATATTTCTCTATACCTGTTCTGGCCGGGCAGCCAGACCTCGATATCATATGTCTTTGCCGAAGAAAAACCCATATCTCCGCTGCAGAGGACTATGACCCGGTAAGGCAATCCGAGCTTCTGAAGGATGTCTTCAGCATCGGAGGTCAACTTCTCCAATTCGCTATAAGAGTCTTCGGGTTTGCTGAATTTTACCAATTCCACCTTATTGAATTGATGCTGGCGTATGAGCCCCCTGACGTCCTTGCCGTATGAGCCCGCCTCGCGTCTGAAGCAGGGGGTATAAGCTGTGTAGTAAACCGGCAGGTCTTCTTCCCTGAGTATCTCGTCCCTGTGAATATTAGTCACCGGGACCTCGGCCGTTGGAATGAGATAAAACTCGGGATCAGCAACCCTGAAAAGTTCCTCGGCGAATTTGGGAAGCTGGCCGGTCCCTGTCATGCTCTCCCTGTTGACCAGGATGGGCGGGAATATCTCCCTGTAACCCTTGGCAGTGTTCGTATCCAGCATAAAGTTCATCAGCGCTCGCTCAAGGCGGGCGCCTGCGCCTTTCATCACCGAAAAGCGCGCGCCTGTTATCTTCGCGCCCCGCTGAAAGTCAATGATATCGAGGGGTTCCGCAATGTCCCAGTGGTTCAGGGGAGTGAAGTCAAACTCTCTTGGGACGCCCCACTTGCAGATTTCCATGTTGTCATTTTCGTCCTTGCCTGCCGGGACTGTCTCATTTGGGATATTCGGAATGTTGAGCAGAAACTGTCCTGTCTTTTCCTCTATCTCCTTAAGCATCTCATCTATGGCCCTGATCCGGTCTCCAACCTCTTTCATCCCGGCTACGAGGCCGTCCGCATCCTGTTTCAGCCTCTTCAGTTTCCCGATCTCCTCGGAGGCCATGTTCCTTTTATTTCTCAACTCCTCTGATTCCTTAAGCAGCCTGAGCCTGTCTTGTTCCAGCGAAACAAACCCGGAAAGATCCATTGTCGCATTCCTCCTGGCCAGGGCGGTCTTAAGGACCTCTATGTTTTCCCTTACAAATCGCGCATCAAGCATTGTTGTCTCCTTTGTCAAGTGATAAACGGTAATATTATACCAGAACAGGGACCTCCCTCAGTCCGGGAGAAAAGTTAGAATAAGCTCAGAAGCGTAAAGACAATGACGATCGTCAGAAGCCCGCAGGCCGCTATTGTTGCCTTTAACCTGCCGTTTTCACCCCTGTCTATATAAGGGATTGCCGCCAGGCATAAGACAAAGAGGAGCGGGACAACAACCGCGCCCACAAAGGCCGAATTTCCGGGGAAGTAACGCACTAATTGAAATATCCAGAGAAAATACCATTCAGGCAAAGGCTGAAAAGGCCTGGTGAAGTCTATCTGTCTGCCGATGGTTTGGGGGGAAAGCAGGGCTATGACCAGCAGTATCTCGATGCATACGAGCGCCACAAAGAGAATCTCTGCGAGATAATCAGGATAAAACTTCTTTGTCGTCATAATTTCTCGGCTATCCCGAGCCTCTTTACCATATGAAAATGGGCCCATAAGACCATTGACAGGGATGCGGGCAGGTACAGAACGTGAAGGCTGTAAAAGCGGACCAGGGTAAACCCGTTCACCTCGGCCCCACCCCTGACAATATGGAGGATGTGCTCACCAACAAACGGTACGGTCGTTATCATTGCTGTGCCCACCTCGGTCGCCCAGTACGCCCTCTGGTCCCACGGCAGCAGATACCCGGTAAAACCGGAAAGCATTACGAGCACAAATCCCAGCACCCCGGCCATCCAATTCAGTTCCCTCGGTTTCCTGTACGCCCCGGAGACAAACACCCTGATGGAGTGGAGTAATATGAATATGATAAACAGGCTCGCCGACCACTTATGAAGGCTTCTGACAAGCCAGCCAAGAGTGACCTCATCGGTGATATGGACAACGCTGCCGAAGGCCTCTTTTTCAGAAGGTACATAATAAACGGAAAGCAGCAGGCCGGTAAAGGCCAGTATGAGGAAATACGTAAAAGCCATGCCACCGAAACAGTAAGAGTATCCGATTGTTTCAGGAACACGCCTCCTGAAAAAAGGAGAGTGAGGCTCCTGCACATTGAAAAGCCCGTCTATAAGATCGAATATCTTTCCCATTTAAATTCCAACATACACCTTGCCCTCCCTTATCTCAAGCGGCAGTCTCGCAAGAGGCCTTGGCGGCGGACCCGATATCACTTTTCCTGAGATGTCATATTTTCCGCCGTGGCAAGGACAGAGGAACTGCTTGACGTTATTGTTCCAGGATACAAGACAACCCAGGTGGGTACAAACCGGAGAGAAGGCCACAGCCCCCTCTTCAAGTGCCGCCAGGTATACCCTGCCTGCACTCCGCGTCGCTCCCTCCGGGGCCGGCGGCATGTCCACCTTTCTCACCCCTTTGCGTGGCAGGTCGAATTCATCCATGAGGTATATATACCTCGGGACCCTCTTATTTATCCTGGAAGGATACAGATACGCCAGGGAAGAGAATAGTACGAAAACAAGACCGGAAAAGACCGTCTTTATAAATTTTTCAAGGAAGTCTCTCCGCAGCATGAATAGGCCTGATGGGCCGGACCTTCGGGCCCGGCTTCCGGTCTCCTGACTACCCCTTATTGTTAAGCGCGAGGTGAAAGGGCTTCCCGATCTTGAAATGCACCACCCTCTTGCTGGGGACCTGGACGGTTTCACCGGTCCTGGGGTTCCGCGCCATCTTGGCCTTTCTCTCCTTCAGCCGGAAGTTGCCGAAGCCCCGGACCTCTATTTTCCCTCCATTTGCGAGGGCGTCCTTCAGGCCGTCAAATATGATATTGATAATAGTTTCGACCTGCTTTTTTGTAAGGTTCTCCACCCTTTCGGTAACCTTTTCGATAAGAACTGATTTTGTCATACAGCGCCTCCTGAAATAGATTGGTATGAAAATTAAGACATAAAGTCAAAACAATAATCAATACACCCTGTACATATATTGCACGTCCGCAGAAGTCAGACGGTTCAGTATGCCGGCCGGCACCTTGCCCTCCAGCAGTTCCAGCCAGGCGGACTTGCCTTTCTTTGTAACGACCTCGGGCTCGCCGCTTATGCCGGCCAGCGCCCCTGCCTTTTTTATGGCGGCCTGGAGATCGCCCAATTGGTCCACAAGTCCCAATTTCATTGCCTGCCGACCGGAAAATACCCTGCCGTCGGCCAGCGCCCTGACCTTATCGACCGGCATCTTCCTGGATTCGGCCACGGACTTTATGAACTGTTCATGTATGTCGTCCATGACACCCTGCAGTATCCCGCGCTCTTCTTTTCCAATGCCTCTGAGCGGAGACGCAAGGTCTTTGTGCCTTCCGCTGGTTATGACCTCTGACTTCACCCCGAGCCTGTCCAGAAGCCCCTTTATGTTCGGGACTTCCATAATGACACCTATGGACCCGGTTATAGTGCCGGGATTCGCAATTATTACAGACCCGGGCGCTGATATGTAATAGCCGCCCGAAGCAGCAAGCGCTCCCATGGAAACCACAACCTTTTTGACTGCAGCAGTCCTTTTTACCTCTTCGTATATCTCCTGGGCTGCAACCACGCCGCCGCCGGGACTGTTGACCCTGAGGACCACGGCCTTGACCGACTTGTCCTTTCTGTATCCCTTCAACTCATCCACTGCAGTTTTGGATTCGATGATGGGACCTTCAACCCTGACAAGGGCGACCTTTTCGCCGAGAGGGATCTCATTCTGAACAAAGGTTATGACAAGGCTCAGAACTACAAGCACGACGAAAATGACCGATAAAAAAATAAATACGCCCTTAGCCTTCATTGGCGCTCAGGTTTCGGGTGCTGAGTCCGATCTTACGTTCATCCACGTTGACCTTTATTATCCTCACGCAAATATCTTCTCCTTCCAGATACTCTCTGGAAGGGTCCATCTCAGAAGAGTACACAAGGCCTTCCACGCCGCCGTCGAGTTCAACGAAGACGCCGAAATCCGTGGTCTTGAGCACCTTGCCGGTCATTTCCTCTCCGAGTTTGAACTTGACAGGGATCTCGTCCAGCCATGGGTCGGGGGTAAGCTGCCTGATTCCAAGGGCCATTCGTTCCTTTGCAGGCTCGATGCTGAGAACAACCGCCTCAATTTTCTGCCCCTTTTTCAGCATCTCTGAAGGGTGCTTGATGTGTTTTGTCCAGGATATGTCCGATATGTGTATCAGGCCGTCAACCCCTTCGGATAGCCTGACAAAGGCCCCGAAATCGGCAACGGTCTTCACTTTTCCGATGATCTTCTGTCCGGTCTTGTAACGTTCGCCTACGAGGTCCCAGGGTTTCGCTTTCGTCTGCTTCATGCTGAGAGAAAGCCGTCTCTCTTCCTTGTGCACATTGATAACAACGGCCTCGACTTCCTCCCCGATGGAGACGTATTTTGACGGGTGCTTGGGCCGGACGCTCCAGTCAAGTTCGGACACATGTATAAGGCCTTCAAGACCCTCTTCCATCTCCACGAAAATCCCGTAATCCACTATGTTCACAACCTTCCCCTTCAGCTTCATTTCAGCCTGGTATTTTTCGTCAACCGAGAGCCAGGGATCGGGCCTCTTCTGCTTATACCCCAGGGTAATCTTTCCGCTTGATTCGTCGTACTTCAGCACGATGAATTCCTTTTCATCGCCAACGGAGAAAAACTCCGAGGGGTGATTAACCCTTCGCCAGGAGATATCGGAGATATGCAGCAGACCGTCAATGCCGCCCAGGTCGACGAATACCCCGTAATCGGTGATATTCTTGACAACACCGGGCAATATCGCGTCCTCCTTAAGGTATTTGAGGGTCTCTTCCTTCTTTTTACTCCTTTGTTCCTCAACCACGGCACGTCTTGAAACAATCAGCGAGGCGCCCTGAGTACTTCCATAGCCCTGCCTCTGAGCCGCGAATTTGAGTACCTTGAAGGTAAGGGTCTCGCCGACATATGAATCCATGTCCCTGGTCCCTCTGACATCAATCTGGGAGGCAGGAAGAAACCCCTGGACACCCGAGAAATCCACAAGGAGACCTCCCTTTGTCTTACCGGTAACGACCCCTTCAACAAGGCTGCTATTGCTGAACGCCTTGCCGAGGCCCTCCATGGTGAGTATCCTCGACGCCCTGTCCTTTGAAAGGGAAAGCATGCCCTCGTGGTCATTCATACGTTCCACATAGACGTCCATCTCATCGCCTTCCTTCAGGGCGGCAAACTCCTCGGGGGAAAACTGGGATGAGGAAATGATGCCTTCGGACTTGTATCCAACGTCGACAACCACACTGTCAGGCCTGACACTTATCACGCGGCCCTTTGCTACGGCCCCCCTTTCAACCCTGTTCAGGGTCTCCTCATAAAGTTCCTCAATGTTTTTTGTTTCTTCCGATGGTTCCATGTCCATCCTATCCTCTTTCTCCTATATCTCTAATTCTTTCCTGTACCTCTTTTATGATCCAGTCGGGCGTGGAAGCCCCTGCTGTAATCCCGACCGTCTGCACGTCCTTAAACCAGCCGTCAGATATCTCGGCGGCTGTCTCTATATGATATGTGGGCACTGACAGAGACCTGCTCAGATACGCAAGTTGCGAGGTATTGGCGCTGTTCTTGCCTCCCACGACAATGACCGCATCCACCCTGGCGGTCATCTCCTCGGTCTCCCTTAGCCTCAGAGCGGTTGAGTTGCAGATGGTGTTGAAGAGCTTGATTTCAGAGACCTGTTCCATGGCCCCACAGACAAACTGCTTCAGCACGCTGACCGGCTGGGTCGTCTGCACTACAACCCCGACCCTTCTTTTAAGGCCGGGCAGGGCATCGTTTTTGCTTAACACCAGCACATCCTTACCAGCATAGCTCATCAGGCCCCTGACTTCGGGGTGGTCCCTATCGCCGATTATAACTACCTGATATCCTTCTTCCTTAAGAAGTTTAGCATAATGTTGCGCCTTTTTTACAAAGGGACAGGTGGCATCCACCACCTTGTAACCCTTTTGCTCAAGACTTTCCGATATCTCCAGCGGGACACCGTGCGTCCTTATAATAAGTATCTTTATCGACTTGTTTTCAATATCATCGGTAGGCGATACCCCTTGAGAACGCAAGGCTTCAATCACCTGTGGGTTATGGATTATGGGGCCAAGGGTATATACCCTGTCACTTTTGCCGGCGGCCTTGAAAGCCATATCAACCGCCCTCTTTACGCCGAAACAGAAGCCGGCCCGTTTTGCAGTAATTATCTTGATCTTGCTCTTGTCCATTAGCTGAGCTTATAGAATACGGATTTTATGGTCAATGGTCAAGGGTTTTCAGAATCTTTTCAATCACTTCATCAAAAGACAGGCGCGTCGTATCCACGAGGAGGGCGTCATCGGCCTTTTTAAGCGGGGCAATGTCACGTCCGCTGTCCCGGATGTCCCGTTCCCTGACATCATTTATGGCCCCTTGCATTGTTATCTCCATGCCCTTTTCTTTTAACTGGAGATAACGTCTTTTGGCACGTCCTTCCTCGGAGGCGTCAAGGTATATCTTTATCCAGGCATCCGGAAAAACAACAGTCCCCATATCCCGACCCTCGGCAACAATGTCGCAGGCGGTTGCCGCATCCCTCTGAAGTTGAAGGAGCGAATCCCTCACTGCCTTTTTCGCTGAAAAGACCGAGGCATAATGTCCAGCCTCTGTAGTTCTTATGTCGTCTGAGATATCACTGCTGTTCAAAAATGCGCGTCCGTTCCGAAACATGACCGACGCCCCTTTCAGGGCCGATGCCATTTCATCATACTCAGCGTCCGGAGACACTCCCCTTTGGCGCAGAAAAAGGGCTGCCGCACGATAAAGCGCGCCGGTGTCCAGGTACTGAAACCCCAGCCTTTCAGCAATGGCCTTTGATACAGTACTTTTGCCGGCCCCCGAAGGACCGTCTATGGCAATTACCCTGCCCATTTTAAACCGCTATCTCCCGCAATCTATCGTAAAAGCCCGGGAACGATATATCAACGCATGAAGCGTTGTTTATTACGGTCTTGCCTTCAGCGACAAGTGCGGCAATGGAGAAGGACATGGCTATCCTGTGGTCACCGTAGCTCTCCACCTCGCAGCCCTTGAGCAACGCCTTTCCCTTGACTGCAATACCATCGGGATATTCTTCGACCTCAACACCGATCTTCCTGAGTTCCACGGCCATTGCCCTTATCCTGTCGGATTCCTTGACGCGCAGTTCCTCCGCGCCCCTTATCTCGGTGACACCTTCGGCCTGAGACGCCAACACACAGAGTATCGGGAATTCATCTATCATTGACGAGACAGTCTCCCTGCCGATCTTTACGGACCGCAGGGCCGGGGCCGTCCTGAGACGAAAGTCCGCAACCGGCTCACCCGAAACTTCGCGGACATTGTGCATCTCCACGACCGCCCCCATTTCCCTTATTACATCAAGAAAGCCGGTACGGGTCGGGTTGATACCGACGTTTCTTATAACTATGTCAGAGTTCGGGACAATCAGTGCCGCGGCCATGAAAAATGCGGCTGAAGAAAAGTCTGAAGGCACGGTCATATCAATAGCGTGCAACCCTCCGCCGCACCCGACCTTTACGGAAAGGCCCTCCACCTTAAGGCCTGCTCCCATGGCCCCGAGCATCCGTTCGGTATGATCGCGGGACTTGAAGGGCTCGGTAATTACCGTGGTCCCGTCCGCATAAAGGCCGGCCAGGACCAGGCAGGACTTGACCTGTGCCGATGCCGTCGGCATCATATAATTCATTGCCTTAAGGCGTCCGCCCCTTATGGAGAGGGGCAGATATTTGTCTTCCTCGCGCCCGGATATGACCGCGCCCATTTCCCTGAGCGGTGAGATAACACGGGCCATAGGTCTTTGTCTGAGCGAATCGTCACCTGTAAGGGCGGAGAAAAAAGGATTACCGGCAAGCATACCGGAGATGAGCCTGACTGTTGTGCCGGAATTGCCGCAGTTGATTACGTCCAAGGGCTCAGTGAGACCGTGCAGCCCTTTCCCTTCGACAACCAGGTCACCGCTTTCCTGTTCAGTTATTTCAACCCCAAGCGCCCTCATGGCGTTCATGGTGCTTACCGGGTCCTCGGCCCTGAGAAAATTCCTCACCCTGCTATGCCCCTCTGCGATAGAGGCGAACATTACAGCCCTGTGTGAAATGGACTTGTCCGGCGGCGGAGTTATCTCACCCCTTAAACCTTTAATTTTATTGAGTGTTACAATATTCATAGCCTTATTGAACCGTCATTTTATCATATCTGCTGTGAATATAGAGCGTGAGCTTCAAGGCATGGTCAGGAATCGGCTTATTTTACACTCAACCCTTCAATCAGCGTTCCGAACGCCGAAACGATATTCCGCAAGGCATCCTTCTCGGGCAGCGGTATCCTCAGATAGTTCTCGCCTGTTTCCTCATCCCGGCCGATGAATTTCTCAATTTATATCGCCGCCACTTCGCGGCTATCCTGACGACTATTTCGTCTGTATTAAGCGACCTGCGCCGTTTTTCTTTTTCTTCTTAAATAACCGAACTTATTCTTCAAAAGTTGTAGCTGTTCTTTTTCCGACAAAGAAGAGATTTTCTTTTCGACTTCCCTTTGAAGGTTTCGTTTCATCGCAACTGCATCAAATTTCTTAAGGCTCATAAAGCACCTCCCTTGGGCTCCTGATCTCAAGAATCGGGTATCCCAATTTCAGATTTACAGAGTTTACCAGATGTATGCGGTTCAAATTTACAATGTGCTTGAAATTCCAGCTTACAAGAATATCCGCTTTTTCAACCGTTGCGATAGCTATATGACGGGCGTCGGAAAGACTCTTTTCGGCAATAACGCCTTCATGTAAATAGGCATTTGCAAGACTAAGAGATTCTTCCTTGAGGAAAACATATTCAATATGATCTTCCGATATTGTTTCAAGGACTTCCTTGACATTGTCAGGTGCCCCTTCAAGCTCAAGCAGGACCAAATCAGAGACGATTATTTTCTTATTACCGTTCTTAATCTCATCGAAAAGACGTAAGGAGAATTCTCTGAATTCCTCGTCGAAACAGCCTCCGATGACTGACGTGTCAACATATACGTGAGTCCTAAACATCCACTCTGTCCTCTCTAATACTGTTTACATATGCATGTGCATCCCCGTTCCATAATCCCTTTCCGAGGCCGTAGAGGCTTTGCCGGTCAAGCTTCTTATTCTCTGCAAGACCGGTCTCTCTGAGATGATGGGCAAGCCGTTCAACCAGTTTTAATTGGTCTTGCGGCGTGAGCTTCTCGATCTCTTTTTCAATTTGCCCTAATGTCGCCGCTTCAGTCATTTATATACCTCCTGCGTAGGGGTGTTGTGCTCTTATCATAGCATAAAAATGTTATGTGAAAAGCGAAGACGGCGTAAGCGTAAACGGGCTTTTTAGGCGATAGGTGAGAGCTTACGAAACGGCTTTTCTGAGGAAGGCGGCGCAGAGGGTAAGAGTTTTGAGGTCGGCTTCCTGGAGAAGTGAATTTATGGCTTTCTTGACGACTCGGTCGGATTCAGCCTCTTCTGAGAACAGAAATAACTGATATAGCTCAATGTTGAGACCCTGAGCTATCTTTTCGAGGGTCTTGACCGTGACATTTTGTTGTCCCCGCTCTACTGCGCTGATATATTTGGCATTGACCTCAGTCTTCTCTTCAAGCTGCTCTTGTGTAAGACCTCTTTTTTCCCTTAAGGTTTGAATCCTTTTACCAAGCTGAACCATCAAACTCATCTAATACTCCGTTTTTATGAAAGCATAGCAGGGCATAAGCAGAGCTTGAAACAATATATATCTTTATATTCACATATAAAGTAATATATATCTTGATAATTATCTTACTTTATGTTACTTTTTTAACTATATGTAATATTAAAGTAGATTGAGAAAATGTAGAATTCCTAAAAAAGAGGGGAGGGGCTATGAAACAAAGGGCAGAAAAAAATGGGGAAATGATTTTTGTGTTGTTCGTATTGATACTCTTGCTGACAGGAACGACTGTATTTGCTACCGAGGGAGGAGGAGGTGCATATCCAAATGGCGCTGAGAACTTTATGTCAGGCGCTCTTCCTCCTGCGGGTACATATTTTCTGGACTATCTTACTTATTATTCAGCAGACAAGTACATGGATAAAGACGGTAACAGTATAATCCCTGATTTTAAAGTTCGGGCTGTTGCAAATGGATTTCGATTCCTGCACATGACCAACCAGCAGGTTCTTGGCGGAACTTGGGGAATGCATGTATTTATACCCTTTGCATATATGGACGTTACCCTGCTTGGTAAGACTCAACACAAAGCAGGGTTGGCCGATATAGTTATAGACCCTTTTGTGCTTGCCTGGCACACAAAGAATTTCCATTATGCTGTCGCTCTTGAAACCTTCGTCCCCACAGGGGCCTATAACAAAAATGACATTGCAAACTTGGGCACAAATCACTGGACGTTTGAGCCGGTATTTGCTATCACCTATTTGAGCGATGGCGATTTTGAAGCATCTGTAAAGCTCCATTACGACTATCCAAAAAGGCCGGCCGGGCCGGCCCCCGGCGGGAGCCCGCCGGGGCATCCCGCCCTGCGGGATATACAGCCCAGTCATTACAAATGTGCATAGGAAAGACGCTGGTGAGCGGAGCGCTCTCCTAGTCAACGGCTGCGCCGCAGGATAGATGAATTGAAACAGGTTCCACTCATCATAGGCGGCAAGGAGATAATCAGAAGCTCCTTCAATAACACCTCGCTTTTCTATGGCGGCTATTCTTATAACATTGCCGACGCCGGAATGCTTGAAATCGCGCAGGCAATCGGGAACGCTCGGAATGCTTCTCGTCCTTCTCTTGATGACAGGACCCGCTACCTTCAGAAGGCGGCAGACGCTTTTCCATACAGCGATGACGACGTTGAACATGCGGTCAGAATGCTCGGCATGCCGATCTCAATAGTAAAGGGTCACTTTGAGCAGATACCGCATATCCTTAGGGGCATCTCTCTCTCAATAAATTCAAGGTTCAGGCCCAATAATGAGTTCCCTCACTATGCTGAGAAGTTTGACGCCGGCACACATAAAATACTGCTGCCTGAAGAAGGTTTTTGTTATGTTGTCACGCCGGGCAATGATGTCCGCGCAGTTGCGATGGTGGCGGCGAACCTCTGCTGTCTCGGGTTGCCGTTTATCATAAAGGCCTCAAAAGAGGACGCTGTTGCGCCGTTGGTCATAAAGGCGCTTATTGACGGCGGCTTTGATCCGCGTTTCTGCAATCTTGTCTATTTCGACATCACAGCCCCGGATGCAACAAAAAAGCATTTCAAAATCCTTGACGCCTGTTCGGTTATCTGGACTTTCGGCTCGGATGAAACCGTGGACAGAGTGCTCCGGTATGAACGCATAGGTAAAAGCACGTATCTCGACATTACCGACCTGATAGGCAGCGCTGAGCCGGATTACTCTTTGCTCGGCGCAAAGCTGTCAGGCAACGTTTTTTCGTTAAAAAGCAGGGTTTTCGTAAAGGAAGATATTGTTGACCACTTTGACGGCAAGAAGGTCTTGCGCCACGGCTGCGGCAACTGCGCAATGGTTGTGGCAGGCGCGTTCGATAAAACTATGGCCGAACTGCTGTATCAATCGTTTGGATATGCAATAGGGTGCAATGCAGTCAAATCAGTACTGGTTGTCGGCAGTTCAGACTGGATTTCCGGGGCTGCTATGTTTCTAGCCGATCTCATAACGGGTGATCCGCTTGACCCGCACACGCAGGTGGGCTATGTAAATCCGGCAACTCTAGACTACGTGGCAAAGCAGGTGAGGATTCATGTATCACAACTCAAGGCATTGGGCGGGGAAAGGCTTTCGGCGCATCAGGCAAAACCGTTGCTGATCCATGCAAATGACTACATCCCTGAATTCTTCGGCCAGGAAATACCGGCATATATCCTTGCAGTCAAATCCTGTCAGACAATTGATAACGCGATTGAAGAGATAAACGCAGGCGCAGGCAAGAATCAGCGTCTTGCAGTTTCTTTCGTGAATATCGGGAAGCCGGACGTGTATTCGGTGTTGCCAAAGGTCAAAGCACATTCCATCTTCATCAATGCTCCGACAACAACCGTGTTCCCTTATTTTCATGAAGGCAATGACTATGCGTTGAGGCTGTCCAAGAAAAAGCTTGTGTATCAGAAATAGCTTCAGGCCAAGAGACACTTTTGTGCAAAAAGCGTCTGCGCAGCTTCGACTTGCCCCGCCCGCGCCGGCGAATCGAGACGGAATCTTCGTGCTATAATAAGTCATTACGCTAGTGGGAGGTGACTAATGCAGAGTGTAGCAGTGTTGAAGAGAGAGGCAAAAAAAGCCATAGACGATCTTTCAGGCGACCGGCTGCGGGTCGTGGTGGATTTTATAGGCTATCTTAAATCAAGAGAAAAGCGGCCCAACAAAACAACCTTGGAGACCTTCAGAAAATCCGATGCAGGCAAAGAACTGACAACATACAAGAGCCTTGATGACTTTTTCAAAGAAATGGGCGCTTAATGCTTCAAGCTAAAACTTCCAATCAGTTCAAAAAAGATTTTAAAGCAGCGCAAAAACGCAGCAAGGACATATCAAAGCTTAAGATTGTTATGCGCCTGCTTGTCGAGGAAAAGCCTCTTGAGACCGGACACAGAGACCACCCATTGACAGGTAATTATAAAGGCCGCAGAGAATGTCATATAGAATCGGACTGGCTCCTGGTTTATCGGATAGACAAAAAGGACGACATTATTGTGTTTGAGAGAACGGGAACACACTCCGACTTGTTTGAATAGAGACTAACGCCTACCTTTTTCCACGTATCCCAACGCCTTATACGCCTTGAGCCTCTTTTTATACATCTTCTCCAATATAGGCATAGGGTCGGCATAATCGTAAATCCTCACTTCTGTTTTTCCTTCGTATTTACGATGCAGCCTTCCGGCGTACTGGACCATCTTGCCCTTAAATGAAAATGGCATGACCAGGAAGAGGGTGTCCAAACGCGGGTCGTCAAAGCCTTCGCCGATATACGGTCCTGTCGCAAGAAAGGCTTTTGCGTCATCCTGCCAACTTGCCTTGTCAAAATCAGCAGCGAGGAAATAACAGGTTTCATCCGGGAGCAACGGATAAATACCGGCGGTTATGTGACCGTCGAGGTGGCGTCGGATCACATCATCCGTTACAGGTGAAAGCTGTCTGTCATCGCACTCTCCGCACTTGATCTGAGGTTTTCGGCAGACAGACCTCACCCACTCATTTTCACAAACTGGAGTGTAGCCTTTAGCCCCGGTCTTTTTGCTCATCCACAGTTTTGGATAAACGTCTTCCCGACCTCGAAACAGGCTTCGGAATAAGGAAATTTTATCCAGAGGCGAGGAGATAGCATTTATTGCAGGTGGTAAATTCGTGCATTTGGCAAGTTCGAGCTTAAGACTTTCCAACTCTATGGTGATGCGTTCCTTCTCCAGTGCCAAGTCCTGAAGGCGGGATTCGATTACTGCAATCCTGTCAATTATCCTGTTTTTATCATCCACCATTCGCACGCATATTTTTCATTCTGATACGTGTAAGGATTTGACGTGGCCCGACTGATTTCCGGTTTGGGTCCGGCGGCGGAGTTATATCGCCTTTTAAACCTTTAATTTTATTGAGTTCTACAATGTTCATGGCCTTATCAGACCGTCATTTTATCATAAATGTTAAAATCATAACCATGCTTACTCTTGGTTTTTCTCCATGCCCCAATGACACCTTTATATTTTATGGCCTGGCAAACAGGAAGATAGATTTGCACGGACTGGAATTTGACATAGTCATGGAAGATGTCGAGACCCTCAACAGGCTCGCGGTTGAAGAACGTCTCGACGTTACCAAGGTCTCCACTCACGCCTATTACTACCTGCGGGAACATTACCGTTTCCTGAGGGCAGGCGGCGCTATCGGCCGGGGGTGCGGCCCGCTGGTTGTCGCCAGGGGCCCGATTGAGATGAGGGACCTGACAGGTAAAACCGTCGCTGTTCCCGGAGGCCTCACTACCGCAGTTTTACTTTTCAAGCTTTATTTTGCCTCCGGCATGTCCTTTAACTTCGGGTCAATCAAAGAAATGCCTTTTCACAAAATAATGGGTGCGGTCCGGGACGGAGAGGTTGCTGCCGGACTGATAATCCATGAAGGCCGTTTTACCTATCCTTCATACGGTCTTTCACTTGTAACGGACCTTGGCGAGTGGTGGGAGAAAGAGACCGGCAGGCCGATACCACTTGGAGGCATCATAGCCCGCAGGGCGCTGGGGGAAGACCTTTGCCGCGTGATTGAAAACATCATAAGGGCAAGTGTAAACTATTCCCTTGATAACAGGGCAGAGGCAATGCCCTACATCAGGAGCCATTCCCAGGAACTTTCTGAGGATGTTATAAACAGACATATAGACTTGTATGTAAATGATTACACGGTGGACATGAAGGATACCGGCGCAGCAGCCCTTGAGGAATTGCTTTTGAAGGTGGATACTGTCAGGCGCTGTGCTGAGGGGGCACGATGAAACAATATTCCATGGACTACTTTACCAGACAGTCAATGATAGCCTATTTTTCCATGGAAATCGGCGTCAGAAGCGAGATGAAGACTTACAGCGGCGGTCTGGGCGTTCTTGCGGGCGATACGATAAAGTCGGCCGCGGACCTGAAACTGCCTCTGGTGGCTGTCACCATCCTTACAAAAAAAGGCTACTTCAAACAGGAACTGGATATCTACGGCAGACAGACTGAACTGCCGGATGAATGGGCGCCGGAGGACTTCATGACGCGCCTGGAGGAACGGGTAATTGTATGCATAGAGGGCCGGGACGTCCGGATAGCGCCATGGCTGTATGTTGTGGAAAGCGTATCGGGCGGCAAGGTCGCGATGATCTGCCTGGACACCGACCTTGAGGAAAACGCCCCGGAGGACAGGGGAATTACTCATTGCCTTTACGGGGGCGATGCGTCTTACAGGTTGAAACAGGAAATCGTACTGGGATCAGGCGGTGTCAAGGTCCTGGAGGAACTCGGCTTTGAGATAAAGAAATATCATATGAATGAAGGTCATTCAAGCCTGCTTACCCTTGAACTGCTCAAGCGTTACAAAAAAGATATTGAAAATGTCTGGGATGAAAAGCTGGTGTGGGACGTGGAAAAGGTGCGCTCGCTGTGCGTTTTTACAACCCACACTCCGGTGGCTGCCGGACACGACAAGTTTCCATATGACCTTGTGGAAAAGACAATGTGCAACGGCATGTCTATGGATGTGCTCAAGGAGTTTGCAGGCCCGGATCACCTGAACATGACCCTGCTGGCCCTGAACCTCAGCAACTTCGTAAACGGGGTTGCCAAGAAGCACGGTGAGGTCTCAAAGGGGATGTTCCCGGGCTACGAGATAAACGCCATTACAAACGGAGTGCATTCATTTACCTGGACCTGTGAGAGCATGAAACGTCTTTTTGACAAATACCTGCCAGGTTGGGCTAATGAGCCTGAGATTTTTGTAAGGATCGGACGCATCCCGGATGATGAACTTTGGGACGCTCACATGGAGGCAAAGAGGGCACTTATAGATCATGTAAACAGGGAGACTCAGGCTGGCATGACCCCGGACATATTCACCATCGGCTTTGCCCGCAGGGCAACAGCATACAAGAGGGCGGACCTGCTCTTTTCCGACGTTGACAAACTTGCTCGTCTGGGTGAAGGCCGGATACAAATTATATACGCAGGCAAGGCTCATCCAAAGGACGAGACCGGTAAGGATCTCATAAAGCATATATTTGAGATAAAAGAACGATTGAAGGATAGGATAAAAATAGTCTTCCTCAATAATTACAATATGGAACTGGCCTTAAAACTCGTCTCCGGTGTGGATGTTTGGCTGAATACTCCACTGAGGCCGCTTGAGGCTTCCGGGACAAGCGGCATGAAGGCAACCCACAACGGAGTGCCGAATTTCAGCGTGCTGGACGGCTGGTGGATTGAAGGGCATATAGAAGGTTATACCGGCTGGGCTATAGGGCCTTCTGCTGATACACCTGCTGATCCGGACAGGGACGCTGACGATCTTTATTACAAACTGGAAGCAGTCATACTGCCGACCTACTATTCTGAAAAGCACTTATGGATAAGGATAATGCAAAACGCTATAGGCAAAAACGCTTATTATTTTAATACCCACCGGATGATGAGGCGTTACGTAACCGAAGCCTATATAAGATAGCTGGTATTTACCCGTTGTTGCATTGAATCCGACAAAGACTATGCCTCAAGCCTTCTCCGAATGCGATGGAATTCCATCCTCCGGGCTTGTCGATGGATTTCATCATGTGTAAGCTTGCTCCAGGCTTCAGATTTGTAAGGCAAATTGCCGAAAGGTATCGCCGTTTAAGGCTTTCGGCATAGTCTTTGCCGGATTCAGACCAAATTTTATGAATTTCAAGGTTAACAATGGGTTTTGACAATTTTGAGGAATATGTGATAGATTTTTGTGTTTGCAGCAAGACTGCATAAGGCAAAACGCAAGCAATAATATCTGCCGGGGCGGGGGAAGATGATTACAACAAAATCCAAGGCCTTATTCAAAAAAGCCGTCAGGCTGATGCCAGGCGGTGTCAATAGTCCGGTAAGGGCCTTCCGCGCCGTGGGCGGTTCCCCGCTTTTTATAAGTAAGGCCAAAGGCGCCAAGATATTTGACGTTGACGGAAACAGCTACATTGATTACGTCCTGTCCTGGGGTCCAATGATCCTCGGACATGCACATCCTAAAGTTATAAAGGCACTCAAGTCTGCAGCCGAAAACGGCACCAGTTTCGGCGCCCCTACCCCCCTTGAAATAGAACTCGCACAAATGATCCTGAATATATATCCCTCCATTGAAAAAGTGCGCATGGTTAATTCCGGCACAGAGGCAACTATGAGCGCCATCAGGGCGGCAAGGGGCTTTACCGGCAGGGACAAGATAATAAAATTTGAGGGCTGCTATCACGGTCATGCTGACGGACTCCTGGTCAAGGCAGGCTCAGGCGCAGCCACATTCGGAGTGCCGGATAGTCCCGGAGTTCCCAAATCCTATGCAAAAAATACCATAACTGTACCGTTTAATGACTTGAAGGCCTTCAGAGATGTGGTTTCTCGGGACTGGAAGTCTATTGCCTGCGTTATCATTGAGCCGGTAGTCGGCAATATAGGCTGTGTCCTTCCCAAACCCGGTTTTCTGGAGGCGATCAGGAAGGAAACCAAAAAATACGGCATAGTGCTTATCTTTGATGAGGTAATGACCGGCTTCAGAACAGCCTTCGGCGGAGCTCAGGCTTATTATGGAATCAAGCCTGATATGACCTGCCTTGGAAAGGTCATAGGTGGCGGCCTGCCTGTCGGGGCATACGGGGGAAAGAAAGAAATAATGATGATGATCTCCCCGGAAGGTCCTGTATATCAGGCAGGAACCTTGTCGGGTAATCCTCTGGCAATGACCGCTGGCATTGAGACTCTTAAGATCCTTTCAGGGAAAGGTGTCTATGATAAACTGGAGTCCACCATGCAGGCATTGGAGGCAGGGTTAAGAGAGGCCGCCCTGAAAGCCCGGGCCACAGTTCGGTTTTACCGGGCTGGCACGATGTTCTGCACTTACTTTACAGGCAGGAAGGTCACTGACTATAAAACCGCAAAGACTGCGGATACTGTAAAGTTCGCGCGTTTTTTCAGGGGCATGCTTGAACGGGGGATAAACCTCGCGCCTTCCCAGTTTGAGGCGGGTTTTATATCCACTGCTCACGGTCCGCATGAGGTTGAAAAAACAGTGCTTGCAGCATACGAGTCATTGTGCGAATCAGAAAGATAATTCCTATTTTGAGGTGAGCATATGTTCAATCCGTTTTCAATTATTAAAAAAATAACAGTCTGGTTCAGAGACAAACTCTCTCCAAAGGGAAAGATAATTGCAGCCCTGAGCCTTCTTTTTGTCTTTATAGGCATCGGCTTCATGGGATACAAGGTGAACGAGTACGGCGAAACCAACCCCAATGCCTGCCTGATGTGTCACGTCCACGACAATGCCCAGGTTGCCTGGGCAGCCAGCGCTCATAAAAACATCAACTGCCATGAGTGCCATCATGCCTCAAAGAGCCAGCAGTTGACCCAGATGTTCAGGTTTGCCTTCATGGGGCAGAGGTCCGTACCACCACGGCACGGAGAAATAATCGTTACATGGAAACTCTGCATTAAATGCCACTGGGAGACTGACAGCAGGTATCCTAATGCACCAAGGGTCAACCATTCGCCCTATCACGGAAAACACGTATTTCTGGAACAGATAGAGTGCTCAAAATGTCATGGCTATAAAACCCATGAGTTTAGGCCTGAACCGCGTTTCTGCGTAAATTGCCACAAAGACCGGGAGGTGCATGGTGAGGGTATGGACAGCCTCCCATGTCTTAACTGCCATACCGACAGGACCAAAGACCTGAAGCCCGGGAGGAATAAATGCCTTTTCTGTCACGGCACTGATGCTGCAAGAAAAGCTCTTGAAGGTGGCAGTACTATTGACACCAAGTACTTCACTCCAAGTCAGGCTACTATAAAGAAGGCGACAAAGATTAACGTGCCTGCGGATGCGCCCATGCAGTTTTACTGTTACGAGTGCCACAAGCCGCATGCTAAGATTAGGCCCGACTGGGGGGATTGCCTCACAAGGTGCCACAGCAACCAGATGAAGGTCGGCAAACACATGATGCACGTGCAGGGCATGAACATGAAATGCCTTGACTGCCACAGGCCGCACTCCTGGCGTGTCACTGAACAACAGGCCAAGACAACCTGCGTGAAGTGCCATGAATACAGGAGTCCGGATAAATTTATAACTTATTGATGGGGAGGAGACACGAATGAAGAGCCACATATGGAAACCGCTTTACGTTGTAATCGGCATCGTGGTTGCTTTCCTTGTCGTGCGGAGCCTTTATGTCCCTTCCGATTTCGGGACCGGTGAAAGGGGATTCAGGTATTCCTACCACCGCAAGAGCAACGAGGATGAATGGAAGGCTATGAAGATCAAATTCAAAACATCGGAATACTGCAAGGATTGCCATTCTGAAAACTATGCTGGACATATGAAGTCGCGTCACGCTGTCGTAGAATGTGAGAACTGTCACGGGCTGGCAATAGAACATCCGGACAATCCCCCGAAGCTTGCGATAGACAAGAGCAGGAATCTTTGCCTTAGATGTCATTCCAAGCTCCCATATCCGACCAGTGGAAGGGCGCTCATCCGCGGCATTGACCCGGAAAAGCATAATCCGGACATTGAATGCGTTATGTGCCACAATCCACACAAACCGGGGGAGGGACTGAAATGATTACACGCAGAAACTTTCTTGCCAATACGCTGAAAGGACTTACAGCGCTTTCGCTTCCACTGGGCGCGCTTGAGATCGTAAATCCCGAAAAGCTGAAGGCCGATATTTTTCAAAAAGACTTCATACAGAAGCGGTGGGTGTTTCTGGTGGACGTCAATAAATGTGTTGGCTGCGGCATGTGCGTCAAGGCCTGCAAGCTTGAAAATGATGTGCCGTTTGACGCCAACGTGACCAGGACCTGGGTCGAAAGATATGTGATAACAAATGACGGCAAGGTCCATGCGGATTCACCCAAAGGTGCCAGGAACGGCTTTACCAGCCAGGCCATAGAATTGGGTGAGGGCCATACATTTACTCCCAAACCAAATGAAATAGACAAAGCCTTTTTCGTGCCCAAACTCTGCAACCACTGTGAAAACCCGGCATGTGTACAGGTTTGTCCCGTAGGTGCAACCTACCAGACCGACGACGGCGTTGTGCTCATAGATCGCAAATGGTGCATTGGCTGCGGATATTGCATAATGGGCTGCCCTTACGGCGTCAGGTTTTTCCATCCAGTAACCCTCACGGCGGATAAATGCACCTTCTGCTACCACAGGATCAGCAAGGGACTTCAACCCGCATGTGTTGAGGCCTGTTCCTTTGGAGCAAGACATATCGGCAATATCAAGCAGCCCAACGATCCTGTGGCCAGGATCATCAAGACTCAAAAAGTCCATGTTTTAAAGGAAGAATTCGGAACACAGCCGCAGGTCTATTATCTGGGGCACAGCCTGGAGGTGAGATAATATGGTACACGGTGAAATCTGGACAATAAAAGAACTGTTCACATATCCCAATGAGTACATTTACTGGAGCATCCAGATAGTCATGTATCCTTTCATGACCGGTCTGGTTGCAGGAGCCTTTGTGCTGTCATCCCTATACCACGTCTTCGGGGTGAAGCAATTGAAGGATATTGCCCGGTTTGCGCTGGTCTTTTCCTTTGCCCTGCTGCCTTGCGCGCCGCTGCCGCTGCTTTTTCACCTGCAGCAGCCTCTCAGGAACATGCACGTCATGATGACCCCGCATTTTACTTCAGCCATTGCGGCCTTTGGCCTGGTCTTCATGACCTACGGTGCTATCGTCGCAGCAGAAATATGGTTTATGTACAGGAAGCACTTCGTGGTGACTGCTGCCGGGCTTAAGGCAAAGTCTGACAAGAGTGCTTATGATAACCTGCGCTATTATACTGTTGCCGCGCTTTCCCTTGGCGCCAATGATATCAGTGAAGAGGCTGTGCATAAGGACGAGAAGGCCATCAAGTTTCTTGCCAGTCTCGGCATTCCAGTGGCCTGCTTCCTTCATGGATACGCCGGCTTCATCTTTGGCTCGGTTAAGGCCAATGCCCTCTGGATGACTCCTCTCATGCCGGTCATCTTCATAATGTCCGCCGTGGTATCGGGCATTGCGCTTTGCATGCTCACCTATATCCTCACCATGGAAATCAGAAAGTTTATGGTCAAAAGAAGGGCAGCCGCCATGCACGGTGAATCAAAAGAACATATTGAGGAACTGGAGGTTAGCGTTATCAGGCTCACGGCCAGGTATCTTATGATGTTTTTGATAGCAGCCATAAGCCTTGAACTGCTGGACCTCATCTTCCGGGGATATACGGCGGTAAGGTCCTGGGACATCCTCAGGCGGGTTATATACGAACATGACTTCATGAACATCTTCATTTTTCAGTACACACTTGGCAACCTGTTGCCGTTTATCCTGCTCCTTCTCCCTGGACTGACTATCAGGAGGGCATTTATAAGCGTAATCCTCGTACTGTTTGGCGTCTTTATGATGAGGTGGAACGTAGTAATAGGGGGACAGGCTTTTTCGCTTTCATTCATGGGCTTCATGCGTTACAGTCTGCCGATTATCCCTCACGATATGGAAACACTAAAAGAAGGTGTTATGGGCGCGCTGATAGTCTTCTGCTCGCCATTTGTGTTTTTCTGGATATTAAACAAGATAGTGCCTGTATTTAAGGAGTCACACTGACATTTCAATATCAATATATGAATGTTAAGCGCATTATCTCCGTGGTTCTCACCAGAGGAGGCATTATAGCTTTTTGCCTTTTCATGTCTTTTGCGGTAACATCGGGGCAGGACATACCAAAACAATTTTTCGTGCCACCCCCTCCTTTTACGCCCGGCATTTTCCCGTGCTCCCAATGCCATCAGGGGATGCCTGCCAACCGGACACCCAGAAAACTTGAGGGTATGCACGAGGACATAGTACTCAGGCATATGCCGGACGGCTGGTGCTTCAACTGTCACAACCCTGACAACAGGGATAAACTGCGTCTGGCCAGCGGGAAACTTATAGGGTTTGAAGAGTCATATCTGCTGTGCGGGCAATGTCACGGTACCGTGCTCAGGGATTGGAAAGCCGGCCTGCACGGCAAGCGTACGGGAATGTGGAACGGCGAGAAACAGTATCGGCTCTGCGTGCACTGCCACTGGCCGCATGACCCGCCCTTCAGGCAGATACAGCCTTTGCCGCCGCCGGTGAAACCTTATGACATCAAATAGGTGCTAAGAGAGTGAATAGAAAAGAAAATAAAGTGCATATTGACCGCAGGACATTTCTAAAAGGTGCTGCGCTCGGCCTTGCCGGCACAATGCTGCCCCTTGACAAGGCGGATGCTTCCTTCTGGGAGTCGTTTTTTCAGAAACATTACCGTGAAATGAATGACAAAGAGATTAAACAGGTCCTCGGTCGTCTGGAAGCAGAATACGAACAGCAGTATAAAAAGGCGATCAAGATAGGCAATGAAAAGCCTATGCCCGGAGTCCTGTTCGGCTATGGACTTGACCTTTCCCGCTGCATTGGCTGCAGACGGTGCGTGTATGCCTGTGTAGAGGAAAATAACCAGTCCAAAGACCCGCAAATACACTGGATTAGTGTGCTCCGCTTTAAAAAAGGGGAGAAGTGGGCAGACCTTGAGGAATCTGAAAAATACTATAACCCGCCCAAAGTGCCTGAGGAAGGGCATTTCTACATGCCTGTGCAGTGCCAGCAATGCGAAAATCCTCCGTGCGTAAAGGTCTGCCCAACGCAGGCTACATGGAAAGAGCCCGATGGTGTTGTAGTGATAGACTACAACTGGTGTATCGGCTGCCGCTACTGCATGGCTGCATGCCCTTACGGCGCCCGGCATTTTAACCTTGCAGCGCCCAGCAGAAAACGTGAGGAGATAAATCCCGTGACTCATTATCTCGGGAACCGGCCGAGATATACGGGCGTGGTTGAAAAATGCACGTTTTGCATACAGAGGACGCGTATAGGAAAGTATCCTGCATGTGTTGAAGTCTGTCCTGTCGGGGCGAGAAAGTTCGGCAACCTGCTCGATCCCAATAGCGAGATAAGGTATGCCATTGAGCATAAGAGGGTCTTCAGGCTTAAAGAAGCCCTCAATACTAATCCGAAGTTTTATTATTTTTTCGCTTACGGCAGATAGGAGGAACGAGTGATCAGGTTTGTACGAAATTTGCTTATAGCCCTGCGGCAGGTTTTTACGGGTGACAAGATCTATTACGCATGGCTCGCCTTCCTCTCATGTCTTATCATAGCTGGTGCCGGCGCTTATGCTAATCAGTTCAGCAAAGGCATGATCCTGACCGCAATAAGAGATCAGGTGTCCTGGGGATTTTACATATCAAACTTCACATTCCTTGTCGGCGTTGCAGCAGCAGCAGTGCTTCTGGTTATCCCTGCATATCTCTATAATTTCAAGCCTATTAAAGAGATCGTGCTCTTTGGCGAACTGCTTGCCGTAACAGCTATCTCAATGTGCCTGCTTTTTGTGACAGTGGACATGGGACAGCCTCTGAGGGCATGGCACATATTGCCCTTTGTGGGCGCTATGAATTTTCCGTCTTCTCTTCTGGCCTGGGATGTCCTGGTCCTGAACGGCTATCTTGCCATAAATGTCATAGTCTCTTTCTATGTACTTTACAGGCTCTCGCTCGGCAAGGAATATAAGATGTCCGTTGTAGGACCCTTGGTCCTTCTTTCGATCCCTTGGGCAATCGGCATTCACACAGTAACCGCTTTTCTGTATAACGGACTTTCCGCAAGGCCATTTTGGAACGCCTCAATACTGGCGCCCCGTTTTCTGGCCTCTGCCTTCTGCTCCGGGCCAGCCATCATGATCCTCCTGTTTCAGGTTATCAGAAAACGTTACGAGGTTGAAATAGACAATCGCGCCATTTTCAAGATTGCCGAACTGATAGCGTACGCCATGGCAATCAACCTTTTTTTGCTCGGCGCAGAGGTCTTCAAGGAGTTTTATTCAGGCAGCATAGACTCATATTCAATAAAGTACCTTTACTTCGGACTTAATGGAAAAACCGCCCTCGTGCCATGGATCTGGATAGCCACGGTTTTGAATATATCAGCATTTTTTCTTTTCCTTTTTCCGAAGACTAGAGAGAACTTTACCTTTCTAAATGTAGCGTGTGTTTTTATAATAATAGGCATATATATTGAAAAAGGTATGGGCCTCGTTATCCCCGGTTTTATTCCCGACACTCTGGGTGAGATCTATGAATATTCCCCCACAAAACACGAAGTGCTTATAACAATAGGGATATGGGCTCTAGGGGCTTTGATCTACACATTACTGCTCAAAATAGCATTGCCAATCTATACTGGCAAACTCAGGTTCGATTCAAAGTAATGACCTTGCAGCCAATGGCCAAAAAAAATAGCCGAGCAAAATTAGGCATAATTGTCGGTGGCGGACCAGCCCCGGGCATTAACGGGGTCATAAGTTCAGCCGTCATAGAGGCGGTCAACGCAGGAAGGAAGGTGATCGGAATCATGGGCGGCTTCAAGTGCCTGTTTGACGGCGACCTATCCGCTGCTGTGCCGCTTCATATAGATGACATCTCAAGAATACACGGACAGGGCGGTTCCATCCTGCGCACATCGCGCGAATATCCCGGAAAGGTCAAGGAAAAGTTCAGGACACTCATGTCTTCGCTGGACCGACTCGGCATCGGACTTTTGGCTACCATAGGCGGCGAGGGCACCCTGTTTATGGCAAACTGGATTGAGCGTGAAGCCAACGGCAAGATCAAGGTCATACACGTTCCCAAGACAATAGACAACGATATCCCGCTGCCGGGTGGCGTCTCAACATTTGGCTATGAAACAGCGCGCCATTGCGGGGTACGGATAGTCTGTGACCTGATGGAGGACGCAAAGTCAACCGGCAGGTGGTTTTTTGTCACCAGCATGGGCAGGCACGCCGGACATCTGGCCCTCGGCATAGGCAAGGCCGCCGGTGCGACTATCACTGTAATCGCGGAGGAGTTTGCCCAGGAAACGATCTCCTTCAAACAGGCGGCCGACCTTCTGACCTGCTCCATAATCAAACGCCTCTCCATGGGGAAGGACCACGGAGTAGCAATGCTTGCCGAGGGACTTTCGGAAAAATTCGATACTGTGGAATTGGCGAAATACGAGGTCCTGGAAAAGGATGAGACCGGCAGGATACGACTGTCGGAGATTCAATTGGGAAGGGTACTGAAGGATTACGTGAAAAAAACGCTTGCTGACCGCGGCATACACCTTACTATAGTGGACAAGTACATAGGCTATGAACTCAGGTCTGCCGACCCGATACCATTTGATGTGGAATACACGAGAAACCTTGGCTGCGGCGCAATCCAGAGCCTTCTGGAGGGCTACTCCGGCGCTACGATCATATTTCACGACGGCCGCTTGAAAAGAGTGCCCTTCAGCGATATGTTTGAGCCAGACACCGGGCGGTCTAAAATAAGAAGGGTTGAGACGTCATCTGAAAACTATCTGATCGGAAGGAATTACATGATCCGGCTTGAGAAGGAGGACCTGAAGGGCGATTCGCTGAAGCGCCTTGCGCGCACGGCCGGTATGAAGCCCTCAGAGTTCAAGGCCGTGTTCGGATATCTCGTTTAGTAGTATTCCCCGTTATGCTTGCTGAATTAATCACATACCTGACTACTCCCTGCCCCGAATACGTAAGGAAGATGGGTTATCTGCACGATGCTGTTGCAATAGCGGCAAGACACAGACGTTGTGCTGCTGCATGGGCGGAGCATATTGCCAGGACCAGGGCCTTTATCAGTAAGGCGATAAAGGAATGCCCGGGCCGGAGCAAAGTGGTCGTGTTGGGCTCAGGGCCTTTACTGGATTTATCTTTGGATGAACTTTCAGCCTCCTTCAAAGAGGTCATACTTGTGGATATTGTGCACCTGCCTTCAGTTCTGAAGATCATACGGCGCTTCAGAAATGTGCGCGCAATTTCGTGTGACATTACCGGGGTCGCCCGGATATTGTACGAAAACTGCAGCCGGGGTGTGATGGAACTGCCTGTGCCCGACGCAATATTCCCTGAAGTTGATGAACACACCGACCTTGTCCTTTCGCTTAACATACTTTCTCAGTTGCCGGTTGTCCCGCTGAGATATGCCTCCGGCATATTCGGCCGGACAGGCGCAGAGGCCCTGAGTGATTGGGAAACAGGAATTATTAAACACCATTATGAAAAATTGTCGTCCCATCCCCGCTCTGTCTGTCTGATTTCGGATTATGAATCAACATCCGGTGATTCAAAGGGCGCGTTTACCGAGGCACATTCAACAATCGGTCCATTGCAAATTCCTGAGCCGGATGAAAGATGGATTTGGGATATTGCGCCGGCCGGTGAAATACGGCGCGGATGTTATGAAAAGCTGAGCGTTGCGGCATTCTTTAAACCATAAGCGACCCTTTATTAAAAGCGCCTGCTTTGGTCAGGGCGAACGCACTATGTGCCATAAGCATCCATTTTCCGTCATGCCCGAAGGTTTTTATCGGGCATCCAGGAGCAATAGAGCTGGATTCCCGCTTAC